>Ga0114967_10004978_pt1 | contig 10596 bp, 9 predicted proteins | sample M_130628_MF_Meta_FD_92639 | JGI IMG/M metagenome (GOLD analysis project Ga0114967, IMG submission 92639) | Freshwater microbial communities from Lake Montjoie, Canada to study carbon cycling - M_130628_MF_MetaG | ecosystem: Environmental > Aquatic > Freshwater > Lake | place: Lake Montjoie... | reverse complement strand
CAAACTTGCCAAAGACATCGTTCCCTTACCGAGCGAACGTGAGATGGACATGTTGCTCGCCACGGGCGAACAGCAAACCATCGCGCTCACGGCCATCGCGCTTCATGCCATCGGGCTTCCGGCAGTTTCCATGACTGGCGCGCAGGCGGGCATCGTGACGGACGGCGTTCACACGAAGGCCAAGATCCACAACATCACACCCAAGCAAGTCCACGACGCTCTTGATGCGGGCAACGTCGTCATCGTGGCCGGTTTCCAAGGCGAGACTAAGGACGGCCAGATTACCACCCTAGGCCGTGGCGGCTCGGACCTGACCGCCATCGCTCTCGCGGCGGCCTTGAAGGCGGACCTCTGCCAGATTTACACAGACGTAGACGGTGTCTACACCGCGGATCCGCGCCTCGTGCCCAACGCGACAAAGCTTTCAGAGATTTCTTATGACGAGATGCTCGAACTCGCGAGCCTCGGCGCAAAGGTGATGCAATCGAGGTCGGTGGAATTTGCCAAGAAGTTTGGCGTGGTGTTTGAAGTCCGCTCCAGTTTGAACGACAACCCCGGAACAATTGTGAAAGAAGAAACGAAAAGCATGGAAGGCGTCGTCGTGCGCGGCGTCTCGCTCGACAAAAATCAAGCCAAGGTCACGCTCGTGGGCGTGCCCGACAAACCCGGCATGGCCGCGCGAGTGTTCAAGGCCATCGGCGATGCGACCCTGAACGTGGACATGATCGTGCAGAACATTAGCCACGGCTCGGGTTCGCCTGCCACTGACCTTTCCTTCACCGTGGACAAACCGGAATTGCTCAAAGCGCAGAAGGTCATTGATGGGCTCAAGGCTGAGATCGGTTTTAAGGAAGTGTTGACCGACGGCAACATCGGCAAACTCTCCATCGTAGGTATCGGCATGAAGTCGCACGCGGGCGTCGCGGGAAAACTGTTTGAGACGCTCGCCAACGAGAGCGTGAACATCGGCATGATCTCCACCAGTGAAATCAAAATCTCGGTGACGATTGATCTGGCGAAAGGCGAGCAGGCGATCAAGGCCGTGCATAAAGCGTTCATCGGATAATTCTTCTGGTCCAGAAAGAATCACCGGCCTCGCGTATCACTAGCGAGGCCGGTTTTATTATTTTTACAGCTGTATTATTTGCAACAAACAGGACGCTTGAAGCGAAGCGGGCTGTGTGACGCTCGTGCCTTTAATTTCGTTCGCCCATCGAAAGAAAAATTGGCTCGCTCCGCTACTCAGTTATGGAGTGCGGTGACACTTCGCTGCTTTCGCAGCGGAAGACATGTTTCTAATTCGTGGTGAAAAATCTGTTGTTCACGTAGTCAGGGGGGTCAGCGGTTTTAATTGGTTTTCCAGAGCCGGACGGAACGAGGCTTAGCCGTTTTACACCTTCGCAATGCGTGCGCCTTCGTGTCCATTCGTGGCCGAAATATCAGCCTGAAAAAAACCTCCAACGCCGGGTTGACATTTGTTGTGGGTCGCGGTTAAGTGGAGTTGTTAAACCAAACTAAAGGCTTAAGCCACTGCAGTGGGCCAGAAGCTTCTCAACTTCGTCAAATTATTTCTGAAATCCCCAAACGTCGCATGAAGGAAGCTTTTATATAGTCGACCAATCCGGCCTCGCGTAACTGACTCTTTCTTGTTGGAAGGGAACATATCGGAAACGAGTCGGTGCGGTCGGAGAGATCGACAATCGTCTGCCGAGAAAACCGGCGGACAAAGCGGGGCTGTGGAACACAGCCTCGGCAGGAAATGAAAGCATGAAACACGAACAGACCGTCCAACGCTTTGTTGAACTGCGGGCATCAGGTTGGACCTATCCCGGAACATGAGAGAGATCAACATTACCAAACCCACATGCTTTTGGAGTGCGCAGGCATGACTGCGCTTTGAAGCGGAGAGACACGACTCCCCGCGGGCCAGCGGCGACCATTCACCCAGGCCAAAAGGCAGGGCACGTCACTCCGTGCGCGCCGTCGCTGTCTTTGGGGCAGAAGGCAGGGTGAGTGGGAGCTTTACCAGCTCCAACATCAGATTTTGGTAAAGGAAAGGTAAAGCCGGAACGCAGGTCTTCTCTCGGCTTTATTGCAACATGATTGCATTTCGTTTTGCTACCCCGCAAGGGTAGCATCGGAGCGTGCAAACGCATTTATTCTGCCGAAACGGGAACAATCCCCTCGTTCACCGCTCACATAATTGATGACGCGATATGGCATCCGCTTGGGACTTTGAAGGATTGGTGGCTCGTTACTATGAGCCGTTGTACCAATTCGCCTTCAGTCTGACGCGCGCCGAGGCCGACGCGTGCGATCTGACACAACAGACGTTTTACGTCTGGGCCACCAAGGGGCATCAGCTTCGCGATTCCGATAAAGTGAAAACATGGCTGTTCACCACATTGCACCGGCAGTTTTTGGAATCGCGCCGCAGGCATACAAGGTTTCCGCATCATGAACTTGAATCCGCAGAGATTGAGTTGCCCGTGGTTCAGCCGCGCGAAATCAACACGCTGGATACCGACAAGGTTCTTGCCACGCTCGCGAGAGTGGATGAAAACTTTCAAGCACCCGTCGCGTTGTTCTACTTGCAGGATTATTCTTACAACGAGATCGCAGAAATCCTCGAGTTGCCGCTCGGCACGGTGAAGTCGAGAATCTCGCGAGGGATCGGACAATTGCAGGCGATGTTCGCAAAAGATATGCCTCCAAAAAAGAAACGTTCGGAACTGTGACACCACAACAATCCAAACAAATTCTGCTGGCCTTCCGGCCGTGGGCGAATGATGCCCTCGACCCGGAGATGGCCGAGGCACTGGCGTTGTGTCGCGAGAATCCAGAGCTGGCGCAATGGCTGGAGGCTCACTGTGAAACTCAAGCCGCGCTCCGCAACAGTTTCAAAAAGATTACGCCGCCCGTCGCTTTCAAGGAGCAGATCATCTCCGAATACAACGCGAGTTTGCGCCAGACTTGGTGGCGACGCCCCACAGTCATGGCAACTCTGGCGCTCATCGTGATCGTCGTCGCAATAAGCTCAATCGTGATGCCGCATTTGAAGAGCGGGTCGAAGCTCACGGCGTTTGAAGCCTTCCGCACACGCATGGTCAATTCCGCTGTGAAAACTTACAGCATGGACGTGGAGACAAATGACGTGGCGCAGATACGCGTTTACCTCGCCGGGAAACAATCCCATGCGGATTATGTTCCGCCAGCCAACCTTTATGAAAAGACCAGTGCCGTCGGATGCGCTGCGCTGAGTTGGAAGGGAAAACCCGTGGCGATGATCTGCTACAAAACCGGTCACCCACTCGCGGACGGAAGCAAGAGCGACATGTTTCTGTTCGTGGCGGACGCGAAGGACGTGCCGAACGGCCCGCTCGCATCTACTCCGCAGTTCACCAAAGTCGGCATGCTTTCCACCGCGAGCTGGGGGCAGGGTGGGAAACTTTATCTCCTAGCCGCGCTTGATGAAGGTGAGTTGGTTCGTAGGTTGGGACTTTAATACCTCTTGCAACAGCGATCTGTGTGGTCAATCCAGCTACTTTCCCGCCCTTGTCGGATGAGACATAATTGTCTCAGCGCCGAATCGGGTGATGCCAATCAAATTGACTTGAAGTCTTCGTCTTTAGGCTCATCCGCCGTTGGTTGCCGCTTGGGCGGGAGATTTGTGCGGGCTCGCCGGCAGCGGCAGCGGTGGTCGCTTGATGGTGATCTGTAGGAATGCAGGCATCTTCGGTGCGATGCTGACAAGTTCGCGCCAGGATTGCCGTTCGGTTGGAGACATCTCCGACCATCGCTGAGCGTTCTTCAAGAACTCCTGTCTCTCTGCGGGACTCATGCCTGCAATCTTGGTGAATGACATGACGCATTGCCGACGTTGTAACGGGTTAAGCTTGCCGAAAGATTCCAACGTCTTCTCCATCTGTTGCCGTTCTGCGTCTGAGAGTGTCGCGAGAACCTTTTCCTTCTCGGTTGGTGTCAACTCGAACAACTGATTGAAGCGTTGCTGAAGTGACACGCGGATTTTGTCTGCGGGTGAAGGGATTCCTGGAGGCGTTGGTGGGCCGAGTGTGATATAACTCGCACCATGTTGATTCGTCAGGATGAGTTGCTGAATGGCGGCAGGGAGTTTGTCCCACTGCTCAATACGTGCCGCCACCATCTCGCGGATGTTGTCCGGGATCAATTTCACCTGAGTGTCGCGATTCGTTGCAGGCGCAGACATCAATGGTTTGAGATACCAGCGCAGTTCAGTGGCTTTTAGGCGCAGTTCGCGTTCGTCCGGCGTCAACGCCTTATACTCTCGGATTTTATCAACGAGCTTCTTCTGAACCTCAGCTGAGCGTGTCGCTAGGTGTTCTTTACGGTCTGCGGCAGGCATCACGAGTAGCGTGCGAAAGGAATCCACCGGAGATTTCATTGTGGGCACGGGGGGAATAGGTGGCGGAGTGAACTGTGCGTTAGTGCTGGCGACAGCCGCAAGGCTGTTTAGCAAGAAGTATAGCGCTGCGCCTGCCACCTGAAACATCGTGTGCTGGGACAGTTTCATTGGTTCAATGCTAGCAAGTCATCGCTCATCGCGAGTAGGTTTTCGTCCACCGTCGCCTCGGCGGGATTAAGGCTGCGTATGGTTTCAAAATCTTCGATTACCGCCACATCGGACAATGCGCGGCTCTCTGCGATCTTTTTCGCGGCATCGGTGAGTTCCATGCGATGGGTCGTGACGTTGTGGCGATAACCCAACGTGATTGTGACCACAACCAGCGTGGCAATGGCAAAGCGCGGGACGAAAATGCGCCACCAATGCGTTTTGGGCCGCGAGCTTGCACGGTGTTGCGCGGCTTTGTCCTGTTCGATCGCCGCTATCACGCGGGCGGTGAAGTTTGAGGATAGGGGAACACTGGGAGGCTTCGTGAGAACTGAGTTCAGTGCTGTTTCCAGCTTGATGTCTGTCGCAGCTTCAGGATGCGCGGCAATCCAGACGCGAAGTTCAGTTTGCTCCGCATCGGTCAGCGCTCGTCGCCAGCCGATTTCCAGCAATCGTTGATAAACCGGGTCGTGATTCATTTACTACCTTTCTTTGAAAACCATGTTTCTGGGAAAGTTGCTCTCATTTCTTTTCCTCCCAGACGCCGGTTTGCAGATACGGCTTGAGTTGGACCTTGAGTGTTTCGCGGGCGCGGTGGATCAAGGATTTCGTCGCGGATAGCGAGCAGCCCAGCACTTCAGCGATCTCTTCGTAGCTCAATTCCTCCTGCCGACAGAGTGCCAGCGCGATGCGTTGATTCTCTGGCAATGCGCCGATGGCGGCGTCCACTTTGTGTTCCAGTTCGCCTTGAAGCATCTCGTCCTGCGCGCCACGGATACGTTTGTCCTCGACTTGGAACAATGGTTGGTCTTCTGAATGGTCGCGCGTCTGATCGAGAGACTCCGTTGGGTGTCGGCTGCGGCGGCGGAATTCATTCAGGCAAAGATTCCGCGCGATGGTGTAGAGCCAAGTGGAAAACTTAGCGGTTGCCTGGTAGCGCGGCGCAGATTTCCATGCCTGCACAAAAACGCTTTGGGTGATGTCCTCGGCTTCTGTCTCGTCACGTAATGTGCGCCAGACTAGATTCATGATGGGCTGCTTGTATTTCTCGACGAGTTGTGTGAATGCGGCGGCATCGCCCTGTTTGACGCGCAACATCAGGGCGGCATCGGGATCGAGTTCGGCGGGCATCACGACGTGAGGTTAAGTGAACACCGGGGCGCGCTCAAGGTTTCGGCAAATCTCCAAGTTGTGCGTGGAGCTTGTTCCGGGCATCTTGGTCCCATGTTGAATCATGGTTTAACACTGTGTTTGGTGGCGTTGATGTTGGTCGCTGGGATTTCTTGTGATTGGAAACCTCAGGCGGAAATAACTCCAGTTGTAACGTCTGCACCCATTGCGATCACCAACATGCAGGCGTTTCAAGTTCGTGGCGTCATCGTGGAATTGCCCGCCAGCGGCAAAACCGTTCGCATCCGTCACGAGGAAATTACTGATTATATGCCTGCGATGACGATGCCGTTCGATGTGCGTGACGCGAACGAGCTTGCGGGTCTTTTCGTCGGGGACGCGGTGACGTTTCAGATGAAAGTCACTGAAACGGATGGCTGGATCGAGCAAGTCAAAAAAATCACGGGCCAAGAGTTGCAAACCAACATCCTTCCCGCAGGAGCGACGATGCGGATCGTGCGCGAGGTTGAACCGCTGGCTGTGGGCGATGTGTTGCCAGATTATCGTTTCACCAACCAGCTCGGACGAGCTGTGAGTCTGGCTGAGTTGCGTGGGAATGCTGTGGCAATAACGTTCATCTTCACTCGTTGTCCGTTCCCGACCTTTTGTCCCTTGATGACGAGCAATTTTAAATCAGTCTACGAGCTGTTGCTCACGAATCCCAACGCGGCGACGAATTGGCAGTTGTTGGAGATCACGATTGATCCCGAGTTCGACACGCCAGCGCGATTGAAGGAACACGCGACGAGGCTCAAGGCGGATAGCGCACGTTGGAGTTTTCTGACCGGGACGTTAGTGGATGTCACTGCGTTATCTGAGCAGGTCGGGTTGCAATTCACCCGCGAGTCGGGCGGCGGCATCAGTCACAACCTGCGCACAGTCGTGATAGATGCGGCCGGCCGGGTGCAAAAGATCATCCCCGACAATAAATGGACGCCGCAGGAACTGGCGGAGGAACTCGTGAAAGCGGCTGCGAAATAATCCGGTACATCTTTTGCGCTGGCAACACCGGTAGGGAATCCGGGAGTATTCCGGGAAGGTAAGTCGCGCGGAGCGTTGTAATATCATCCGCGATCTTGGGAACATTGTTGGTTTAACGAGTCAAATATCTGCATATGAAAAGAATCAGAGTTCTTGCACCGCTACTCCCTGTGGTTACGGGTATGATTCTCACGCTTTGGGGGTTGAATGTGATGTACACGTCATTCACGTCAGCATCTCTGCCGATTGCTGGCTGGCATACGGATCAAGATCACAAGAATGATTTGGGACTGACCTGGTTAATTGCTTTCTCAATCGTTTTATTGCCAGTCTACCTATACGCAATAAGTCTTGGCTTGCAGGTTTTTCAAAGGAAGAAAGAAGCAATAGCACTGCGTGAGAAGAGCCGTTGGGCGACTGATCTTGGCTTGGCAACGTTGCTTTGTCTGCTGACTTTTTGCTCCCGTGTAGCGGTCACGGCTTGGTTTCCAAGTCCAATGCACATTCCATTTGAGAAGTATCAAGGTGGGTTTGTTCCGGGTATCGTTGCGACGCTCATTCTATTATTCGTGGAGGTAGGCGTGCTGTTCGCCATCAAACATCAGACCCTACGCAAGCGACAGCCTATGGCGTTGTTGATCCCTGGATTTTTTTCCGTGCTGTTGTTGATGTGGGCTGGGTGGATCACATTCACAGCTTTCAAGGAGGGTTCGTTGCCAGTCGTGGGTTGGCAGACGAATCATCCCAAATTATTTGGGTCTTCTTGGCTTGTGGCATTTATCGTCGTGTTGCTGCCAGCCTATTTATATTCAGTGGGGCTTGGGCTGCTCGGCGTTTTGGAGCGTCCGCAGGGTAAACGCCCAACCGACCAGAACAGTTGGCTAGTCGCCATCGGGTTTACGGCGCTACTGGGATTGCTGACGTTTTGCACACGCGTGGCAGTGACTGCGTGGTTCAATCAGCCGATGCATCCGCCGCTGGAACATTTTCAGGGCGGGCTGGTTTCCGGATTGATCTCGACGGCCGTGTTGGGTGGCGTTGTAGTGTTGTTTCATCGCGTGGCGCGGGCGTTTTGAGCAATGCAGACAGGCTTTTTACTTGTTGGTCAGGTCATCGCAAACTAGTTTCTGGACTTAAGATTAACATCATGAAACAGCAACACTTGGATTTCACCCCTGCGTTAGGCCAGAAAAACAATCTTATCTATAAAAGGTGATCCATGGGTTGGCGTTTAAAAAGCTTTCAATTCAAGGTGTTCTCCGCGCTGCCGGGCGGCACGCGCCTCTACAACTTCGCACAGGATCACATCACAAAGAGCACGCACGCTTCTGTGCCCCGGGTGGATCAGAAGATACAGGTAGGACTTGAGTTTTGGGATTGGCTCAAAAGTCAGAACATCTCCGAGCGGTTGGTTCGAGGGCGGCTCTTGGATATCGGATCGGGTTGGCATCCGACCATTCCGCTGCTCTGGCATGCTTTTGGTAACGACCAGCAGACGCTTGTGGACATCTGTCCCAACATGAACGCGCGGCAGGTCTCCGATACGATCAAATACTTTCGAGAAGTAGTTGAGAATCCAAATTGGTCGCATCGGTCTGCAATTAAGCGTCTTCCTGAACAAGCAACGCGCGTAGAGAGTGATGCCTCCTCTGCGCTCAAGCCGCTTGGCATCCGTTACGAAGCCCCGTATGGAGACCACTTGCAACGCAGTCCCGATTTTTTTGACATGGTCATCTGTACGCAAGTGTTGCAACACATCCCCAAGGCGGTGCATGTCCAAATCTTCAAAGAACTGTTTCATTGCATGAAACCCGGCGGGTTGTTCCATGCCACTGTGCATTTCGTCGGTCAATTCCGAAGTCCACACCTGCGCGAAGGACATTACGAACACCTGACACCTTCACCTGCGATTTGGGACAATTGGATCAACTCCTCGATGATGGGTTTTAACCGGTTGAAAGGACCGGACTATCGGGAAACTCTGGAACAATCCGGATTTCGCATCCGCGAATTTAAACTTACCTCCCCCACATCGGATGACCTTGCCGAGCTCAGGCGAACAAAAGTGCATCCTTCCTTCAGGCGTTATTCAGAACTAGAGCTCGCGACCCGCGGAGTGTTTTTTGTCGCTGAAAAACCGTGATCCTGTTTCTTACCTATCACAAAGTCAGCGCGCCCCGCGACCGGGACGATAAGGATTTCTATACCGTGCCGTGTAATCTGATGTTGGCGCAGATACAGTCCGCGGCCGCTGCGGGCTTCCAGCCGCTGCCCATCAACCGCCTGCTCACGGATGGGAAAGCCCCAAGCCTCCCCGGTTCAAGCTACCTGTTGAGCTACGACGATGGCACCTTGGACCATTACGAGATTGTTTTCCCGATGCTTCAAGAAGCGGGCTTGCGCGGAATCTTTTTTGTTCCTACTGCCAAATTGGGAAAACCGGGTTATCTCACCAATTCACAAGTTCAGGAAATCGCAAAGGCAGGGCACTCGATCGGTTTTCACAGCCACGAACATCGCAGGCTCGACACGACAAATGACGGGTTTTTGCGTGAACAGTTCAAACGCTCACGCGGCATCCTTGGAGATTTGATCGGCGAAATACCTTGGCTCTTTGCGCCTCCAGGTGGGTTTATCAATGAACACGTCCGGGAGGTCGCGCTTGGGTTTGGGGTCAAAACCATCCGTACCATGCGCTGGGGTTTCAATGAAAAGCCGGACATGAGGTGTCTTGAAACAGTCCCCATCAATCGCCATACCGACAGAGACAAGTTCACCAAAATTCTCCAAGGAAAGCAGCCGCACCTTCTTTACGTTGGCAAGCAAGCGGCTAAAGCAATCGTCCCGCTCCGCGCATATGAGCGTATTCGGAGTTGGGCATTCAATATCGGACGGAATAACTGACAATCCATGCAATCAAATCCACATCTCATCATTGGCGCAGGTCTCACGGGCCTCTCATGTGCCTACCATATTGGTCAGGATTACATCATGGTCGAACGCGAGAGCGAACCCGGCGGCATCGTCCGCACTCGGGATCGTCATGGTGGTTTCCTCTGCGATGGCACGGGCCATTGGTTGCATCTCCGCAATGCCGGGATGAAGGAGTTAGTCAACAAAATCCTCGCCGGACAACTCGTCGAACACGAACGCAAAGCCGTCGTCCACATGCGCGGCGCGTTCACGCCATATCCGTTTCAGGCGAACACTTTTGGCCTTCCAAACGAAGTGGGCATGGAATGTCTGCTTGGATTGCTCAAAGCGCGTCACCCGGAAGATTTTGGACTCACCGCGCCGACGACAACGCCCAAGAATTTCCGCGAATGCGTCGAGCGATTATTCGGAGAAGGCATCTGCAAACATTTCATGGTTCCCTACAACGAAAAGTTGATGGGAGTGAAGCTCGAAGAGATTTCCGCCACCTACGCGGATCGTTTCATCCCGCGCCCGTCGCTTGAAGACGTGGTCAAAGGCGCGTTCGGTTTTTCTCGCGAATCTCTCGGCTATAACGCCAAGTTCGTTTATCCGCGCGACGGCGGCATCAGCTCGTTGCCCAAGGCTCTGGCCAAAGCGATCCCGAAACCGCCGCGCTACGAAACCGTCATCAAGAGCGTCAACTTCGGTAAAAAGACAGCCACTCTCACCACAGGTGAACAGATAAAATTCAACCGCCTGGTCAACACGATGCCGATGAAGAATTTCGTGGGCCTCATCGAAGACGCGCCCGCAGAGATCCGCGCTGCTGCCGCCAAACTCCGCGCCACCACCGTCCACTACTACGACATCGGAGTGCGCGGCAAAGGAGACATTGCCAGCAATTATCACTGGATTTATTTTCCTGAACCGGAATTCGT
>Ga0114967_10004977_pt1 | contig 10596 bp, 8 predicted proteins | sample M_130628_MF_Meta_FD_92639 | JGI IMG/M metagenome (GOLD analysis project Ga0114967, IMG submission 92639) | Freshwater microbial communities from Lake Montjoie, Canada to study carbon cycling - M_130628_MF_MetaG | ecosystem: Environmental > Aquatic > Freshwater > Lake | place: Lake Montjoie... | reverse complement strand
TAAACTAATTGAACCATCGCCGCCAATATATGCATCCAAGAAGCCCAATAAACATTCTTTATTTGAAAAGATAATTTTATCAGAAACAAATTTATTATGACTTAATTTACCACATAGATTTTCCAGAATACGACATAATATTGTGTTATAAATTCTTAAATCTTGACTTGTTCCATTTATTCTTGAATCATCATTAATTTCTTTTTTATATAGTTTGGTTGTTATATTCCACTCTTTACATAATTCTAAAATAGGAGTAAAATATTCTAAGTCATTATTAGCAATAGATAATTGCGTTTTTGACATACAACCTTCAGCACAATATGCTCCAATAAGGTAACCAAAATTATAATTCAAATTAATTTTTTCAGGAATTGTATAATTATTCATATTTGTTTGTTTTGTATAAACACAATTAGGTGTAAAACTTGTCTTGCTCTTACATCCTTTTCTTAATTTATTTGAAACCTTAGCAACAAAGGAGTCACTACGTTTATATGGTAAAACAAATGTATAACCATTATGTTTTGTCCACCATTGATGTTCTAGCATAACAGTTTTTGCTTTTTCAACTTCGGATGAATAAATATATTCTGTAGGTGGTAAAATATCTCGTAAGTCTAATAATGATGAATGTTTAAAATCAATTGTCTTTGTACTTACTGGTAAATAATCTCCAACTTTCAAACTATCTCCATTAACAGGAACAATTTTACCATTGATTAATTTTAATAATGATTTAGCTTTTGTAACTTTTACTTCACGTTCTTCATGTGTTGTGATTTTTAACATAGTATTTGTTCCGTCTTTATTAATAACAGGATGTTTTGTAACTGCTTCAATCCTTTTCCATAATATATTCCCATTTTCATCACAAGAAGGTATTTCATAATAATTTTCTACTTCAGCATAAGTGGTATCTTTGTCATCATAATATTCTATTTTTTTTGCTATATTTATTTTTTCTTCAATAAATTTTCCAATCTCATATTTATTTATTTTTCCTTCATAATCTCTTACGATAATAGGTGTCTCATATGTTACTGAATTTAACGTCATTTGTGTTGTAGGTTCGCCAATGCTCTGCGCCGCAATCATTCCGACCATTTCACCAGGTGCCACCAATGCTCTTTTATAATCAAGAACAATAGTTTCAAGTAAAATTTCTAATGCTTTCTTGTTAAATCGCTTATTTAAAAGAAGATCTTTAGGTGATAGATAATAATAGAATAGAATTTTGAATAATTTATTAGGTGAAGCATAAACAATTTTTTCAAGTTTAGCGAATGTTTCTTCAATCATATCAAATGCTTCCAACATGGTAATATCAACGAGGGAGTTTTTGTTAATTCCTTGTTGACCGATAACATTTTGAATAATATATGCGAAAGCAACTGGAACTCTAACAATTTTTTCAGATTTACTATTAAATACATTTTTGACAATTTCATTTCTATTTTCAATAATAAAATCAATATAAAACTTACATTTTTCTGAAATAGCTTCTTCTTGTTTTTTCTGTCTAGTATAAGCTGATTTTACAAACATACCTGATAATGCTTTTGTCTTTGATTTATCGTCAATAATTGCGAAGTGAGAATAAATATCTTGAATACTCAAATCAACAATTGGCAAATCTTGATTTTCAACTTTAACAGTATCAATAGAATCGTCTCCATAGGAAAATTGAACGACTTTATTTTTATTATTTCTAATAGTCATATCATAATTAACCATAAGATCTTCAAGACCTTTAATTAATCGTCTTTGAATATAACCAGTAGTAGAAGTTTTAACAGCAGTATCAATTAAACCAATACGACCACCCATGGCATGGAAGAATAATTCTTGAGGGGATAAACCGTTAATATATGAACTTTCAACAAAGCCACGAGCAACAGCTGAATCATCATATTTAGTATAATGTGGTAAAGTTCTATGTTCAAAACCATATGGAATACGTTTACCGTCTACGTTTTGTTGTCCTAAACAAGCTGTCATTTGTTGAATATTAATTTCAGAACCTTTGGAGCCAGCATTAAACATAACAACAAAGCGATTGTCTTTGCTTAAGTTTTTAAGAGCTTCTCCACCAGCATCATTTTGTGCTTTACTAAGAATATTATTAACTTTGGTTTCAAATTCTTGTTCTACAGTTTTTCCAGAATTATTTTCAAAAACACCGATTTGTACTTGATCAATTAGATTTTTGACTTCTGTTTTTTTATCAGTAATGATGGAAACAATTTTTTCATTAGTTAATGAATCAGTAATTAAATCACTAATACCAACACTAAAAGCACTTTGTTTCATGTATTCAGTTACAATATTTTGAATATCATCAATGAATTGTGATGAGGCCATATTGCCAAAATCATTACAAATTCTATGAATAAGACCTTTTGTTCCTGATCCTAAAATACCTTTGTCCATTTGGCCTCGTAGATATTGACCATCAATAATTTCAATAATATTATTAGATGTATCGGATTTTTCTTTTTCTCCATCAAATTGTTTATTTTTGACTTTTAAAGAGAGAGGAGGAAGGATTTGGGATAATATTTCAAAATTAGAAATTTTATCATTTCTCTTCTTTTTAAGTCTCTCAGGATTGATACGATTAAACATCATTAATAAGTTCATCGCATCTTTTTGTGTAAATTCTATGTTTTCTCTTGTAAAACGATAACAACCAAGCATTGAGTCTTGATAGATGCCTATAATTGCTGAATTATTAGCTGGACTTATTATTTGGTATGGAACTGCCGCTAAATTTCTTAGTTCCGATTCGGACTCTGGGTCCTGCGGCATGTGTAAATTCATCTCCGTGATGATCCCTAAGGTTTCCCATAGGGCCAGACTATACCTTATGCCTCATCAAGTTGGTTAAGCTATCATTTGAGACCCACAAACGTCTAGTCGTTGAACCTTTCCCATACTCTTACCATTACGAGGTTAGGGACTTGGCTGCGGATTACCCAATCCTTTACTTTTTTACCTTTGGGTTCGGCTGTAAACCGAGTTCCTCACAGACGTTTCCTGTAGTGAGTGGTAGTAAAGGCTCTAAGGGTGTTCCCGTCAATTTGAATGTGTTGCTAACTAATTCTCTTAAACTGTTGACAAATTCTATTGCGTTTTTTTTACTTTCTTCTAATGAAATATGAACTCCACCAAAATCTGCTTTACGTCTATCTATATAAACATACCAACCATATTGTTTATTATTTCTTTTTAATGGTTTTATGTAATTATCAAAATTATCATCTAAAATGTTAACATCTTTGAATCTTTCAAACTTTTTATCTTTGTAATAATTAATTACTCCATTTGAAACACGTTTTTTACTTTCGTCACTATGAGTAAATACACTACCTCCATTTTTTAAATTATAACCATTTGGAAATAAAGTATTAAATGTTTTAATATAGTGTATTTCTTTATCATTGGCATCAGATATTTCACAATATTCTATCAACTCAACTACAAAATCATCAATACTATATTTTCTTATAGCATTATTTAAATAGTGTGATTGATTTTTCTTTTGTGAAAAAGCCTCTGATATATGACATTTAAATCGTCCTTGGTGCCCATATGGTCTATATCTTTTATGATTTAATATATGAGATACTGCTTGTCCTATATATAGTTTACCATTTGATATGTTAGTAATCTTGTATATTTCACAATATCTTTCATTTGGATTGTCTAAAATTTGTTTTGATAGATTGATTCGTTTTGATAGTTCCATTTTAAGTATGTTTTAGAATATGTCTTTAAGTTGTTTTAGAGAATTAATTAACTAGGGAGTATCACGCTTTTAACGCTCCCTGTTGGGGACAAGATGAATTTTATCCCCATCGAAATCGGCATTGTATGGCTTCGTGTCAGCAACATTCATTCTGAAAGTATCACCTCGCTTCATAATACGTGCGATATGACACATCATACTCATTCTGTGTAATGTTGGTTGACGATTAAATAAGATAGCATCACCATCCATCATATGACGATGAACAATGTCTCCATCTTCCAACACGATGGATTTTCTATCTAAATAACGAAGAGTAATTGTTTGTCCATTTTGTCTTTCCAACATCTTAGCACCAGGCCACACATCAGGACCATTTTGAACTAATTTTGTTAAGAAAGCTTTATTGATACGATTAACAACTACAGGTTTAGTAATATTTTTAGCAATTTTCATTGGAATACCAAGTTCTCTAATTGAAATATTTGGATCCGCAGTAATAACTGAACGAGCACTAAAATCAACACGTTTAGCCATTAAATTGCCTCTCATACGACCACCTTTTCCATTTAATCTATCTTTAATAGATTTTAATGGTCTTCCCGATCTTTGAGCTACAGGACTTGCTCCAGGAAGTTTATTATCAACCATTGATGCTACATGATATTGTAGAACAATAGACCAATCATTAATAATATTTTCAGGAGCATTATTTTGTAACTTTTCTTGTAAAGTTCTATTTGTCTTTATAATATTTACTAAAATATGAGTCAAATCATCTTCTGATCTTTGCTGAGCATCATGTTTTACAGATGGTCTAACAGCGGGAGGTGGAACTGCTAAAACCTGACAAATCATCCAATCTGGTCTAGACCAAATAGGACTGAATCCCATAAAAGTAACATCTTCATCAGAAATACGTTTGAATATTTTCAAAACGAGTTCGGGAGTTAATGGAATTACAATATTATCTTCACCTTCTTCAGATGTATTTGTCCATTCAGCAAATAAGGATGACATACCTTCTTTTTTAATTTTTTTTGGTTGTAAACATCCGCATCCATCTTCAGTATCTTCTCCACAACGCTTAATTCCTTTACAAAGGTCAAATACATATTTCCATCTATTTTGATTGTTCATTTTTAGAGCTTGTTTAAATTTCTCTTTTGAAATTAATAATTTACTACACTTAAAACAAACACAACGTAATACTTTTTGAATTGTACTTAAATATTGAATATAAAACACTGGTCTAGATAATTCAATATGGCCGAAATAACCAGGTGTTGTCATATAGTCTAAACCATCAGTTGGACAAATTAGACCGGGTTCTAAAACACCCATTCTAGGGTCAAATAATCCATTAATAACTGGTTTATTATTGATATACGCTTCTTTACTGGTAATTTCGGCAACAGAACCTTTTCTAATTTCTTCCGGTGATAATATACTAAATTGAATACCAATAATTTTTGAACAGTTAATGTTATTCATGTTTCCGGAACTTTTTGACATGCCTTCCTTATATATATCTAATAATATTTAGATTGTTTTTTTTCAATTTTATTTTATATTAAATTAAATTATTTTCGTAAAATATAAAGTTTAGTTCCTAATTTAAACCTAAAAATTGAAATGCTTCCTTGATTATTTTTTTTGGTTTACACTCTTGAATAATTTTTACAATAATGGAAGACATATCAAATAATTTAAAAATTAACCAATTTTATTTTATGAAAGAATATGATCCTATTCACAAAAAAGAAAATAATCTCAATATAGGTAAAAATATTTAGGAATATAAAAAGTCATAAATAAATTTATAGTGCTGACTAATATAAAATATTTTGGACAAATTTGGATAAAAAGATATATTAGTGTAATACATTTAGACAAAATAATAAAAATGGAATCTTTAAAAGATATAACAAATGAAATGTTACCAAATGAGATTTTAATAAAAATAGATAATTATTTATAAAACTTTAAAAATAGTTTCAAATAAATTATTAAATAAAAAAATTGAAAATATAAAAAAATATTTCTTAAAATACAATATAAAAACATGACTCGTGATAATAAATCTAAAATGTCCAAGAAAGATAATAAAGTTTCAAAAAAAACTGAAGAATTATCTAGAAAAAAGAAGAAGAATGAAGACTCTTCTGATGATGATACTTCATATCGTTCCGAGGATGATGATGATGAAGAATTTATGGATGAACATGAATATCGTAAATTTTTACAAAAAATATTTCCATCAAAACATTTAGAAAATCAAATTGCTTCTGGAAAACGTTTAAAAAAAGTTTTAAAAGAAATTGAAGAAGATAATGATGATGATGATTTTGAAGAAGAGGTAAAGTCAAATAAAAAGACTGGAAAAAAGACAAAAAAACAATTAGTTGATGAGGAGGAGGATGACGAAGAGGAAGAGGAGGAGGATGTTAAAATAAAAAAAAATAAGAAAAATAATAAAAAGGCTGTAAAAAAGAATGATAAAAAAGCAGGTAAAAAATCAAAAAAAGAAATTGAAGAAGATGATGAATCCGAAGAAGACGAAGATGATGATCCGCAATCAGGAAAATTTAATATAATATTTACTATTGGAGGAAGAGATGAAGATGATGAAGAAGATGAAATGTTTGAAGAGGATGAAGATTGGGAAACATGTTCAGACGAAGAAACTGAAAATGAGGATGATCCAATTAGTACTGATTCTGAAACAGAAGAGGAAGAAGATGAAGATGACGATGAAGAAGATGAAGAAGATGAAGAAGATGAAATTAGGAAAAAAAGGAGAAATATTCTAAAAAAAATAAAAAATAAAAGAAAATCAGAAAAATTTTCAAATGATACTACATCGGAAGAAGACAGTGATTTAATAAATAAATTAAAAGATGTTTTAGGAGTAAAAAAAACAGAAAATAAAGAATCCTCTGAAGATGAAAATGTTATTACTATTCTAAAAGATATCCAATCAAGAAATAAAAATAATGAAATGGTAAATGAGTGTCTTCGTGTATGTGAAGAAAAACTTAAAGAAAATAAGAAAAAACAAGAAAAAAAACTTAAAAAGGAGAAAGATAGAAATTGTCGTATATTTAAAAGAATTTTACGTGATAAAAATACAATGAATGATTTTGAATTTTACGATAAATTAGAAACAGGACACCAAAAAAAAATAATAAAAGAATTAAGAGAAATCAATAAAATTACAAGAGTTGAAAAACCATATAGGTTAACATTATTAGAATCTGAAATTCCAGTAATATTTAAAGCTGCAGCAATGAAAAAAATCAGTTCTCTTCGTTATATGGAGCCAGGATCAGGCGAATTTTATAAAATAAAAAATTGGGTTGATACATTTATGAGAATTCCATTTAGTGAATATAAAACTTTACCAATTAATATTAACGATGGTGTAGATAAATGTCATGAATTTATGGAAAACGCACAAAAAACATTAAATGATGCGGTATATGGTCTAAATGATGCTAAAATGCAAATAATGCAGATGTTGGGTCAATTAGTTACTAATCCTCAGGCTATAGGATCGGCTATAGCTATTCATGGTCCTCCAGGAACTGGTAAGACATCCCTTGTCAAAGAAGGTATTAGTAAAATTTTAAATAGACCATTTGCGTTTATAGCTTTAGGTGGAGCAACAGATAGTAGTTTCTTAGAAGGTCATGGATACACATATGAAGGATCAACATGGGGTAAAATAGTTCAAATATTGATTGATAGTAAATGTATGAATCCTGTAATATATTTTGATGAATTAGATAAAATTAGTGATACACCAAAAGGTGAGGAAATAGCTGGCATTTTAACTCACTTAACAGATACATCACAAAATAGTCAATTTCATGATAAATATTTTGCGGAAATAGATTTTGATCTAAGTAAATGTTTATTTATATTCAGTTACAATGACGAATCAAAAGTAAATCCAATTCTAAAAGATAGAATGTATAGAATTCAAACTAAAGGTTATAATCAAAAACAAAAATCAGTAATTTCTAATGATTATTTGTTACCAAGAATTAGAGAACAAGTAAAATTTGGACCAGAAGATATTATAATTCCAGACCAAACACTACATTATATTATTGACAATCATTGTAATAAAGAAGATGGTGTTAGAAATTTGAAGAGATGTTTAGAAATAATCTATACAAAATTAAATTTATATCGTCTAATGCGTCCAGATTCAAATTTATTTGAAGAAGATATGTCTTTAAAAGTAGAATTCCCGTTTACTGTTACAAATGAAATAGTAGATAAAATGATAAAAAAGACGGAAGGACTAAACCCATCGTTATATCATTTATATTTATAAAATTATAAAATTAATATTAAAATTATTGTTAAAAAAATATAATATGATTTATATATATTTTATATTTTTTATCTTCTAATTATATCAATGGGAGCTGGTACTCATGGCAAAACAAGCACAATTTTGTATCGTAGAGGAGTTCCAAATGCGTTTCGTGATTTTGGGGGAGTAATCGCAGGAAATTATGTAATTTTTAAACCACAGAGACCACTCCTAAATAGTGAGTTTTTTAGAAGAAGTATTTCAAATTTTATTTCTACTTATAGATAATTTCTTTAGGAATAGTAAAAAATTCGTTTTAAATTATTTTATATTATATAATTATATTAATGGCTAAATTTACTAGTGGAAAAATTACTTCAAGTGCTATAATTTATGATAGGGGAATACCACCTGTAGGAAATAGTTTTGCTATTTTTCCTACTATTAATTTTGAAATATTAAAACGATTACGTCGTTTTGATGTAAAAAATAAAAGACCAACATATTCATTTTTCCAGAAATAAATACAACATCAATTTTTTTATACTTTTGTTGTATTTATTTAACGGCTATATTAACAGCTATATTAACGGTTATGTTAACGGCTCTTTCTTTTTGTTAGTTTATTTTTTCTTAACTTTTTCTTACTGTGATGTAGAGTTTTGTTCCTTTTTCTTTTACTATTTTTTTGTCTTCTTTTTGTTCCGCCACTCCTTGTTCCGCCACTCCTTGTTCCGCCACGTTTTTTAGCTGCTTTTTTACTAGTTTTAGGCAATTTGCCTGTTTCTATATATTCTCTTGTAAGATTTTGAATTTCTTCATCCGAAATTCCTCTTCTTCTCAATTCATAAATTGGATTTAAAATTTCTTCGTAAATTTGTTGAGCCATTGGTCCATAAAAATCCTTATATTGTTTTAACCATCCATTATATCCTGAACTATCTAAATATGTTTTGTAAGCATCATTTCTAACTTGTGTTGCCGACATTGGTTTTAACCCAGATTCATTTTGTTGTGGTTCTATGACTTCCACAGTTGCCAAAACATTTGAATTTGGGTTCTCATTTTTAGCAACTTTTTCAGCATAATCCAATATTGATTTCAATTTTGAAGCATCATCATCTTTTCCACCCGCAAAATGTTTTATTTTTATTTCTTTTATATCTGAAACATTTTTACTTTTTAATGATTCACCAATATAACGCGCTAAATCGCCATGTGGTGTAGTCATTTCTTTAATTACATAATTTGTACCTTCAACCGGTTCAACCGGTCTTATACTTTTGAATTGTTGTTCAATAAATTCTTTTTTTAATCCAAAAGGAATTGGATTGTCAAATGTTCTTTTATCTCCATCTTTTTGTGATGGTCCGCTTCCCAATAAAATTAAAGCTGTTGAACCTTTTGACATGGCTTTACTAACAAGTTCTTTCAAAGCAAAAATATGGCCTTCATGTGGTGGGTTCAAACGTCCTATAAAATAAAAAAAGTTTGCCTCATCCTGACCCTCCCTATTTTCTAATTCAATTTCATCTGCGGTATAACTATCTTCATTTATATTTTCATCTCCTAATGACTGTAAATATACATCAAATAGATTTTTTATATAATCATCAAAATCATTTATTTTTTTGTCTGCTTCTTCTTTTTCGTCTTGTTTCAAATGCGAATATGGATTTGGTTGGGAATATATATTATCTGAATCAGATTCTGAGCCTGATTCTAAATTAAATTTATCTGGATATGACATCTATATATTTAATTAATATAATTAAATAGATATGATTTATTTTTATGGTAACAAATTTAATAACTTTATTTATATATAATTAAAACAATATAGATATAATGATATTTATAGATGTTATATAATGAGATACGATTATACACGTTTAAAAGAGTTTTCCGAACAAAATAATATTATCCTTCTTAATGACTATTCTACACAACCTATAAATATATTTTATATTATTGAAGGCCAATGTTTGAATAATAATTGTGATGATATTTTTTCTAAAAGTTTTCGTTCACTTGTTAAAACAAATGGATATTGTTTGAATTGTAGTACAAAAACCGGTTTATCTAAAGTAAAAAAATCATTGCTTGAAAAATATGGTGTAGATAATCCAATGAAATCTGAAGAAGTAAAAAATAAAGCCAAACAGACTAATCTAGAAAAATATGGTGTTGAATATTCTTCTCAAGCACAACAAGTTAAAGATAAAGTTAAAATAACAAATCTAGAAAAATATGGTGTTACATGTCCATTACATTCTAAAGAAATTAAAGAAAAGATTGAACAAACCTGTTTAGAAAAATATGGTGTTAAAAGTCCAAATCAGGTAGAAGAGATAAAGCAAAAAAAGAAAATTTCGTATTTGGAAAAATATGGAGTTGAACATCCTTCAAAATCAGAAGAAATTAAAGAAAAAAAGAGACAAACTTGTTTTAAAAATTTTGGTGTTGAAAATCCAACTCAATCCGTCAAGGTTAAACAAAAAACTATTAATAATAATTT
>Ga0114967_10004973_pt1 | contig 10599 bp, 10 predicted proteins | sample M_130628_MF_Meta_FD_92639 | JGI IMG/M metagenome (GOLD analysis project Ga0114967, IMG submission 92639) | Freshwater microbial communities from Lake Montjoie, Canada to study carbon cycling - M_130628_MF_MetaG | ecosystem: Environmental > Aquatic > Freshwater > Lake | place: Lake Montjoie... | reverse complement strand
GTTGAGTTGTAGAAGTGCACGATGGCCTGTTTGACGCCCTGCAATGATTCATAGCTGCGCTCGATTAACTCATCGCGGCTTTGTACAAGAACTTGAATAATCACATTGTCGGGAACCAAGTTCTCTTCGATTAACTGGCGCACGAAATCAAAGTCGGGCTGGCTCGCCGAAGGAAATCCAACTTCAATTTCTGTGAACCCGATCTTGCATAGAACATCGAACATGCGTCTCTTACGTTCTGGGTCCATGGGGTCAATCAAGGCTTGATTACCATCGCGCAGGTCAACTGAACACCACAGCGGGGCCTTGGAAATCATGGTGTCGGGCCAAGTGCGATCTTTGAGCACGATCGGAATGAATGGCTGATACTTAGAAAATGCCATTCGGTTCTGGCCGGCATTGACGAACTGAGATGAGTTTTGAGTATTCATGGCGCTCCAGTTGTAGGAAACATCTTTATGTGGTGGGAGTGGAGATTGGTTAGGGCTATGGGTGGGGATCGTTGGAGAAATGAAAAAACCCCGGCGCTGGTGCGCACGGGGCTTTGGCGAACGCGTTATGGGGCGCTCACCCTACGTAAGAAGGAGGCCGATCAAGTTGCTCACCCTTGGGACGCTACCCAAACGCGACCGAGCACGCAACGGTTAGTCACAAAGTCTGTTACGGCCGATTACGGCCACTGGGCCCTCTGAGGGGGCTTGGGCGATCTCAGTCGCTGTAGACGGAGGTCAAGCTGGCAAGTTCTGCATCAAGCAGTGCCGACTCGACCTCAGCAATAACGCTGCGCCAGTCATAACCAAGACCTTTGCCTGGGTAGGCCTGTTCGGGTGAAAAATCGACGGTACTCACGGTATTCATACTCTGTTGAGTGCTAGGGGTCGAGTTGTTACTCATTGGTCGGACCTCCCGGGTTTCGTCTTGTTGTTGGGGTGTGATTATCACTCTGCTTGTTGGGCCGTAAAGAAACGGACTGCGGGAACCTATAGACATTTGAGGTCAATGTCTATGCTTTTGAGGATATTTTTCGTCTATGTGACATATGCTACACATAGGTGGGAATCCCCAGCGTGCGCTAGGTGTCGCCTCAGTAGTCCGTGAGAGTCTTGGTGAGGTATTCACGAAGAAAATGGAGGACCCGTGATGGGCACAGCAGTAGAACTCTCAGGCGAGAACTTCGCTTCAGTGATTGAAGCAAATGACCTTGTTTTAGTTGATTTTTGGGCCGCCTGGTGTGGGCCGTGTCGCCAGTTTGCTCCGATCTTCGAAGCGGTAGCTCAAAAGAATCCGACTGGGGTCTTCGGCAAAGTCGATACCGAGGCCGAACAAGAGTTGGCAGGGTCCTTTGGCATCCAATCGATTCCGACATTGATGATCTTTCGCCAGGGCATTCTGATTTTCAATCAGCCTGGTGCTCTGCCCCAGCATGCCCTTGAGGACTTAGTCGCCAAGGCATTGGAGCTAGATATGGATGAGGTCCGTCGAGAAATTGAAACCCAGCAAGCGGACCCCTCATAAGGTTTTTTAAAACGGGTGATGAGCGAGTGCTAGGTTTTGTTTGCCGCTCCCACACAGGCGGCACCAACGACCTGGATGGCTCGAGCTCCACCGCTCGCCTCTGGGTCGTTGACTTTTCTAGGACTAGGTCACTTCACTAGTTGCGCTGACTTTGACCTTGCGTAGGGTCTAGTTATGTCACAGAAAACCAGCCACGGATTACCGATAGTTGACGCCAGCGAAGTCGGCATGAGCGCCGAACGCTTAATGAACCTCGATAAACATTTTAAAAAATATGTTGACGAGGATTTGTTATCTGGTTGGGCTGTGACCGTGGCTCGTGAGGGCAAGGTGGCTCATTCGGCGAGTGGAGGCTTGGCCGATCGTGAATCGTCAAAGCCAATTGCCGATGACACGATTTACCGAATTTTCTCGATGACTAAACCGATCACCGCGGTGGCCGCATTGATGTTGTGGGAAGAGGGATTGTTCGAACTCACTGATCCGGTCTCCAAGTTCATTCCCGAATTCGGCGAATCAAAAGTATTTGAGGGTGGATCATTTCTGCGACCAGTTTTAGGTCCGCAAACAAAGGCCATGGAGATGTGGCATCTTTTCACTCATACTGCCGGCCTGACATACGGATTCATGTATCAACATCCCGTCGATGAGTTGTATCGCCGTGCAGGAATGGAATGGGGTTTTCCGCGCGAGTTGGATTTGGCTGGGGTGTGTTCCCTTCTAGCTCGCCAGCCGTTGTTATTTCAGCCTGGAAGTGAGTGGAATTACTCAACATCTATTGATGTTTTGGGTCGTGTCGTTGAAGTGATTAGTGGGCAACGTCTTGGCGATTTTCTGAAGCAAAGAATTTTCACTCCCCTCGGCATGAGCGACACTGCATTTTATTGTCCAGATGAAAAGCAGGATCGCTTGGCTGCCTTGTACTCGGCTCATGCAAAAACACGATTAGCCACTCGTGCTGATGCTGTTGATCGTGGAACTCACAAGATGCCAGCTGCTGATGGTGGCGGTGGGGGTCTTGTCTCCACAATGGGCGACTATGTGCGATTTGCTGAGATGCTCCGCGGTGGTGGCGAATTCAACGGTCAACGACTTCTCTCGTCGCGCACCGTCGATTACATGGGAAGCAATCATCTTCCGAAAGATGCCGATCTCACATCCTTCGGTCGTCCGTTAGGTGCTGCAAATGACTACGACGGAATCGGTTTTGGTCTTGGAGTCAGTGTCACCATTGATCCAGTCGCCACCAAGACAGCAGGTTCATTCGGTGACTTTGGTTGGGGTGGGGCCGCGGCAACTTTCTATTGGGTTGACCCAGTCGAGGATTTAACGGTGACCTTTATGACTCAACTGATGTTGTCGCCGCACACCTTTAGTCGTCAACTCAAGCAGTTGGTACACCAAGCCTTAGTCGATTGACGAGTACGATTTCGGCTGAGGTGACCTGATGTTGCAGCCAATGGCCAAAGATGCTCGAATTTATGTGGCTGGACATGGGGGGTTGGTGGGCAGTGCCTTGATGCGTCGGCTGGCTGGTGGGGGATTCACGAATATCCTCACCGCGACCCGAGCGGAACTTGATCTGCGTGATCAGGGTGCGGTGAATACGTGGTTCGCCAACAATCGTCCCGAGTATGTCTTTTTGGTTGCTGGAACCGTGGGTGGCATTTTGGCCAATAGCACGCGTCCAGCCGAGTTCATTTATGACAACTTGATGATTCATGGGACAGTGGTTGAGGCCAGTCATCAAGCCAAGGTGAGCAAACTTTTATACCTCGGAAGTTCATGTATCTACCCGCGTGATGCCACCCAACCCATCACCGAAGAACAACTCTTGACGGGCCCGCTTGAGCCCACTAACGAGTGGTACGCCGTCGCCAAGATTGCTGGTATCAAGTTATGTCAGGCGTATCGTCAGCAATACGGCTGTGATTTTATTTCCGCGATGCCGACCAACTTGTACGGGCCAGAGGACAACTTTGATCTCTCGTCAAGTCATGTGATACCCGCTTTGATTCGTAAGTTCCACGACGCCAAACAAAATGCAGGAAAAGAAGTTGAGATTTGGGGAACAGGGAGCGCGATGCGTGAGTTCTTGCACGTCGATGATCTGGCTGATGCTTGCCTGTTTTTAATGGAGAACTACAGCGATGAGATGCACATCAACGTGGGCACTGGAGTGGACTTAAGTATTCGTGATCTGGCTGAAAAGATTCGACAAGTTGTCTATCCCGCAGCCGAGTTGAAATTTGACACGTCCAAGCCTGATGGAACTCCAAGAAAAGTTTTGGATGTGACGCGCTTAAATAATCTTGGATGGTCACCGAGTTACGCCCTGGATAGTGGGCTCGCCAGTACCTATCAGTGGTTCTTGGATCAACGAGATAGTCACACCGCAATGCGCGGTATGAAGTAGCGACGATTAATTGACCTGACGCGTATGGCCCACCCAGTAGGGCTCACGTAGTTTGAACTTTTGCAGTTTGCCTGTTGCTGTTCGTGCGAGTTCACTACGAAATTCAATGCGTTTCGGACATTTGTAGCCAGCCAACTTGGTTTTAACGTAAGCAATCAGTTCATCTTCAGTCAGCGTCGACTCTGGACTCTTCACCACGAGAGCCATGACTAGTTCTCCCCACTTTTCATCGGGAACACCAATGACCGCGACCTCATTAACTTCAGGATGTCCGAAAACAGCATCTTCAACTTCAATGGAAGAAACATTTTCTCCGCCAGAAATGATGACATCTTTTTTACGGTCACTGATTGCCAAGTAGTTTTCCTGATCAATGATTCCTCCGTCACCGGTATGGAACCACTCGGTGGCATCTGGACCATCACCAACAGCGCGAATTGCATCGGCTGTCGCAGTCGGTTGATCCCAATAGCCCTCCATGATCACATTTCCACGAGCCAGAATTTCTCCCTGCTCGGAAATTTGCAACTCAACACCCAATGCTGGTGAACCTGCCCTAGATAATTTCTGGGCACGCTCGGCAGGAGTAAGCGCATCAAATTCCTCGCGTGTGCGATTCATAGTAAGAAATGGAGACGTTTCGGTTAAGCCGTACAGTTGCACGAATTCCCAACCCAATTCGGTCTCCATGCGCTCGATTGTTTTTGTGGGCGGGGGAGCGCCAGCTACGACCATGCGCACGCGACCTCGTCCAGGAACTAGCCCATCCCACGAGGCGGCAGCTTCAAGAACCATGTTCACCACGGCGGGAGCGCCGCAAAGCATTGTCACTCCATGTTCTTCAATGCGCCGTAAAATTTCCGCACCATCAACTTTGCGCAGGATGATGTGTCGCCCGCCCATACCCGTAACGGCGTAAACCATTCCCCAACCATTGCAGTGAAACTGCGGCAAGGTGTGCAGATAGACATCGCGATCATTGACACCCATCTGCCAACCAAAGGTTGCCGAGTTCAGCCACAGGTTGCGATGCGTCAGTTGAACGCCCTTGGGGCGTGCAGTCGTACCACTGGTGTAGTTGATTGTGGCGGTGGCATCTTCGTCGGGAGTCCATGGTGCCGGCTCAATGTCGAAGCGAAGCAGCGCGCTATCGGACTTGGCGCCGATCACAAATTTGAATTCGCATTCAACGTCGGCCATTGCCTGTTCAAGTTCGGGGTCGACCAATAACACCCGCGCTCCTGAATGCTCGATGATGTACTTGACCTCTTCTGCTGCCAGACGAAAGTTGATGGGAACCAAAATTCGTCCAGATCCCGAGACGCCGAAGAAGGCAGTCAGTAGGCGCGCCGAGTTGTGCGAGATCATCGCCACGCGCTCGCCGACAGCGATGCCAAGGGCGTCGAGACCAGCCGCTTGGGCCCGCGCCCGCTCGGCCACTTGGCGGTAGGTGAGAGAGCCCCACGACTCAGCGGGCTGGTCAGGTTCATCCACGACGGCGATCCGATCGGGGTACAAAAGCTCGGCTCGGCGGATGTGATCAACAATGGTGAGAGGAACACGCATGACATAAAGAGTAGGCAATCTGAGCCACTTGGCTCATTAACGAGGGCCGATAAAGCCCGATATCGCTCGCTTGGGAGATACCCTTGCACTCAACATGAGTGAATTTGCCCCCCGCAAGGGAGCGCCACGGAACAAGCGTCGTCCGCCAGGTTCCGCCGGACAAGAAGAAGTTTCCGGCCCCGCGCAACCTTTAACCAGTTTTAACGTTCTCCCGCCAGTCGAAACTCCTACCGGTTTCGCCAAACTCGGCGTACCGCCTGAAGTTGATGCTGGTCTCGCTGCCGCTGGCTTCGCTAATCCGTTTGCGATTCAGATTGAGGCCATTCCAGTGGCGATGCAAGGTCACGATGTGTGTGGTCGGGCAAAAACTGGATCGGGTAAAACGTTGGCCTTTGGTGTGCCGATGTTGTCGCGCATTTCTAAGAAAGCCGAGCCGATGAAACCTCTTGGCTTGGTGTTGGTACCGACCCGTGAGTTGGCGGTTCAGGTTGCTGAAGTTCTCGAACCTCTAGCGAGTCACTCTGGTCGTCATGTGTTGGCTGTCTACGGCGGCGCAAGTCGTCATCAGCAGGTTGAACATATGGCCAAAGGTATTGAAATCGTTGTTGCCACGCCGTTGCGCTTGATTGACCTTCTGAAGTCAAATGAAATTGATCTCTCCGCCGTCGAAGTGGTCGTACTTGATGAAGCCGATCGCATGGCTGACGATGGATTCACACCGCAAGTTGAGTGGGTATTGCGCCGTTGCACCGGACGCAATCAGACAATGTTGTTCTCCGCCACTTTGGACGGCGATGTCGGTCACTTGATTCGTCAGTTCATGACTAATCCGGTTGAGGTCGCTATTGATGCCGCCACCGACACAGTGGGAACGATGCATCATCTGTGGCTCGCTGTGCACCACATGGATAAAGAGAAAGTTGTGGCTGCCATTGCGCGTGGCGCTGGCAAGACGGTTGTTTTCTGCCAAACAAAACGTACCTGTGATCGAGTCACGGACAACTTGGTTGGTCTGGGTGTTAATGCTGCGGCGATTCATGGGGACTTAGCGCAGCCAGCGCGCGAAAAAGCGATGCGTCGTTTTGCTGAAGGTTCGCTAAGTGTTCTCGTTGCCACTGATGTGGCGGCTCGTGGTATTGACATTGATGACATTGCTGTAGTGATTCACTATGAGCCTGCAAAGGACAATAAAGATTACTTGCACCGATCTGGGCGTACGGCTCGTGCCGGACGTGATGGTTGGGCTGTGACTTTGGCGGAATATAACCAACACACTCAAGTAACAATTCTTCAGCGAACGATGCGAATGCCGATTACGAATTCAATTGAAGTGTTCAGCAACAATCCGATGCTGGCCAATCTCGCCGACTTCCAAGCCAACTAATGTTGTGGTTCTGGTGCTGGTTAGTGCCATATATGGCACTAACCAGCACCAGAACCACAACGGCAAATACCGCATCGTGGGGGTATTCGCACACTTTGGGGCATGGACTTACAGGGGATTCAAAAGCTCGCTTCAAAACAGCACGGACTAATTAGCCGCCAGCAATCCGAGGATTTTGGTCTATCCCGTCGAACCTGGTTTCGCATGAATTCAGATGGGCGACTCTTACCGAGACATCCGAATGTTTCATCCCTATTTGGTTTTCAGGAGAACTGGCTGCAACGGGTGGAAGCTGCGGTCTTAGCGCTTGATCATCGGGGAATTGCCTCACACTGCACAGCTGCCGCACTTTGGGGCGTATGGACGCTTGATGAAACTGATGAAATTGAGGTCATCAAGCTTGGCCGTAGTGGGCATCCACCTCTTGCGGGAGTGAAAGTACATTCCCCACGAGACCACCAATCAATAGCACCCTTAAAAATTGAAAACATTCGAGTGACAAATGCAACTCGAACAATGGTGGACTTTGCGGCGGTCAAACCTCATCTGATTTCTGATCTGGCTGAGCGGATGCTGCTTGCAGGTCATGTTGAACATCATCACATTGTTCGTGCAGTTGCTGTGCACTCTGAACGTGGTCGCGCCGGAGTGGGTCCGTTACGCGAATTACTCGCGCAGTGGCCGTATGGGACCGGACCAGCCGAGTCAATCCTTGAGATGAGGATGCAGAAATTGCTTTCTCAAACTGAGTTGCCGCCATATGAAATGCAGGTCGTTATAGGGTCCTACAGAGTTGACTTTGCATGGTCAAGATTTAAGGTCATTGCTGAGACAGACGGCTGGGCCAAAATTAAAGACTTGGCCGCAATTGAAAAGTGGATGAAACGTGACGCCTATTTGCAATCACAAGGTTGGCTCGTGCTGCACTTCAGTTGGCGTCAAGTGGTGAAACAGCCAGGTCAGGTGGTGCGAACAATCTTTCAAGCATTGGCCTCACGAGGCACGCCAAGTTGTGGTTCTGGTGCTGGATAGTGCCATATATGGCACTATCCAGCACCAGAACCACAACATTAGTTGGTGAGCCAGGATGGGCGAGTCGACTCGAAGGAGGCGATCTCGTCAGAGTGACTCATCGTGATTCCGATGTCATCGAGACCGTTCAAAAAACGGTGCTGATTTTGTGGCTCCATAGGAAATGAGGCGGTGAGATTAATGCTCGCCACTTCGACAGTGAGACGCTCCATATCAATAACGATCTCCGTCGCCGCATCAGCCTCAATGGCTGCCCAAATCTTTTCCACTGCATCAAGTGCCAACGCCACAGGTGCCAAACCATTTTTGGTGCAGTTGTTGCGGAAGATGTCACTGAAACTCGGTGCGATCACTGCCTCAAATCCGTATTGCTGAATCGCCCACACTGCATGTTCACGGCTTGAACCGACACCAAACGATGGACCAGCAACCAAAATCGTGGCCGAAACATAACGCTCGTCGTTCAATACAAAACTCCGGTCATCGCGCCACGTGGCAAATAGGCCAGCTTCAAAGCCAGTGCGCTCAACGCGCTTCAACCAATCTGCCGGAATGATTTGGTCTGTGTCGACATCGCTACGACGCAAGGGAATTCCGATACCTGTGAGAATGCGAACACTTTTCATGAATTTTCCTTCACGTTAAATCTGCCTGAATCTAAATCTGATGGGGTTGCGAAAGTGCCGGCAACAGCAGTCGCAGCAGCAACTTCTGGCGACACCAAGTGGGTACGCCCACCGCGGCCTTGGCGACCTTCAAAGTTGCGATTACTGGTGCTCGCTGAACGCTCACCTTGCGTGAGTTTGTCGGGGTTCATCGCCAAACACATTGAGCAGCCAGGCTCGCGCCAATCGGCTCCAGCGGCACGGAAGATCTCATGCAAGCCTTCAGCTTCAGCCTGTGCTTTCACCGAGTGGCTTCCGGGCACAACCATCACTCGTGGCACCGTGACGGTGCGACCCTTCATCACCGACGCTGCAGCCCGCAAGTCTTCAATGCGACTATTGGTGCACGAACCAATGAAGACGGTGTCCACCTTGACATTTCGCAACAATGTTCCCGGTGTCAACCCCATGTATTCCAGTGCACGGGCCACGGTCTCCCGCGTCGTCGGATCAGCGAAGTCATCGGGGGACGGGATAGGCGAGTCAATACTGGCAACCTGTGCTGGGTTAGTTCCCCAGGTCACATGAGGAAGCAAAGTGCTGGCGTCAATGACGACCTCTTTGTCAAACTTGGCACCTTCGTCAGTGCGCAAAGTTTTCCAATTGGCGACAGCGTTATCCCACTCTGCATCTTTGGGCGCATGGGCGCGACCTTTGAGATAAGCAAAAGTTATCTCATCGGGGGCAATCAGTCCTGCCTTGGCGCCCGCCTCAATGGTCATGTTGCATACGGTCATGCGACCTTCCATGGACAGCGCGCGAATTGCCGAACCGCGAAACTCAATGACGTAGCCGATGCCACCCGCGGTTCCGATCGTGCCGATGATTGCCAAGATCATGTCCTTGGCAGTCACCCCAACGGGTAACGCACCATTGACTTCAACACTCATCCATTTCGGGCGACTTTGCGGGAGAGTTTGAGTCGCCAGCACATGTTCCACTTCGCTGGTACCGATGCCGAAAGCCAGCGAACCAAATGCTCCGTGGGTTGCTGTATGACTGTCACCGCAGACGATCGTCATACCAGGCAGGGTGCGCCCTTGCTCGGGTCCGATGACATGCACGATGCCTTGTAGTGGGTTGCCCATCGAGAACAGTTCAACGCCGAACTCCTTTGCGTTCTCGCGCATCACTTCAACTTGACGCGCAGAAATCGGGTCCGCAATCGGAAGATGGATATCGGCAGTGGGAACGTTGTGATCTTCGGTTGCCACAGTCAGATCGGGGCGACGAATTTTGCGACCGCTGATACGCAGTCCTTCAAAGGCTTGGGGACTGGTCACTTCGTGCACGAGGTGCAAGTCGATGTACAACAAATCGGGTTCATCAATCGCTGCATGAACAACGTGGCTATCCCAAACTTTTTGGGCCAGGGTTGTGGGGTTACTCATCATTTCCTCATATCGTTGTTTCTCACTATGTGAGATTGTAGTCTCGCTGTATGGACAGCATATCGGGAGTCGGAGTTGTTGACAAGGTCGTCGCCGTCTTACGTGCGCTCGAAACGAACGGTCCCTCTTCATTGCTTGAACTTCAACAAGCCACAGCACTACCGCGCGCCACTGCTCATCGTTTGGCCACCGCGCTTGAGGATCATGGTCTGATTCGTCGCGATGATGAGGGGCATTTCGCCCTCGGTTGGGGACTAGTCAGTCTCGGACGCGCGGCCTCGGCGGTGTTACCGCTTATTGAATTAGCGAGACCAGTTTTAGATTCATTGCGCACAAAAACTGGCGAATCGGTTCAGTTGTATGTCCAAGAAGGTGATGCACGACGATGTCTCGTGTCTCTTGAATCTCCACATGGTTTGCGGTGGATCGTGCCCGAAGGTTCACTGTTACCTCTTAACGCTGGTTCGGCAGGACATGTTTTGTCGGGCGAGCGCACTGACAAACACGGATGGATTCAATCGGTCGGCGAACGTGAGGCTGGCGTGGCCTCGGTGAGTGCACCGGTACTCAACGCGCAGGGAAACGTTATTGCTGCGATCAGTGTGAGTGGTCCAATTGAGCGATTGACCC
>Ga0114967_10004970_pt1 | contig 10601 bp, 9 predicted proteins | sample M_130628_MF_Meta_FD_92639 | JGI IMG/M metagenome (GOLD analysis project Ga0114967, IMG submission 92639) | Freshwater microbial communities from Lake Montjoie, Canada to study carbon cycling - M_130628_MF_MetaG | ecosystem: Environmental > Aquatic > Freshwater > Lake | place: Lake Montjoie... | reverse complement strand
TCACACTTTTGCACGATAGTTTTGCGCAAGCCATTGGCGTTGTTGCTGATCCATTAGAAATTTTGCCTCGAACTGGTGCGATTGCAAAGTATGACGGTACAAAATTTGAAATCATGTTTTCGGTAACTTGCAATTTGGAAGTTAAAGCATCGCTGGAAAAGACTTTGCTGACCTTGGGTGATTCAATTGCACTGTCTGGAACTGAGCCAATTTTCACAGTGCATGTTCACAGCAATGACCCATCGGCAGTTATCGAATCATGTGAACGCTTGGTTGAATTAAACGATATTCGCATAATTGAATTCGGTAGCTAGATATTCCAATGCGAATGATGTTATGACTGACTTAAGTACGCCAATTGTTAGCGTGGTTGGTGCTAAGACTGGCGCACTTCTAAAGTCAGAATTCGAAATTGAATCAGTTGAAGATCTGCTTCGTCACTATCCGCGTCGATATGAACAGCGCGGCGCTCTGACTGATTTAGGTAGTTTAGAAATTGGCGACCATGTAACGGTGCAGGCTCAATTAAAAAGTTTTAAGAATTTAAAAAATGCCAAGGGTGGCACCAGGCAAGAAGTAGTAATTAGTGATGGCACTGGGTCGCTGACATTAATGTTCTTTAATCAAAATTGGCGCGAAAAAGAATTAGCACCGGGGCGCCAAGGTTTATTTGCTGGCCAAATCTCGGTATTCAACAATAAACGTCAGTTAACACATCCAGATTATGAACTACTCGCCGAGTTTGCTGAAGTGAACCCAGATGATTACGCCGAAGCATTCTTGCCGGTATACCCAGCCACAAAAAAATTACAAACTTGGACAATCGAACGAAGTATCGATCTCGCTTTGGCGGGACTTGGCGAAGTCGAAGATTCTTTGCCGGCTGAAATTCGAAAATCTCAAAATCTAATGGATCTCACAGTTGCATTGCGCGAGATACATAAACCTTCGTCTTTAGAATCGCTGGAAGCCAGTCGCCTGCGACTTAAATGGGACGAAGCACTTGCGCTGCAAGTTGTGTTGGCAATCCAACGCCATGAGGAGGAATCTTGGCCCGCAATATCTCGCAATGAAAAGCCTGATGGCTTGTTAGCGGCCTTTGATGCGCGACTTCCTTTCACTTTGACGCAAGGGCAGCAAGAGGTTGCCCAAACAATTGCTGCCGAGATGACTGCAGGTCATCCCATGCACCGGTTGCTACAAGGTGAAGTGGGAAGTGGAAAAACTGTTGTTGCAGTTAGAGCCATGCTCACAGTTGTTGATTCTGGCGGTCAAGCTGCGCTGCTTGCCCCGACTGAAGTTTTGGCTGCGCAGCACTTTCGGGCGATTACGAATTTGCTAGGCCCTTTGGCGCAGCGCGGTCGACTTGGCTCGCACGATGAAGGCACAGGCGTCACGCTCTTAACTGGATCCATGACGACAGCTGCTCGTCGTCAAGCTTTATTAGATATCACTTCTGGTCAAGCAGGAATTGTTATTGGAACGCATGCACTACTAGAAGATCGGGTAGATTTTTTTGATTTAGGTCTAGTCGTTATTGACGAGCAACATCGCTTCGGTGTTGAGCAGCGTGCCACGTTAGTAGCCAAAGCGGGTAGCGACCGACGACCGCATGTATTAGTAATGACTGCAACACCAATTCCGCGAACAGTTGCCATGACTGCTTTTGGCGCACTTGATATTTCAACATTGAGTGAATTACCCGCAGGAAGGTCGCCAATAACTACACATGTCGTACTGGCAGCAGAGCAACCTTCACATTTGGTGCGCACTTGGGCACGGGTAGTTGAAGAAGTCGTCGCTGGTCACCAGGCTTACGTTGTCGTTCCACGTATCGCAAGCCAAGAAGACAAAGAATTAGCCCCCGGTCAACGCCAGGCCATTGCGCTGGAAGATTTAGCGCCGCAATTAATTTCTGGGCCACTCGCTAGCGTCCGAGTAGATGTAATGCATGGACAAATGTCGGGCGTAGACAAAGATGATGTGATGCAGCGCTTTGCTAATGGACCGGCGCACTCTGACGGTGTTGATGTTTTGATTTCCACTACGGTGATCGAGGTGGGCGTGGATGTTGCTAACGCGACGATGATGGTGATTATGGACGCTGATCGATTCGGCATAAGTCAGTTACATCAATTACGGGGTCGCGTAGGTCGAGGTAGCGCACCTGGCCTGTGTTTATTAGTTACTGAGGCTCCGCAGTTCTCGCCAGCGCGCGAACGTCTGGCAGCAGTTGCATCGACAAATGATGGCTTTGAATTAGCAGCCCTAGATCTGGAACAACGCCGCGAAGGAGATGTCTTGGGTCGCAATCAATCAGGTGTGCGCTCGAGTTTGAGACTTGTCAGTATCCTGCGTGATGAGGGAATTTTGGAGCAAGCCAGAATTGCAGCTGTGAAAATTATTTCCAGTGACCCAGAGTTGGTTACCCAGCCAGCGCTTGCTCTGGCAGTTAAGTCACTAATAGATAATTCGCGAGCGCAGTTTGTGAAAAAGTCATGACTCGAATTATTGGTGGCGACTTGCGGGGCCGAAAGTTAAAAGTTCCAGAACTTCAAACTCGACCAACTTCAAGTCGAGTGCGAGAAGCAATTTTTTCCTCCGTTGAACATGCTGTTAGTGGTCTAAGTGATTTGCGGGTTTTAGATTTATTCGCAGGTTCGGGCGCTTTCGGAATTGAATCGATTTCACGGGGCGCGGCTGAGGCCGTATTAATCGAAAAGGATTTGTTAGCCGCTGACACGCTTCATTCAAATATTGAATCACTTGGAATCAAAACAGCCCGAGTGCTAATTGCAGATGTATTTTTAAGAATCAGTGAACCATCTAGTGCTGGCAAATTTGATGTGGTCTTTATTGATCCGCCATATGACACACCCGATGAGCAAGTAAATGCCCTGCTTGCCCAATTGCCCAAAAATGGTTGGCTTGCAGATTACTGCCTTTTAGTTGTGGAGCGGGGTTCAAAATCAAAGGTGATTTGGCCAGAAAGCATTGAACAACTTAGAGAAAAGTTTTATGGCGACACAACTATTTGGTACGGTCAGTACCTAGAACATGAAGCAGTACAAGAAGAGGGTGAGTGAAATGTCAAAAGACAAAGTTCGAAAAGCCGTATGTCCTGGCTCTTTTGACCCCGTAACTTTTGGTCACCTGGATGTTTTTGCCCGCGCCGCCGAACAGTTTGACCATGTAACTGTTGCAGTGCTGCAAAACAGCACAAAAGCTGGATTGTTCACAATGGAACAGCGCATTGAAATGATTACTGAATGTGTTAAGCCATATCCAAATATCGTGGTTGATACCTTCAAGGGTCTGCTAGTTGATTACTGCCGCGAAAATGGAATCAGCGCCATTTTTAAAGGTCTGCGCGCCGTTTCGGATTTCGATTATGAACTTCAAATGGCCCAAATGAACTCCCGCCTTGGGGTGGACACCTTGTTTGTGGCTACCAATCCGGAGTACAGCTTTTTGTCCTCAAGTATTGTCAAGGAAATTGCCAAATTTGGCGGGGATGTCTCTGGGTTAGTTCCGGAAAACGTCCATCAGGCATTGAAAGCCCAACTTCCTAGAACATCCTGATTTTGCGGGAGTTTTGGGATTGCCACGATTTTGGAGTGCCAGTAAAAACGCGCTAATCTAGCCATTGGTCTTTAACGAGGCCGAATGAGCCATACTTCCAGCGAGGAATTCTGTGTCTACCCTCGATCCAAGTTCGCCGTTAGTTCTAGATGCTAGAACTTTAGGGCGACGCGCAGGATCGATGAAGAAACTAGATTTTTCGGTGGCAGCCCCGGCTGATCTCGGCGTCGGATTGATTGCAGTCCCACCAGGATCTGAAATTGAGTTTGATATTCGACTTGAAGCAGTAATTGATGGGGTGCTCGTCACCGGTAGCGCTTTATTAACGGTAGCGGGGGAATGTTCGCGGTGCTTGGAGCCATTGTCTTTCGATACGGAAGTCGACCTGCAAGAACTTTTTGAATATCCCGCCACTGATTCCAGAGGCCGCGAGATTGAATCTGGTAACGATGATGATGAACAACCGAAGCTAGATGATGATCTAATCGATTTAGAGCCGGTTATTCGCGACGCAGTATTGCTGGCTATGCCGCTAGCGCCACTGTGCCAACCTGATTGCGCAGGATTGTGCATCACTTGTGGTGAAAACCTCAATGATGTTACAGATCATGCGCATGAAGAAACTGATCCGCGTTGGGCAAGCCTTGCGAATCTTAAGGATTTAATCGAAGAATAAGATCGACGTTTTAAACTAAAGAGTTTGAATCGACAACCTGAAAGGATGGCAGACCGTGGCCGTTCCCAAGCGTAAGACTTCTCGTAGCAACACTCGTCACCGTCGTTCCGCATGGAAGGCAACTGCCGCAAACCTTGCTACGTGCGATCGTTGCCGTGCGCCAAAGTTGCAGCACACTGCTTGCCCAACTTGTGGCACATACGACAAGCGCCAGGTCCTTAGCGTTTAATCGTCGTGGCCGCGTCCACATCGAACGATCAGCTGCATGACCGACTGGGTTTAGTTTTCGATGCCCAGTTACTTGAGTTAGCTCTCACCCACAGGTCCTTTGCCTACGAGTCAGGCGGATTACCTACTAATGAGCGACTTGAGTTTTTAGGCGACGCCGTACTTGGTGTCGTAGTTACTGATGCGCTGTATCACCGCTTTCCGGATTTACCTGAAGGCAATCTGGCAAAACTTCGTTCCGCTGTTGTTAGTGCTCGCGCATTAGCAATTCAAGCGCGCCGGCTAGGCCTTGGCGAATTCATTAGATTAGGTCGCGGCGAAGAAACAACTGGTGGACGCGATAAATCCTCAATCTTGGCTGACACTTTCGAGGCAATTCTCGGCGCAGTTTATATTGACTTAGGTATTGAAGTTGCCCGCGAATTAATTCTTCGCTTACTTGATGAGCAACTAACTGAAGCAGCTGAACTTGGCGCTGGCCTAGATTGGAAAACTTCGCTCCAAGAGTTAACTGCGGAACTAGGCCTTGGCGTTCCGGTGTATGCAATTTCGGAATCCGGACCAGATCATGCCAAGCAATTCATTGCCCAAGTTGTTATTGCCAACAATAAATATGGTCATGGCACTGGAAGTAACAAAAAAGAAGCCGAACAAGAATCCGCAGCTAGCGCCTACGCCGCACTTGTGGCGCAACGCGACGCTGAAGTTAACTAACCCTGGCGCCTAGACATGCCGGAATTACCTGAAGTTGAAGTTGTCCGCCGGGGGATTGACACCTGGGTTAGCGGGCGAACTATTGAAACGACGCAAGTTTTACATTCCCGCGCAGTACGCAATCATATTGGCGGGTCAAAAGATTTTGCACGACGCTTAAAGGGCCGAACTATAACTTCAGTAAATCGCCGCGGGAAATTTATGTGGCTAAGCCTTGATGATGATCACGCCTTGGTAACTCATCTTGGAATGAGTGGGCAAGTTCTAGTTCAACCACTTGATGCGGAACCTGAAAAACATATGCGTGTACGTTGCACTTTTACTGACGGTGGACGCGCTATGCATTTTGTAGATCAACGTACATTTGGCGGCATGGCCATCCATGAATTAGTTGAAGTTGATCATGGCCAGTGGGTCCCGCAGCCAGTAGTTCATATTGCGCGCGATCCACTTGATCCATTTTTTGATCCGGATTCATTTATCACGGGGATTCGCAAGAAAAATACGCAAGTCAAGCGCGCAATTTTGGATCAAACTTTAATTAGTGGAATTGGCAATATTTATGCAGATGAATCGCTCTGGCGATCAAAGATTCACTGGGCCACACCTACAAATCGTTTAACTAAAATCCAGGCCACGACGTTGCTGGAGCACGCAACGCAAGTAATGAGCGAAGCACTAGAGCAAGGCGGAACTTCATTTGATTCGTTGTATGTAAATGTGAATGGGGAAAGTGGGTATTTCTCACGGGAATTAAATGCCTATGGCCGCGAAGGGGAACCCTGTGATCGTTGTGGCAGCATCATGCTGCGTGAGGCATTTGCAAATCGCTCATCATTTCGGTGCCCACGTTGTCAACGTAAGCCCAGAGAACTGTGAACACCTCACTGTTTAAGGGTTCAAGAAATAAACTTGAGCTTTAGTAAACGCGAGCGTAACGTTCGCAAAGTTCTTCGTCGCTCAAGTCCTTGGCGAGTTCTATCTCAGTGCGTTTAACTGCAACATAAGACTCGTACATTGTTTGCGGCATCCACGCTTTCACTATGGCGTCGGCTTCCATCAAATCCAAAGCCTCCGCCAAGGAGCTTGGCAGCGGTTCAATTCCTAATTCAGAGCGTTGCTGATCAGATAAATTATTCGGGTCAACGTCAACTGATTTCGGAAGTGGAAGCTTTTCCTTAATACCTTGCAGACCAGCAAGTACCAGAGCGCCCAAGACTAAATAGGGACTCGCGGTAGCATCCGGGGCTCTAAGTTCAAGATTGTAGGCTTTCGCTGCCTTAACCGGATTTTGATCTGGCGAAGGACAGATTCGAAGCGCAGCTTCACGATTTTGCACTCCAAAGCTCGAGTAACCACAAGACCAATGATTAGGACCAAGGCGCAGATACGAAACTGGACTTGGCGAAGTGATTGCACAGATTGCCCTCATGTGCCTGGTTACTCCAGCTATGAAGTGCTGAGCTACAACGCTGGCATTATTTGGCTGAGTCGCATCGTAAGTTGCGTTGTTGCCCTTGGAATCTAAAAAGCTGAAATGTACATGAGCCCCATTACCGACAGCGTCTGGCGAGACTTTCGGGGTAAATGTTGCGCGGTACCCAAGGCGACGAGCCGTCTCTCTAATTACTTCGCGAGTAATGATTGCTCGTTCAGCCGCTTCAAGGCCAACTGCCGGCGCGGAAGTAACTTCGTACTGGTTAACTCCAAATTCTGGCTCAACTGTTTCTAATCCAACGTTTGCCTGAGTCAATGCTTTGGTTAAGTCTTGGGTGTAGCGTGCAACATTTCTGATCGCTTCAATTGTGAAGGATGGTGCAGCCGCAACCGGATCATCTAGCAGTATGAATTCGTGTTCGAATGCGGCAAAAAATTCAAGCCCAGTTTCTTGACGGAATAAATCGAGGGCATTTTTGTAGAACCCTCGCGTGCAGCACTCCCAGTTTTTCCCATCATTAGTTTTGGAGTCACACAGGTAAAAATGAAAAGGTGGGGCATCGTCCCAAATATCAATTCGGGTTTTAGTGCTCGGTACTGGAACTTGCCGAACTTCCAACATTGGACCCCATGGATTTGGTGCCAATTCTGCAAAAGGGGTTTGCGCCTGTCCTGCTACCGCCCAACCCAATCCAAACTCCATTCGAGCTTCGATTTGGTTTAACGGGACGCCACGACAGCGCATCAATCCGACATAGTCATTCCAGGCAAGAAGTACGATCTCTCCATCAGTCACCGGTAATGCCTCCATAAATAAATATTGAGAATTCGCAACACAATGCTTGAGATGTTATCTAACATAGAAGGCATGAATCCACCGATTTCAATAATTGACCTTGCCAATTCAATCGAACTAACAGACCATCATTGCCACGGAGTCGAAAAAACTAATCTAGAGCGCGCTGATTTTGAGATTATTGCAACTGAATCAGACTGGCCTGAACCAAATGGGATGACAATTTTTGACTCCCCAGTTGGAATCATGATGCGTGCGGAATGCTCTGGCTTCCTTGGTTTGGAAAAGCATTGCCCGCCAGATGAATATTTCGCTAGACGTTATGAGCTCGGCCAAAATAAGGTAACCCAGTTGTTATTACCTGCAACGGGAATCAAAACTTTTTTAATTGACTCAGGTGCTCCACCGGTTAACACTGGCGCTGAAGTTAGACAAGATAGCAATGCATTCTCACATAATTCGATAACCACGTTTAAAGAAATAGCTGAAATAACTCCAGGGACTTCAGCATATGAAATTGTCCGCCTTGAATCAGTTGCAGAATCTATTGCCCACAAAACTTCAGCGGCAACATTTGCTGATGATTTTGCTAAGGCTTTGGCGACCGCAGCCGTTCACGCATTAGGTTTTAAATCCATAATTGCGTATCGATACGGACTTGATTTCAATCCTGCCCGGCCAAGTAAGCAAGAAGTTGTCCTAGCTGCAGGGGAGTGGCTCGAAGCTACCGCAAATCAACCTCGACCAAGAATGAATCATCCGGTTTTGCTTCGCCATATTCTTTGGGAAGCAGTCGATTATGGAACAGCAATTCAGTTTCATGTTGGCTATGGTGATTCCGATATCGTGATGCACAGATGCGATCCAACTCAGATGACTGAGTTTCTCAAAATGACTGTTGACAGTGGAACTTCAATTACGCTTCTGCATTGCTACCCATTTATTCGCGAAGCTGGATATCTAGCACAGGTATATCCGCATGTTTATTTGGATACTGGCGCTGCTGCCCACTGGACAGGATTGTCGAGCCCAACAATTGTGGCCCAATCTGTCGAGATGGCACCAATGAGTAAAGTTTTATTTTCTTCCGATGCTTTTGGTTTACCAGAGCTTTATTACATCGGAACTCTTGTTTGGCGTCGTGCTATCGGTTCCATTCTTGACAAATGGGTGCAGTCAGATGGCCTTGGATACCAGGACGCAGTTAAATATTTAAATTGGATGGCTAACGATAACGCTCGTCGGGCATACCGATTGTTACCTGAGTAGGTCAGCAGTAATCCCTGATGACTTACATGCCAGTAGATGGAAAACCCGATCGTGTTCATGTTGGCGCCCGTGCGCTTGATCTCGATGATTGGATTGAAATCAATCAAGACTATGAAGATTTTGTTGCTTACAAACAAGAACTATTAAGTACCAAACATGATGAAGTTTTCGTTTCACTACCCTTGGGAGATCACGGCTCCCGTGAAGTTCTCGCTCTAATGCGCGAACATTTGCCCCGAATTTTTCCGCAACGCTGGCCAACTGGCGTGACTGTCGATGAATCCAGGCATCCGCTGGAAGCTGCTTCACTTTTAGTTCAAGAAGATCTTGCGCTGATGACGCAAGTGGGCACTGATTGGATTCTTTCTGCCGCAAGCTTGTGTTTCCCTAGCCGCTGGGACGTCCGAGACAAGATTGGCAAAAACTTATTGGGTATCCATGCCCCAGTGCCGCATTACGAAGAAAAAATTGGCACCGCTACCCAAAACCTTTTCGACAAACTAACTGTTGAGCGCCCGATTTGGCGGGTGAACTGGACAGTTATGGATAGCGGCGAACTCCATCAACCAACTGCCCCGCGAGGCCCCGATGCAATGCAACTGTCCTCGGAAAACATTGAGCAGGCCCTGCATTTTCGCCGGGAACGCCAAACACTAAGAAAACTACCTGAATCAGATGATATTTTGTTCACAATTCATACCTATACCGACCCGTTTGCCAAAGTGGTTGAGCAATTTCCAGAATTTCGCAGGAACATCGGATCCACGATTGCGGGCGCCTCTGCCCAAACTGCGGACTACAAGGGTTGGGCGAAAATTCTCAATGATTTGCAGGCCTGGTCGAAGGCTTAATTTACCTGCCCAAATCTAATGTTTGCAAGGGCAAAAGATAGACTGATCGTGTTGATTTAACCGCCTGTGTCCACTTCCTCTGACCGGCGAAAACCAGAAAGATTCGCGTGCACCTCAAGAGTCTGACGATCCGCGGCTTCAAGTCGTTCGCGTCTTCAACGACTCTTAATTTTGAGCGGGGTATCACTGCGGTCGTTGGGCCAAACGGCTCCGGTAAATCCAATGTCGTAGATGCCATTGCTTGGGTGTTAGGTGAACAAGGCGCGAAAAGCCTACGTGGCGGCAAAATGGAAGATGTAATTTTTGCTGGCTCATCTGGCCGAGCACCCCTTGGTCGCGCTGAAGTACTGCTTACTATCGACAACTCTGATGGCGCACTGCCAATTGATTACACCGAAGTCACAATTTCGCGAACTATGTTTCGTAATGGCGGATCTGAATATGCAATTAATGGAACAACAACGCGCTTACTAGATGTTCAAGAATTATTAAGTGACTCAGGCATTGGTCGAGAGATGCACGTAATAGTTGGCCAAGGTAAACTTCGCGACATATTGTTAGCAACACCAGAGCAACGACGTGGATACATTGAAGAAGCTGCGGGTGTTCTAAAGCATCGCAAACGCAAAGAAAAGGCATTGCGAAAACTTGAGGCAATGGAAGTCAACCTCACTCGAGTTGAAGATTTAACAAACGAGCTGCGCAGGCAACTAAAACCACTTGGCCGCCAAGCGGAAGCGGCACGTCGGGCAAATGTTATTCAATCCGATGTTCGTGATTCTCGCTTACGTTTACTAGCCGATGATCTAACGCAAATGAAATTGGCTCTGGCCGCTGAGATAGCGGATGAAACTGCTTTGCGGGAACGACGCAGTGAAGTGGAAAGTGAATTAATGTCAGCAAAAGCGCGCGAAGCCATCCTTGACGCCGCAATTACTGAATCTGCGCCAATAGTTGATCGTTCACAAAATACTTTTTATGGACTTGGCGCCCAGCAAGAACGTCTTCGCTCAACTATGGCACTTGCAAAAGAACGAGTGCGTTTGGG
>Ga0114967_10004969_pt1 | contig 10602 bp, 7 predicted proteins | sample M_130628_MF_Meta_FD_92639 | JGI IMG/M metagenome (GOLD analysis project Ga0114967, IMG submission 92639) | Freshwater microbial communities from Lake Montjoie, Canada to study carbon cycling - M_130628_MF_MetaG | ecosystem: Environmental > Aquatic > Freshwater > Lake | place: Lake Montjoie... | reverse complement strand
GTCTTGACTCGCAGGAGGGTTGGAGCAATGGCGGGGACACCGGGCCAGCGTTGGTTCCTAATGAGGTGGAAAAAAGTCTGTTGATCGAGGCTGTTCGATATAAAAATCGCGATTTGCAAATGCCGCCCAAGCAGAAGCTTTCTTCCGAGGAGGTGGGCATTCTTGAGGAATGGGTTAAAAGCGGAGCCCCTGATCCGCGCGTGGCCGTTAAGTCTACCCAAAAGCAGCAGGGACTTAGCGTGGCGGCGGGCCGGGAGTTTTGGTGCTATACGCCAGTAAAAGAAACGGCAACTCCTGATGTGAAAGACAAGGCGTGGGCGCGTTCTGAGATTGACCGGTTTCTGCTGGCCAAAATGGAGGCGTCAAACCGCTCCCCCGCGACTGATGCAACGCCTGAGGTTCTCGCGCGTCGGCTCTATTTCACGCTCTCCGGATTGCCTCCCACGCCCGAGGAATTACAGGCCTTCCTGTTGCGGGCGGGAAAGAATCGCCTCTCGGCCATCGCTGAACTGGTGGACGAGTTGCTCGCCAGTCCACATTTCGGGGAGACATGGGGCAGGCACTGGTTGGATGTCGCGCGGTTTGCAGAGTCCAGCGGCGGTGGGCGCACCCTTCTTTTCAAAGACGCGTGGCGCTTTCGAGACTATGCGGTCTCAGCCTTTAACGCGGATCTGCCTTTTGACCAATTCATTCGGGAGCAACTTGCCGGAGATCTTCTTCCAAGCAAGGACGCCTCGGAGCGCCGCCGAAAGCTGACTGCCACTGCCTTTTTGGCCCTCGGTCCCACCAATTATGAAGAACAGGACAAGCAGCTCCTGCGCTTCGACGTGATCGATGAACAGCTCGAAACCGTTGGGCGCGCTTTCCTCGGACAGACCATCGGGTGCGCCCGATGCCATGATCACAAGTTCGATCCCATTCCACAGAAGGACTACTACGCCCTTGCTGGAATTTTCGCCTCTACCAAGACCTTGTTCAACTACACGGACAACGTGGCGCGCTGGATTTCGCTCCCACTACCCTCAGAAGCCGCGCAGGAGGAGGCCGCTGTCAGACTGCAGGAGGAGCGCCTCGCCGCGTTAAGGAAAGAGCTCGAAACGGCTCAGTCAGAGTTAAGCGCCGCTTCTGCCTCGCTTACGGCCGCTGGAACTGGCGCAGTGGCTGGAACTGCCATTCCCGTGGCTCAACTTTCTGGGATCGTTTTGGATGACACTGACGCCAAGGTCGTTGGGGAATGGAAGCATTCTGCCTTCGTGCGCTCCTTCATTGGCAGAGGCTATTTGAGTGACAACAATACGGGCAAAGGCGAGAAAACGGTCACTTTTACTCCGATAATCCCCAAAACCGCGCGGTATGAAGTGCGGCTTGCCTATACCCACGCTCCAGGGCGCGCTAAAAACGTCCGTGTGAACATCCTCCACGCTGATGGCGAGGACACCGTCTTTGTGGACCAAACCGAGGTGCCGCCTATCGATGGACGTTTTGTATCGCTTGGAAAGTACCGGTTTGAGAGCGATGGCGCGGGGTACGTCATGATCAGCAATGAAGGTACCACGAATTTCGTGACCGTGGATGCGTTGCAGCTTTTAGATGAAGGTGCGCCTGCGGTGAAGGGCGAGGATTTCGCGGACAACAAAGCGGCGGCTGATTCAAAAAAACGGGTGCGCGAACTCGAGGCTGCCATCAAAAAAACCGTCAAGGAAGGCGCACGTCGGGAGACTACGATGGCTGTGGAAGACGATCCTCATGCCGCAGACACCCAGATCCGAATTCGCGGAGTCGAGCGGCAGCGGGGGGAAACGGTACCGCGCGGGTTTCTGCAAGTTGCCCTACATGGGGAAGCACCACCCATTTCTGGAGCGACGAGCGGCCGGCTTCAACTTGCTGATTGGATTGCTAGTGCGCAAAATCCGCTCACTGCGCGGGTGCAGGTTAATCGGATTTGGAACTGGCTTTTTGGTGCGGGGATCGTGCGCAGTGTGGACAACTTTGGGACCACGGGCGATGTGCCGTCGCACCCAGAATTGCTGGATTACTTGGCCACGCGATTTGTGCAAGAGGGTTGGAGTGTGAAAAAACTCATTCGGGAAATCGTGCTTTCTCGCGGCTGGCAGCAGGCGGTCTGCGCAGCGGATGCAAGCGATCCGGAGAACGCGCTTTTTGCCCACGCGAATCGGCGGCGGCTCAGTGCGGAGCAGTTGCGCGACGCCTTGCTGTGGATCGGCGGGAACTTGGACACGAGCGTTGGGGGCCCCAACATCAAGGGTGCTGGAGACATCGACGCGAACAACTCCTCGGCGCAAAACATCGAGTACGCGTACGTTTTTGAGGACAATCGGCGCGGGGTTTACACGCCTGCTTTCCGCAACAAACGTCTGGAACTCTTCGAGGTGTTTGATTTTGGCAACATCAACCAACCCATGGGCCAGCGAAACACCAGCACGGTCGCTCCGCAGGCGCTGTATCTGCTGAATCACCCGTTTGTGGCTCAACAGGCGCGGCTCACTGCCGCCCAGACTCTCGCCCAAAACGAGAACGACGAGGCTCGGTTGACGCGCGCCTTTACCCGAATTCTTGGCCGGCCCCCGCGGGCTGCCGAGCGGCTTTCTTGCCAACGCTTTTTGGCAAACGCCACGTGTCCACCCGACGAAGCGTGGCAGCAGTTACACCAGATGCTGTTCTGCTCCTTAGACTTTCGCTACCTTGAGTAAACCTCATTCCCCATGAACCCTTCGCTATTTACTCGCCGCAGTGCCTTGCAGACTCTCGGTTGCGGCTTTGGCCAACTGGCCCTTGCTGGGATTGCTGCCGAGCAGTTGGCGCGTGCTGAAGGGGGAGCGGTTTCCTCAAAAGAGCCGCACCACAAGCCGAGGGCGAAGCGCATTATTTTTCTCTTCATGCAGGGGGGCGTTAGTCATGTGGATTCCTTCGATCACAAGCCGCTACTTGAGCGCGAGGACGGTAGGATGCTCGACTTCGCGGATTTGCGCAGCCTCGCCAAGACCGGAAAAAGTCCTCAGCAGCGCGTTATGAAGTCGCTATGGGATTTCGCTCAACACGGTCAGAGCGGCCTTTGGGCGTCGACCCTTTTTCCTGAAATGGCGCAGCACATGGATGATTTGTGCGTGATTCGCTCCATGCACACCGAGGGGATCGCCCACGGACCGGCCACGTTGTTTTTGCATACAGGCAGCACCAATTTTGTGCGGCCATCCATGGGGGCTTGGATCTCGTACGGGTTGGGAGCGGAAAACGAGAGTTTACCTTCCTTCGTCACGATCAGTCCTAGCCTCGGCAATGGCGGGCCGCGCAATTATGGGAATGCGTTTTTGCCGGCGGTTTACCAAGGAACGAGCATCGGGCGGGCGGGCGTTCCAGCAAAGGACGCCACGATTGGCAATCTGCGTTCTCCACGGAGTCCCGAGGAGGCGCGCCGGCAATTTGATCTGCTGCAGGAGCTTAACGCCGAGCAGTTGCGCCAGAAGCCGGGCGAGACGGAGTTGGAGGCGGTTCTTAGCAGTTACGAGTTGGCGTGGAAGATGCAGGACTCCGCTCCGGCTGTTTTGGGGATAGAGGGCGAGTCTGCCGAAACCCTCGCGCTTTATGGTATAGGCGAAAATCCCACGGACAATTTTGGGCGCCAATGCCTTCTCGCCCGACGTCTTTGCGAAAGCGGTGTGCGGTTTATTCAGGTTAATTACGGGGACAACACGAACAACCCGGCGTGGGATCAGCACTCAAATTTGAAGAAACACGGGGAACACGCCAAGGCGGTGGATCGCCCAGTGGCCGGGCTTCTGGCGGATCTCAAGCAGCGCGGTCTGCTGGAGGATACGATTGTGTGGTGGGGCGGCGAATTCGGAAGGACGCCTTACGCGGAGAAAAACGGGACGGGACGTGACCATAACCCTGCTGGCTTTTCCATTTGGCTTGCGGGTGGCGGTTTCAAAAAGGGAATCGCCTACGGGGAGACGGACGAATACGGCCATCACGCCGTCGTAGACAAGGTGCATATGCACGATTTACACGCCACGCTTTTGCACGCACTTGGCCTGAATCACGAAGCGCTTACTTACCGTTATGCGGGCCGCGATTTCCGTCTCACCGACGTCCATGGTCGCGTGGTACACGACCTTTTTGCATGAAAACAAAACCTCCCTCCGTATTTCTCATTCTCCTGAGTGCCGCGTTTGCTGCTACCGCTCCAGTTCGTGCCGAACTCACCGACGAACAGCGCAAACTCCCACTGGAGGCTGATTCGCCTGATCCTAAGTTGGCGAAGATCGTCCTTCTTGCGGGCAGCACCAGTAACAAGCCCGGGCAGCACGAATACTTCGCCGGATGCGCGTTACTAGCCCAATGGCTGCGTGAGGCGCCTGGCGTTTGGCCTGTGTTGGTCGCCGACGGTTGGCCAAAAAACGAAGCGATTCTCGAGGGCGCCAAGGCGGTTGTGGTCTACGCTGATGGGGGAGCAAAGCTTCCGTTTCTCGAGCAGGGGCGTTGGGATCGCATGAAGAGGCTCGTGGAAAAAGGTGCGGGTCTCGTGGCGTTGCATCAGGCTGTGGATATTCCCGAGGATCATGCGCGGGATTTCCAGCAGTGGATTGGGGCCGCGTGGCAAAAGGACATTGGCTGCCGGGGACATTGGGACATGGAGTTCAGCGAATTTCCAAAGCATCCCGCGCTTAACGGCGTGGCCGCTTTTTCCGCGCCGTTGGACGGTTGGCTTTACAACCTGCATTTCGCGAGCGGGGTGAAGCCGTTGTTGTCGGGCGTCGTTCCGGAAAAGTCGCGCTCCACAGCGGACGCCCGTTCCCATGAGGGGCGTTCCGAAGTTGTGGCGTGGGCTTATGAGCGGCCTGCGGGCGGAAGGAGCTTCGCGTTCACGGGGTGTGATTTGCATCGCAACTGGAGCGTGGAAGGCCAGCGTCGCTTCGTGACGAACGGGATTCTTTGGAGTGCCAACCTTGAAGTGCCAAAGGACGGCGCGAATGTCGCCATGCTCCCCGCCGCGATCAGCTCCAATCTTGACGCCAAGCCAGTGGTGGCTGCTGCCCCCATTACGCCCAAGTAAAAGACGGCGTTGGATTCTACTTAGGATTTTTATTTCCAAGTTCAAAACAAGCACGCGCGCTTCGGATCCCGCTCTGGAGAGGGACCGGCCTGCGGCATAAAAAAGGTGCAGAGAATAAATCCCTGCACCTTTTAACATCTCTGGAGCCGACGTTTTTTTACTTCGTCGTTCGTTCAGTGTTTCTCACTTACTTGAGCGCGTGGACCGCATCTACAACGCCTTGCGCGGTGATACCTAACTTTTCCATCACGTAATTGCCCGGGGCGCTCAGGCCAAATCGTTCGATCCCAACCACCGCGCCATCCAGTCCGACGTACCTGAACCACGCGTCTTTGACTCCGGCTTCGATCGCGACGCGACGGCGCACGGAGCTCGGCAGGACGGCTTCTTTGTACTCGGCGGACTGGCCGTTGAAGATTTCCATACAGGGCATCGAAACCACGCGAACCCCGTCGCCGAGGGTCTTTGCGGCTGCGAATGCGTGCTGCAATTCGCTACCGCTGGCGAGCAGGATGGTCGTGAGGGTACCCGTTTCGTGTTTCGCAATGTAGCCGCCGTGGAGGACGCCTTCGCGACGCGTTTCAACCGGCACGTCGTTAAGCATGGGCAGCGCCTGTCGGGAGAGCGCGAGCAGCGTGGGGCCGTCCTTGCGGGAGAACGCTGAGGCGAAGGCGCCGGCTGTTTCTTCGGGATCGCCGGGGCGAATCACGTGCAGATTCGGAATGACGCGCAAGCCGCTGACCGTCTCGACTGGCTGATGCGTCGGGCCGTCCTCTCCCACGCCGACGGAATCGTGCGTGAAGATGTAAACCACCGGCAGATGCGAAAGAGCTGCCAGACGGATCGAGGGCCGCGCGTAATCGGCGAACACCAAGAACGTGGCGCCGCTTGCGTGGAAGATGCCGTCGTAGGCGATCCCGTTCATGATGGCCGCCATGCCGTGCTCGCGGATGCCGTAACGCATATTGCGGCCGCCTTGCGAGGTGGGCGTGAAATCCTTGACTCCGTTGATGTAGTTGAGTGTCGAGCCGTAAAGATCGGCGCTGCCCGAAACCGTCAAAGGAAGCTTTCCTGCGATGGGTTGGAGGACGTCGGAACCGGCTTTGCGAGTCGCAATTTTGGAGTCCGCTGGGAAGTGAGGGATGACAGCAAGGAGCTCTTGGGGCGAGGGGAGGTGTCCTTGAACGCCCTCATTCAGCAGAGCTGCCAAGTCAGGGTGAGCGGCTTGCCACGCAGCGAAGGTCTGTTTCCAGACGGCGTGTTTTGCCGCGAGTTCTTCACGATGCTTGGCAAAGTAGGCGTGGGTCTTTTCTGACACGTAGAAATGTTCCTGCTCTGGCAAACCGAGCCCTTTCCGAGCAGCCTCTATAAACTTTGCGCCGCCTTCGCCGTGGGCTTTGGCTGTGCCAGCGACTTCGGGAATACCCTTACCGATGAGGGTCTTGGCGATGATGAAATGCGGCTTGCCCTTGGTGTTGCGGGCGTTCTCGATGGCGGCTGCAATCGCGTGGAAATCGTGACCGTCAACGTGCTGAACGTGCCAGCCGTAGGAGGCGTAACGCATGGCGGTGTCCTCGCTCTGGGAGGCGTCGGCCATGGCGTCGAGGGTGACATCGTTGGAGTCGTAAATCAGGATCAGGTTGTCCAGATGGTTGTGTCCGGCGTACGCGGAAGCTTCTGCGGAAACGCCTTCCTGCAAGCAACCGTCTCCGGCCAGAACAATCACGTGGTTGTGGAAAATGGTGTGCTCTGCCGTGTTAAAACGAGCCGCTGCCATCTTTTGCGAAACGGCGATGCCCACAGCGTTGGCGACTCCTTGGCCGAGGGGACCGGTGGTGCATTCCACTCCATCAGTTTCGTGCGCCTCGGGATGTCCCGGCGTGAAGGAACCCGGAGCGCGGAAGGCCTTGACCTGTTCAATGCTCATCTGTGCGTAGCCCGCCAAATGCAGCCATCCGTACAAAAACATGGAACCGTGTCCCGCTGACAACACGAAGCGGTCGCGGTTTAACCAGCGGGGTTCCGCTGGGTCGTAGCTCAGAGAGTGTCCGAAAAGGACGGCGCCGATTTCAGCGCAACCGAGGGGGAGACCGAGGTGACCGGAGGAACAGGCGTGGACGGCGTCCATGGCGAGGCCGCGCGCTTCATTTGCGGCGCTTTGCAATGCATCAGTAGCGAGGTTCATAAGTTGTAAAAGCGTGGAGACTAGGATTCGTGGCGGCGGAGTCAAGGCATCCTCCGCACTGGCTGTTTGTTTGCTGGGATTCCAGATTGTGAAATGGATCGAGGTGTTTTCGGTGGAAGTCCTCGCATTAGTGCATCAACGGTTTTCAGGCGGCAATTTCTGGTTTTCTCTAAAAGCTGGCTGCCATCCGATTGCGTGGCGGCGAGGCTTTGCAAAAGCGGCAACGAGATCCACAATTCCCGCCCTGTGAATCGCACTCATGCCATCCTTTTGCGCAAAACGCGCCTGACGGAAAGTAGCCTAATTGTAACCTGGCTTTCCGCTTCGCATGGGCGAGTTAAGACGGTAGCCAAAGGCGTGTTCCGCCCCAAAAGCCGCCTCGCTGGGGTGTTAGATTCGTTGCACCTTTGTGAGATCCAGTTTTCACCGGCGCGGACTGGGGATTTGCACAGTTTGAGGGAGGCCAATCTTTTGGAAGCCTTTGTGAATGTGCGTAGGGATTACCCTCGGCTATCTCTGGCCGCTTATGGGGTGGAGCTGATCGAGCGTTGTACCGAGGCTGAGTTTCCCATGCCGGAACTCTTTGATTTGTTGCAGCGGTTATTGAGATTTTTGGATGCGAATGCCGGTTCTCAAAAAGCACTGCGTCATTTTGAATCAGAATTGGTTAGGCTCTTGGGCGTGACCCAACCTGGGATTCCCGCTGAGGAATCGTTGGAAGCGTTGTTGCATCGGTTACCAGTGAACCGGGGAGAATTACTCAGCCGCCTGAGCGCTCTTTGATGGCGTTTTGCTCGGCACTTGGCATGGTGTGCCCATGATATTTGATGCGTCCACCCTTCCGAAGACTGCGCCAACTTCTGTGGAGGAGGTACTTTCGTTCGCGGATAGTCTGTTTGCCTCGTCGGGATTCAACGGAGCCAGCGTGAGTTTGATTTCCGCGCCGACCGGCGGGGCTGGCGTGAGCGGGGCTGCGTTTTGCGTCAGCGTGCCAATCGTGGAATTAGAGGCTCTCGCGCGCAGAGCGGTGGAGGCGGCGGCGGGGGAGCAGGGCGTTCAAATCGATCGCTTGGAGTTGGCGTTCAAGCAGGAAGCTCCCGAGCGCTTGGGGCTGGAGATTGAGGCGGATGCCAAGGCTTTTCTAGGAAAGCTAACCGTGCGCATCACAGGTTCGTTGGTGTTGCTGCGGGAGGAGGGAACACTGCATTTCGAGGGGCTTCAAATGGACGCAGGATCTGGGATGTTCGCGGGAATCGCTGGCGCGGTGTTGCGGCCGAAGTTGGCGCGGTTGGGCGCACAAGTGATCGATTTGAGGCGGATAGAGGGTTTCGGGTTGCGCGTGACGGGCATCCGCGCGACGGTGCAGCAATTGGAATTAAGCTTCTCGGTGGTTTAACCGAGGTGACTGGGAGGTGAACCCAGCGGAGCTTAAGGCATGACGGCGTGGATCTTGAGATCTTCTAAGTCCACGAATTCGAGCGCCGTAATATGGCACGCTTCCAGAATCACCTGCGGCGCACATCCTGCGTCTAAAGCCTCTTTCCAGCGTTCGACGCACAGACACCAGCGATCGCCGTCTTTGAGGCCGGGAAACCGGTATTCAGGGCGTGGCGTGCTGAGGTCGTTGCCTTGGGCCTTGGAGAAGGCGAGAAAATCAGTGGTGACAAGGGCGCAGACGGTATGGAGGCCGCGATCCTCTGCGCCGGTCCGGCAGAAGCCGTCGCGGTAAAAGCCAGTGAGGGGGTCGGTGCAGCAGCATTGGAGTGGGCCACCGAGAACGTTTGTGCGCATGATAAAATTTTTCTAGGTTGCCGTCTTTGCGCAAGTGCTAAGACGGGGGGATGAGCAATTTACTGAATATTTACGTACGCTGAATTATTCGCTTACAAAACTTTGTCAGATTGAGATTGCGGTTGGAACCCTCAAAGGGCAATCGCCACCGCCAATGAGTCGTATTTATGAAAACAAAGTTCGCTTATCTATTGATGCTCGGCGTCGCAGTTCTGGGTATATCCCTACTTGCCGGTAACGCTTTAGCTCAACAACCGCCGCCCCCGCATGGCCCGCCCAGTCCAGAGGAACGGCTTAAACGGCTGACCACCGATCTCGGGCTATCGGAGGCGCAGGTGGCTAAGTTGAAACCCGTTTTCGGTAATATCGCCGAGAAAATGAAGGCGCTACACGATGATACGGCGACGCCTCAGGAGCAAAAAAGAGAGAAGGGCCGCGAAATTATGCGCGAGGCAGATCCGGCTATTAACGCGGAGCTGACGTCTGATCAGAAAACAAAGTTTGAAGAGTTGCGTAAAAAACACAAGGCGGACGGACCGCCTCTTGGTGGTCCCAGTGGCCCCAATGGTGGGGAACGCAAAGGTCCACCTCCGGGAGGGGGTAAACCAACACAGTAGGGTTTCAATAAAATGGCTGGACGGGCTTCGCGAGTTGTAAAGCCCGAAAAGCCGGAGTAACTGGGAATTAATCGCTGCGACCCTTGCCTAATTTTGGAGAGGCCTTCCTTAGTGTCCCTGCAGGCGCGCGCGTAGGGTCTGTTGCAGTTTCTCGCGCAGAGCTGCCTCGGGGAGGCGCTCCAGCACTTCGTTCAAAAAGCCGAATGTGATCAGGCGGTAGGCGTCTTTTTCTGAAATGCCTCTGGCCTGCATGTAAAAGAGCTCTTCAGGATTGATTTCGCCGGTTGTCGCCCCGTGAGAGCAACGCACTTGATCGGCTAGAATCTCCAAGCCGGGCAACGAGTTCGCTTCAGCCTCGGCGCTGAGTACCAGATTGCGAACTTTTTGGTAGGCATCCGTATGGTGGGCCTGCGGTTCCACGCGAATGAGCCCTGATACTATGGTCTTCGCGGTATCGTAGAGCGCGTTTTTATAGAGGAGATCGCTCCAAGTATCCGGCGAACGATGGTCCTGTAGCGTGCGTTGGTCGAATTCCTGTGCGCCGTCGGCGACCGTTGCGGCGAGCATCTCGCTGCGGGCTCCAGAGCCGTTGAGGCGACTGACACTTTCGCTGCGCGCGAACACGCCACCGAGATGTAATCCGAGATTTATCGCCGAACCACCGTGGGCAATTGCCGTGGTGTTGGATTGTTGGGCAACAGTCTGTCGGTTCCATTCCTGTACGCTGACGTAGTGGACTGTCGCGTCCGGACCCACGTGCAAGTCATTGACGCCGCAGGCCATATTGCGTCCGTCGCCGCTCGACTTAAACCAGTCTACAAAGGTCACTGCGCTGCCTTCTTCGGCTACAATCAACGTGTGCGGGAATATCGCTTGTCCCGATCCAGCCGCCCAATGAACTGCCTGCAGAGGTGCACTCAGTCGCACGCCTTTCG
>Ga0114967_10004966_pt1 | contig 10608 bp, 10 predicted proteins | sample M_130628_MF_Meta_FD_92639 | JGI IMG/M metagenome (GOLD analysis project Ga0114967, IMG submission 92639) | Freshwater microbial communities from Lake Montjoie, Canada to study carbon cycling - M_130628_MF_MetaG | ecosystem: Environmental > Aquatic > Freshwater > Lake | place: Lake Montjoie... | reverse complement strand
GAGCTGGCCATGTGCCTGGCCCAGGAGCCCAAGCTGCTGCTGCTGGACGAACCCACCGCGGGAATGTCGCGTGCGGACACCAACAGCACCATCGACTTGCTGCAACGCCTAGGCGACGGCAAGGTTACCAAAATCGTCATCGAACACGATATGCACGTGGTCTTCTCGCTGGCCGAAAAAATCAGCGTCATGGCTCAAGGCGCCATCATTGCCGAAGGCGCCCCCGACGCCATCAAAACTGACCCGCGCGTACAGGAAGCCTATCTCGGAGGAGCGCATCTGTGACTGCACCCAACGCTTATTTCTCGTGCAGCAATATGCACTCTTACTATGGCGAAAGCTATATCGTGCAAGGCGTGGGTTTCCAAATCCAAAAGGGTGAAATCGTCGCCTTACTCGGCCGCAATGGAGCGGGCAAGACTTCCACCTTGCGCTCCATTGCCCGCTTAGACGCGCCCAAGTTGCAACAAGGTGAGATCTGGCTGGACGGCGAGCCGCTGCACACCATGAGCGCCTACCAGGCATCCCGCCTTGGCGTGGGCCTGGTGCCCGAAGACCGCCGCATCATCCCAAGCCTGACAGTTGAAGAAAACCTGCAACTAGCCCAGATTGAAAAGCCCATTGGTTGGTCCATAGAGCGCATTTACGAACACTTCCCCCGCCTGGCTGAACGGCGCAAGCAAGAAGCGGTGACCATGTCTGGTGGCGAACAGCAAATGTTGGCCGTGGCCCGTGCATTGGCGCGTGACGTCAAACTATTGCTGCTCGACGAGCCTTATGAAGGCCTGGCTCCGGTGATCGTGCGAGAGATCGAAAAAATTCTGGAAGAAATAAAAACGCTGGGATTTACCACCATCATCGTGGAGCAAAACGCTATCGCGGCATTGCACTTATCCGATCGTGCGCTGATTTTGGATATGGGCGAAGTGGTATTCGATGGCGCCGCCAAGGAGGTCATCGAAAACAGCGATTTGCGCCAGCGGTACTTGGCGATTTAGACCTGCTAAGCAACGCACCGGGCGCTGGTAAACCAAACACATATCGCCAGAGCAAAACACACCAGGTTCATTTGCCTCGTGATCTAAGCTGTCACGGGCTGGCAGGCGTGTTAAATCGTATTTTTTCGTTTGGTTTCTATTTGAATGCGCAGCGCTGCCATCATCAGTTCGGCGTTTGCCAAATAGGGGTTAACTTTGCTGGCCCGCTCCATCAGCTCCAGAGCGCGCTCAGGCACACCGCGCTCAGCCAGCATCTGCGCATATCCGGCCAAAGCGCCGAAATGCTGCGGTAGTCGTTTGAGTACCTCTTGGCAATCTTCCATGGACAAGTCATATTCGCCTGACATGTAGTACACCGTGGCGCGTTTATTCCATGCCTCTGCGAATTCAGGCCGTTTAGCAATAATGGCGCTAAACACTTGAATTGCGTTTGGCATATCGCCGTCCTGCATATGATCCAGGCCTTTCTGGTAAAGCTTGTCGATAGCGGCATTGCCCGATTTACCCCATAACTGCCAAACAGTTCCAAGCGCAACCTGCCGCACTGCGGGTTCGGTATCGTTAAGCAAGGCATACACCAAACTCGCGTCCTTGGCGGTGCCAAGCTTGAGCAATTGCTTCATACCGTTGATCCGCTGCTGCGGTTCGGCATGGCTGAGCGCCTTGCGCGCCTGCTGATAATTTAGTTTCCCCTCGCTTGCGGCGTGGCCAAGGTTAATGCTGCACAGCAAAAAGACAAGCGCTAAACGATAAATTAAATGCGACGTACGGTATGCAAATCTTGGCACGGTGGGTCTCCAGCAAATTCATAAGCTAAGCTTACCTGAGGCTTCATCACGGCGGAAAGGTAAACCGTTTAATTTGTACTCTATAAATTTTTTACCGTATTGGATCCAACGCAAACGTTCATCAGTACCAGGGCTAAATTGCTGGGTGCAAGCCGCAGCGCAGAAAGTCGCTCACCGCCGCAGTGAATTCCGCTTCGCATTCATGGTTTGAGATGTGCGCGCAGGGTGAAAGCGCAAGGTATTGCGCCTTCATCGCCGCAGCCAGTTCGGCCATATGTGCCGCAGGTGCGCCCATATCGTGGCTGCCGCTGATCAGCAAAGTCGGGCAGGTGATAAAGGGCAGCAGCGGCCGGAAATCAATATCGCGAACCATCGCTGCGGCAGCTGCGTAGCCTTGCCTGGACGTACCCGCGATCATGCCGCGCAGCAGTGCTGCGGTGTCAGGATGGCTGGCAATGAAGGGCGCTGTCAGCCAGCGCGAGACGGTCGCGTCGGCGATCGATTCCGTGCCGTCAAGCTCTACCTTGGCAATGCGATCCATCCATTGCTGCCGGTCGGCTTCGGTTTGGAAGTATTTGGCGTTTGCGACCACCAGCTTTTGCACCCGTGATGGAGCGATGGCGGCCAACTGCAGGCCCAGCATGCCGCCCAAAGACAGTCCAACGTAGCGAAAGCGGTCTATGCCCAGCGCGTCCAGGCCTCCTAGCACCGACTCTGCCAGCTCTGCCACCGTGGTGCAGGCGCCGTCCATCGTGGCCTGTCCATGGCCCGCATAGTCAAAGCAAAGCACCTGGTAATGCTGGCGCCAGACGGCAATCTGCGCCGCCCACAGCGCCATCGAACTGGCCAGCGAATTGCCCAGTAGCAGCACTGGCAATCCTCGCGAGCCTTGGGTGTGAAATTTCATTGGAGCATTCATTGCTTGTTTCCTTCGAGGTAACCCAGTCGGGTCGATAACATCCGCGCTGTCCGGCCGAGCGCCTTGGCCAAGTTTGCGTCCAGGCTCACATCCAGCTTGTCGGCAGAACCGATGATGGTCAAGGCCAGCACCATCTGCCCGTCACGCGCAAACACTGGTGCGCTGATCGCATTGATTTCACCACCGTACCAGTCGGAAAAAGTGGCTGAACCCAGCAGACGCGAAAAACCGGTATGGCGAATCTCGGCGATGTGGTGATCCAGCTGATCGAGCGTCGCTTCGGCTGCGCTTTGCGGCAGTTGCTCGTTGGAAAATTCGGTTTCAAGCGCATCGATGACCAGACCACGGGGCAGGTGCGCAGCAAACGCCAGCCCGGTCGATGATTTCAGCACAGGCAGCACGAGGCCGGTGCGCAGGTTCTCGCTCAAGGGCTGCTTGGATTCTTCCCAGCGCACAATGGTCGGGCCTTTGTTACCCCAGACGCCCAGGCCCACCGTTTCGTCAAGTTCGTCGGACCGGTCGACGATGGCCTGGGTCGCCATGCGAACCGCCTGGAGTTCAGCAATGCTGCGTGCCTGCGACAGCTTGAGGTCGAGATCATGTGGGTGGGCAATCACGTATTTCCCGCCGCTAAAGGCAAGCGGCCGGCGCTGGGTGCGATTGATGCGTTCGACACGGCCCAAAAACACCACATGATCGCCGCCCGGATAGCTGGTGACCTTGGTGCATTCAAGTGTTGCGGCACAGTCTTCGATCAGTGGAATACCGTTTAAACCCGGGCGCGTGCGCACGTCGGCAAACTTGTCCTGGCTGGCTTTGGCAAAGCCATTGGATATCTCGACCTGGTCTTCGGCCAGGATCGACACGGCGAAATGCGCGGCATCGCGAAACACCGGAAAACTCGCTGCATTGAGCGACTGGCTCCAAAGGATCAAGGGTGGGTCGAGCGACACCGAACTGAAGGAATTGGCGGTGAGCCCGTAGGCCTTGCCGTTGTCATCGACCGTGGTGATCACGGTGACGCCCGTGACGAAGACGCTCAGGACGTTGCGCAGTTCGCGGGCATCGAAAGCGGGCTCGCTCATGTCAATTGCCTGCCGTGTGGGAGGGCTAAGGGCTTGGCTAGGCTGGTAGAGCGGGCTTGTAGACGTGCCTTCATGCCGCACAGGAAGCTGCTGACCAAAGCGATGATGGTGGCATTGACATCCTTGGGCATGGTGGTCGCGTAGACCCATTTGCGCATGCCGATATAGAAAATGCTGGCATGCAGACCCCATACCAGCTCAAGTTCGAGATCGACGCCTTCATGCGCGATCAAGGCTTCCGGGTCGCTGCAATATTCAACGATGCATTCACGCACGACGGGCTCGAAGATTCGTTCTTTGAGCAGTTTGAACAAGCGGTTGTTGATGCCTGACTTCTCGAAGCCGGCAAAGATCAGGATACGCACCCACTCATGGCGCAGCACCAGCTTTGCATAGTCAAGGTAATACGCTTCGAGCCTGGCCTCTAGCGGCTTGCTGCGGTCTTTGATGGTGTCTTCCCAGAACGGGTTCCAGCGTGACAGCGTCACCTCGTCGTAGGCGGCTTCGATCAAGGCCTGCTTGTTCGGGAAATAGCGGTACAGCAAGGACTGGGTGATGCCTAAAGCGGTTGCGAGGTCCCGGGTACTGGCAGTAAAGCCGTTGGCCGCAAAGTAGTCGATCGCCTGGCGCAAAATCATCTCGCGCCGATCGCTCGAACGCAATTTCGGCGCGCGAACGCGTGCTGGCTTCTCGGTCGTCGTGGCAGCGGACAAGCCCATGGCCTTATTCTTTGACCATCGCGAAGGCGTTCAGCGTATAGGCCACCAGGGTGTAATAACCGATGATGCCAACGATTTCCACCATCGTCGTTTCGCCAAACAAGGCCTGACCGCGCAGGTACATCGCGTCGTCGAGCCGGTGGGTGCGCAGCAGTTGACCGCCGAGTTCTAGTAGCAAGCGCAAGCGCTCGCCTTCGAGTTGCGGCATCAGGCGGGCCCGTATGGCTTCGACTGCGGCTAAATGCAAGCCCGAGTCCAGCGCGATGGGTTCGTGGATTTGTTGCTCGGCCGTGCAGTCGTAATGCGCCGCCACCAGCAGGATCAGCAGTTCTGACTCGACCGTATCAAGGCTGCTGCCAAAGCGGCAAACGGCGCCGAGATTTTGTGCCGCATCGGCCAGCTTGGGGCTGTGCAACCAAGCCAGGAAAGGCCCGTCGATACTGCCGCGCGTGCGGATGATGGCGTCGAAGATGCCGCGTTGCTCAGCATTGAACGCTTCGATTGCAGGCAGGGTCAGGCGCGACTTCACTCTGCGCCCTCAGACAATTTAAGGTGGGACAAAGACGACTCCTTGGGTTTGACGATGACGCCGGTTTCGGCTGATTGCGCAATGGCTTCGAGCGCGGCGGTCGTGTCGAGCATGTCCTGCAGCGCAATCGGATAGTCGGCTTGCTGCGCGGCCACCGCTGCGGCAAAGGCCTCGACATTGTCCAGGACGGGCGTGGCGACCGGAAAGTCCTGAACGACACTGCCATCGTTGGGGGTTGAGCGGGTCACGATCCAGCCGGACGGATTTTCGACATGGGACTTGTCGCGTACCTCGATCCAGCCCTTGCTACCGAAGATCGCGAAGCGGGCATAAAACGGCGTCGATAACATTGCATTGATGCTGGCCGAAACGCCGTTTGCGAACAGCAGTTGCGCTGAAACGCTGTCGCCTGATTCAAATCCGGTCGCCAGCTTGCTGTTGAGCGCCATCACCTGGATGGCCGGCCCGGCGAGGCTCGTTGCCAGATTAAGCAAGTGGATGCCGGTGGCCGTCATCGGACCGCAGCCGGCCTGGGCACGTGACAGGCGCCAGTTGTCCGGTGCCAAGGCTAGGAACTTGTCTTGGCTGAAATTGCCCTCGATCTGCAGCAAGCGGCCCAGCGCGCCTTCAGCCAGCAGTTGTTTCATCAGCAGCATGGGCGGTTCGAAACGCCGTTCATGCCCGATCCCCAGGCGTACGCCGTGGTTTAGGCAGGCCTGCACCGAGCGCTGCGCCGACGCGAGCGTCAATGCCAGCGGCTTTTCGCAGAACACATGCTTGCCCGCCCGGGCCGCCGCGATGATCTGCGCTTCATGCAGGTTATTTGGTGTGGTGAGGATGACTGCGTCGACATCCGCCGCCTCAATGCATTGGGCATAGCTGGCCAAGTGCCGGATCCCATGTTCGGTGCAAAAGGACTGGCCCAGCGCCAGTTCGGGCTCGACCGCTGCCACGACGCGCACCCGGCTGCTCGTCGCCAGCGTCCTGACCATGATCTTGCCCCACCAACCCAAGCCCACCACGCAAACTCGCAACATCTTTGCTCCTTGAAACTAGGGTTGCCCAAAGCGACCTGTTTGAAAATAATTATATAGATCAAATGATCACGAAACGGGCAGAATTACTAGAATTTGCTAGGGGATTGCACTAGTCAAGTGAGTAAAAAAGGGTTTTTACCCGCAAGCCTGCGTCCTTATTTGACGCTCACGCAGGGTTGCCGATGATCGGCTGTGGCAGGTACTGTCCGTGGCCGACTTGGGATTCAGAGAAGCATTTCGCCTGGGTCGACCGCCATCAAGCCTTGGTGGAAGAACCTCCACACATGCGGGCCAGCACGTCGAATACGGCAGCGGTGTCGTGCTCGGCATGGCCGGCACTGACGGCGGCGTTGTAGATCGGCTGTGTCGCGGCAAACAAGGGTGCCGGTGTGCCGGTTAATGCCAGGGCGGCGTTGATCAACTGCATGTCTTTTTGCCAAACGCCGACCTTCATCGTCGCGTTCCCCCAGCTGCGATCAGCCATTACCGGGCCGCGCACGTCGAGCATTCTTGAGCCGCCCGCGCCGTCTGAGAGCACTTTGACCGCCAGTTCAGCCGCGATTCCCATGCGTTCGCCGAACAGCAAAGTTTCGGCCGTAGAGACGTTGTGAATGGCGACCAGCAGGTTGGCCATTAGTTTCATCTTCATGCCGTTGCCGAACTCGCCGAGGTAGTAATTCGCCTTGGCGAACCCATCAAAGACCGGCGCCAACCGTGCCACGACCTCAGGCGGGCCGCTGGAGTAAATCGACAGATCCTTTAAAACTGCCTGAGCGCCGGTACCCGACAGCGGGCAGTCCAGCAAGACCACCCCGCTGGCGGCCAGCAGATCACGTGCGGCTATCTTGTCTTGGATGTCTAGCGTACTGGCCTCGATAACGACCAGCGAATTCGGCCCCGCAGCGGCAATGGCTGTGGCCGCAACCATCAAGGCCGCAGCATTGGGCAATGAACAGATGATCACATCAGCCTGCGCTGCCACCTCAGCAGCGCTTGCCAGCGGCTGCCCGCCCGACTGTGCCAGCCTAAGCCGCCCGCTTTCGCTAGGATCAAAGCCCAGCACCTCGAACCCGGCCTTGACGAGGTTGGCAGACATCGCCGACCCCATGATGCCCAGCCCTAGGAAACCAATGATCTGCTTGCCTTGTACAGCCGAAAGAGCGCTTTTTCCCGGGGGAGTGAATGGGTCGTGCTGGGTCATTGGATTTCCGTATTGGGTGTGAATCGGCGCAGTCTAGCCGAGCCAGCAGTCTGATCCGATGCCACCGTTTGGCGCAGCCAGGCACCGCCCCGGTACAGGGGAAAGCCCTGATACAAGTATTTCGCAGATCGCATTACAGTGATTGACCGATCACTAAAAAATCGAGTCGTCCCGATCGAACCTTTGGCGCGCAAGCCCGGGTTGGTCTGTTTTTACACCGAGCGTATTGCTCGCAACCCAAAATTCAGCGGTCAAGCGACATCGCAGAAGCCGTTGGTCGAGAGTTTTAAATGAAATACAGCATGTTCATGATGCCGGTGCACCCACCCGGCCGCAACGTTACCGAAACCTTGCAGGAGGACCGCGAGGCGATCATCCTTGCCGATCGACTCGGGTACTCGGAGGCCTTTGTCGGGGAGCACGTCACCGATGCAGCCGAAAGCATCACATCATCTATGATCTCTTTGGCCAGCCTGATTTCGGAAACCCGGCATATCAAGCTTGGTACCGGCACCCTTAATCTGCCCAATTCGCACCCTGCGGCCATCGCCGGACACATCGCGATGCTTGACCATCTGGCCAAGGGCCGGTTGATCATGGGCATCAGCCCCGGCGGCCTGATGTCCGACGCCGAAATGTTCGGCGCCCTGGGCAAGGATCGCAATGCGATGTTCGTTGAGAGCATCAACATGATCCTCAAGATCTGGGAATCTGAGCCGCCATACAACATCAACGGACAGTTCTGGAACGTATCGGTCGAGAAGACGATGATTCCCGAGATCGGCCAAGGTTTCATGATGAAACCATTTCAGTATCCGCATCCGCAGATCGTGGGCACCGCAGTCGCACCTTTTTCGCAAGGCGTGGCCGAGATGGCGAAGAGGGGTTGGCAGCCGATTTCGGCCAACTTCCTGATGCCCGAATGGGTCAAAACCCATTGGCCGAAATATGTCGAAGGCCGCGAGGCGGTCGGCGCGATTGCTTCGCCAACAGAATGGCGGGTGGCCAAGAGCATCTTTGTGGCCGACGATGCCGCCACTGCCCAGCGCTACGGACTACAGGCCGGTGGCCCGTATAACTTCTATTTCAGTCAATTGATCCGGAAATTGGTTGGTGGAGGGGGCCGCAGCAACCTGTTCAAGACGGACCCGTTGATGCCCGACAGCGACCTCACGCCGGACTTTGTGACCAAGCGCCTGGTGCTGGCCGGCACCGTCGATTCGGTCGTCGAGCAGATCCTGGCATTGCGCCATCAAATCGGTGATTTCGGTCATTTGGTTTACGCCTGCCACGACTGGATCGATCCGGCCTTAGGCAAACGCTCAATGGAACTCTTCGCCACCGAAGTGATGCCACGCGTCAATGCAGCGCTGGGCCAATGAGTGCGCTGATAACAAGGCCGACATGCCGATTGACAAGGGCGACAGCTACTACAACGCCCCGCGCAAATGAATACCGGTCTATCCACGGCTGAATTTACGGCTGAATTGACTCGCCGCCGCTCAACCCGGGAAACCAAGTACTCCCAGGACTTGGTAACGCTGTGTTTGACGCATGAATTTAACCACTAACTACTGCCTCAACCCATTGGATGTATTGTTCCGGCTGAACTGTAGGAAGTGCCTTTGATAATGACGCCAGCATATGAAATTTAGCCAAAGCGTTGCTGGAAGTCCGGACGGTACATGATGAGCCTGCATCGCCCTGCGACCCAAAGAAACGATCGACGTGTGTCGAACCCCTTTTACCCTTCGAAAACATACTGATCGTTACGCTCAGCATACAAGCCGATAAGGGATCATGAAGATACTAAAAAGTATAAAAATTGTAATGAATTAGATGGCTTTTTTGGTTCGTTCAAGAGTGGTTACACTCGCCGCTACAAATTTCTGGCAACACATAACTTTTGGTGGAAATCATGAATGAAAGCATGTTGGTTCACGGCGAAAATCTTATCGAGTCACTCTTCCAAAGAAGTGGAGTGCAGATCAATGGCGCCAGGCCATTTGATATTCAAATTCACAATTCTAATTTTTACAGAAAGGTTCTCAGCAAGTGGTCCTTAGGGCTAGGTGAATCCTATATGGATGGTGACTGGGACTGTAATCAACTTGATGAATGTACCAGCCTATTGCTCCGATTAGATTTAAACGACTCAGTTAAAGGCTTAGCGCGGCTTCGAATGGTTGGTGAAGTTCTAAGAGCCAAGTTGTTCAACCTGCAATCACAAACAAGAGCGTTTCAGGTGGGGGAGGTTCATTACGATGCCGGTAATGACCTGTTCGAGAGAATGCTAGACCCCCACATGATATATTCATGTGCTTACTGGGAAAAAGCCTTAAATTTAAATACTGCACAAGAACACAAATTGAAAATGATTTGTGAAAAATTAGAATTAAAACCTGGAGAAAAGTTACTAGAGATTGGTTGCGGTTGGGGTGGATTGGCCGCATATGCTGCCAAAAACTATAATGTAGAAGTACTAGGTATAACCATCTCAAAAGAGCAGCAAAAGTTGGCTCAGATTCGTTGTAAAGGTTTGCCGGTTGAAATCCAACTGATTGACTACCGAGAATTACAAGGAAGTTTTGATAAAATTGTATCTGTTGGAATGTTTGAACACGTTGGCGAGAAAAATTATCGCACTTACTTTGATAATGCGTATCGCTTGTTAAAGAATGACGGACTGTTTCTTCTACATACTATCGGTAGTGATGTCACCATTAGCCGAACGGATCCCTGGATTGACAGATACATCTTTCCGAACGGAAAGATTCCGTCTCCGATAGAAATTTCTAAAAATATTGACCGCCTTTTTTTAATTGAAGATTGGCACAACTTTGGTCCAGATTATGATAAAACCTTAATGGCTTGGTTTGCCAATTTTGATGCGCACTGGTTAGAGATATCTTCAGACTACAACCAGCGCTTCTACCGCATGTGGAAATATTATTTATTAAGTTGCGCTGGGTATTTTCGGTCAAAACAAGGCCAACTATGGCAAATGGTTCTATCCAAAAGAGCAAGAAACGGCACCTACCGCAGCAAAAGAATGTCGCCGATTCCGTTGGCCACACCATGATGGGATGCCCATTGGCGGTGGCAACAGCATCCCCGGAAGTCTGCATCTGAGCGCCAGGAGCACGTAGAGAAGGGGGTGTATCCAAACGGCGCGCTTCGGCCGATGGGTCTAGGCTGCTTCGTTTTTCAGTGCAATCCGCGTAATTTGTAACTCTTCTGTGAAATTCGTGATTGTCGTTTTCTTTGGATAAACTCTATTGGGGTAATACTTGTCCCGCCATAAGGAATCCATGCCCCGGCCCAGCTTTCTT
>Ga0114967_10004965_pt1 | contig 10608 bp, 6 predicted proteins | sample M_130628_MF_Meta_FD_92639 | JGI IMG/M metagenome (GOLD analysis project Ga0114967, IMG submission 92639) | Freshwater microbial communities from Lake Montjoie, Canada to study carbon cycling - M_130628_MF_MetaG | ecosystem: Environmental > Aquatic > Freshwater > Lake | place: Lake Montjoie... | reverse complement strand
TTCCTCGGCATCGACTACGGAACCGTTCGTATCGGCCTTGCCCTCTCCGACCCCACCGGCACCCTCGCCTCTCCCATCCCCTTCCTCGAAAATCAGTCTCCCCAACAGGTCACGACCGCCCTTTCGGAACTCATCCAAACCCACCAGATTGAAGGTCTGGTCATCGGCCTGCCCCGGAATATGGACGGCACATACGGACCTTCAGCCCAAAAAGTCAGGGACTTTATCGCCCAAATACAGAAGTCTATTTCTCTTCCTATTACCCCGATTGATGAGCGACTCACCACCGCCCAAGCTTCCAAACAGCTTTCGGGGATAGGATTGAATCAGAAGCAGTTACGAAAGAAAGTCGATAGCTCATCAGCCTGCCTTATTCTCCAACAATACCTTGACCGAAACACCCCCCTTCTCTAGTCAAGAGAGGTGCACCTCAGAGCATTTTCAACACGGTTGACCCGTATTCCGGCACATACCCTCCATCTATTCACCATTTTATTCGCAATCGCCTCCCCTCTCTTTGCCCAAATGGAGCAGAGCAGTCCTACTTCGATTCCCAAGGACAACCTAACGACCACAAATGCCCCCGCACGCTTGTCTCCGATGTCCGACACCGGCGATCTTGCCTCTACCCTCTTTGTGGAAGACCGAATCACCCTGGAATATATGGCAGGCGTGATGTTCTCCCCTTGCGGTCTTGGCCCGCACGAACCGGTTTTCAACTATCAGCAGAACAATATCCGCCTCGGCTGGATGCTCGTATCCCCGGACGACAAGGAAAACCCGTTTCGCGATACCCCTTTCCGCGGCAATTTCGAAGGAATCTTCGAAGTCACCGGATCCTATATCTGGGAAAGTTTCGGAACCTACATGACGGGAATCACCGGAATTATTCGGTACAACTTCGTCCAACCTAACTGGATCGTTGTTCCCTACATTCAAGGGGGAGCAGGCGTGATCTATACCAACGCCAGAAACTGGTCGAACCAGGAAGCGATCGGGGGCAATTGGGAATTCACCCCTCAGTTTGCAGGAGGACTCAAATTCCTGATCGACGAAAATTTTAGCTTCAATATCGAAGGCGACTTCCAGCACATCTCCAACGCTTGCACCTCTGCCCGCAACGAAGGGGTGAATGCCTATGGTGGCTTTGCTGGTTTCACATACTACTTCGATAATCTTTGGCTCGAAGACGGCCACCATTGATCCTTGGATGAAGACGGTTCCGCACCGTCTCCTACTCGCCTACCGGGGCGAGGACTTCTTCGGTTGGCAACGTCAGGATCCCGATCCCACCGTCCAACTCGCCGTCGAGAAAGCCCTACAGAAAATCTTCAACCGGTCGGTGGCTGTTGCAGGATCCGGTCGAACCGATCGGGGCGTGCACGCCCTCGGGCAAGTTGCCTCCTGCGAAATTCCCCCCCTTCATCCACCCGCCACTTTGGCAAAAGCTCTCAACTTTCATCTCCCTGCAGGGGTCCGAGTCCTCGCCGTCCGTCGTGAAAAGCCCGGTTTTCACGCCCGCTTCTCTGCCAAAGGAAAATCCTACTTATACCGGATCGCCAACACCGACCCCCTCCATCCGCTCGAAATAGGACGGGCTTGGCACGTGCCACGCCCCCTCGATCTCCCCTCGGTACGCAAAGCCGCCAAGATCCTGACTGGGAAACACGACTTCGCTGCGTTCACCTCCAACCCAGGATACGAACGAAAATCCACCATCCGCAATATTCGCTCCATTCGGATCGTGAAGAAAAAGAGCGGTGTTTTGGAACTGACCTTCGAAGGGGACGGTTTTCTTTATCGAATGGTTCGAAATCTGGTCGGTGCCCTCGTCAAGGTCGGCCAAGGACGACTCACTCCTATCGAACTAAAAAAGATTCTCCACTCCCGCTCCCGCTCCACTGCTCCTCCCACGGCGCCTGCGGAGGGCTTATACCTCGCTTCGGTGAAATACTAGCATAACACCTTTTTCAATTTCCTTCTCGTTTCCTCCCGGTCAATCCGTCTCGTGGCCACATCCAGAACGAGCTATTCCCAAACATCCGTATCCAACTTCTCTTGGATCAATAGTCCATTTTAAAATAAAAAAAATAGCTATCTGGCAAGCGCCACCTATTTATTGCAATCAACGATTTCTAATTTTTCCCTGCCGCGGTCGATATCTGCTCGATTTTAGGGGAGACGTAGGAGTACCTTTCGGCTTTTTTCATCCAAGTCCAACCCGCCATTCCCACAAATAGGGCAACTAAAAGAAAGAAAATCGCGCGGACCTCAAGCAACCTGCCACTTGGGACTCCGGATCCCTTATGCCTGACCGACCTCGACCCAATCAAAAACTTGAGAACTTCCATATTCTTGTTTTCGCTCTCTCCAAACTATCTCTCAATCCATTTATTGTGATTTTTTTGTGACAATTTACCGTCTTCGGCCTCCATAATTACATGAGTGCTGCAACTCACTTATGTTCAGTTGCTTAAGTCATAATTTTTTGAAGTATTACCTCGGGGGTCAAAGTTATCGAGGGATATTGATGATTTGCTAACAGATTGTTGTATTGACGCTATGTTGTGCCTACCGCTGGTAGTGGGGTGAATCAGAATTCGTGAGTGGTAAGTTCTCTACCAAACAGCTGCGGTCTGCAGAAATTTCGTCCTATTGGTGCGAAAAATTTAAAGTCGATCGGATCACTCGTCCAACCAAGGTCCCGTTCGTTATCCAGCCCGTTGATCTGCAATGTTCTAAAACTTGGATTTGTTTGCCTTTGCTTGTGCACCTCCGCCTTCAGTCAGCAGTTCGGAGGTATCCGTGGTCAGGTTGTGGATTCCGACTTTGGACAACCAATTGCCAAAGCATCCGTAACAATCATGGGCTCCCCCTTCGGAGCAGTCACGGATGATCAGGGTAATTTCACCATCTCGGGAGTTCCTCCTGGCGTCTATACGATCCAAACACGAGCTTCCAGTTACATTCCAAAAACCGTTCCTGATATTTCGGTCGCTGCCGGTTCCTTCAACGAAATGCGGTTTGAGGCTGTCGCCGAGATCGAGGAGATGGAAGAGCTGGTCGTTCCAGGCGAAATTGAAAAAGCCTCTGAAACTGGCCTCTTAGCCGAACGACAAAATGCATCAGCCGTAATGGATATGATCGGCCAAGATTTTATCTCCCGGCTTGGTGCGGCCAACGCGGGTGACGCAATGAAACGCATGGTCGGCACCTCCGTTCAGGACGGAAAGTATGTTGCCGTCCGTGGCATGCCGGATCGCTATGTAAACACTCTTCTAAACGGAGGCCGCCTCCCCTCCACCGATCCTGACAAGCGAGCAATCAACGTTGATCTTTTCCCTGGTAGCATTCTGGAGAGCATCAACACCTACAAAACTTTTACTCCTGATCAACCGGGCGACTTCACAGGTGGTAGCGTTGACATTCGCACAAGAACGTTTCCCGATAAACCGTCCTTCGGTACAGGCGTAACGGTGGAATACAACTCCCAGGCTACCCTGAATCCCAACTTTCTGACCTACAACGGAGGGGGGACTGGCCTTTTTGGTGGCAAATCCAATGGGCGACTGATCCCTCAGAGCGTGATAAACACAGCAACTCCGATTCCCGGATCCCTAAACTTCAATACTCCATCCGAGGTCCCAAGAAAGCTTCAAGAAGCTGAAACAGTCAATAATGCCATGCGCCAGATGAGCCCCGTTGTTGGACTGACGAATAAAACACCACCGCCCAACATGTCATTTAATCTGCAGGGGGGAGATTCAATCGAATTGGGTCAGTACGAAAAAGTTGGCGTGATCGGAGCGTTTAGCTACCGAAATAAGTACAGCTATGTACCTAACGGTACGAGGGGCGATCTCTACCTAAACAACGTCAGTACAAATGACACACCGAAGTTTGTTGGAACCAACCAGGTTTTCCAACAACAACAAGGAAAACAGGAAGTCCTTTGGGGCGGACTGACCGGTCTTTCAGGTCAGTGGGACAAGGATCACAAGGCATCGATTAACGTGATGTACAACTTAGGGGCAGATGATTACGCAACCCAAAGGGTGCAGCCTGGCTCCAACACAAATCAAGCCACCGAATACCAGCAAATCATCGATTCCGGCCAACGCAGTTTGGCTTACTTGCAAGTGATCGGCGAGGATACCTTCGAGGAGGCGAGAAACTTTAAAATCAATTGGAACGGAGGCTTAGGCCAATCTCAACTGTCTGAGCCCGATGCCCGTCAATTCAGTTACGGAGTCACTAGCACTGGAAAATATGTAGACCTAGATGGATCTTCCAGCGCTGCCGATGTTACAGATAAAACCCTACAAAGATTTCAAAAGGAGCTTACGGAGAATTCTTATTATGGAATTGTTGATTTCACCATTCCAATGTTTGAAGAAAAGGAGCGCACGGATGCATTTAAAACTGGCTTTTATCAGGATTACAGCCAGAGAAATTATACCCAAGCGAGCTTTAACTACCCCTATGGATTCTATGGAGCGGGCGACCCAGATTTGGACCAACAAAGTTACACGCCTCAAAATGGAGAAACATGGGCAGATGTTTTTCTATCACCCGAGCGTAGCGGACTAGTTAACCCCACTGGACTCGATAGTAACTACATGATGAGCTACACCATTTTCAACCAAGCTGACGGTCAATCCAACCCAGGAACTCAATACCAAGCATTGCAGGGCGTAACCGCCAGCTATTTAATGGCTGATTTCAAACTATTTCCACAACTCACTCTTGTCGGCGGCGCTCGATTCGAAAATACGAATTTAAAGATATTTGGTTCTACTAATCTCCCCGCCCGCTATTTTCCTGACCCCAACTTTTCCGGCCCTAATGCAACAGGGTTATCGAAAATCCAACAACTCGACCTACTTCCCTCAGCTGCTGCAACTTTCAATCTTACGGAGGGCGTGAATCTCCGATTTGCTTGGTCTCAAACTCTCGCCCGCCCGTCCTTTAAAGAGATGGGGCCTGTGATCTCCAAAAACTTTACTGATGATACCTATTTTTTAGGCAACCCAGCTTTGCAACTTTCCAAAGCGAACAACTATGACTTTAGAGCAGAATGGTTCCCCCGATCCGGCGAAGTCATTGCTGTAAGTCTTTTTTATAAAGATTTGACCAATCCGATGGAGCAGGTCTCTTTTTATGATGACTTAACAGAGACTCCATTTTACAAATACGTCAATGCCCAGACTGGAATCGTGAAAGGTCTAGAGTTTGAGGCTCGAAAACGCCTCGATCAGCTTTCCTCGACACTTAGGCAGTTTTCCATTTTCTGCAATTATACCTACATTGCTAGCAGTGTTCCTATCACCGGCCAAGCTGCGAGTTTTACGACGCAAACCAGCCGTCCTCTTCAAGGCCAACCTGAGTACATCATTAATGCAGGGTTGAACTACGATAACGATGAATACAAATTCTATGCGGGTCTTTACTATAACGTGACTGGACCCTTTCTGTATGCGGCAGGCTCCCCCTTTGTCGTTGATAATCGAGTACAGACCTTTTTCCCGGATATTTATCAACAACCTGCTCCTTCCTTGGACTTCAACATTACCCAAGGGATCACCGACAACTGGAGGCTTACGTTTCGGGGTAAAAATCTCCTCAACCCTTGGATTAATCAGACGCAGACTGTTGCGGGCGAAGAGTTTACCTTCAATTCCTATACCAAAGGCTGGGATCTCAGCCTTACTGCAGCTTACTCCTTTTGATCTTTCAGTTTTCGCCTCATCCCATCAATCGTTATATTATCCGTTGTCATCCCTGCCTTTAACCTGGCTCCCACGATTAGACGGGTGACCCAGAACATTGCTGCTCAACCCCTCGCTGGGTAGGTCATCATCATTGACGATGCTTCAACCGATGAGACACAGAAACAGCTCGCATCTCTAACTGCACTTCCCATTCCGCTAAAGATTTTTCGTCATACCACCAACCAAGGGAAAGGAGCCACCCTCCGGACTGGAATCGCCGCGGCCACTTTACTCTTTGTGATTATTCAGGATCCAGACCTGGAGTACGACCCGCGGAGATATCCTACGATTCTTCAGCCTCTTATTGAAGATCGGGCTGATGTGGTCTACGAACCCAGGTTTTTTGGCGGATCTGCGCACCGGGTTCTATATTTTTGGCACCGCGTAAGAAATGGTCTTCTCACCCTTCTCTCTAATATTTGCACCAATCTGAATCTAAACGATATGGAAACAGGATTTAATGCCTTTCGTCGAGAGTTCATCCAAAAGATCCGAATCCAGGAGAACCGATTCGGATTTGAATCAGAGATCACCGCAAAGCTTGCCCACCATGGCGCCCGTTTTTACGAAGTTGGTATCTCCTATTCAGGGCGCACTTATGCTGAAGGGAAAAAAGAGTCCCGGAAGGACAGCTTGCGAGCTCTCTGGCGTATTTTTCGCTATAGCCTAGGAACTAGATAACCGCCTGTTGGATTACCTTGATTTTCGTTCCGTCGCTTACGCGCAGCGGCCTCCTGATCCCGCCAATGCAGATCCCTAGTTTTTTTCGAAATCGTCTCCCAACAGAAGTCAGCCCGACGCGTGTCCCCCATATTTTCAAAAGTGCATGCCAGATTCGACCAAAGTTCAGGATAAAACCATGTACAACCTTCCATGGCTTTCACCGCATAGCTTTTTGCGTCCTCATGCTCCCCAAAATACATGGATCTGCCGACCAGAAGATTTAACTCCAGAGGAAAAACATCTGATCCAAGAAGTGGAGTTTTCCATCCTGAAGTCGGCTTTAGGGACTGAGCTTGCAAGATGGCATCTAACTTCTCCATTCGTCCTCTCAATGACTCATTCCCCGGCTCAAAAGACCGATTTTCAGCTATTTCTGGGCACACATCATATCTAAAAAAAAGTGCCGTCCGTGCATCCCGAGCCACACAACGCCATAGGGGAACGGGTCGGCCCAACGAGTTCTTGAACACCCCTTGGCTACGCTGGTTGATCCCCATTAGCGTCGGCACCCAAAAAGGTTCTTTGTCGTACCGAATGACCACCGCCTCGATCTGCCAGTGATCTAGCAAAGCAACAAAAGCCTCGCGACTCTCTGCACTTTTATTGTACGAACTGAGCAGCTCTTCGGAGTAGTTATCATTCCGTGCGTCCATAAAGACTTTTTTACCTGAAATCCATCCCAACCAACCTCCGTTATCGTGCCCGTTCAGAAGCTTCAACTGGCGTGGACACCGCGCTAATACCTCTGCAATCGTTGTGGGATGTACGTATGGATCGAGTCCTACACCGAATCGCAGACCTAAAAACCAATTCCTCCAAAGATTGGAGGGCAGCACTAGACAAAAAAAGAGGCAGATGGCCACCGCCCCCCCACGAACAGCGAACTGTATCCTAGTTTTCTGCTGATCCAGAAAAGCATCCCATCCAATAGCCGCGTATGGACCCACCAAGATAAAAAAATAGTTAAAGTTCTTTAGCATTCGAAATGTCAGAAAAGTAAAAATGCCAATCCCCCCCCACGCAGATACCGGAATCTTGGATCGACCAAGAATCACTCCTGACAATAGCAGCAGAAGAAGTATGGACATAGTAGTCGAGTCAAACCAGTTGATGGCGAATTGAAACCCATCTTCTGGGATGATCGCCCGCCACAATGGCTGAAATTCAGAAATCACATTGCTGGCGGCATGAGTGCCCGCGACGATTCGTGCCTGATGCAGAGGAAAAAACAGCCCTTCCCATCCGTATGGATTGATCAGACAGGCCAATCCAGCCAGTGCTACCGCCCAATACCCTTTGAATATACTGCGAATTGCATCCGCCCATCCCTTCTTTCGGATGTGTAGTACTAGATCCCCTAGCATCCAGAGCCCCGCCGACAGGAGTCCCAAACTAAAGAGGGCGTGGGAGTTCACCCAGGCCAGCGAAATAAGCGGAAGAAAAAGAAGGGCACGCCGATTCCCACGAGCGTGCTCCTCTAATACCAGAAGGGTAAGCCCCAGATAGACCCAAGAAAGGCTGTGAGGGCGAATCTGCCAGTTATTGACGAGGAAAAAAAGGCCCAGAAGCACAAAACTACCAAGACCCAGACCTCGTTTTTCCAGTCGACACACCCGCCAAGCCCAGATTCCAAAAGCAAAAAACTGTATGCCAACATTGACCATCATCAAACCGCCATACCCAATCCAACGCCAGCAGCCGTACACTCCGATCTGCCAAAGCCACTGCAGATCAACATACTTTCCCAACGGTTCAGTCCAGAGAAAAGGCTCCGCACGAGGCACATCCCCCGTCTGCAGAATCAGCTTGGCCGCGTTAAGTTGAAACCCCAGATCCTCGTTCTTAATCCAGTGCCACGCCAAAAAGAACCCGGTCAACCCCAGCAATCCCCAGATCCAGTTGGGCATGGGAACAGATGCGGGCGGGCAGGACCTTCTGCTCATCGTAGTCCTCGGCGTCGCATTTCCTCAAACTGAAGCTGAATCCGAGGATCTGGCAAACTTCGCCGTAAACGCGCTTTTTCCGACTGCTCCTGCAAATCTCTGCTTGGGACTTTTTGGAGAATGGTATCCCAGCAGAAATCAGCCTTCGGATAATCCTTAGCCATCTCAAAAGCAATCGCAAGATTCACCCATAACTCCGTTAGGAAATATGGACTTTTCTCTATACCTGCCCATGCGTATGCCTGACCCTGCCATCCATTCCCAAGACAAATACTAGAGGCACTGTTCCCCGAGGAATCATCGGGCTCCAAGAGATTCAGTGGAAGAGTGTTAACCCAACCCGGCAGGGGTTTCTTTGCAGCATCGTGTAGAAGTTGATCCCAGATGACATTATTTGCCGGCAGACTCTCTTCGATCTTTTTGTCCTCCTGCACAGAAGAAATCTCTGGGGCAAGATCCTTTCGAAAAAAAGTCACCACCCCGGGACTGCGATAGACTAACCGCCAATCTGGCTCTTTCGCCAAGGTTTCGATCCAGACATTTTCGCGACCCACACGGGCTACCACCACGTTTGCCCGAGTTGCATCCAACAAAATCTGAAAATGTTCAGGCAGAATCAAACTTGGTATGAACTCCTTATACAACCGCTCCGGGTAGTTGTCGTTTCGACCGTCAATATAGACTTGCCGACCCGTTCCCCAAGCCAACCAACCACCCAAATCATGTGGATTCATGATTCGCGCACTGGGACCTGCCCTGCGGATGATTTCCACCACGCCCTCGGGATGAGCCACTGGATCAAAACTCAATCCGTAACCCATATTGGAAGTCATCCGACTTAACCAATCGGCCCGCATAAGAAGTAGGAGTGACCCACAAATAATCAAAATTACAATTTTCCCCGCCTTACCCCATTTTTCTCTCAATGCTTCGAGCTGCTGGCTCCAACCTGCCGATGCATAAGGAATCAGGACGAACGAAAAGTATGACCAGTTTTTAACTGCAGTAAGGAAAAGGAAGGTAAATGCTACTCCGATTATCCAAACCGCCCAGGGCCACCTTGGCCTCCGGATCAGCAATCCGGATATGACCCCGCCGAAAATTGCCCAACTCATCAAGTGCCATAAAGGCAAAACAGGCCTTCCATTGAGTGAGAAGACAAGCCCCTGATTCCAAAGTGGCTCGAATTCTCTAATTCCAAAGATTAAATCTTTGGCGATGTGACTCGAGGTCATCAATGTGAACTGCCTGAAGGGGAAGGTCAATCCTTCCCAACCATACGGATTCAACAGACAGACTAACCCCGATAAGGCTCCCACCCCGAACAGTCGATACCACCGCTTCCAAACTTGAGCAGAATCCTTTTCCCTGTGCCGAAAAGCTTCCATCAACTCCCCGATGATCCAAAGTCCGATGGTTATCAAACCTAAACTAAACAGAGCATGACAGTTCACCCATCCCACCATTATCAGCGGGAGGTACCAGATAGAACAGTCGTCCCCCGCCGAATATTTCTCCAAACACAGCAGAACCAACCCCAAATACACCCAAGAAATAGTGTGGGGTCGGTAGTCCCAGCCATTGAATGCAAAAAGAAGCAGCAGAAATGCAAAAGGAACAGCTCCTAGCCCTCCAGCCAATTTTCGACAACGAATCAGGAGGATCACCGAGGCCACAAAAGTAAGCCCCACGGAAAGCAGGTTCATTCCCAGGAGCCCGCCCCACTGGTTTGCCCCATAAATAGACAGCTGCCAGAGCCACTGGAGATCGACGTACCGGCTCCAAGGGACCATGTATAGAAACGGCTCAGCCCGCGGTACATCCCCATGCGCCAATAGATAGCGTGCCCCATTTAGCTGAAATCCTATGTCCGGATTGCCGACCACCCTCCAGCTTAATCCGAGGCCCGCCAAAAATACCCCAATGGCCATCGCGCAAGTCCAACCATACCGCGAGAGGAAGTTTTTCATCATACGGACAATTCTGGATCCAGTGGATCCAGATTTAAAACATTTTTAAGTAATTCCAGATCGATTATTTTTTTTCAGAGTCAGACCAGATCTTTGCTATTTTCATCGCCTGTTCCGGTGTGGGTTGAATGTGGGCAAGTGAGAAGCCTAGATTTAGGCGAATCAGGCCAATTTTTTTGCTTTCAGGATCTGTATTCTTAT
>Ga0114967_10004964_pt1 | contig 10609 bp, 15 predicted proteins | sample M_130628_MF_Meta_FD_92639 | JGI IMG/M metagenome (GOLD analysis project Ga0114967, IMG submission 92639) | Freshwater microbial communities from Lake Montjoie, Canada to study carbon cycling - M_130628_MF_MetaG | ecosystem: Environmental > Aquatic > Freshwater > Lake | place: Lake Montjoie... | reverse complement strand
TATTGAGGCATCAGGCCGCAACAAGGATGACCGTGTAATGGCGATGGCTTTAGCGTGCGCTGCTTACTCGGAACAAGTTCAACCTCAGTTAATTCAGCGCAAACTAAGCCGAAAAGTATCCAGAGAGTTAGAAGAAAAAACCCCGGAGCAACTGTCTGTAGGAAAAGGCGTATCAAATTATTTAAAAGCTATCGGCGTGTATGGTAACTAACATCTTAACCAAGAAAGAACTGATAGAGCAAATGCGTCGGTTCATCCGGGATAAGGAACGTGGCATCTCCATGAAACTGTTTGCAGACTTGTGTGGGGTCAACAAGGCTCACCTGCTAGACGTCTTTTGGTATCGTTCCGAACCATTGACCGAATATATCCAGCGCAGAGTTGATAAAGGCTACAAAGCATGGCAGCGCGGCGAGGTAGCCATCATGCAATTGCGTAACCGTAGCAAATACATTGAATACCGCAGGGAAGCTCAACCTAGAATACTACCCACTACTGGCCTACAAATGATTAATGGCAAGATAGGAATTAGATTGGGTATGAGGAATATAGACGATTATTCGCAACCACCATTATTTGAAGGGGATAAAGATGGCAGTTCTACATGATTACAAATGCCCAAGACACGGGTACTTTGAGAGCAGAAAAGGGCAATGCCCTATGAAAGACTGCGCCGAGGAGGTAGCAATAGTCTACTTGCAAGCTGTAGGCACCATGTCAGACGGCACAAAGAAGAACGACAAGACAATTAAGCAGCTTGCAATGGACTTTGATATGACAAACGTCAAATCAACCCGTGAAGGGGAGAATCAGTCCGGTTTCTTTACCCGAAAGAACAAAACATCCAAGAAACAGCTTGAGAAGGAAGCAGCTATTGCGTCTCAGCGTCCTAGAGAGCCAAGACCGGGTGATTCCGCTATTTGGGGCGGTGACAGCCGTTATAGCTTGGGAAATGTAATAAAAGGCGGGGCTGTACGGTCAGTTATGGGAGAATCGGTCGGAATGAACCCAAGAGACGCAGGAAACTTGACAGGACCCAAGGCGGCGAGTTATATAGATGACCATGAAAACCTTAAAATGAAGTCTTAAATGCGGATACCAACCAAAGACCTAGAGCGTGAGTTTTTCTACCGCGACTTAATCGAGAAGTGTTCGGTATCTTTGGCAGAGCGCAAAGGTGATTACTCCTCCCTGCGCTCTTGGTTTTTGTTCGGTGCTGGCACCAATGAAAATCCCGCCTTGTTCAATAAGATTTTCCCGCACGTAGACCAACTAACATCGTTCCTTTATTCCGCTGAGACAACACGCTTCTCTATCAACGTCGGTGCTGCCGTTCCAGAACAAGAACACATTAAGATTCCAAGACTGACCGCAGCCCTTAATGATGAATGGTTAAACTCTAATTGCGACCAAGTATTTTCATCTGCTTTAACGTGGGCTTTGGTATTTAACAGCACTTTCATTAAGCTCGTTGTCAACAACGGCATTCACCCCTACATGGTGGAACCCGGCTCAATGGGTGTGCTACGTGAAGACGTAACCTACACCGACAGACAAGAAGCAATAGTACAAACCTATTACATTACAAAATCCGATTTGTATAATCGATTGTATAGTCACCCTAAACGGGAAGACATCGTCAAGCGTATACAAACAGCGATGCACACTAAGACCGAAGATTTACCGGAAGGTCTTGACCGCATCATCATGAGTCAATCCAACCCAACCATCTACGGCAACGTCAATTTAGATTTGACCGGAACAAACCGCTACAAAGCCCGTGTCGCTGAAGACACCGTAAAGATGTATGAGTTGTGGGTGTGGAACGATGAGACACAAGATTACCAAGTGGTCACGATGGCTGACCCTGACATCTTTATTTATGACCGTGCGGGTGGTTCTGTATTCCTAAAAGGTGAATTGCCATTTATTCAAATTTGCCCTAACCCACAGTTTGATTATTATTGGGGTCAGAGTGAGGTTGCCCGTCTGAACTTGCTGCAAGCCATACGAAACAACCGCATGACAGAGATTCTTGACTTGCTGTCCAAACAAGCCTCTCCTCCCAAGGTCTTCTCTGGATTTATGGGTATCACGGATGAGAAAGCCTTTGCGTTTGACCGTCCGGGTTCGTTTGTCTCAAGCGATATGCCAAATGCAAAGGTAGATTCCATTGCACCGGAAATGCCAGCGTCTTTATTTGAGGTAATCCATGAAATTGATGCAATGTTTGCAGAAGCATCTGGAATATCAAGCGTTCTGTCTGGTCGTGGTGAGCAAGGCGTACGCTCCGCTGGTCATGCTTCTCAGTTGGCCCGTCTTGGAAGTTCTCGCGCAAAGAAACGCGCCTTAATCGTAGAAGACAGCTTAGAAAAGGTAGCAACGCTGTACTTAAAGCTAATGCAAGCCTACGACAACACGCATTTCAAAGATGAAGAAGGCAACAAATTCATTGCTGAACAATTTACTAAAGATTTTGTAGTAAAAGTGGACGCTCACTCCAACAGCCCAATATTTACGGAAGATATGCGTCAGTTGGCGTTTAATCTGTTTAAAGCACAAGCAATTGATAAAGAATCTCTGCTTGACTTGCTTGAGCCGCCAATGAAACAATTGTTAATAGATAAATTGAAAAAACGTGAGAAGCAGCAATCTCAGCAGCCCCCTCAACAGGGTAAGCCGGAAGGCAAGCCCGATTTAAAAGCGGTAGGTGAATAATGGCAACTAGAGCTGATTACACGCCGAAATCCGACCAGCCGAGAGTACAGACCGGCGAACTGAAAAGGACCGAGGCTGCGCCATCCATGCAGTATCGGGTGTCGGGCATAAAGTCTTTTAATCCCCGTCAAGCAAGAAAGACGGGCCGTATGGGTGAACGATAGGAGTACATCATGTACAAAAAAATGAAGCGTGGTCGCAAGACCCGTCGTTAATTTAGAAGGAGCGTCAAGATGTCTGACGGTCAATCTAAGGAAGATGTTAAAGAAGTTGACAGGGAATTTGAAAGAACTAAACGGGATATTTTGTCCGGTGAAAGAGCAAAACGCCGGATGAGAGAGCTGGATAGAAAGTTTTCTAAGTCTAGTTCTAGAAAATCCTCTAGGTAATTCCCCGCAAGGGATGAGGTATGGCTGACTTCCTCTTCTAAGTTGGCCGCTGCTAATTGGAGAAATCACATGGCACGCATGAAACGTAAAGGCCGTAAAGGTCGTAAGTAATTAGTCCCTTGTGGATTAATCCCAAGGGGGAGGGGAAATACTCCCCCACTTGACATTTGCTGATAGTCTGGTCTAATCGCGTCTAGATTGACGATAGAGGTTATTTATGAGCGTACCACCCGATAAGTTAATGGAATTGATTGGCAAGCAGCAAGGTAACCCTGCTGAAGCTGCCCCTCCCGATACCACTTCAATGTCTGACGCGACAACGGCTCCTATGTCGGCACCGATGTCTACGCCAGAGCCAAAGATGGGAAATCGTGAAGGTGCGCTAGTCAACATTTCAATGGCAATGGATTTGATTGAACAAGCATTGCCAAGTTTAGGTAGTGAATCCGTTGAAGGTCAAAAAGCATTAAACGCTATTCGTGCGTTGAGTGGTTTGATTGGCCCTCGCAAGCAGAAAACAAATGAACTCCAGCAATCTGAGATTATTCAGATGCTACAGAACTTGCCGCAAGCCGGTGGTGCAACACCTGAAGGCCGTGCAATGTCGCAAGCTCCTATGGTCCCGAACCTCCCGCCAATGCCCGGAGCAGCACCTTCTCCGATGAGTATGCCCGGTGCTGGTGGTGGCGGTGCTTCACCCCAACCCACTCCAATGTAAGGAATTATTATGGACCTGTTTAAACCAAGAGGTGCCAATAGCCCTCGCCGTCCTACCGACAACAACCAGCAAAACGGTGTTGTAACGAACCCTCCCCGCTATGAAGAATTTGGCGGTCTTAATGCTGCTAACAAAATTGGTAGCAAAAATAAGATGGGTGTTCAAAAACCCGGTGACGGTAAAAAAGTAATCTAACTTTGTTAGGGGATAAAAATGAGTCTTGAAGATATGTCTTTTGAACAACGCGACCAATTAGCGTTGTTAATGCGTGAACTTTCCGATAATCCGGCAACCAGAAAAGATGTTCTGCGTTTAACGAAGCAAATTAAACCAGACTTAGTCATTCCTGAACTGGATATTGAAAGTAACACTAAATCGCACATTGATAAGCTAGAGCAGCGGCTTATGGAACGTGATGCAAAAGACAGAGAGCAAGATGCTGTACGCGACCTTGAATCACGCCGTAACAGGTTAATGAAAAAAGGTTTTGTGCAGAACGAAGACGATATTCACGAAGTGGAAAAAATTATGCTTGAAAAAGGCATAACCAACCATGAATCGGCTGCGGAATACTGGCAGTGGATGAAACAATCCGCTACACCAACGCCAACAGGTTACAACCCGTCAGCCGTCAGTAAGTTCGACTTAGGTAAATACTACAAGAACCCTGTCGGTGCAGCTAGAGACGAAGCATCAAAAGCACTCCAAGAGTTGCGTCAAAATAGACGCCCTATTGGATTTTAATTTAGTAGGGGATAAAGTTTTTTAGGAGATAACCATGCCTATTGGTGGCGGTATCATTCCAGCAACAGGTAGTACGCAATATACCGAGTTGACTTACGTCACGCGGCGTGCGTTCATTCCAAAGCTGGTAGTTCAACTTTATAATTCGACTCCGCTAATGGCGGCTCTGATTGCGAACTCGCAACAGGCTTCCGGTGGTGTTTCTTCCGTAACCGTTCCCGTTCAGGGCGCACAGTTTGTGAACGCACAATGGTCTGATTACTCTGGTTCGTTTAACCAGCCATCAGTCCAGCAAGGTGCTTTCAACGCTGAATTCGACCTGAAGCTGATGATTGCTCCAGTACCGTTTCTCGGTATGGAAGGTGCAGTTCAGCAAGACGCTGCAATCATTCCATTGATTGAAGCTCGTATGAACGACGCGACTAACGTGATGATGGATGCAATGGCAACTGCCTTGTACACCAACAGCACAAACACGCAACAGTTCACTGGCTTGCCAGCCGCTGTTTCGGCTTCTGGCACTTACGGCAATATTAGCCGTTCTGCTTATAGCTGGTGGCAGTCAAAGTCGTACTCAGCAGGTAACGTAAACCCAACTCGTCAGAACATCCTGCAATACATTTCTGGTACTGTTAAAAACGGTTCTGAAGTGCCTTCATTCGGTGTTTGCGGTTTTGGTACATGGACTCTGTTGGCTCAAGACTTTGTCGGTCAAGAGCAATACGTCATTACTCCGGGTTCCGGATTTGACAGCGATTCCAATGGCCCACAAGCTGCTTTCCGTGCTTTGATGGTTGCTGGCGTTCCTATTTATCCTGACCCCTACTGTCCAGAAGGTACGGTTTACTTCCTGAACACAAACTACCTGTCGCTTTATATTCATGAGCAAGGTTCGTTCGTGTTTACTGGTTTTGAATCGACCCTGCCAAACTGGCAGATTGGTTATGTTGGTGCTGTATTGATGATTGCTGAGTTGATTTCAACTAAGCCTAAGTCGATGTCAGTGGTGTCGGGTTACAACTCTCTCAGCATATAAGGAGCTAACCATGTCACTAAGTACCAATAAAATCATCCTTTCGGGCGCAGCAACCAACACCGCTGGTGCCTATTTTCTGACCACTACTCTGAGCGCAGTTAGCACAGGTAATGGCACAGTTATTCCAGCCGGTGTTTATTTGATGTTCCCAACAGCAAACACATCTATTTTGGCTTACAACGGTTCGGCAAATGCGACATTGATGGCAGCAAACACAGGCGGCGTTATTATTTCTGACGGCGTTAATGTATTTGCTAAATCAACTGGAACAGAAACCGTTACCTTGTTGGCGACTAATGGTGGTCAAGCTGTTAGTAGCACGTTTGCGTCGTAAGGAGGCAAAATGGCTAACTCTGATGCAGTAGGTCAACTATATCTTGACTCATTTGGTCAGGGGCGTATTGCCACTATTACAGCAACCAAGTTAAATACGTCGGGCAATGCTATTGTTGCCCTTCCTTTTCTTGGTGGTGGTTTGACAAAAGGAAATTCGACAACTACGTCCGGCGATGTAATCATTCGTAGAATTACGGTATGTAACCCGTCCGGTAATGTATCTGCCGCAAATATTTCTATTTCGTCTACCTCCGATGGCGCAAATCTGGTTACTGCAAACACAGTGCTATCTAGTGTTACAGGTGTAGTAACTTTCCAAGATATTGCGATAACTGGTGGTAATGTCCTTGTTTCTGGTTTTAACAGCCAAGCCTTGTTTGTTAACGTAAATACTGTCACTGGCAATGACAATACCGTTGATATTCGGGTGTATGGCGATGTTGTGAGCTTCTAACTATGCAAACCGTCTATGTGACAAACAAATGGGAAAAACCCATAACTTTTAGCTTCAACTACATTCCCTATACGTTTCCAGTAGGCGAAAGTGTAGAGGTACCGCTGGAGGCTGTTTGTCACATATTCGGGCATGGTGACACTGATAAAGAACCGTATATGGCGCGGTTGGCTATGATTCAGACCAAGGCAGATATTCCTGCGGGATTAAAAATCCTTGAAAAATTTCTGATTACGGACCAGCCGCCAAAAAAAGTCCACTCGTTATCCCCGGTGGTTGAAAGAGTACCCTTGCCTTCTAAAGAGGCAGGGGGAAAAGTCAACGTAGCAGCTTAATATGGACCGTAAATGGCGCAGACACTGCAAAGCTACATTACTGCTGTCAGATACTTGTTGCACGATGCAAACGCAAACTTTTACACCAACAGTCAGCTAACTGACTACATCAACGGTGCCAGAGCGCGAGTTGTTCGTGATACAGGTTGTCTCCGCACGGTCCAAACAAGTCAAACACCTTGTACCCCGGTGGCTGGCGGTAGAACCCCTGTTATCTGGTCATCCGGCTTAACTGTAAGTGCGGGTGATTACGTATTTTCCAATATCTTTATTTATGCGGTAACTGTTAGCGGTGTATTGGGAGACGCTCCTAATTATCCTTCCGCAAATTACATTTACCCGCCAAGCACATCGTTTACTAGCGGAACGGCTACGATTCAATACGCCGGTCCCTCAGAAATAATAAATTATTCTTGTTTGCCGTCTGGAGTTTTGACTTTGGACGTCATCAACATTAACCTCTATTGGGGAAATTCCAGAATACCGTTGCGGTATATGGCTTGGACAGACTTTAATGCACAGTTGCGTTATTGGCAGAACCGCATCGGAACGCCGGTTGCCTACAGCATTTACGGGCAATCTCAAATCTATATTGGACCCGTTCCTGACATAGCTTACACAATTGATTTAGATACGGTTCTCCTGCCAACAGATTTAGTGAATCTGTCTGATGCGGATAATATTAACGACCCGTTTTCTAATCCAGTTAAGTTTTATGCTGCTTACCAAGCCAAATATTATGAACAGTCGTTTGGCGAGGCTGAAATATATTTAGGTCAGTACAAGCAACAAATTCAAGCGGTTCAGGCGTCCATCTACACTCGAAGACTGCCTGACCCTTACTCAAGAGCGTACTAGGTCATGGCTGCCGCAGAACAAAAGAAATCGTATGAAGTTGTTAAAAACTTTCGTGGCATCAACACGAAAGCTAACCGCACGGCTATTGGTGACGATGAATTCTATTGGCTTGAGAACGCAATGCCAGTGGGATACGCCAACTTAAAAATTACGCCGACTTATGATGCTGTTGGTAGCGTTACGTTTTCCCATACGGTTGTTAATTACTTTTCAGCCAATATTGGATTAGATGATTATTTAATTGCTTTTGAAGATGACGGAAGTTGCGAGTACGTAAATTTAACAACTAATACAAAAGGCACGTTAGCTTCCGCTGGTACGTTTTCAACTAGCGGCATGAACATTAGCCAATGGAAAAACGACCGTGTTCTTATTATTGACCCGGCAAAAGGGTACTTTACTTGGGATGCTACAAATTTAGTATCCATAGGTTCTGTTGGCTCTATTGGACTTGTAAGTAAAGGCTCTGGTTATACGTCTGCTCCTGCCGTAATTATTTCTGCTCCAAATCAAACGGGAGGAATACAAGCAACGGCTGCGGCAACTATTTCTGCTAATGCTGTTTCTTCTATTTTTTTATTGGAGGCTGGTTCAGGATATACATCCTCTCCAACAATTACATTTAACGGTGGCGGCGGTTCAGGGGCTAATGCGGTAGCGTCTATCACAACATTTGCTCAAAACACTGTATCTATTTTTGTGACAAGCGGTGGAACTGGATATACATCTAATCCAAACGTAAGCATTTCAGGTGGCGGCGGCACCAATGCGGCTGGTCAAGCTATTACTGGAGGAAACATAGTCACGCAAGTCATTATGACTAACGTAGGCTCTGGATATACCAACGCATCAAATATTACGGTTACTTTTTCCGGCGGCGGTGGAAGTAATGCAACGGCTAAAGCCATTGTTAATTCTGACAGAAATTCAGGAATTCAATCATTTTCTGGTCGCGTTTGGATTTCTAACGGCAGGACTGTTTATTATTCAGCGGCTGGCTCATACAGTGATTTTGTAACGGTATCAGCAGGTACGGTAGTGCTTACTGACGCTACGCTGCACGGAAACATTATTCAATTGTTGTCAGCAAATAACTTTTTGTATATTTTTGGTGACGATAGCATTAACGTATTTTCGGATGTTCGGGTAACGTCAACTGGCGCGACATTGTTTACAAATACCAACGTCAGTGCTTCGGTAGGTACAAAGTTAGCGTATGCGATTTTTCCGTATTTCCGTTCTGTGTTGTTTATGAATGACTACGGTGTGTATGCGCTGGTAGGCTCAACAACATCAAAAATATCGGACTCGTTAGATGGCATATTTCCAAATATAGATTTTGTTACTGGAAATGTTAATGGTGGTCAGGTTCTTTTAAACAATATTTTGTGTGCTGCATTTAATTTTAGGTACACGGGCGGTTTAGGAATATCCAGTAGTGCTAGATACATACAAGCTATTTTCTTTGAAAAGAAATGGTTTTTTACTAGCGCGGGAAACAGTTTGAAGTTTGTCACTTCTGCGCCGGTGGGTGGAAAAATTACGCTGTACGGAACAGACGGTAATTCGTGCGTGAAGATGTATGCAAACACAACTGCAAGTATTAACAGTTACGTGCAAACGTCTTTAAATCCGATGAAAGACCCAATTCGTACTAAACAGGCTTTAAAGGTTGGTATTGAAGCGACATTAACTAATTCTTCATTTATTAGCGTTTCTGTTGATTCTGAAACTGGTTCTAGTCCTGTTGTAGATTTGGGTCAAACAATAACTTGGATAAATAATTTTTCAGCACCTATTCCTTGGATTAACAATAGTTCAACAGCAATTAACTGGACTACTGGCTCTACAGGCTATACGTTGTACAAAACAGATGCCAAGCAATATGGCAAATACTTGGGTATGACCGTGACATCAACCAATGCTGGCGTTGTGTACAACGGTTTTGAATATGAACATGAATTGAGAGTGAGGTTCTAAAATGGCTGTCCCATATACTTTTGCTACGGCAACTACGTCTATCCCGTTGTCTCAATTGGATAGTAACTTTGCTACGGTTACAACACTTGGCAACACTTCCGTTGTTTTAGGTAACACGGTAACAAGCGTTGCTAACTTAACTGTGACTAATGGTACGTATACCAATTACACCGAAAGTGTAGTTGCTATAGGCACTGTTACAAGCACTAATACGCTTGCATTAACAGCGGGTACTGTTCAAACAGCTACTCTCACAGCGTCTACTGCTTGTACGTTTACGATGCCAACCGCTACCGCTGGTAAATCATTTGTTCTACTGCTAAAGCAAGCAGCGTCAACTGGTAATGGTACGGCTACATTTACTAGTGTTAAATGGGGTACGGCGGGTGCGCCAACCATTACTGCCACAGCAGGGAAAATGGACATTTTGACGTTTATCAGCGATGGCACTAACTGGTACGGCTCTATAGCTCAAGGTTACACACCATAAGAGGTAGATATGTTTGCTTTTACTAAACTGATGCAAGCAATGGCTGGTGGCTCTGTTGCTCCTACGAGCGTAAGTTATCTAGTTGTTGCCGGAGGCGGCGGCGGGGGCGTTAATCGAGGTGGTGGCGGCGGTGCGGGTGGATATAGGGAATCAACATTAAGTGTTTCAAGTGGCACTCCATACACAGTAACCGTTGGTGGTGGTGGTCCCGGTGGGCCATCAGGCTCAAGCGATGGTACTGGCGGTAATGGTAGTAGCGGAAGTAATTCTGTATTTAGCACTATTACATCTGCTGGTGGTGGTGGTGGACTTGGAAGAACTGCTCCTGCTCCGGGAATATCGGGAGGTTCGGGTGGTGGCGGTGCGGAAATTAGTGGTGCTGGTGGTGCTGGCAATACCCCATCTACTCCTGTATCGCAAGGTAATTCTGGCGGTTCCGGCGGTCCTCATGGTTCGGGAGGTGGCGGTGGGCATTCAGCTTCCCGAACCAATGGCGGCAATTCAACGACAGCAGTAAATGGCCGCAATGGAACTGCTTCAAGTATAAGCGG
>Ga0114967_10004963_pt1 | contig 10610 bp, 3 predicted proteins | sample M_130628_MF_Meta_FD_92639 | JGI IMG/M metagenome (GOLD analysis project Ga0114967, IMG submission 92639) | Freshwater microbial communities from Lake Montjoie, Canada to study carbon cycling - M_130628_MF_MetaG | ecosystem: Environmental > Aquatic > Freshwater > Lake | place: Lake Montjoie... | reverse complement strand
GTGATTCATTAACAAACTAAATGTTCCATCTCCATTGTCAAACGCACCTAAACCATCAGGAATACCTGACATCGAATAACCATTGATTGTATCTGGTACACTCATCAATGACTTAAAGTATACGCCTGCTTTTAATGACTGTAAATACGGTGTCTTAGAACTTGTAGCTCCTTGTATTCCCAATGTATTTACTACCGACGCATTCAAATATATCGAAGGCTTAACGCTGTCTCTTACTGTTACCAATTGTGTTGCAGTTGACGTTTGACCATTTGCATCTGTTGCTGTCCAAGTTACTGTTGTACTACCAACAGAGAAACTTGATGGCGCATTGTTGGTAATGGTTATTGTACCACAACCACCAATTGTAGACGCTGTACCTAAGTTAACACCCTGTGCAACACAACCATTGTTGGTAATGGTAGTTACTGTTGATGGCGCTGAGATTGATACACGTGCTGTATCTGTAGCTGCTGCTACTGTGATGCTTGTTGTTCCTGAGCAACCATAAGCATCTGTAACTGTATAATTGTAAGTGCCTGCAGAAACACTAAAGTTTCCAGTTCCTGTATAAGGAGCAGTTCCACCTACAACACTAACGGTAATGGTTGTGTTTGGAGTTGAGCAATTCAACGCCACGCCTTGTGTTGCAGTAACAGTAAGGGTTGGGCAAGCCGGACTAACTAACGAACCAGGAGAACCAATTTCATTTGCATCATTGAAAGCTTTGAATGCGCCATTTACTCCAACAGCACTTAGTTGAGAAATGGTTGTGTTATTTAATTTAGCAGCATTGTCAAATGATTTATAAGTACCAGTTGATGAAGCTCCAAATAAAACGCTGGCTTGTAATAAACCACCAGCATTGTAAATATTTACAGCGTCACTACCTGTGCTTAATCCAACACTTGCTCCTGTATATGAGCCAACTTGTAATCCTGCAGGAGGATTATTTCCAAACCATGTATTTAAGAATTTTGTTTTAAGAGAATCAACAGCACCTGCTGTAACAGCTTCATAAAATATCACAGATTCTCCAGGAGCAATTGAAGTAATTCCATTCAATGCTACCGAAGCGGCAAATGAACCTGAATTATCATCCATTTTCCAACCTGTAATGTCTACTGAAGTAGCTTTTGTATTTGTTAATTCAAACCAATCTGCAGCAACAGGACTATTACCACTTGACCATGGAGCAACCTCTGTAATAAATATTTTTCCTATGGTTCCTGGTGAACCCACTTCTGTAGTATTATTTAAAGCTGCAAATGCATCATTAACACCAACAGCGCTTAATGTGCTAATAGCTGTGTTATTTAAACCGATTGCATTGTTGAAAGAATAGAAATTTGGACCAGCTGAAGCAGTACCGAAAGTAACTTTCGCTTGTAATTCGCCACTCGCATTAAACACATTAACCGCATCGCCACCTGTGCTCAATCCAACTCCAGAACCTGTGTAATATCCAACCTGTAAACCTAAAGGCACATTGTTTCCAAACCAGTTTGTTAAGAATTTATTTTTTATAGAATCTGCAACTAATGCTGTTGGTGATTCAAAGAAAATTACAGATTCGCCAGCATTGATTGTTGTAATGCCGCCCATTGTAACTGATGAAGCAAATGAATTTGAATTATCATCCATTTTCCATCCTGTGATGGTTACAGCTGATGTTCCGGTATTGGTTAATTCAAACCAATCTGCTGCAACAGGGCTGTTTCCACTTGACCATGGTGCAACTTCAGATACGATTAAAGTAACTCCAGTTGGAGTCTCTATCAAAATATCCTTAACAAATAATGTATAATTTAAAACAGCATCTGGTGTAGAACCAGTAGTTGCATCGTCAACTTTAATTGTTATGGCATAATTTGTTTTTGCTTCATAATTAAGGACAGTACCCGCTTTGATGAATAATTCATTTCCAATCAATTCAAAATATGATGTGTCAGTTCCTGATAAAGAAATAACATTGTTGCAAATCAAACCATCATCAACAATGTTGATATCCGCTACTTTGATGTGTGCTGTTGTGTTGGTGTTTTCCAAAATCGAATCTACCTTATTGCTTAAAGTAATTGCAGTTGGGGCTTGGTTGGCTGATGTAGCTGGTGCGTATACCCATAACTGTGGGTGATCAAAATCGCCTCCACCATTTTCACTTACAACATATAAAACTCCATCACTATCCATTGTTAATCCTTCGTGTTGTTGTGCTGCAATAGAAAGTGGATTTCCTGCATCCGATTGAATCGTTAACGATGAAGAGATAACTCCTGAACGACTGATGTTTACAATTTTACCAGACTCCTGACTTAATACCAACAAATTATTAGCTATGGCTTGACCGCTAAGTGATGGAATGTTTGACAAAGCATAAACATCTGCAAAGTCAAGCAAGTTAGCTAAAGCCGGATCAAAAAGATTGGTTGAGTTTATAGTTGTTGCAGAACCATTTGTTGCAGTTCCTGCATTAAAATCTATATTCGTTTGGAAGATTCCCTGTGGTTGAGTTTCTTTCACTAAAATAAAACCTCCCGTTAATGGATCATAAGAAACACCTTCTAATCCTATATTTTGTACAAATGTTCCCAGAGTTACAGTTTTTGCATTTGCTCTTGTTAATGTACCGCCGGCTACATAAGTGAATTCTACAACATTTCTATCTCTTTCCTCTGTCATTACAAATTTTCCATTACCAATGTAAGTAATTCCTTCTGGATCGTAGAAGTCAGTTCCTTGTGGGCTGTTACCTGGTGCTAGTGTCATAGAGTTGATCAATTGACCTGTTTTAGACACTTGTACAACAGATGTACCGCCATCACCAACTACAAACAATGTTTGTGTATCCCAATTGTACGTAACAGCAGAAACTTCCTGAGCTAATAAGCTATTGGTAGGTGCAGTTGTTCGTGTTGGTTCAGGCAAATCATATCTGCCTACACGAACATAATTACAAAGATTGATGTCTAAAGCATTATCAGTTATGATGATGTTTTGAGAAGTTGTTGAACCTAATTGAATGCCTGAAGAAGGATTGTTGATGGTTAATGTTGCAGTTTCTGTTCCTTCTGTAGTGTTGTCATTTTGTATAACGAAAGTTACAGAACCTGATGTTTGACCATTTGGAATGGTAATGGTAGTGTTGCTTAATGTGTAATCACCAGAAGTAATATTAGTACCTGTAACAGCAAGGCTGACAGTTTGGTTGCCAATTACAGCTAACGTAGATGTTGCTGTTACTGTAATTGAAGTGGTAGCAGACTCACTTCCAGATGTACTGCTTACAGAAAGATTTACAGATGCAACTTGTGCAAAATCATTATCTGTAATTACTACATTTTGTGATGTAGTATTGCCTAATGCTAAACCTGATGAAGGATTGCTGATATTAATAGTAGCTGTTTCAGTTCCTTCAATATCAACATCATTTAAAATGGTAAATGTTACCGATCCTGTTGTTTGTCCATCTAAAATGGTTATCGTACTATTACTTAATGTGTAGTCGGTTCCTGTAATTCCAGTACCACTCACATTTACACTTATTGTTTGATTGCCAGTAACAGCACCTGAAGCAGTAGCCGTAACCGTTATTATTGAAGCATCTGCTTCTGTTGCCACGTTTGAACTAACACTTAACTGAGCAGTTAAAGGACAATTAGCTGATATGCTAAAAGTCCAATCAGATGCTGCAATTGTGGTAGCACCTGTTGTATTCCAATTTACAGTTGTTCTGCCAATGTTAGACAAAATAGAATCTCTGCAAGAAGTATATACCGCTCCGCTTGTTGCATATCTTAATCCTGATCCTGAAGGCGTTATTGCTGAAAAACCTGAAGTTAATGAAGATGGAATCGCTCCAGCAGCCGTTCCTATTTTTGCGAAATAAATGAAAGCATCAGGTGTAGTAGCTGTAATAGAAGATGCTGTATAAACATATAGTTCCTCAGCATTATTACTTAATCCAAAACCTGTTGTGCTACTCCAATCATAAGCAGTTGCGCTTACTGCAGCTCCTCCCCATGGCAATACGATTACTGTTCCTGCAGGAATTGACTGACCAGACTTTACAGTAAATGATGCTTCGCCTTCAGCAAGATCAGTGAAAGCAGTTGCTCCTGAAGCCAACTCATTATCGTTGATATAAAAAGTTGTTCCACTTGATAATGTTTTTGTTACAAGAATGGCGAAATTATCTGGAGTACCATTTGTATTGTATCCAATAATTGCAATATCTCCTGCTGTTAAAGCAGTTGGCGCTGAAGTAATATTTGCTGTTAATCCAGTAGGCTGTGATAATATATAATTATTAGCTGCAGAACCAGTTAAAGAATATCCACTAACGGTAATGGCTATCCCATTTCCAATTGCAGAAGATGCAAATGAAGCAGAAGGCGTTCCAGTTAATGTAACATTACTTAAATCGGATGCAACAATACCAGACAAAGCAGCTGTTCCGCTTAATGTTGCTGTTGTATTTCCATCAAATACTTTATTATTAACTGTTATTCCAGTGATTGTTAAATTTAATGCAGTGATATCTGCACTTAATCCTGTAGGTTGAATTATTGTATAATTTGAAGCATTTGTACCACCAAGGCTTAATGATGCAGTTACAGAAATTCCTGTACCTACATTTGCAGAAGCAAAACTACCTCCTCCTGATACTGTAACAACATCAGCTCCTACAATGCCTACCAAAGTTGCACCTGTTATCGATGCTGTTGTGTTTCCATTATAAATTTTATTTGAAGCAATGCCAGTTACTGTTAATGCTTTTGAATTTACAGTTAATACTTGTGTAACATCTAATGCAGGATTGAAACTTCCATTACCAGCTTGTGATGCTGTGATGGTTGTTGACCCTACACCAACGATTGTAACTGTTGATCCTGAAACGGTTGCTACTGATGTGTTTGAACTTGCATAAGTAACTGCCAATCCAGAACTTGCTGATGCGGTCAAATTGAAATTCGCACCCCCATAAATTGATGGAGTAATGGCATTAAATGTTATGGTTTGATTTGATAATGCTGCTGAAGTAATATTAGCAGATAAACCTGTTGGTTGATTTAATTGATAATTCCCTGAGGCTGATCCACTGATGGTATAACCTGTAACCACTACAGATATTGAATTTCCTACTGATGATGATGAGAAATTCGCAATTGGAGTACCACTTATAAAAATATTTGATAAATCATTTGTTTCTATCCCTACCAAAGATGCTGTTCCACTTAATGTAGCAGCAGTTGTTCCATCAAACTCTTTATTATTTGCAGTTAACCCTGAAATGCTAATTGATTTTTGGTTCACCGAACTTGAAACGGTTGCCACATTTTGAGAAGTTGCGCCAGTACTACTAACTACTATATTGCCCGAATAAGGTGAAGCAGTAACAGTCGCTGTTGCTTTTAATCTTACATAAATAGTAGTTGAAGTTATTGTGCCTGTTCCTGAAACAAAAATGCTATCGCCAACTCCTGAAGCGAAAACAGCGCTTGTAGATAATTCAAATCCGGTTGGTGCTTTAACACCAATTCCTGTTGTTAGGTCTGCTCCACTTACACTAAAGCTAGAAGAAGATGATGCGGTTCCGTAAGTTGTAGAAAGTGCAGAAAGTGTTCCAGAAACAGAAAGTGTTGGAGTAGCTAGAACTTGCGCTTTCGGAGCAAATGCAATCCCTTTAATAATTGTACCTGTGGCAGCTGTAAATAAAGTAACGTTGTTTGAAGAAGTAATACTAATTGAAGCATTGTATCCTGCTGCATCAAATAATTTAATAACATTATTTGCAGTTGTTGCGCCAGTACCTGATGTTACAAAAAGATTTGCACCAGTAGATGATTTTTCTGCTGCCATTCCAAATCCACCAAATGTTGTGGTATAAGTTCCATTGGCTGTCCATGATCCACTAACTAATGAATATTTAAAAATAGTACCTGCTGTAGCCGATGTTGCGTCCAAAACATATAATATGTCGAAAGTATTTCCATTAGACCCCGAAGAAATTAAATAAAAATCTTGTCTTGAGGATGCACCATTCGATAAGCCGGTCAAACCTGTAAAAGTACCGCCGGTTGCAGCCGAAATAATTCCAACTGGTGCAGCTGACGTAGATGCAGTAAATGCATAAACATTACCACCAAAAGCTTTTATAGAACGAATGTTTCCGCTAGGGCTAGCCGCCGTTGAAGAGTTGGTATAAAATCCTGATTGATCACCTATAAACCAATTTGAATTGTTTATGGATGTTGCACAACGAGTTTGTTGCCCATTTGCGCCTGTATATTTTGTGGCCAACGCAATAGTACCTGAACTATTTACAGTTACTACAGCTCTTGGAAGAAAAGTATTTGCATTAGCTGATGTATTTCCATCAACATTATGTCCTGTAAAACAAAACAAACTTCCGTCATTGCTATTTGCTGCATACAAAGTTGAAGTTGCAGAACCCGAAACCCTTATTGCGTTTGTTCCTGTTCCAGGTATAGCAATGGTTTGTACTGCTGTTTGCGATGCTGAAGTTTTGTTGATCTCCACAACGCTAGCTGTTGTATTAATAGCTGACGCAGCCGCAACGACAACAGCAAGGTTGTTGCTATTGAATGCGGTTTGTGCTATTCCTGATTGACCTTGTAAAAAAATCAAAATAATCAAGGATAAAGTGGAGAAAAATGTTTTTTTGGTTAGGCTGATTTGAAAATACTTTGATGACATGTTTTTTAATTTAGACCGTAAATGTATTTTCTAAATTTTAACAGAAATCTTCAAATTAATTTGTTAATAAATATTTAATTTTTGGATAACATTTTGTTTTTATTTTCTTAATCTTAGCTTAAGAATTACATAACATTAAATTTTTACAAACAAAAAAATTATAATAATAAACCTACAAATAAGGTACAAATATTACCCAAAAATGCAAAAAAATAAATTTTCTGGACAAAAATGATAAAATGACAAAACCCTTACTAAGTAAGGGTTTCAATGTGTTTTTTGGTAGTTTTTTAGGTGTTTGTTTTTGCCACTTACTTTCCGATACAAAACTTACTAAAAATATAATCTAACTTATCCTCGCTCGTTACTTCTCCGGTAATGTCTCCCAAATGAAACAAGCAACTACGAATTTCGATTGACAATAAATCACCAGGAATATTATTATCCAACCCTTCTTTTATTAAATTTAATGAGTCCTTCATTTGCAACAAAGCTTGTAAATGTCTAGAGTTGGTGACTATGGTATTGTCGGTATTAACAGCATTATTCACCGTTAATTGATACAAAGCTTCTTTTAATTTTTCAATGCCTAGATTTTGTTTTGCTGAAATAGAAAATATTTCTTCTTTAAAATCAATTTCAGCAATTGACATATCTGATTTATTTCCTACTAAAATGTATTTTATACCTGCCTCTTTAAAAATTTCAATTTGCTGTTTTAATGATCCAACAGATTCAGTTTGTTTGTCAAAAATATATAACACCACATCTGCTGAACGCATTTTCTCTAAACTCTTTTCTATGCCTATGTTTTCAATGATATCTTGTGATTGAGTTCTTATTCCTGCGGTATCAATCAATCTAAATAATACGCCATTTATGTTTAATGTTTCTTCAATGGTATCTCTTGTGGTACCCGCTATTTCACTTACTATAGCTCGATCCTCATTTAGCAAACAATTTAATAAAGTTGATTTGCCCGCATTTGGTTTTCCTATGATGGCAACACTCACTCCATTTTTTATTACGTTGCCCAATTGAAATGAATTGATTAATTGTTGTGTTGCAATTTCAATCTCTTGTATTAAACTATAAAATTGTGTTCTATCCGCAAACTCAACATCCTCTGTTGCAAAATCCAATTCCAATTCGATTAATGAAGCAAATTTGATCAACTGCTCCCGCATATTTTTTAATTGATGAGAAAAACCTCCCCTGATATTTTGCAACGCTGTTTTCTGTGATGCCTTCGTATTTGATGCAATTAAATCTGCAACCGATTCTGCTTGGGTAAGATCTAATTTTCCATTTAAAAAAGCACGTTGCGTAAATTCACCTGGCTTGGCTAATCTTGCCCCATATTTGATGCAAGTGTTAATAATTTGCTGTTGTATATAAGGACTTCCATGTCCACTAATTTCAATCGTGTCTTCACCTGTGTAACTTTTGGGACCTTTAAATAATGATAATAACACCTCATCTATTATTTCGTGCCCATCTTTCAACAAACCTAAATGAATGGTGTGAGAAGGCTGCTCAGCAATATTTTTTGAATGAAACATTTTTGAAATGATTGAATAAGCTTCTTTTCCACTTATTCTTATTACGCAAATTGCGGCAACTCCTGGGGCTGTTGCTAGTGCCACTATGGTATCATTCCAACCCGATAATTTATTGTTCATTGTATAAAGATAAATACTTTAGGTATTGAATTAAAAGTGTATAAATTGAAAAACCTCCTGTTTTTATGCAGGAGGCTTTAAAACTAATTTTTAATTATTTATTCTGAAACCACCCAAGTGATTGGTTGGCGTTTGTAAGCGATTACATTTCTACCATTTTGAATTGCAGGCGTCCATTTACCTGATTTTTTTATGGCTCTTACTGACTCTTGTTCCATTCCATAACCATGGCTAGTTTCAGCAACTACGTCACTTACACTCCCATCTTTTGCCACGATAAATCTTACGATAACTGTGTATTGTCCAGCTGGTGCACCATTTGATCCTGGTACTTCAGTGTCTAAATTGTTTTGTAAATATCTTCTCCAAGCTCCGTCTCCTCCTGCGTATCCTGCCTCAACCTCTACCTTTGTGAAGATTTTATTTTCATCATCTTCTTTAGGCATTTCTACCGCATTTGAATTGTCCTCAACAGGTGCTTGAACAACTTGAGTTGTATTGTCAGATTCAACTGTTTTGGTACTGATGACTTGGTCTTCCTTAATTTCCTCAATTTTTTCATCTGGTTTTACCTCTTCATCTTTTACAATTTTTGGAGGGGTAAATTTTACCTGATTTACTTCTGGTGGCGGTGGTGGAGTTGGCGGTGGTGGTGGTGGTGGCGGTGGTGGTGGTTCATCCTTTTTCACCTCTGCCATTTGTGTATCAACAACATCAATTTTTTCTGATGCATTGTTGTTTTCAATTACGTTGGCTAATACGGTTCCAACAAAGATTAATAACAATAAAGACCCTGTAAAAATCAAGGCTTTTATTAATCGATTGTTATAGCCTTTTCTTAACTCATAGGCACCGTATTCCTTGTTCTTACCATCAAAAATGATGTCGAGCAAGTCTGAGTTTAAAATTTTGTTTATGTCCATTTTTTACATTTTTTTTTAGATTCTGCATGACAAGAATTTCCATAAATTTTCATTTATTTTATTCCGTTTGCTTCCTCTGTCTTTTGGATTAACAATTCTTCTGTTGCTGTCATATCCACTTCAGCATAGTGCCCCGGAGGTACATTACAAATACTCATTTCATCTAAAATATCAATCGCATTTCTGAAGGTTGAATTTTTATCAGACTTAATGATGTACATCAAATCGTCGATATTGGTTGACTTCTTTTTGGTTACAATAACATCTCTGATTTGTTTGAACGTCGTGCTTTTAAATTGTTCGCTCAATCTATCTGCTTCCAATTGACCAAAGTAATAATACACTTGGTCTCCTTTCCCTAAAAGGATGGTCATAGCACCCGAGTTTTTCACTTTTAATACTTGGGTTGAATCATCCTTTGGCTCGTTCATATTCATTGCTGTTGACTGACTCATTGTGGTTGTAAACACGAAGAATGTAATCAATAGAAAACCTAAATCAACCATTGGTGTAAGGTCAACTCGAGTTGATAATTTTTTTCCTTTTTTTACGCCGGGTCCTTTTTTATGTCCGCCACCCGACGAGGTGTCCATTTCTGCCATATCGATTTATTTTTTTCGTTAATTAATTGGCTTTTGGAGGATTCAAATACAATTCAGAACCAACTGGTACAGACTCTCCATTAGTTACAATTCTGAATTTGAAAATCTCATTCTTCTTAAAAGCTTCTTTTATTCTTTTAAATGCAGGATAAAGCGCCGCATTATCTCCTTTAATTAATAGCATTTCTTGTAATTGACGTTGATCGCTACCTGCATAAACATTGGTTACGCTTTTCATCCAATCAATCATTTCATTGCTTGCGCTATCACATGGAATTCCCGGTAGTTTGTTTGCAGGAATTTCAGCTTCTTTTGCCAACATACCTTTGATCATTCCAAATGGAACGCCAATAAAAGGTGCTTTATTCCATTTATTTAATTCGGCAGCAGATAGATTTAATCCTTTTGCTGCATTGATGTTACTTAATATATCTGCTTTTTTTGTTTCATCACCCAGCATTAAAAAAACTTTACCTTCTTTTGTCAAAGTGATAAGGATTGATTTTTCTGGTGCCGCTTTTGCAGATACTGAATTTGGAGGTGTTACCGCCAACACTTCGGGAGGTTTTTGTTTTGTTGCCAGTATAAAAAACGAAAGCAACAAAAACGCCACATCACACATCGCTGTCATATCGATGGTTGTGCTTTTACGTGGAATTTTTACTTTTGGCATGAATGATGTT
>Ga0114967_10004962_pt1 | contig 10611 bp, 7 predicted proteins | sample M_130628_MF_Meta_FD_92639 | JGI IMG/M metagenome (GOLD analysis project Ga0114967, IMG submission 92639) | Freshwater microbial communities from Lake Montjoie, Canada to study carbon cycling - M_130628_MF_MetaG | ecosystem: Environmental > Aquatic > Freshwater > Lake | place: Lake Montjoie... | reverse complement strand
TGGGGCTTGAAACGGGCTCTCCTTCCAACCGCACGCTTCAAGGCTTCCTGACGATGAGGCCGTGGAGCAGACCACCGTGGTCGCCAGCAGTCCAGGTGCCGGAGTAGGTTTTTTCGAAAATCATGACCCTTGCAGAATAGGTGCCGGCACCCGGGAGGGTGAATTTGTCCACGATGATGATGGGCGTGTCGCCCGCCCATTTGACCTGGACCGGCACCGGGGCGACCAGGTTGATTTTGCCATACTCGATCCGTGCATTGATGACCCAGCGGTCGCCCCCGGTTTTCATAACCCCGACGATTTCATACTGCTCGGGCTTCGCCTCCCCGAGATCCCCCTTGTCGATCAGGCACCACTGGCCTTTGAAAAGAACGTTTGCCAGCGTTTTGACAAATGCCGCTTCCAGGTCGTCAGCGGAAGGCTCCGCTTCCTTTTTGGAACTAGCAGGCGCCGCTGGTTTTTCAGCGGGCTTTTCCTGGGCGGGAGCTGTGGGCAGGCTGGACAGGCTGAGAGTGACCAGCAGAACCAATGGAGGAAGGCGGAAGGATTTCACAGTGACAAAACAGTTAGAGGCGGGGCTTTTCAGGCTTCACGGGAGGGTTGGCCGGGCGGACGCCCTTCACCTGAAGCTGGCGCTTCCAGACTTTATCGCCAGCGGTGAGATAGAGCGTGTCCAGATTGGCTCCACCAAAAGCGAGATTCGCGGCCCGGCCATTGGGCGGAAGGCTGATGATGCCATTCACCCGGCCCGCCTGGTCACAATATTGAATCCCCAGGCTGGTTGCCACATAGAGGCTGCCGGTGGTGTCGGTGGCCAGGCCATCGGCTCCACTGCCGGTGGCGGCATCGGGAAGATGCAGGTGGAAGTAGGCCTGCTTGTTGGCGAGGGTGCCGTCCGGATTGATTTGCCACGACCAGACGAATTGGCCTTTGGTATCGGCGACGTAGAGGAGGGACTGATCCGGGCTGAGGACAATACCATTAGGCAGGGCAAGACCTTCGTCCACGACCTTTTTCGTGCCGTCCGGAGCGACGTGCCAGACTTTGTGATTTTTGTGGTCCGTAAACCAAATGTTGCCATTGTTGGCCACGGTCAGGTCGTTGGGGTCGAGATCGCTGGCAATGACGCTGCGCTTGCCGTTGGTGATGTCCCAGGCGGCAATGTTCCGTTCCTGATTGCAGGCCGCATAGAGGCGTCCGTCCGGCCCGAAGGCCATGCCGTCAGCACCTCCCGTATTTTCGGCAAAGAGGGTGACCTTTCCGTCAGGCAGCACATGGAAGATTTTCTGTTGGGCGGGGTCGGAAAAGAAAACACTGCCATCCGGAGCGGCATCCGGGCCTTCGGTGAACTTGCAGCTATCCGCGACCAATTGCCAGTCCTGACCGGGGGCGAGGACTTTCATGAGGGGTTGCCTGTCATTCCGCTGGGCGGTGAGGGCGGTGCCGTAGTCCCGCCAGAGCCAGCGCAGGGCGTCCGGCAGAATGGCACTGCCCTGCTTGCCAGTGTGGCCGCCATCGCCCCAGACGTGCGTCACGTCATAGCCGGAAAAGGTGAGGGCACTGAGCATGGCCTGATTGGCATTGAACCAATCGCCGCCGTAAATATTCAGATCATTGGAGCCATCCTGCAGGAAAACCCGCAGGGGCCTCGGCTCTGATTTCCGGATGAGGGTGGGGTATTCGTTGCCGCCGCGGAGACCGACGTAGGTGCCGATCGTGCTGAAGACGCGGCGGAAGGCATCCGGACGTTCCCAGGCGGCGGTGAAGGCGGCGATGGCTCCGCTGCTGGCTCCGCCAATGGCACGGTCGTCCGGTTTGTCGGAAATGTTGTATTTTTTCTTGAGTTCGGGAATCGCTTCCTCGATCAGAAACCTGGCATAGGCGGGGCCCAGTCCATCGTATTCGAAGCTGCGGTTGAAGCGCGGCAGGGCCTGCCCGTTGGGCGGAGCGACCACTCCGGGATCAATGAAAAGGCCAATGGTGACCGGCATTTCGCCGGCGGCAATCAGATTATCAAAAACCACCGGGACACGCCAGGAGCCATTGCGGCTCACATAGCCACCGCCATCCTGGAAAATCATAAGACAGGCAGGCTTGGCGGGATCATATTGGGCCGGAATGTAAACGGACGCGTTATGCGCGGCCCCCGGAAAAATGCGGCTGAGCCCCAGTTCCAGCTTTTCCTCCCGGCCGGTGGGGACGCCGGGCTTGGGGGAGGAATCCGGCCCTGGCTGATAGTCATCGGTGGCACCGGCCAGGCCAGTCAGGGAAAAAGTGAAGGCGAGAAGCGCGGGAGCGTGGCGGGGCAGTTGCATAGGAGGGTATGGGGCTGGAACGGGGGCCGCATCGGGGGCCTTTCACAAAGCGAGGTGGCCGAGGGCGAGCAATCCGTAGTAGGTGTATTCCACGTCCAGCGCATCATCCGCCCAATGCCCGTGGAAGCCGCCATCCGCGCTCCAGAGGGTATCCACATAATCCAGCAGCGCTTCCTTGTGGGCAGCAAAGGAAACCTGCATGCCATCCAGGGCGTGCAGGGCCGTAGCGGTCGATAGCAGGTCGGGAAGCGGAGCCCCGGGCATGGCTTTGAAGCCCCCTTCCGGATGCAGTTGAGCCAGCAGCCAGGCCCCGGCGGCGGGGTCCGGGGTGCGGTGCAGATGGCGGTGCAGCGCCACGGCGGCAGCGGTCGCGGGAGTGGTGCCCAGCGGGATCCCGGGCTCATTGGCATAACCGCCATCCGGGGTGCGCAGGGCGCTGAGGCAGGAACCCAACTTTTCTCCGGAGGGGAGTTCTGCCTTCAGGTCATAATGCGCCGCCCAGCCGAGCAGGCTGCCGTAGGCGGAGCAGCGGCTGGCCGCCGGACTTTGATGGAATCCACCATCGGGCGTGCGCCAGGCCGACAGCCGGGACAACATTTCGGTGCGTTCTGCTCCCGCCAGGGTGGCGACCGCCGGTGGCATCGCATTCCAACAGCGGGCGAGGCAACAAAGATGCACAAAGTCCTGCTCTGCCCCGCCGCCAAAGCCCTGCAGCCATGTGGCCAGAGCTGGCCAATCCGGTTCCTTGCGCAAGGCCAGCAGCCCTTCCATGCCAAAGACAGTATAGTAAAGATCAGGCCGGCCATCGCGATCCATAAAAGCGCCACTCGAAGTCATCTTCGATCTTAAAAAATCTTCCACCAGTGAAGCCGCATCGCCCAGCAGGTCAGGCGCAAGGCGGGCGACCTGGAGCATTTCCAAACGAAAACTCATGGCTTGGCGGAAGCAGGTTTGGGGGCACTGCCAACGGGGGTGGTAGCTCCCTGGGCCAATCGGCGGAGACTATCCCAGGCGCGCTGCAGTTCGACCCGGGCTCCAGCCTGGAAGCGTTCCCAGCCAGGCCCATGCTCGAAATACACGATCCAGCCAAACGTGCCTCCCGTGTAAAGGAGAAGCCAGATGAGCCATCGGGGAAAACGCATAGTGACGGAGAAACGATTCCTGTGCGATAAGGTGACAGCTGCGCCACGTCGAGAGGGGAAATTCACTGGCGGAAAATTACCCAAAATCCCTTCCGAAGCGGATTTGTGCAGCTTCCCTGGACCCGCGCTCAGGGCGCGCTCACCTTCAAGCGCAGGAACCGCCGGGCAGGCGTGCCCGGAACGGCGGTATCGGTGATGCGGACGCTTTGGCTGATCCCGGTATCCACCAGAATCGTTTCCGTGAGTTCACCAGGATTTGGCAGGCGGAAAATACCGGGACTATCCGAAATCTCGACCTGATAAGTCAGGCCGGACGCCGCCTTTTGCCGTTGATAGAGCAGGGAGAGACGGTTCGAGGCCAGACCGGCGGAGGGAGGCTGGCTGCCATCCGGCACCGTGGGACTGGTGAGAAGGGCAAATTCAAGGAAGTTATTCCGCCCGTCCCCATCCGGATCATCCATCAGGGCACCAATGCCAGGATTCCGCGCCAGCCATGCATAGGGGGTATCCGCCACGAAAAGGTTGGCCTCATCAAAGACCGGATCGGCCTCATTCACGGTCAGGCTGAGCCGGACGCGGTAGACGCCTGGCGCATCGGCGGTGGCCTGGGTGGCCGCCTGGCCGGGAGTGGCAAAAGTGATCGTGCCTGGGCCACTCACTTGGGTCCAGGCCATGATGCGGGTGGCCCGGAAGGTGGCTCCCGGGATTTCCCCGGCGATCAAAAAGGATAAGCCGGTGCCGGCAGAAGTATCCGGGCCCGCCGAAACGGCCAGGCTGGCAGCGTCCCATAAGCCGGGGGAGCCGCCCAACTGCGCACTGCGGCGCCAGGCCGGGGCGGTGCTGAAGTCGAAGGGATAAAACTCGGCAGCCACCATGGAATAGCCCCCATTGTCCGACTCCGGCACCCAGTCATCCTGGTAGCCGACGGAAAAGACCACGGCACCATTGCCACCGGTCAGCGTGATGTTTTCCCCACTTTTCGAAAGAGAGCCGGTCCATGGCCCACTCACCGTCAGGGCACTGCCATAGCGGGCGGCGAAAGCGGCGGGATTGGCGGCAATTATGAGAGTGCCTCGTGGAGCCAGAGCGCGGGCCGCCGCGCCATTGAAGGCAAAGGTAATGCCGCGGGTGAAATTGGCTCCCGTCAGATTGATGCGGCGGCCGCTGATGTTCCGGATTTCAAGGAACGTAAAGTCGCTGCCACTCCAGGCGGGATTGACCGCCAACTCGGCAGGAGTAGGCGCCGAAGGATTGTAATTGATTTCAGAAAGGATCACATCCCCCGGCTTGACGGGCTCTTCCGTGGTGAAGGTTAAATCCGCAGGACCTCCCCACTTGCTGACGAGGGGCGGGTTATTCGCTCCAGTCAGAGCAGTATGATTGGCTTTGTAGGCCCGGGCGCGCAGGCGGCCATTGGCGGTGATCGGGATCGGTGCGGTATACAGCGTCGCCGCCACCCCTGGAGCCGTCCCGGCCGCCGGACGGGGATCGGTGCCGTCCAAGGTGTAATAAATAGGCACTCCGGCAGGACCGGTCAGGGTAATGAGCGTTCCCGGATCGACGTAACCGGAGTCCCGTGAGGCAGTGACACGACCCACCCATTGGCTGTCCATGAAATTGGCCCGCTGCTGGAGATAGTCCTTCAGACGCTGCACCTCAGCCGCCTGGCTGGCAGGCATCAGGTTGTTGTTGGGAGCCGCAAAGGGACGCTTCCAGGAGCGCTTGGCATTTCCCCAGCGGACGACATCCCGGTTGATGGCTTCCTGGCTCATCTGGGCATTGATGCTGTCAATGAGCGCTTCCAGATTCGTCCGGGCAAGAGGGCCCGCACGGAGTTCCTGCCAGCGGTCAATATAGGCCTGATAAAATCCAGGATCGAGGAAGAGCCGGTTCCACCAGGTGAAGTTGAAGAAATCCGTGCCCTGGTCCCCGCTGGTGGAGCGCCATACCGCTGGATTTTCATCCCGCCCATCGGTGGAGGACAAGGTGCGGTCAAAATCCCAGATTGGACCAGGAAAGAATTTCCCATTCCGGTCCTTGGTCCAATAACCACTCAGGCGGAGCGCATCCACATTGAAGGACCAGACATTGAGCAGGTGGTGATCGATCGCCGCCGGAACGTCCAGGTGGGTCGCATAGCCCAGCACCGGATCCTTGAAATTCACCGAGGAAAGCCGCGTATTGAACTCGTTGATATATAAAGTCAGGTATTTCTCCTGGGGATCCCGCTGTGGCGAAATCAGCTCGCGCTCTTTTGGATAATAATAGGCAAAACTCTGATTTCCCGCACTGAAGCCATTGTCACCAGCATCCACCCGGTCGACTTTGAAAATATAGCCTCCGGTCTTTGGCAGCGGTCCATTGTCATAAGTGTCCAGTTTGGCGATATCCACCCGGTTATTGTCCCGCCGGATTTTTTCCATCACGTTGTAAATCCCAAAGTAGTCCCCGCCAGCATTGCCCGGAAAGGTGAGTCCACCGCCGGTCACGTCCATGAAGACTTCCGCCATTTGATTGCGCACTGCATACCGGCCGATCAGATTGCTCATGGCATACATCAGAGGATTGTGCATCACGGAGCGGTCAAAATCGAAGGGCGCATGGAACACCCAGTCTGAATGGGAAGGCATGCCAAGGAGGGAGACGGCCTGCGAATCCTCGTCGTAAGGGGTGCGGGTTTCCACGTTGAGGCTGAATTTCGCGTTCCCCAGGGTGCTGGATCCACGCTTATCCACTACCGTGCGGCGGGTGAGCACGGGCGGATTGGAGAAGCGGGCGCGCTTGTCAGCACCAGTGGGCTCCCAAACCCACATGAACGAGGCCTGATCGCCATCATCAGGTGGCACCGCGCTGAAGGTGCTAATGACCACGATAGGCATCAACGAACTGAAATTCAGGGCATTGGCATCCAGCCTCAAAAAACCGTGGGTGGTGGCAGGACCAGGAAGCTTGCCCGCCTTGAACACCCGCGCCCGGATCACGGTGGAAGAGCTGGTGGCAGTAAAATTGATCGGAGCGGTGTAAAGATTGGAGGTGGCAGAAGGGAGTGTCAGGTTGGTGGTATAACGGATCACGGCTCCCTCCTCTGGAACGGCCTGGGAGAGCGTGACGCTGAGGGAACCATTCCAGGCACGGCTGGTTTCGCTGAACACCACGCCTCCCGCGACCCCACCGCCGGTGTAGTTGTGATTTTTTGCACCAGGCGAGGGCTCCGCATAAGGACCTACCTGCACGGGAATGACCACGGTATCCGAATCATCCCGCCCCCAGGAAACATCCGGGCCCTGCTCCGGATAGCTGGCAAAGCTGGAGACCACCGTATTGGCAGAATTTAAAAGACTTATCGTGCTGCCCGCCGTGGGCTGGAGCACAAAACTGGTATGCAGTGGTGCCGTGACCACGGAGCGGCTTTTGCCCGAGGCCCAGATGATAATGCGCTCATCCGGCATGATCTGAATCGTAGGAATGTTCCAAACCGTAGCGACTCCATTGACCGTATGGGAGAGCTTGTAGTTCGTCAGCGTCGTGACCGTGGTGGGGCTGTTGTTCCAGATTTCAATCCAAGGCTGCCGGGTCCCATCCTCATCCTTGATGCCACTGGTATTGATGGCCAAAAACTCCGTCAGACGCTGCGCCTGGACAGCCCCTGCGCAGGCAAGCATCAGAAAAAGCCCGGTGCAGAGGCAATGGAACCGGGCCCACGCGGCGGACCCACGGGGATGAAACTCAGGCAACAGGCGGGCGGACGGGGCGGGGGGGACGTTCACGGGGGGTAAAATGTTAGCCTGGTTTTCCAGTCAGGTTGGGTTGGGATTCCCTGATTTCATATGGGTTCCTCTGTCTGATTTGAAGCATTTTCCTGTTCATTTGCCCAAATTTTGGCCAACCAGCGCTAAATGACTGAAATGCAACCTTCCCGGGGCGGCTTCAAAGGCCCAGAAGCTGACGCTGCCAGTTCAGGAACAGTTCGCCGACACGGTCCGGCTGGAAACAAATCGCCTCCAGCGAAGCACGGGAACCAATCAGGGAAGGGTCAATATCCAATTCCCGGCCCAGGCGGTCCCGTTTTTCCTTCAGGATTTCAAATTGCTTCTCAGCCTCCGGATCCCGCTCATAACGCAAGCGGGCCGGCCGCTGCGGCCATTCACTTTGCGGGGTCTCGCGGGCATCGCGCACTGCTTTGTGAAAACGGCGGTGGAACGGTGGGGGAAAACGCCCGTGCAAATCCGCAGTGCCGCCATTTTCCAAAGTTTCCGCCCAGGCCAGCAGGTCGACATTCCCCGTGACCTTGAAGGAGGGCCGGTCGAGCCGTTCCGCTTCCCCATCCCGCCATTGCCAAAGGGCGCGCAGGTAATTCAAACCGCAGGGCCGCAATTTGCCACAGCCGGAAATCCGCCACTGTTCATCGGGATTGGCCGCCGGGCGCTCCAACACGGTATCGCGGGCATCGCGGCAGGTTTCCAGAAACCATTCCTCACGGCCGAGCGTGCGCAGCTTGGCCACGAAGCGGTCTGCCAACTCCAAAATATAATGCACGTCGTTCAGTGCATACTCGATCATTTTATCGGAAAGCGGCCGTTTTCCCCAATCCGCGCGCTGGGATTGTTTGGAAAGCGTCACCCCAAAGCCGGACTCCACCAGGTGAGCCAGGCCAAACTGTTTCTCCCCGCAAAGCCGGGCCGCATTTTGAGTATCGAAAATCCGTTCCGGCACCACGCCAAAGGTGCGCTTCATCAGCGTCATATCGAAGTCCGCTCCATGCATCCAGATTTCCACTTCCGTGAGCCATTGGACCAAAGGCGATAAATCCGGGATGCTCAGCGGATCGATAATGACCTTTTCCTTACCGCAGGCCAGTTGGATCAGACAAAGCTTTTCCTTGTAGGAATGCAGACTGTCCGCCTCCGTATCAATGGCGCACCGCACTCCCGGCCCGGACGGGATGCGGGATAAAAGGGCCGCCAGCGCTTCTGGCGTGGCTATGTAGCAGTCGGAAAGAGCAGAATCAGGCACCGGGGATAGTCAGGGGGGAAATACAGAATAAAAGAGGATAAGTAAGCGGGTGAAAAGAACAAACTTTCCAACGGAATATCAACGGAGTCCGGTCAGGAGCAATTCCGCGTTTCCGGGAGTGGCTTTCAAGTGTTTGATGAGCACCTCCATGGCTTCCCCGGCGGGCAATTGGGTCAACTGCCGGCGGATCGCGGTAATCCGCCGGAATTCATCCGGGTGGTAAAGCAACTCGTCCTTCCGCGTGCCGGTCTTCTGCACATGAATCGCCGGGTAAATCCGCCGCTCCGCCATCTCGCGGTCGATATGAATTTCCATATTCCCCGTGCCTTTGAATTCCTCAAAAATCACTTCATCCATTTTGGAATCCGTCTCAATCAGGGCCGTAGCCAGCAGCGTAAGGCTGCCGCCTTCCTCCACCTTCCGGGCAGAACCGAAGAACTTCCGTGCCCGCTGCAGTGAGACTGGATTCATCCCCCCGGACATCAGTCCGCCCTTGCCCGACAGCATATTATTGTAGCCACGGCTCAGGCGCGTCAGACTATCCAGTAAAATCACCACGTCCCGTTTCATTTCGACCAGGCGCTTGGCCCGCTCCATGACCAATTCTGCCACCTGAATGTGCCGCACCGCAGATTCATCGAAAGTCGAAGCAAACACCTGCCCTCCCACGGTTTCCACAAAATCCGTGACTTCCTCCGGACGTTCATCCAGCAGGAGCACGATCAACTCGATTTCCTTGTGATTCTCGCGGATGGAACTGGCGATTTCCTTCAACAAAATCGTCTTGCCGCCACGGGGCGGGGCGCAGATCAATCCGCGCTGTCCTTTGCCCAACGGTGCCACAATATCCACCACCCGCGAAGCCACCGCGCGCGTCCTCCGGTTTTCCAGAATGATCCGCTCCGTCGGAAACAGAGGTGTCAGCTTATCAAAAGCCACTGGCACCACATACTCTTCAATAGGCGTGCCTTCCACACTCACCACCGATTCGACAGAGATGAACTTATCCTTCGCATCCCGCGGAGCGCGGCAAATCACTTTCAAGGACAGACCCGCCTGAAGGTTGTAGCGGCGGAGATTGGAAGGCGAAATAAACACGTCATCCGGAAACGACATGAAATTAAAACGGGGATCCCGGATCAGGCCGAAGCCTTCCCGCATGATTTCCAGGATGCCTTCCGCCTCAATCACGGCCCCACGGCGTCCGTAAAAGGAAACGATCTCAAAAATAATGGTGTGCTTGGAACGGGTGCCTCCGACCCGCAGGCCGAGGGATTCTCCCAAATCATACAGCTGCGCCAACGTGTGGCCCAAATAATCATTCAGCACGACCTTTTCCGGAATCGGTGGCCCTGCGGGAACGGCCCCGGGTTGCGGAGCATCAGGGGAATCAGAAGAATCCGGTGGGTTATCCACAGGTATCACAGGGGAAGGAGAAGCCGCTGCTTCTTCCAAAGGGGGAGTAACTGCCTCGGAGGCAGTCAGGGGATCAGTTTGCTCATCAGCCATTTCGAAAAAATTTGAGTTTGTCGGCGCAGGGCAGCCAAAGAACCGCCATTCCAGATGACAACACCAGCCCGGTCCAGTTTTTCCATGATAGGAAGCTGTGAACCGATGATGCGATCAGCCAAAACGGGCGAAAAGCCACTCCGCGCCAGGAGGCGCTCTCTCTGGGTAGCCGCTCCACAGGCCACCACGATCTCAAGATCGCGCGGCAGAGGAAAGGCTGATTCGTAAAGCAAAGGCACATCCATCAGGAAAAAACGGTTTCCCGGCAGGTGAGCCGCCTGTTGCAGCGACAATTGGCAGGCTTCACGCACCAGCGGATGCAGGATTTCCTCCAAAGCACGCTTGCAGTTCTGATCGTGAAAAACCCGTTCCCGCATCCGGCTTTTATCAAGCTGACCTTCAGGACCGGCAAGATCCACTCCCAGAGAGTCCAGAATCATCCGGGTAACCTCGGGCTTTGTCAATAGCTCATGAACGCAGCGGTCACAGTCGAAAATCACCATTTCCGGTGTCAGTTCAGAGAGCAGGGAAGCAAATGCAGACTTCCCGGTGGCAATGCCCCCCGTTAAAGCCATCACCATCATTCGTGGAACCATTGCCTGACCCGGTTCTTCGTTGAAATGAAAACAGGG
>Ga0114967_10004961_pt1 | contig 10615 bp, 7 predicted proteins | sample M_130628_MF_Meta_FD_92639 | JGI IMG/M metagenome (GOLD analysis project Ga0114967, IMG submission 92639) | Freshwater microbial communities from Lake Montjoie, Canada to study carbon cycling - M_130628_MF_MetaG | ecosystem: Environmental > Aquatic > Freshwater > Lake | place: Lake Montjoie... | reverse complement strand
GTTTTTCATAAAGACAATAAAAATTGTATTGTATCCACATTATCGGCATAATCCCAAAGTTTTGGTTTTTGAGTTTTTCCAAAAGAAATCGAATTCGGAATCAAATTATTTGAAACGATACACTGAATTTGGTCGGATTCACTTTCTAACCGTTTTTGTAAATCCGTAATGTCTTCATAGTATTCATAAAATAAAGAAGAAATTGGAGAGGCATGGCTAATGTCTTCTTTTAGTGTCAGAAATTCATTATCTAGTAATTTAAAATTACTCATCAGAAAAACCGCTTTGTTATAATCGTAGTTGTTAGAATACTTTTCATAAAAAATAACATCTTTATATTCATAGATTGCTTTAAAGAAAGCATCGAAATTATAATTTTTTGGCACAAATAATTTGGAAACATTGCGACATCCCAATCCAAAATATCTAAAGATATCTTCACCCAAATTCACCAAATCTTCGTGCGATTCATTTCCATTTAAAACCGCTACCGAGTTTCTATTTTTTCTAATAATACTAGGTTTGTCTTTAAAATAAAATTCAAAATAACGAGCGGTATTGTTGCTTCCGGTTGCTATTATAGCATCAAAATTTTCTAGTTTCCCATCGGTGAATGAAATATAATTAGATAATTCTGGTTCAATACTAATTAAATAATCTGTTAAAAATGCTATAAGATGCTGGTCATTTGAAGATGCTTTAACCAACACTTTATGTCCGCTGATTAATACCGAAAGAAAATCGTGAAACCCAACCAATGGAATGTTTCCAGATAGAATTAAACCGATAGTTTTAACCGTTTTGTTACCCTGAGCGCAGTCGATGGGATAAGCTGACAACCATTTATTTATATTGTCTTCTCGTAAAGCTTTCGCCCAAGACTCAACAGCAAAATAAACTTGCTCTGGCGTAAACCATCCGTTGTGTGATTGAGAAAGTGCTAACAAGTCTTTAAATTTTTCAAAATACAAATCATTATGATGTACATTAGAAAATTGAACCTGTTCGTTTAAAGTAAATTGGCTTAAAAACTTTCCTAATTCTACAAAAGTCAATTTTGTGTTAATAGAATCCATTTAGATTTGTTTATAAAGTGTTTTGATTGTAGTTTTGCACAAAAGTAAAGCTAATTTAGTCGAAAGTCAAAAGTCGAAATTCAAAAGATGTAAATCATTTTTCTTATTTCAATTTTATAAGGCTTTAAGACTTGAGCTTTTCAAACTTTAAGACTTAAAATATGGCAATAATAATAACTGACGAATGTATAAACTGTGGTGCTTGTGAACCTGAATGTCCAAACACTGCCATTTATGAAGGAGCTGACGATTGGAGATATAAAGACGGAACCAAACTTAGAGGGAAAGTAATTTTACCCGATGGAACTGAAGTAGACTCAGATGAAGCTCAAACTCCAATTTCGGATGACATTTATTATATAGTTCCGGGAAAATGTACCGAATGCAAAGGTTTTCATGAAGAGCCTCAATGTGCAGCTGTTTGTCCAGTAGATTGTTGTATACCCGATGTTAATCACATAGAAACAGAAGAAACACTTCTCAACAGGCAAGCATTCCTACATAATGAATAAACAAAAACCTGAGCACAAACTCAGGTTTTTTTATGTGTAGTTAAATTGTAATCAAATTAAACTTGAAGTTGATTTTGGTATAGTAATAAACTTTATTTAAGCCAATCTAAATAGCATCCCAATAAATAGCTACTTCCGTATTTCAGCTCCGTGAAAATATCAAATAATTTAATTTCACTTAAAGTGTAATATTTTCAAATGATTTTAAGTAAAGTATAAATATTTCTATTAGCTAATTTAAAACAATATAAACCATATATTTGCGCACTTTTTAAGAATAACTATTAACAAAATAACTTTCTATCGCAATAAAATGCTTTAGCATTACATATTACCGATAAAAGCAAATATTCAAGAAATATGAAAGCTGGAATTGTAGGATTACCAAATGTTGGAAAATCAACTCTTTTTAATTGTTTGTCAAATGCAAAAGCGCAAAGTGCTAACTTTCCATTTTGTACTATTGAACCAAATATTGGTGTGGTAAATGTTCCTGATCCAAGAATAAACAGATTGGAAGAATTAGTGAAACCGGAACGTGTTCAGATGGCAACTGTAGATATTGTTGATATTGCCGGTTTGGTAAAAGGAGCAAGTAAAGGAGAAGGTTTAGGAAATCAATTCCTGGCAAACATTAGAGAATGTAATGCTATTATCCATGTGTTGCGTTGTTTTGATAACGATAATATCATTCACGTTGATGGTAATGTAAATCCAATTCGGGATAAAGAAACCATTGATATAGAATTGCAATTAAAAGACTTAGAAACTGTTGAAAAACGTTTGGAAAAAGTAAATCGCGCTGCGAAAACAGGAAATAAAGAAGCGCAAACAGAAAAAGCACTATTAGATAGAATTCGAGAAAATTTATTACAAGCAAAATCAGCCAGAACAATTGAACCAAAAAATGCAGATGAAGAAGCATTGCTAGAAGATTTTCAATTAATCACCAATAAACCTGTTTTATATGTTTGTAATGTTGATGAAGATTCAGCGGCTACAGGAAATAAATATGTAGATCAGGTTCGTGAATTAGTAAAAGACGAAAACGCGGAAGTTATTGTTTTAGCTGTAGGGACAGAAGCGGATATCACGGAATTAGAAACATACGAAGAACGTCAAATGTTTTTGGAAGATTTAGGTTTAAAAGAACCAGGTTCGGCAGTTTTAATTCGCGCTGCTTATAAATTGTTGAAGCAGCAAACCTATTTTACAGCAGGAGTTAAAGAAGTTCGAGCCTGGACAATCAATATTGGCGATACTGCACCAAAAGCTGCCGGAGTAATTCATACCGATTTTGAAAAAGGATTTATCCGTGCCGAAGTTATTTCTTACGAAGATTTCTCTAATTTTGGTTCTGAAGCCAAAGTGAAAGAAGCAGGAAAACTAAGGGTAGAAGGGAAAGAATATATAGTAAAAGATGGTGATGTAATGCATTTCCGTTTTAACGTTTAAAAATATTTACATTAATATAAAAAAAACTGCAAATAAAAATTGCAGTTTTTTTTATAATATTAAAAACATTTCTCTTAATTTATTGTTAGTAAAATAAATTTACATGAAACTACAACAAATAAAAGTAGATGAGAATAATAATGAAATAGTTCTTTTTACAACCGAACAATTTAATTCTCTTAATGCTAATCTTGTTCTTGCTTTTGGTGAGAGAATATTTTTAGAAAAAACAATACCCTATCAAAAGTTAAAGGGGCTTTACCCAAATGCAAATATTGTTATTTGTTCTACCTCGGGACAAATCTCAAATGTCAATTTGGTTCAAAATAATTTGGTTGCAACGGCAATTGCATTTGAAAAAACAAAAATTAAAGCTACCGAAATAGATATTCTTTTAAATCCAGATATTGAGGTGTTAGGAAAAAAAATAAAAGAAGATCTTTTAACAGATGATTTAAAATCAATTCTTGTCATTTCTGAAGGAAGTTTCATTAACGGTACTGAACTTATCAATGAATTGATTCTACAAACAAGAGAAGCTGTTCCTATATTTGGAGGGTTGGCAGGAGATGAATACAATTTTGAAAAAACTATTGTAGGTTTAAATAGTGATGCTTCTCCTGGTAAAATCGTGGCAATTGGATTTTATGGTGATAATATTCACTTTGATTTTGGTTCCGAAGGAGGCTGGAGTGATTTTGGTCCAGAGCGCGAAGTAACCCATTCCAAAAAAAATGTATTGTATAAAATTGGTGACCGATTTGCTCTTGATTTATACAAAGAATATCTTGGAAAATATGCAGAAGAATTACCAGGATCTTCTTTGTATTTCCCACTTTCTATGAAAGATAACGCCTTGTCTGAACCTGTAGTAAGAACTATTTTATCTATTGATGAGGAGAAAAAATCAATGACATTTGCAGGAGATATACCAATTGGCTCTATGGTCCGTTTAATGAAAGGTAATTTTGATAAACTCATAGACGCTTCATATAATGCTGCAGCACTTATTCATAAAAACCAAAGCAATATCCCAGAATTAGCTTTACTTGTAAGTTGTGTTGGAAGAAAAATTGTGTTAGGAAATAGAATAGAAGAAGAAATAGAAGTAGTAAAAGAAGTTTTTGGAGATAAAATGCTAGTTTGTGGTTTTTATTCTTATGGCGAAATTTCGCCTATATTAAATAAAGTAGCTTGCGAATTACATAATCAAACAATGACAATTACTACAATTTATGAATCATAATTAAATGGATAACCAAAACATTCATAGACAACTCAAACGACAGATGAATAAATACTTGTCAGATGATCTTATCGCAGATAATCCTGCGTTGAGTCAGTTTATCGATGTAGTTAATTCATCTTATTTAAATTATGAACGTGATGCCGAATTGTTTGAGCAATCGTCAATGTTGAATGATATTGAATACTCCAGAATAAACCAAAAATTAAAAGATGAATTAGTAAAAAAAGAAGAAATTCATAGTAAGTTAATATTTGCCATAAATCAATTAAATGATAATAAAGCAAATTTTAGAGAAGAAGATAATCTGATTGAATTGTTGAATATTTTAAATAAAGAAATTGATTTTAAAAAGGAATTTCAAAAACAACTTTTTCAAGCCAAATCACATGCAGAAAAAGCAAACGAGGCTAAATCCGATTTTCTTTCCACAATGAGCCACGAAATTCGAACTCCATTAAATGCAATTATTGGAATGATTTACATTATGGAAAAAGAAAATTCCTTATCCAGTTTTCAAGAAAATATAGAAGTATTAAAACATTCATCCCATAATTTATATCTGCTTATTAACGACATTTTAGATTTTAATAAAATAGAAGCTGGTAAAATTGAGTTAGAAAATATTCCTTTTGACTTAAAAGAATTGATCTCGCAAATTGTTAAGTCATTACATGTTAAAGCAGAAGAGAATTCTAATAAAATTGAAATAGAATTTGATGAAAATTTCACTAAAAATATTATCAGTGACCCTTTACGATTAGGGCAAATTATTACTAATCTTGTTTCAAATGCGATTAAGTTTACAAATGGTGGTATTGTTAAAATAAAAGTAGACCATTTAGGATTAAGTAAAAACAATATAAAATTTAGAATTCAAGTTATTGATAATGGTATTGGTATTGAGTCGGATAAATTCAATCAAATTTTTCAAAAATTTGAACAAGCTGAAAAAACAACTACCAGGAAGTTTGGCGGTACCGGTTTGGGTTTAGTGATTTCAAAAAAACTATTACAATTATTAGATTCCGATATTGAGTTGCAAAGTGAAATTGGCAAAGGTTCTAATTTTAGTTTTGTTTTAAATGTGCCATATTATACAAATAGCGAGGATTTAAAAAGTGATGTTTTATATTTCGACTACATAGAAGAAAATCTAGAAGGCTTAAGAGTGCTTTTGGTTGAAGATAATTTGATAAATGTAAAAGTAGCAGAAAAGATTCTCTCTCAATGGAATGTTAAAGTTGACGTTGCTTTAAACGGATTGATAGCTACAGAAAAATATGAGCCGGGAAAATACGATATAATTTTAATGGATTTGGCCATGCCTGTAATGGATGGTTATGAAGCAACAATTAACATCAGATTAAAAGATGTTTCTATACCAATTATTGCATTAACGGCATCTGCATCTTATGGGTATTTAGAGAAAGCCGCACTTCTAGGCATTAATGAATACATTCTAAAACCTTTTAATCCAAAAGAATTAAATCTTAAATTAAGAAAACATTTTAAAAACATTTTCGATTGAATCAAAGACTAATTTTTTTATTTAGTTAGTTTATTTGCTTAAATCTATCGTTAATATCATTCTTAATAACTTTGGTAATATTCATTTTAAAAATACTATGATTTGCATATATTAGCACCACTCGAGACTTATGCAAAAACATAGGCCGAATAGAATGACGTTAAATCGCTAAATCCAAAATGCAAGAGCCAAATCAATATACCGAAGATAATATTCGTTCCCTCGACTGGAAAGAACATATCCGAATGCGTCCTGGAATGTATATCGGAAAACTAGGTGATGGTTCTTCTCCCGATGACGGAATTTACATACTGCTTAAAGAAACCATAGACAACTGTATAGATGAGTTTGTAATGGGTGCCGGTAAAGTAATTGAAGTCAACATCAAAGACAAAATGGTTACCGTGCGCGACTACGGTCGCGGGATTCCATTAGGGAAAGTCGTTGATGTGGTTTCCAAAATGAATACGGGTGGAAAATACGATTCCAAAGCGTTTAAGAAATCGGTTGGTTTGAATGGAGTAGGAACGAAAGCAGTAAATGCGCTATCCAATTATTTCCGAGTGGAATCGGTTAGGGATAATCAACAAAAAGCAGCCGAATTCTGTGCTGGAAATCTAACCATCGAAGAAGAGGTAATTGAATCAACAAAACGACGAGGAACTAAAGTTTCTTTCGTTGCCGATGAAACGATTTTCAAGAACTATAAATACCGAAATGAGTACATCATCAAGATGCTCAAAAATTACTGTTACTTAAATCGCGGTTTAACGATTTATTATAACGGTGAAAAATACCTCTCCGAATTTGGATTAAAAGATTTATTAGAAGAAACGATTACAGAAGAGGATATGCAATATCCGGTGATTCACTTAGAAGGTGATGATATTGAAATCGCTTTAACACATAGTAAATCACAATACTCGGAAGAATATCATTCGTTTGTAAATGGTCAAAATACCACTCAAGGAGGAACACATTTAGGTGCTTTTCGTGAAGCAATTGTAAAAACCATTAAAGAGTTCTACAACAAACCTTTTGAAGCTTCGGATATTCGTAAATCAATTGTTTCTGCTGTTGCAGTAAAAGTGGAAGAACCGGTTTTTGAAAGTCAGACCAAAACCAAATTAGGCTCTACAGATATAGGTCCGAAAGGCCCATCGGTTCGTACTTTTGTCAATGATTTTATCAAAACCAAACTTGATAATTTTTTACATAAAAACCCGGAAGTTGCGGATTTATTATTGCGCAAAATTCTACAAGCCGAACGTGAACGTAAAGAACTTTCTGGAATACGTAAATTGGCAAAAGACAGAGCTAAGAAATCAAGCTTACACAATAAAAAACTACGTGATTGCCGAGTGCATTTAACCGATGCTAAAAACCCGCGAAGTTTAGAAAGTACGCTTTTTATCACTGAGGGAGATTCGGCTTCGGGTTCTATTACCAAAAGTCGGGATGTGAATACTCAAGCGGTTTTTAGTTTGCGTGGAAAGCCTTTGAACTCTTATGGAATGTCAAAGAAAATTGTATATGAAAACGAAGAATTCAACTTATTACAAGCTGCTTTAGATATTGAAGAAGATATGGGCGATTTACGTTATAATAATATCGTAATCGCTACTGATGCTGATGTCGATGGAATGCACATTCGATTGCTATTGATTACATTCTTCTTGCAGTTTTTTCCTGAGTTGATTAAGGACGGACATTTATATATTTTACAAACGCCATTGTTCCGTGTGCGAAATAAGAAGGAAACCATTTATTGTTACAGCGAAGAAGAAAGAGTAAATGCCATTGAAAAACTAAAACCAAAACCAGAAATTACCCGATTCAAAGGATTGGGTGAAATATCACCAGATGAGTTCAAACATTTCATTGGTGAAAGCATAAGATTGGACCCTGTAATGTTAGACAAAGCCACATCAATAGAAACCTTATTAGAATTCTATATGGGTAAAAATACACCAGACAGGCAGATTTTCATTATCAATAACTTGAAAGTGGAATTGGATGTGGTGGAGAAGAATTAACAAAAATACGAATTACGAATTAGTGTTGAATAATCTGCATAAATGAAAGACGACGAAGAAGACGATATCATTCCAAACGAAGACGAGAACGAAAACAATATATCGTCTGAAGATACTTTTGAAGATGGTTTCGAAGACCTCAAGTCTTCGGGTGATCACTTTTACGATCATGAAGAAAATAACCCAGAAGATACCATCACCAAAGTTACTGGAATGTACAAGGATTGGTTTTTGGATTATGCTTCCTATGTAATTCTTGAGCGTGCTGTTCCAGCTATTGAAGATGGTTTCAAACCGGTGCAGCGTCGTATCATGCACTCTATGAAAGAGCTAGATGATGGGCGTTATAACAAAGTGGCGAACATTGTTGGGCACACTATGCAGTATCATCCTCACGGTGATGCTAGTATCGGTGATGCGATGGTTCAGATTGGTCAGAAGGATTTGATTATTGACATGCAAGGAAACTGGGGGAATATCCTAACAGGAGATAGCGCAGCTGCTTCACGTTATATCGAAGCGCGTATTTCTAAGTTGGGTCACGATATTTTATTTTCTCCAAAAATTACCCAATGGGGTATGTCTTATGATGGCCGACGTGCGGAACCAATAAATCTTCCGGTTAAGTTTCCGTTATTATTAGCACAAGGAGCAGAGGGAATTGCCGTTGGTTTATCCACGAAAGTGTTGCCACACAATTTTAATGAATTAATAGATTGTTCGATAAAAGTTTTAAAAAACAAACCGTTTACTTTATTTCCTGATTTTCCAACAGCAGGAATTGCCGATGTTTCTAATTACAATGATGGCTTGCGTGGCGGACGCGTTCGGGTTCGTGCTAAAATTGGACAATTGGACAAACAAACGTTGGTAATTACCCAGATTCCGTTTTCAACTAATACTTCAACTCTTATTGATAGTATATTGAAAGCCAACGAAAAAGGAAAAATTAAAGTCAAAAAAATAGAAGATAATACTGCTGCAGAAGTTGAGATTCTAATCCATCTTCCCCCTGGCGTTTCTCCTGATAAAACCATTGATGCGTTGTATGCGTTTACCGCATGTGAAACTTCTGTTGCGCCTTTAGGTTGCGTGATTGAAAACCATAAACCGTTGTTTATTGGTGTTTCAGATATGTTGAAAATTTCAACTAATAGAACGGTTGATTTGCTGAAACGTGAGTTGGAAATCCAGTTGGACGAACTCGAAAATAAATGGCATTTTGCTACGCTCGAAAAGATTTTCATCCGTGAAGAAATGTATATCGATTTCAAATTGTATTCCGATAGAGAAACGCTTTACGTCTATATGTATGACCGTTTCAAACCGTTTCTTAAATCATTTGTTAGAGAGATTAACGATGACGATTTACAAAAACTGACTCAAATTCCGATGATTCGTATAACGCGTTTCGACTCGGATAAGGCCGATGATGCGATTTCCAAATTGGAAGCCGAAATGGAAGAAGTGAAACATCATTTGGCCAATATAATCGACTTTGCCATTGATTTTTTCCAAAAGCTAAAAGACAAATACGGTAAAGGACGTGAGCGTCAAACGGAATTGAGAAGTTTTGACAATATAGAAGCGACCAAAGTGGTTTTAAGAAATACCAAACTATACGTAAACAAAGAAGAAGGCTTCTTTGGTACTGGTTTAAAGAAAGATGAATACGTTGCCGATTGCTCTGATATTGATGATGTGATTGTTTTCCTTCGCGACGGAAAAATGATGATTGCCAAAGTCGATGACAAGAAGTTTGTTGGCAAAGATATTATTCACATTGCTGTTTTTGATAAGAACGATAAGCGTACGATTTACAATATGATTTACCGTGACGGAAAAAACGGCTCGACTTTTATCAAGCGTTTTAATGTTTCTGGAGTTACCCGTGATAAATTTTATGATCTAACACAGGAAAAAGCAGGTTCACAAGTATTGTATTTTTCACATAATCCAAATGGTGAAGCCGAAGTCATTACGGTTTTACTTCGCCAAGTAGGAAGCATTAAGAAACTCAAATGGGATTTAGATTTTGCAGATATCGCTATCAAAGGAAGAGCTTCACGTGGAAATACAGTTACCAAATATCCAATCAAGAAAATCGAATTAAAGGAAAAGGGAATTTCGACTTTGCGTCCGAGAAAAGTTTGGTTTGATGATACAGTACAACGTTTAAATGTGGACGGAAGAGGGGAGTTGCTTGGCGAATTCAGACCAAATGACCGATTGTTACTTATCAATCAATCAGGAAAACTAAAAACTATTATTCCGGAACTTACAACACATTTTGATGAAGATATCGTTGTTATGGAAAAATGGAATCCAAACAAACCGATCTCAGCGATTTATTTCGATGGAGATAAAGAACGTTATTTTATCAAGCGTTTCTTAGTGGAAAACGAAAACAAGGAAGAAATTTTCATTACCGAACACGAAAAGTCGCAATTAGAAATTGTTTCTACTGATTGGCGACCAATGGCTGAAATTATTTATGCCAAAGTAAAAGGTGTTCAGAAAGACAATCAGACAATAAATCTCGAAGAATTCATTACGGTAAAAGGCATTAAAGCCCTAGGGAATCAATTGACATTAGACAAGCTAAAACAAGTGAATCTATTAGAACCATTACCATACGATGAACCGGAACCGGAGCAACTGGAAGAAGTAGAAGTTTCTGATGAAACCGATGTTTTAGATGATATTCAGACAGAGACTGGTGATGACGGACAAATTACATTGGCATTAGAATAATTCAC
>Ga0114967_10004960_pt1 | contig 10615 bp, 6 predicted proteins | sample M_130628_MF_Meta_FD_92639 | JGI IMG/M metagenome (GOLD analysis project Ga0114967, IMG submission 92639) | Freshwater microbial communities from Lake Montjoie, Canada to study carbon cycling - M_130628_MF_MetaG | ecosystem: Environmental > Aquatic > Freshwater > Lake | place: Lake Montjoie... | reverse complement strand
TCCGGCACTAGTCTACGCAGCGATGCTGTCCCGCGCCACTTTTCCTCCTAACGAGCGTGTTGCTGCAGGTACCACCTACCGAGAAATGCTCGCAGAATTCGGGATTCTCGGTGCTGCCATTGCAAGTTATCTTATAACTAGCCAGCTTGCACAGGTTTTCCACTGGGGCAGCACCCTGCAATGGTCTGTTTTTGCTGTCGCAGTAGCTGCCTTCGGGATTTATTCCCGCTCCTTGGGTAGTGGTATTTTAATTTTTCTTTGCCTCGTCATGATCCCGCTTGCCACCACGGAGTTGGGGACTGACGGCGCTATCTCGGGGATTATGGAAAAGCCTATGGCGGCCATTGGCGGAAATGGGCTTTGGGTTCTGATTTATACGTCCGCCATTATGATGGTACTACGCTTTATCGCTGGTGCGATCGTTAGTCGGATCTCTCCGCTCGGTTTGCTTGCTCTTTCCGCGACACTTGCGGTCGCTGGCCTCACGTTCCTCTCGCACGCTTCCAGCTTGGCTGCAATCTTCATTGCAGCTACAATTTATGCTTTTGGGAAAACCTTCTTCTGGCCAACAACTCTCGCTGTTGTCTCTGAACAGACTCCTAAAGGTGGCGCATTGACTCTTAACGCTATTGGCGGCATCGGGATGCTTGCCGTTGGAATTCTTGGTGGCCCAGTGATTGGAGCCATTACAGAAAAAACTGCCCAAAGTGCTATCGAAAAGCAGGTTTCTCCTGAGGCTTATCAAAAAGTTAAGAAGGAAGGGGTCTACGTGCTTGGAACCTATAATGCGGTGGATGCTGAGAAGGTTGCGGAACTCGCAAAAACTGACAAAGCGACTGCTGATCAAATCTCGGCTGCTCGTGAAGGAGCAAATCAAGGCGCTCTTTCAACTGTCGCCATGTTCCCTGCTTTCATGCTCGCATGCTACGCTGGCTTGATTCTCTGGTTTAAAGCCCGCGGTGGATACAAGGCTGTCAGCCTTAATTCGTCTCACTAGTGTTCTAACCCTTTCTTCTTCAAGTCCATCGGCGGCTACCGCGCGGTGAAGTTGGATGAAGTAAGTCATTCAAAAGACCTTGCTGCGAAGGCGTAAGGCTTTCGTTGTTTCACTTCAAAAGGCCGCAGTCTCCGAAATGGGACTGCGGTCTTTTTGCATTTCAAACCACAATGCGCCCGCGCCTGAGAACCAGCTGCCGCGCCACTCATACCGAATCTTGAAGAAAACTGGTCCTTCTCTCCTGGGAACGCGGAGCCCCAGCTCCGCTTTGACGCTCCAAAAGCTCTGACAGGCATTGCGGAGCTGGGGCTCCGCGCTCCCAGGTGATGAGGTCTTTTAAATCATCCAGAAAATTTAAATTGGTGGTATCAATTCATTTCCAGCACCAATCCATCGTAGGCCACACGCACCGTTTCCGGTAGACCCGCTTCGATGTCGCTGTGTCGGTGCTCGTGACACAAATGCGTCAACCAACCCTTCCCAGGGCGCACCCTCTCCATCACTTCCAACGCTTCACCGATGCTCAAATGAGTCGGATGCGGTCGTGCCCTCAGCGCGTCAATCACTAGATGCCGCACGCCGGTCACCGCCTTTTCCACCGCTTCAGGAACCGTCTTGCAATCCGTTAAATACGCAAAAAACGCTTCACCCTGATAACGCATTAAATAGCCCGTTGAAACGGTGCGCCCATGAGGCAATTCCAGAGGCGTGATCTCGAAGCCCCCCAACGAAAACTCACCATTCACTGGTCTTGCTTCGGGGTGTACGTAGCCTGAAACCCGCGCCGCAGGGCGAAACGCGAAGGAAAAAACATCAGCCAACTGCGCCAAAGTGGTCTCTGAACCGTACACCGGCAGGACGTTTCCTGAGCGGCAAAAAGGCCGCAAATCATCGAAACCCATGACGTGATCCGCGTGTGTGTGGGTGTAGAGAACAGCATCCACACGGCGCACTTTTTCGCGCAAACATTGGGTGCGGAAATCGGCGCCAGTATCGACCACCCAAGAAGCTTGGGGTGTTTCAATGTAGATGGAACAACGCGTCCGGGTATCGCGCGGGTCCGTGGACGTGCAAACCTCGCAATCACACCCGATGCGTGGAACGCCCTGAGAGGTGCCTGTGCCCAAGAAGGTGACGCGTAACTTTGGAATCATCGCTTTTTTAAAACGATAGCAGAGTTCGACATTGAAGTATCAAACTTAAACAATCCCGTTTTCGCCTAGTACCCCAGTGAGGTCCAATTCGACGGCTCTCGCCACGCGGCGTTAAACGAGCGTGATTGGTGTTTTGCTGATTCAGGGCTTCGGCGAGTTACCCAAAGTCGTCGTGGGGATGCTGCGGTTTGTCAGGCCGAAACGTCCCGCACCCTAGAGGGATACTAGCGGGATGGTAGCGGCGACGCTTTAAGGCCAAAACAAGCCATCTTCTGTGGGAAGTAGATTGTGGGGGCTTGAGCCGATTTTGTGGACACCTTTGAGAGGCGAAATCACGAGAGTTTAGTTCTTTGGCTATTTCGAATCCTTTGCCGCCTCATCTACCTCACTCATTTTAAAGCGCACGCTGACGATGGAGCAGCCTACATCGTCCTTCAGGTAGTTGGCATATGTCGTCGCGATGATGGTGCCGTCGGGGAGCAGGTGAATTCCGGGGTAAAAACCGTCTTTGAATGTACGCAACAAGCTCACGCGATACTGACCCGGATTGCCACGCTTGATGTCCTCGTACGTGCCCAACCAGGCAATGAATCCGGCCTTGTCCTTCGAGTTTGGCGAGGCATTTCGAAAGACGATCGCCATGCGGCCGTCCGGCAGACTGACGCCATGGTGACGGTCACCGGTGAGCCCCCATGGCGCGTCCACAGCCTCGCTCCAAGTCTTTCCCTCGTCCCCGCTGAACATGACGAGGCTTGTTCCAGTGCGTCGGTTTTCGCGCATCAGGCAGCAAAGCTCTCCGCCGTCGGGGGAGCGGAACACGTAGGGCTCGCATGGGTGCTTTTTGTCCAGCTTGGAACCGTCGCAGACCACGGCGGGTGGCGACCAAGTAAATCCACCATCCCAGGTGATCGATTGCAGCACCTGCAGCGTCCCCTCTTCACCGACGCCTGAGCCGCGATGGAAGAGGCCGAGGTGCGAGCCGTCCTTCAACCGGATGATGCTGGAGAAAGTCATGATGCAGCGAAACGAATCGTCCTTGGAGATGCGTCCCCCGATTGGAGGTAGCTCACGCCAAGTCCTGCCTGCGTCTTCGCTGACAATTCGCGGCATGTAGCCTTCGAAGCGCCCTTCGATCGCTTTGGGATTTTCCTTCTCGGTCAAAGTGCGCGCCGCAAAAATCCACAAGCGTTCCTTGCCCTGCGGATCTGTGAGGCGGTAGATGCTCGGGCAGTTCTTGAAGTTGGTGTAGTTCGGGGGCAGCGCATCGTCCATGCGTGTCCACGTCAGCCCAGCATCGTCGCTGCGGGCGATAGGTCCCGCGTGACCTCCGTGGCCGATGTTCCAGACGCAGAAAATCGTCTTGTTATCCACGAGCATGGCCGTAGTCGGGTGAGCGTGATACGCTTCCGGCCCTGGTGAGCCTCGGGCGATGATAATCTGACGCTTTGTATCGTCGGCAAAGTCAATGTGCTTCAACGCCTCGCGATGCTGCTGCCAGAGCGATTTCTTTTCTGGGGGCGCGGATTCCCAGGCCCGCTTCGCGGCCTGAGTGGCATTCGCGACTTCGGGCTTGGCCTGGGCGCAGACGGCGGCTGGTGTCAGGATGAGGGAGGTCAGGAGAATGAGGGTGTGTTTCATTAGTGTGTGGTGCTTCACTTCTTCGGCGCGGGCGGCAGTTGTTTGAGCCACGCGAGGTTGAAGACGTAATGGTTCTTGCTGGTAATGAGCTGGGCGCGCCCGTCGCGACTCTGCGTCACGGCAAGGTAGCCTTGGGGTTCAGCGATTGTGTCGCTCATCGTGAACATGCCCCGGTTGATGGTGTTCACCTCGCGTGCCGGGCCGCCGGGGGTGATCAGCCGACGGTCCGGCCAGGTCTTGCCCTCGTCATACGACACAGCGGCAAACAAACCGTAGCCGGTGAACTCCCCGTCCTTGCTCCTGAATGTCATACCCTTGCGGTTGCCTTTGTAGAAATCGAGAACTTGATCGGTGAACGAACACAGCAGGATGGGACCTTCGCGGAGACGGATCATTACGGGGCGCTGGACGGAAGTGACAGCCGGAAACTCGCTGGCTGCGTAGGTCCAAGTCTCGCCCTGATCGCTGCTGAAACTTAACAAGGCCTTTCCGCCGAACACGGCGACCTGTGCTGGATGTGGTCTGCCGATGGTCATGAGCCTCCCATCGGCAATTTCCACCACCGGCGCATGAATCCCGGCGTGCCGGCTTCCCTTGCCACCCGGACGAACATCTTCATTCGGCTCGCGGGCGCCGACCGAAGTCCAGCTCTTGCCGTTGTCTCTGCTCTTGAGCAGCGACACCCCGACATCCTGTGTGATGATGAGCGCTCCTTCCCGGGTGCGGATCATTCCAGCGCCGGTTTCCCCCTGAGGATAAATCGGTTGGGCTTTCGACCAAGTGGCGCCGTTGTCGGTGGAGGTGCGGACGATGTTCTCCGAGTGTCCATTGGCCAAATGGTAGATGGTTTGGTCTCCATCCCACCACAGCTTCGGGGCGTGGTCGTTGATGTCCTGCCCATCCCAGAAGGGCGAAGCCTCCTCCCACTCGCTTTGGCCAAATCTCAGACGGCTGGCGGCATTGCACAGCTCCGTGGCCCCTTCCAAGACTGTGGAGAACCAAACGGCAAGCAGGTCCCCGTTGGGACATTCGGTGATTCCGGGGCTATGGTTGTGCGCGGAGAATAGCGGGCCCGCAGATCCTTCCGGGATTTTGACAAAGGGCTTTGGGCCGCTGAAAAACGGCTCGTCCTGCGGCGGCATCGCGATCTTGGCCACTTCCTGCTTCACATCCTGCGCGTACTTCGGTGGTGGCACCTTTGCGAGCAACTCTCCTGTCGGCTCCTCTCCCAAAACCACGCGGAACCCGAAAATGCTCGCGCTGGATTCCGGAATCCATGCCCCGCGGTTCGCGCTGCGCACCAGTCTTGAAAGCATCGAATGCGGCCCGTCGCGGAAGACACGGAAGTCCCCGTCGCTTCGTCCGCGCGGATCGGTGTGCTCTCCGGCCTCGTAGGGACCATACCAATCGCTGCACCATTCGGAGAGGTTGCCATGCATGTCGTAAAGGCCCCAGGCATTCGGCGCACGCTGTGCCACCCGCAGCAAGGGCTGGTTCTTTTTCGCTGCCGCCACGACCTCGTCGGAAATGACAAACCCATCCGCCGCCAATTTCAAAGATGCCGCCTCCGCACCAATAGGCAGGTATTCCGGCGCTCCTTTACCGTCCGGAAAGTAATAGTTCCAGGTGAACAGTTTCGGGTATCCAAACCGCGTAAACCACGGCAGAAAACCATCCGGCAGTTTGTCTCCGGTATTGAAAACCGTCGTCGTCCCGGCGCGGCAGGCATACTCCCACTCCGCCTCGGTCGGCAGGCGGTAGGCCTTGCCTTCCTTCTTCGAGAGCCATTGGCAGAACTCGACCGCTTTGTGCCAACTGATCCCGTTGGCCGCCTCGTCGGGCAAGCCCTTGCCTTTGCGATACTCCGGATCGAATTGCCGATACTGCTCTACCGTCACCTCGGTGGCCCCGATGTGAAACGGCTTGGAAATATTCACCTGGTGCACGGGCTTCTCATCCCAGTCCGGCCGGTCGGACTCCTCGGGATGCTTTTTCATTTCATAGTCCGTCTGCGACCCGTCCTGTCCCATCTGGAAGCTGCCGGGCGGGATGGGCATGAGTTTCATGCCGATGGAGTTGGTGATGGGCTCGGCGGCGTGCAGTGAGGTGAGAAGACAAAAAAATGTGAGACAGAAAAATGGGGTTCGAGTCTGCATCATTTTGTCTGCGATCTTTTTCTCGTTGGGTTTCATGTTCCGTGTATTTCGTGTGTTCCGTGAGCCGTCACTTCGTGCCGCCCTTGCTCACGAGCTTGCGATTGGCCTTCACCCGCGCTGCAGCTTCTTCGGAGGCGGCAAGCACGTCTTCTTCACGGAAGGTCGTCATCCACACCTCCTGGTCGCGAGAGCGCATAAAGTCCCAACTGAAGTAAATGGTGCCGCCGGCACCCTGCTGGGCGTCGGGGTAGGAGCAGCCGACGCGTTCATCAAGGACGAGGCCGCCGGACCATGTTTTACCGTCATCCTTCGAAATGAAGGCGGTGAGGTTGCGTCGCTGTTTGGCTTTGCCGGCCGACGAAGGGTCCTCGTCGATGCCGAGGTGCTTCACCAGCAGCAGGTTTCCTGACTGAAGCCGGCTGATGAAGAAGCGCGAGGAGGTGTGCTGGATGGCTGGAATCTTCAGCGGACTCCAGGTCGCGCCGCCATCGTTGGAGAGGCTTTCGCCGATGCCTTTGGTGGTGCGCACGAGCATCCAGAGCGAGCCATCCTTGCGCTCCACCGCCATCGGTTCGGAGGGGCTCAGTTCCCAACTCGCCTCGATCTGCCCCTTCAAGGCGAAGGTGCGGCCTTGGTCGCGCGAGATGTGCGAGAGGATCGCGCCCATGTTTTGCGGTCGCCGGGCGTAGGTGGGGAACAACCAGTCGCCGTTCGCGAGAACGGTGGGCTTGTTAAGCAGCACGCCCTCGAATTCGGGACGCGGCTGCGACCATGCGGGACTTTCCTGATCGCCGTCTTCCGCCGTGATCGCCCAGGCGTGCTTGTGAAGCGGGTAAGGCAGTGTGAAAAACACCCAGAGCTTCCCATCGGGGTCGATCCACGGATGCGGATCATAGGCTTTGAGCGGGCCGGGGCCGTCGGGATCAATCGCGAGCACTTCCTTCCAGGTCTTGCCGCCATCGCCGCTGGTGCTGACGACCACATAAGCATTCGGGCAGCGCTCGATGATCTCGCCCGGCGTCGTGCCGGAGAACCACGTCGCCCAAAGGCGTCCGCCGCGTGAAATTGCGATGCTGGGCACGCCCGTGCAGGTGCGGTTGGCGCGATTGTAGTCGTCGGTGCTGCCGGGATTCGGGATCAACTTCGGCGGGGCCGCCTTGTCCGGTCGTGGCCCAGTGCCCTCGTCTGGGTCGATGCCTGCGAACTGATCAGGGTTCAGCTTCGGCTTCGGCGCATCGGCGGAGTGGAGCGCGGCGAGTGGAACAAGCAGTAGGGCGGTGAGGAGTGTGAGTGTATGTTTCATGAGGTTCGTTTCAGGTCATCTGGTTCATGGCACCACGCGCACGCTCAAAGAGGTGAGTGTAACACTGGCTGGTGAGTTGAAGCTGAAGTCGTTGGAGCCGGGCTTGAGGGCTTGCTTCAGAGCGTCTGAGGAATGCGTGAGGGTGAGGTCTGATTTGCTGCGCGTGGATTTCAGCTCGTGGAGCGGCTGACCGTTGAGTGTGGTCACAGGTGGTTCGAACTCGCCTTCGGCTTTGAAAACGATTTCGAGGCTGGTTTCCGTGGCCATTGCTGGATCATCCGCGATGAACAAGCGCGTGGTGGCGGGCATGCTAGCCTTAAGGTCCAATGGCAAGGGCGTCTTGCTCACGGTGCCGTTGTTGGTGACGCTGCACGAATCAACGAAAAATTCCTTCGGCAGGCGCGCGAGCCTCGCTGGGTCGGATAGCTCGGCGAGGAGCGGGTATTCGGCGGTGTTGTAGAAGTTGAAGGTGTAAAGACCATCCGCTCCCCGCGCCCAAAGCGTCGCGGCGGCGGCACGCAGCGTTTCCGGCGTGCCGTAACGGGCGAAGCCGCGCGGCATCCGCTCGATCACTCCGTAGACTGGCATGCGATGCCGGTGCGCGAGGGAAATCCACTGATCCAGCTCGTTGGAGTTAAAGGTAAAGCCGTTACCAGCGATGACGGCGTCGATCCAGCCAGCCTTCAGCCAGGCTTCAACATCGAGTCCCAGTTCCCTGGCGCGAGCCGGGCCATCGGGAACGCGGGTGACCAGACGCAGCGCGTGCCCGCGACGTTTCGCGGCTTCGCCGAGGATGCTGCGTGCCTCGCGGACAAACTCAGTGAGGACGGCTGCGTCCACCTCACCATCGCGGAAAAACTTTGGATAGCGCAGCCAGTCCAGCTCCACGCCGTCGAGGTCGTAGCGTCGGCAGGCCTCGCGCAGGATCGCGAGATAGTGGCTGCGGACCTCCTCCTTGGAGTAGTCGTAGAGCAGCTTCTCTCCGCTCGCCTCGCGGTTTGGACCCGCTCGCAGTTCCCCAGGCTGCGTTTGCACTTTTGCCCACATTTCTTGGGGCCCTGGTCGCGCTGGGTCATTCAGCCAGGGCAGAAATTCGTTGTTCCACTCGGCATCCGAGGGCGGCTGAAGAAACCAATGCCGGTGCGTGCGCCGGAAATCATCCCAAAGATGCGCCCAGTTGAAGTAGGCGTGATGCTTGTCGTTCATGCGCATCGAAAAGAAGAAAGTGCGTCCATCCCGCTTCCAGAACTGGAGGATCGGTTCCAGCGGATCGTCACCAAGTGCGGCAATGGGGTCGCGCTTCAGCTCCCAGATGGGCAGACCGAAGTTGCCGCAATAGGCAAGGCCGGTAGCCGCGGTCTTTTTTGCGAGCGGTCCAACGCGCAGCGCGAGGTAGTCCTCGGGAGAGCGGATGGCTGGTAAAGGAATCGGTTTGCCCGCAGGCACCCAGACGCTGTCGTGATGCTCCGGGTAGGCGGGCCACTTCAAGTCATCACTGTCGTTGTTGAACAGGATTCGCGGCAGGCCGCGGCTTTCCAGCGTAACGCCAGGAGTCGTGTCGGCTGCACCAAAGGAAAACGAGGCCAAAAGGACAACGGGCAGCGCTGCGATACCATGTTTCATGATCCGTGTGTTCCGCGGGCCGTTACTTTTCCCAAGGGGCCTGAAGCTTGGGCCTTTCGCGCATCCACTCGTGACCGGCGCGCAGGGTGCCGTCGGCGTTGAAAGTCGGATGGTAACCTTTGTTGTCGATGCCGTTGCCGTCCATGCGGTCGCGGCGGGCGGCGACGTGGCGTCCCTCCCGGCTGCTCCACGGCATGCAACCGAGTCCGGCGGCGCCGAGCTGTTCCAGATAGTAGCGGTGGGTTTCCCCGCGCACTTCGTCTTTTTCACTGCCGGGAACGCATTCATTCACCAGCATGGGCTTCCGTTCCTCAGCCATCATCTCGCGATAGCCTGCGATGAGTTTCTCCAGGCCCGCACGGTCGCGTGCATAGGGGTGCGAGCAAAGCACATCCACCAGAGGGGCGTAGAAGGTGATATTGGTGCCGTTCATTGTGCCGATCGTCACGGGCTGACGGGCGCCGCTTTTTTTCACCGTGTCGGCGATGGCTGCTAGCCAGCGATACTCGCGCAGACTGAGTTCTTCGCTGAAGGCCTTGAATGTGGGATCCGCGCCACCCTGCGGCTCGTTGCAAAGATCCCAGCAGAACACGCGCGGATCATTTGCGAGCGGAGTGACCAGAGCGCGTACGTAGTCGAGCTGCTCCGGTAGGTTCGGTCTGATGTTTTCATTGTGCGTGCCGCCGTAGTCCTGGCGCCCCCCCACCCAGCGGTTGAAGATGCAGGGCATCGCCTTCATGCCGTTCTCATCAATGGCGGCGATCGCATCCAGAAAGCTCGCCGTCACCCTCTCTGGGTCGCGATACCAGACGCTGTAGTCTATCCACAGACGGATCGCATTCGCGTGCACCGAACGCGCGTGCGCCATGTCCTCGCGCATTTTTTTGCCGTCATAGAACCACCAGGCATCCTCGATGCGCGCGCCCCACGGCATGATGTAATTAAACCCCCGCAACCAGCCGTATTCGGAATAGACGTGCAGCGTCGGCTTTGGGAACGTTGGCTTGGGAGTTGCCGGAAGGGCGGGCTTCGGCGGCGTTGGCGATTGCCCGAAAACGGGGGCGGACAAACTTGAGCCGAGCGCTGCAGCTAAGGTGGCCATGGCGTGGCGGCGGGTGAATGTAAATGCGGCGTTCATGGTGTGTGGAGGGTGCTGTGCTAATCCTAGTTCGGCTCGGGCGGCAGTTGTTTGAGCCACGCGAGATTGAAAACATAGTGATTCCGACTGCTCAGTAGCTGGATGTTTCCATCGCGGCTCTGTGTGGCGGTGAGGTAACCGACGGGTTCGGCTAGGGTGTCACTGATGAGGAAGGGCGTGCGCTCTTTTGAAATCCACTTTCGCTCCAGTCCACCGGGGGTGATGAGCCGTCGGTCTGGCCACGTCTTGCCTTCGTCGTAGCTCACGGCGGCAAAGAGGCCGTAGCCAGTGTAGTCGCCGCTGCTGGATTTAAAAACGAGGCCTTTGCGATCCTTCCAATTCCGCCACTGGTCGGTGAATGAACAGAGCAGGAGCGGGCCTTCTTTGAGACGCATCAAGACGTGCTTCTGCGCGCTGCTCACGACTGGGAACTCGCTTATGCCCCATTGCCACGTCTTGCCTTGATCACTCGAATAACTCACGGGCATCCGGTTCTCGAACCGCACCTGCTCTTGCGCGGGGTCAAGTCGTGAAAAGGCCATCCAGCGACCATCGGCAAGTTCGACCATGCTAGGATGGTAGCCGGCGATGAAAGAGCCGCTGTTG
>Ga0114967_10004959_pt1 | contig 10615 bp, 9 predicted proteins | sample M_130628_MF_Meta_FD_92639 | JGI IMG/M metagenome (GOLD analysis project Ga0114967, IMG submission 92639) | Freshwater microbial communities from Lake Montjoie, Canada to study carbon cycling - M_130628_MF_MetaG | ecosystem: Environmental > Aquatic > Freshwater > Lake | place: Lake Montjoie... | reverse complement strand
ATGGTAAAAACACAGGTTCAGATTCCCGACACGCTCTACCGCGAGGCCAAACGAATGGCCGAGGAAAACGAGATGAGCTTCGCCGAGGTCGTCCGGCGGGGACTGGAGGAGATTGTGCGTCACCATCCGCCAGGCCGAACGAACCGACGGGAGTGGCACCCTCCCGAATCCTTTGACATGGGCTCCCCGCTGGTCGCCGAGGATCAGTGGACTGCGATCTCGCATGAATAACAGACCGTTCTGCCCCCGGTTTGGATCAGGGCTGAAGTTCTCTATAGAAAACTCGTAGCTCGACAGCTCGCCATGATCAGCTTCGACACGAATATCGCGGTTCATGCAGCCAATCAGCACTCCGAACACCATCCGCGGGCGAGGGAGTTCATCGAGTCGCTGGCGATGAATCGGGAAGTCGCTATCTGCGAACTGATGTTGGTCGAACTCTACCTCAAGCTTCGTAATGAGCGAATTTTTCCGAAGCCGCTCACGGCGGCTCAAGCCTCGGGCGTTTGCCTGGCGTATCGGAGCAATCAGGCGTGGAAGCTGATTGAATGCGCTCCGGTTATGGATGGCGTCTGGAATCAGGCTGGGCGCGGCACCTTCGCCTTCCGCAGGATTATCGACATTCGGCTGGCAGCAACGCTGCTGCACCATGGCGTGACAGAGTTCGCTACGGCGAACATCAGAGATTTCAGCAGGCTCGGCTTCACGCGGGTGTGGAATCCGCTTCTGCCCGACGGTTGAGAACGTCGAAAGCGGGAAGCGATTTCCGCGCAGGGCCACGGGTGGCTCAAGGATTTTGCCACCACGGCGCAGCTTGCTAGAGTTCAACCCCAGCCTTTCTGCCAAGGAACCCGCATCGTGCCAGACCCCGCCCCACCATCCGGCCCGCCCACATATGCCTCCCCGCGCACCTCTTGGTGGCTCGTCGCCGCAGGTATCTACAACCTGCTGTGGGGCGCGCTGACGGTTCTCTACCCCAACTGGCTCTTCGATCTCACCGGCATGCAGCCCCCCAACTACCCCTTCATCTGGCAGTGTGTGGGGATGATCGTCGGCGTCTATGGCATCGGCTATCTGGCGGCGGCCCGCGATCCGATCCGCCACTGGCCGATCGTGCTGGTGGGATTTCTCGGCAAGATCTTTGGACCGCTCGGCTATGTCTCGGGGGTCTGGAAGGGGGAGGTGCCGGTGGAATTTGGCTGGACGCTGCCGACGAATGATCTGGTCTGGTGGATCCCGTTTGGGCTGTTGCTGCTGCAGGCCTGGCGGGCGTATCATCCAGCGGCAGCCGAGCGGAACGGAACCTGATCGATGGCCCCCGACTCCCCAGCCTTCACAGCCTCGATCCTCGCTCTGCAGGCAATCGCCTCGGGGGGCATGTGCGGCCTGATCTGGTTTGTGCAGTTGGTGCACTACCCGCTCTTCCGGCACTTCGAGGGGGAGCAGGCAAAAAGATACTCGCTCGACAACCAGCGTCGCACTCCCTGGGTTGTGATTCCGCTGATGCTCATGGAGATGATTACGGCACTCTGCTTGGCAGCGTGGCCGCCGGCTGCAATTGGCCGCGGGGTAGCGCTTGTCGGCGTGGTGCTGATCCTTGTGATTTGGGGATCGACTGCCGGCATTCAAATGCCGCTGCATGCGCGGTTGGAGCGGGAAGGGCATCCGGAAAAAGTGGTGGCGACACTTGTGCAATCCAATTGGCTACGGACAGTTCTCTGGACCGCCCGGGCGATTCTCGCTGTGTGGATGATGAGCGTGGCGGGCTGACCTGGCCAGGCGGCACCCCCTAACAGTTCACCGCAATGGATCGCGGATGACCAAACCGGGAATTTTCACGAAGTGGGCATCGTGGGTCCAAAGTTCGGTCGCTCCGCCATCAAGCGCACACAGGCCGATCTGGAGATCGAAAATACGAGGGCCTTTCACGGCAAGATCGGCGGCCGTTTGGACCAATCGCTGCGAAAAGGCCGGGCCGGGGCGGAGTATGACGGTCCCCACCTCTTCGAGCGCCGCCAAAAATGCGGCGGCATCCTCAGGCAATGACGGCCGGCCGCTTGCCGCTGGATGCGTGACGACGCTGAAAAACTCGGCGATGCTGGGGAGGGTAATGGCGCACCCGCCAGGCGAACCACAGGCGGCCTCGATAGCGGAACGAGCCGAGTGGTGCTCGGGTGTTCCCGAGCGATGCGCGTAGATGAGCAGATTCGTATCGAGCGCGATCATCGCTGCTGCCGCAGCCAATCGTGCATGGCGGACCGATCAGCCACATCGACACCAGCAGGGAGTCCGCCGGGGACGGTAACCCAACGAATTGCCACCGGCTTACCCCCGGCCCCCTGAACAGTCGTTCGGCCGATCTCGGACCGCAGTCCGCGTTCGATGAGTGCCCGCAATGGCTGGCGCAGTTCGGCCGCCCGCTTCTTGGCAGCGATAAACAGATCGTCCGGGAGATCGACGGTGGTTTTCATACGGGAAAGCATATTCCCGTGTTTATGGGAAGTCAATCGAAATGAGTTCGAACCCGTCCCCGTTTCAGCCCGCCGGTGCCGATGCCTCCGGAGGCCGAAAAGGCCGTTCATGCCGCCAGCGAACGGCCAGCAATACCGCTACTGCGTTTTGCAATGAGGCCGAGCGAGCCGATCAACAGGGCCAAGGCACTGCCGAGGGAACTCGGATCAATCTCCGGAACGGCGGCGGCCGAATATTGAAGAATCACGTTGCTGCCGACCTGCAGCAGAGAGAATGTGGAACCAGGGAGCAGGATGCTGAACCAGTTTCCATTCGCGTCGCTCCAATCGCTTGCAGCCAATAGCAGATTGGAAAAGTTACTCGTCGTTCCCCCTACCTGATAGATCGTCCACTGCTCATTGGTTGACCAGAAGGAATGAGACCAGTTAACGGCACCACCGAAGGAGAGCGTCAGGCCGGTTCCGGCATTAAAATTGAGGTTTCCGCCAACGTTGATCTGATCGTAGGCGAGCGGGCTATTGCTCACGGTGTTACCCGCCAGTTCCCAGATTACCTTCGGTCCGGTGAGGCCGACCTGAGTGTAGGTCAGGTCGCTGGCAAAGGTCTGCACGCCGGGGGAATTGCCCGGCATGTGCGTGCCGCTGATCGTGGTCGCCCCTGAAATAGTGCCGGTGCCGCTGAGAATGGCGGCGCTGGCGACCGTCAGCGCCCCGGTTCCCGTCGAGCCATTCACCTTCAGTTCACCCGCGGAGACAGTTGTGATTCCAGAGTAGCGGTTTGAGCCGGAAAGCGTGAGCGCACCGCTTCCGGCCTTTGTCAGGCCGCCCGAGCCGCTGAGGACGCCCGCATAGGTTGTGCTCGTATTGTCGTTGCCGGTGGTCAGCGTGCCGGAGCCGAGGGCGACGTTGAATCCGCCGGCAAGCGAGCCGACCGATTCGTTGCCACCGAGGCTGAGGCCCGCGCCCGAGGAACCCGTAAGGGCGACCTGATTGCTTGTCAAGCGGCCGGCAGAGCCGAGCGTGAGTGTGCCGGAGTTCAGGCTCAGCGAGGTGACGTCGGCCGTGCCGCTCAAGCTTGAGTTGGCAGATACGGCCATCGCGCCGCTGCCGAGGTTGGCAGCAACGCTGCCGCCGCCGAGAACATAGGTCGCGGCGGTCAGCTTGCCCGAGCCGGCGAGCGAGCCACTGGTGATCGTAAAGCTGCCGACTGTGTCGGAATAGCTGCCCAGTCTCAGGGTACCGCCGGCCACCGTCACCGCAGTCGAGTCGGACAAAACATTCGAGGCACCGTACGCGAGCACGCCGCCGTTGACCGCGGTTGCACCGGTGTAGCCGTTGCTCCCGGAGAGCGTGAGCGTGCCGGTGCCGAGTTTCGTGACCGCGCCCGTGCCGCTGATAATGCCCGAGTAGCCCGGGTAGGTCGAGGCATCAGAACTGTTGAAGATGAGGGTGCCGTTGTTTGTGAACGTCGAGGCACCGAGCGCGCCGCCCGCTCCCCCGACGCCGATCTGGAGCGTGCCGCCGGAATTGAGGTTGATATTACCGTACGCGTTGAGGTTGAGACCCACCGACACGAGGCCGCCGTTGATAGTCAGCGTGCTGCTCTGGCCGATGGTGAGGTTGCCGCTGTTGGCCCATGTGCCGCCCGACACTATCGCTGTGGCTTCAGCGGTGGCATTCCCGCCGATAGTGCCGTTCAAGTTGCTGACATAGCCGCCAGTCACGTTGAGCGTGGATGCGGTCCTGCGGCCGACGATGAGTTCGCCGCTATTGGCCCACGTGCCGCTCGACACATTGGCCGTGCCGGAGATGCCAGAGGTGTAGCCGATATAGCCGTTATTATTGCTGACATAGCCTCCAGTCACGTTGAGCGTGCCGGAGCCGGAGTTGCCAACTCGGAGGGAGTAACTTCCCCCACCCATCTGCAGCACCCCCGACGACGCGGAGGTGGTCATGTCAAGAGCGATGGTAGACGCAGCCGACACGCCGGTCAGGTTGAGCGTGCCGGTGTTCGTCACCGAGAGCGTGCCCGTGCCCGAGACCGCGCTGCTGATCGTGAGGGTGCCGGCAGACTGATTAAACTGCAGCGTGCCGTTGGCGACCGGGGCACCGGAGACGGCGGCGCCGTCGTCGAGGCGGAGCGTCGCCCCGGGGGAGATCGTTCCTCCCGTCCATGTCGTGCCCGATTGGCCCGTGCCGTAGATCGTCGTGCCAGTCGTTGCATTTTGAGCCCATGCCGGCCGGCTCGAAAAAGAGAGCAGGGCGAATAGGGTCGCTGCGGCGATGAGCCCGCGGCAGCCGAGATTGGGAGCACGACGGAAGCGTTCCTGCCAGCCTTGGGCTTGGGCAATCTCAAAAATAGTCGCCTGAATAGTCAGAGAATCCATCGCTCTCTCCCGTTTCGTAATGGTCAGCCCTACCAAGCCATCGAAGCCACTTTTCCACCCCTAAATCGGATATTTCGGAGAAAAATCTATGCATCCGCTGGAATTGTGCAAGAGTCCAAACCCCAAAAAAGGACGAAACGGGCACTGGCGGAAAATCGGGGAAAATCGGGGACGGGAGCGACTTCTAGGAAACGGCCAGAAAATTTGCTCCCGTCCCCGACTTTTCCCAGGAGGCCGAGGGCGCCGGCGACGAGAGCGACAACGTGACCCATGCAGAGCCGCCGGGTTGCCGCTGCGGTAGCCGCCCAATGCCGGTCAGTTGCGGTGCCGACCCATCAGTTCGGGCAGATGCTCCGGGCCGCATTCGACCACGTCAATCCTGCCGTGGCGCCGCACGGTCCAGCTCCGCCGATCCTCCGCCACGAGCCAGAACGCGGCCTGCGGGTGCAGCGTGGCAAAGGAGTGCATGCCCGTGGGCTCAAAGCCCGCCGCCCGCCACTTGCATTCGATCGCCACGGGAGGCCGACCGCGGGGCGTCCAGACGAAGTCAACCTCGTGTTTCTGCTTGTCGCGCCAGGAGTGGATCTCCGTTGCCTCCGCTTCGAAGAACAACTCATCAAGCACCAAATGCTCAAACAACCCCCCCTTGTCATCGGGCCGCAGCGAGTCGATCGAACGAGCGTGGCAGACAAAGCCGGTGTCGAAGGCATACACCTTCGGCATCGCCACGATCTCGCGGCTGGGATTGGTGGCGAACGGCCGCAGCACGTGCACCACTCCTGTCGCTGCGAACACATCGAGATAGTTGGCCAGCGTCTGACGGCTGGCCTCGCAGGCGGCCGTGAACTTGGTCAGCTCGCAGAGGCCGCCGCTCTGCGCCCAGAGCAGCTCGAGAAATCGCAAAAAAGAATAGCGCTTACCGATCGCAAACAGTTCGAGGATGTCGCGGGCCCAGAAGGCCTCAATCCACTCGGCGAAATCCTTCACAGGCAGTCCGGTCGCCATGAGTTGCTCCGGCAGCCCCCCCTGGAGCAGCCGCCGCTCCGGCGTCCGCAGGCCGAACGCCGCCAGTTCCCGATGGAGCACCGGCAGGAGTCGGAGCGTGCGTTTACGCCCCGCCAGGGTATCGCGAAATCGGGCGCTCGCCCCAAGCGTCGACGAACCTGTGGCCAGCACCCGCACTTCGGGAAAATGATCGGCTGCGATTTTGAGCAGGGTCGATGGATCGGCGAGCCGGTGCACCTCGTCGAGCACGATCCTCCGACCACGATGCCGGCGCAGAAACGCCTCCGCGTCGTCAGCGTCGCGCCGCACTCCGGGCAGATCGCAGTCGAAATAATCGACGTCGGCCAGCGAGCGGACGAGCGTGGTCTTGCCGAGCCGTCGGGGACCGGCGAGCCACACAACCCGCCGCTCAGTCCATGCCCGCTCGATCCGCTCCCTCCATACCGGCCGGTCAACCGTCTCCAGAGCCTTTGTCATCGCCTGTGCCTCCCTCATCCAGAATAGCGACTGGGATTACTAAACGCAAACAGACTTACGAAGGCGGGTAGGGGATCGCTGCTTTTCGGCTTCCATCGACAGGTCATCATCGATGCCACGCTGCCCGCCTCGGGCCAGCGGCCATGGGCGCCCGCATCTGCGCACGGAGTCGGGAGAGGGACGAAACGGCCACCGACCCGGGGCCGAATCAGGTTTTCGCGCCTGGATGCAGTGGGCTGGTTGACCGGCTCGACGCCCCGGCGGAGGCTTACGCCTGGCTCAGTAAAAAGAAGTGGAACGAATCGGCAAGCGCCAGCCAACTCGCCTCGATCACATTCTCGCTCACACCCACCGTGCCCCACACCCGCTGGCCATCGGTGCTCTCGATCGACACCCGCACCCGGGCGGCAGTCCCTTCCTGGGCATTGATCACCCGCACCTTGTAATCGAGCAGATTCATGTTTGAGAGGGCAGGAAACACGGGCTCAAGGGCTTTCCGCAGAGCGGCATCGAGGGCGTTGACAGGCCCATCCCCCTCGGCCACTTCATGCCGCTGCATACCGCTCACCACCAGTTTCACCGTCGCCTCGGTCCGCACGTTGCTCCCCTGTTCCTCGCGGCTCTCCACGGCGACGTTGTAGGCGAGCTTTTCAAAGGCGGGCTGAAACGTGCCGGCGAAGCGGTGCACGAGCAGATCGAACGACGCATCGGCTGCCTCAAACTGCCACCCCTCGTTTTCCAGCCGGCAGACCTCGGCGAGCACCTGATCGAGGAGCACACGATCGTTCTTCACCGTGGGATGCTTGACCAGCGCCGCGATGTTGGATCGGCCGGAGAGCTCGCTGACGAGGATCCGCCGGGAGTTGCCGACCGCCTCGGGATGGATGTGCTCATACGATTCGGTCGCCTTGGCCACCGCATGGACATGCATCCCTCCCTTGTGGGCGAAGGCGCTCGAGCCGACAAACGGCTGGCCCGGCCGATAGAGCATGTTGGCCGTCTCGTAGACAAACCGCGATAGTTCCGTGAGATGGGTTGTGCCGGCGGCGCCGAGCAGGGCGTAGTCGGGGAGCTTGAGCGCCAGATTGGCGATCACGGCGATCAGATCGGCATTGCCGCAGCGTTCCCCCACGCCGTTGATCGTGCCCTGCACCTGCGAGGCACCCGCCGCCACGCCCGCGAGCGAATTGGCGGTGGCCACATCACAATCGTTGTGGCAATGGATGCCGACCGGCACCGGGCAGCCGGCCGCAGCCAGCCCCGCGATCGCCGCAGCGACCAGCGTCGCGACTTCCCCCGGCAGCGTGCCGCCGTTGGTGTCGCAAAGCACGATCCGGGTTGCCCCCGCCTGCGCCGCTGCCAAGAGCGTTTCGAGCGAGTACGCCGGATCGAGCTTCCAGCCATCGAAAAAGTGCTCGGCATCGTAAAAAACTTCGCGGTCGCAGCCGGTGAGATACCCAACCGTGTCGGCGATCATGGCCAGATTCTCTTCCCGGCTCACGCCGAGCACCTCCGCCACATGAAAGGCAGAGGTCTTGCCGACGATCGTGATCGCGCTCGTGCCCGCGTCGAGGAGCGCCTTCATGCCGGGATCGTCGCCGGCGGCCATGCCCCGCCGCCGGGTCATGCCAAAGGCGACGACGCGCGAGTGGGCGAGATTGAAGCTGCGAACCCGCTCGAAATACTGCGCGTCTTTGGGATTGGAGAGCGGATAGCCCCCTTCGATGAAGTCGACCCCCGCTTCGTCGAGCCGGCGCGTGATCGCGAGCTTGTCTTCGAGTGAAAAGTTCACCCCTTCCCCCTGAGAACCGTCCCGCAGGGTGGTGTCGTAGATCTCGATGCGCCGCACAAAAAACTCCTCTGCTTCCAGCGGTGAGTTGCCCACGGCAGCCCATTCGCCAATGTTGGGACTCAGTATAGTCGCTCCGCCGCGGGCTTCTGTGGCGACCGACAGACCGGTCGTCTCGTGCTGTTTTCATGGATGACAGCAGAACTTGCCCGTCACACAGGTCGGGAGTGCACTGGTGTAAGTTCAGGGGGCGTGGCTGCTGCCAGATTTTTTTCCGGGCGGCAGCGAGGCGATCCGGGCGATCAGCGTGGCGGGAAAGAGAATCCCGCAGAGCCCTTCGAGAGTTGCCAGCGTGCAAGGCCAGGGGGTGACGGGGATCACGTCGTTGAAGCCGGCGGTCGTGAGCGTGGAAAAGCTGAGCCAGAGAAAATCGAGCCAGCGCCGGGTTCGCAACTGCTCCGCTTGGGTGGCGAGCGTGTAGGAATCGGGGTGGATGTAGTGCACGAGGCCATGCGCCACCGCAAACACAAACCCGATCATCACAAAGCTCGCCGCCCCGCAGAGGATGCGCTGCGCCGACGTGAGGTCGCCGGCAAAGGCCTGATAGATCGCCAGATAGACCGAGAGTCCGTAGCCGAGCAGCAGCACGATCATCGTGGGAAACCGGATCACCTGGTCATGATGCGGCATTGAGGCGACGAAGGCCAAGCCGATCGCCCCCGCCACGACGAACGTGGCAGCGAGCCGGCGGTAGCCGAGGCAGAATATCGTAAAACTGCTCCCCGCCAGAACAGAGGCCGTGTAGGGAAGCGGCATCAGCGGGTTGCCATCGTCGAGAATCGGCACCAGCGCCAGCAGGCCGATCTGCACCAGAAAGATCACAAGGCCGTGATGGGCGAACGAGTGGTGACGGGCCCAGAACGGAAGTGGAGCGATGTGGGGGAGATTGAGTTTGATCGGAGTCATGAGGGGGATGAAAAAAGGGAAGGAACGCGCGACTTTTGCAGGGGTAAGGCTTACCCCACCCGCGATGCCTCGTCGTCGTATTCGCTCTCTTCCGGTTCGTCCTGATCCTCATCCATCTCCTCGTCCAGATCTTCTTCCTCGTCGTCTGCTCCCGACTCCTCTTCTTCGTCTTCCTCTTCCTCCTCGTCGTCGGCGCCGCGGGCCAGCGCCCTGAATTCGGCGCTGGTCGCTTCGTCATCGACGACAAACGAAAGTTCTTCGTCTGTCTCGTTGTCGGCGTCGAGTTCTGAGTCATCCTCAGCCACTTCCTCAATCACCGGAGCGATCTTGCGGGCCGGCGGGGCCCGCTTGGACTTGGCAGCGGGTGGCTCAGCCGGACCGGCATGTGGCTGGATCTTCAGCCGGCGGGGCACGGGATCGGCCGGCAGTGCGGCGGTGCCGTTGCGGGCAGCCCACTGCTCCAGCGTGAGCAAAACCTCGCGGGCCTGCGACCCGGCATACTGCCCCACCACGCCATCCTCCGCCATGAAATCGATCAGCCTGGCACCGCGGCCGTAGCCCACGCCCAAGGCCCGCTGCAACAGCGACACGCTGCCGCGGCCTTCGCGGATAACGACTTCCACAGCCGCCTCGTACATATCGTCGCGTTCCTTCGGCGAAACGCCCTTGGGGGCATCGGCGGAAGGGGCCGGCTGCAGGTTGACCAGCTCCGCGGCATACTGCGGCTCGGTGGTGCCGATCGCAGCCATCACCCGGCCAATTTCGTCGTCGCTGAGATAGGTGCCCTGGCCGCGGAGGATCTGGCTGGTTCCCGGCGAAAGGAAGAGCATATCGCCGTTGCCGAGCAGCCGTTCGGCACCGCACTCGTCGAGCACCACGCGGCTGTCGGTGCGGCTGGCAACCTGGAAGGCGATGCGGGCCGGCAGATTGCTCTTGATGAGGCCGGTGATCACGTCGACCGTCGGCTTCTGCGTGGCGAGCACAAGGTGGATACCGACCGCCCGGCTCTTCTGCGCCAGCCGGATGATATGGGCCTCGATCTCCTTGCCGGCTGTCATCATCATGTCGGCGATCTCGTCGGCGATCATCACGATATAAGGCATGGTGGTGGGGATGGCAGCTGCCTCTTCGTCGGTCTCCGGCCGCATCCGCTTGAGCAGCTCGTCGCGGCCAAGCTGGTTGTATTGCGAGAGATGCCGAACGCCCACGCGGGCGAGCATCGCATAACGTTCTTCCATCTTGTCGACCGCCCAGGCCAGAATCGCCTCCGCCTTCTTCATGTCGGTAACGACCGGATGCATCAGATGGGGCAGCGACTTGTAGGGGGTGAGCTCGACCATTTTGGGATCGATCATCAGCATGCGAACCTCGTCGGGCCGGCGCGTCATCAGCATCGACACGATCAGCGAATTGAGACACACGCTCTTGCCGGTGCCGGTGCGGCCGGCGATCAGCAAGTGGGGCATGCTCGCCATGTCGACCACCATCGGATTGCCCGCCACGTCCTTGCCGAGGAAGAT
>Ga0114967_10004956_pt1 | contig 10617 bp, 10 predicted proteins | sample M_130628_MF_Meta_FD_92639 | JGI IMG/M metagenome (GOLD analysis project Ga0114967, IMG submission 92639) | Freshwater microbial communities from Lake Montjoie, Canada to study carbon cycling - M_130628_MF_MetaG | ecosystem: Environmental > Aquatic > Freshwater > Lake | place: Lake Montjoie... | reverse complement strand
GTTGAAGGTGACCTCAATGGTCTACGTATTGGAACACCAGAGATCGTGCGCCTTGGTATGAAGGTTGAGCATATGGATCAGCTTGCAGACTTTATTGCGCGCTCACTTGATGCAACTGTTGACTCACAGTCAGTAAAGAGTGAAGTGACACAGTGGCGTAAGCAATTTGGCGGTGTGCACTACACCGTAGATCTTCCTAACTAACAGGCAGCTTCTGCGTTGGGCACTTAGCCAAGATTGAAACCATTGCAGCTTTTTCGGGTGGCACAACCCATAACGAATACTTTGCCTTCACCGCAATCTGCTGCGCCACGTAAGCACATCTAAAACTCTTGAGCGGTGGCACCCATGTTGCTGCATCGCCATCGCCCTTCTGAGAATTCAATCTGCCTTTCACGGCAAAGAGATTCATAGGGTCATTGGCCAGAGCCTTGCGCTGATCTGCCGTTAACTTAAATGCACCCGTCTGCCACGCATTCGATAGCGCCACCACATGGTCAATCTGCACTTCCATACTGGTCACATTTCCCCGAACAAAGTTGATGCTTTCTCCTGAATACCTATCGAGCAGAGTTCCCGATAGAACTACGCAATTACGGGTCCCAGCTTTATAGGTAACAGATATTAAATCTCGCTTCAAGATATCGTTGCGGGTATCGCACCCATTGCGATTGACATCAGCCCATGCCTGCCCGAATTGATCACGGGAATATCCAGTCTTTGGTGCACGCCCCTTTACAGGCAAAGTCTCAAGGGCGGCTATAGCAAGGCCTGGCTGCTCTGCAGCCGTTGTTGCCGTCGGGGTAAGCCCAAGAGTCATCGCAGCAATAACTGTGGCTATCCGTATTTTCCAGGGAGACATCTCACTATCTTCGCCCCAGATACATGGTTATACAAGGCTCGCCTCGCTGGTAGGGTCTGCTCTGCATTTAAGTGTTTGCGCACTTAAATGGGTTGTTAGCTCAGTTGGTAGAGCAAGGCACTCTTAATGCCTGGGTCGGGGGTTCGAGTCCCTCACAACCCACTTGTTGAAGTTCGTTAGAGAACTGTCTCCAACCGCGAATGCAGTTCAAATCGAGATTCAGATTCGATTCTTCTCAATTTGCTTGCATTGAACTCAATTGCCTAAAGAACTGCACTCTTTTCACTAATCCATAACGTTTAGGCGCATGAAAATCAAAACTTGAGACTACTTCAAAATTCCGTAAAAGCTCCATAAAGGGAGATGCCTGTAAATCGACCCCTCTAAAATCACCATCCTCGATATCCGAGTTATTCAAATAAACTTTAGATTGAAATTCCGAGAATGGAAGCAAGGGTTTGCCTTTCGAAAAAGCTACGAAAACCAATCCTTTAATCTTCGAGCGTCTTTTTGGCTTCACATATAAGTCATTACAAACGACGAAATACTTGCTTCTAGAAAACTTCTCTAGATATTCCATAACTGCAGAATTAGAAAGATGTTGCAAAACATCTTTGCAAATAATTAGCTGGTCATTCAATTCTAGAAAATCAGAGTCGATCTCGGAGCGGAAAGTTCTTCCTTCTCTACCAAATTCCAGGTTCAATTTTTGAGATAATTCTCTAACTACATCAATGCCAGTATAATGAATACTTTCAAATTTGTAGTCTCGCCACATTTTCCAATCGCCGTGACCGACATCTAGCACTTTAGAAATTTGTAGAGTGATTATAACTTCTTTAACAAAATTTACATAGGGTGCGGCGAAGTCAGGGTTAGAGCCACTCCCTGATAAGGGAAGATTGTCAGACCCATCTCCCCAATCTCCATTCTGATAAATGTCCGCAAAAACATCACTCTTTCCCATGACTAAAATTTCTCATCTTGGGCGCTTTTGTGCAAGTGCAAAAACCGAGTCAGATGCAGATTCCAACCGTAAATTTCTGATATTAGTCAAAACTGAGGGAGATAAGTACATTTACGGCATGAAAATTGCTAGAAAGGCCGAAACCGACTATTCCTATGCCCTTCATTTGCGCTTTAAAAAGTATTTGCGGACAGAAATGATTACTATTCTTAGAAATCCGAAATCACACTATCTGAAATGTACAATGAACTTTACTAACTATGTACGGAAACCAAAAAAAATCCTGAAAAGTTTTTTTGCATGGAAGAAGAATTTGAAAGAGATAAATAAAATTGCTAATCAAGAGAATTACATTGCTTTCTCAATTTATGGTTTCAAACCCGGAAATACAGACATTAGTTTATACCAATTTTTGGCAATCACGAGCTTTATTCACAAGAACCCTAAAATACCGGTATACATTTTCTATGCTTTCGATAATGATGGAATTTATTGGAAAAAACTTCGTCGGCACGCAATTCTGATTCAACTTTCAGATTTTGATTTTTATAGAACAGCCCGATTTAATCATTATGCTCATAAATCAGACATACTCCGATTGCTCATTTTGCAGATTGTAGGAGGACTGTATTTCGATATCGACACAATATCTGTAGGATCAATAGAATCCATAACAAATCCGACGACAGCTGTACTCGGCTTCGAGCGCAACCCAGTGACAAATGAGATTTCCGGGATTTGTAATGCAATTATTTGGAGCCCCAGGGAAAATCTGTTTATAAATGAGTGGATTTACAAATACAGGGGTTTCTATAGCAAAGGTAAAGACGCTTTTTGGGGGGAACACTCAATCAGATTGCCACTATGGATTCTTAGTCATCCAAAATTTCAATCTCATGCGACTGTTTTACCTCCTGCCAAACTTTTCGCAATAGATTGGTTGAGATTGAATGAAACTATTCTTTCATCATCTAATCAGAGTCTGTGGGATCCTAAGGAATCTCCACCTCTAATTCATTTATGGGAGACACTCGCTCAAGAGGATCTTGATCGAATAACACCTGCATATATTCAGAAATCTGATTCATGGTATGCCATAACTGCGAGGGAAAGTCTAAAACATCTAAACGAAACTTTAATTATCTGATGAAATCATCAATATGAAACTCTCCACTCCTGTCTATATTTTGGGCCTTGAGAGAAATTTTCGCGGTGAGAACTTAGTAAACACACTGAACGCGCACTTCAAAGATGTTCAGGTATTTTTTGGGTTTGACGCATATTCTTCATCTCAATCCGAAATTGACGAATTTTTGGATTTGAAGTTAACTCAATTTCTAATACACCGGAAGATCTCCCGAGGTGAAGCGGGATGTGCAATAAGCCATAAGATGATCTACGATGAAGTTGCTTTAAGACAAATACCAAATGCATTGATTCTTGAAGATGATTGCCTCGTTACTGACTTCCCAAAGTTGTTGTCAATAATTCAAGATTTCAGCCAACTTATCAGTTCAAATCCCCAAGCACCAATTGCATTGCAGCTTGGATCACTTCATTTCAACTATTCTAAAGATGAGCCTGAACTATTGCTTGAGAAGATTGCATTTCCTTCATACGGAACATTTGGATACTTGATAAGTCAATCTGCAGCAGTCCTACTAAGTGAAAAAAACTTGCGAATTTCAGCCACAGCTGATTGGCCTATATGGGCACTCGATATACAGTGGTACAGACCCTCACAGTCGATTATTCAGGTTCAACTTGAGACTTCAACGATTTTGCAAGATCGATCAGAAATTTTTTTAAGGGAGAACCGAAAAGGATTCTTAGAAAGTCTAAGAAGAGCTTTGCGATATCTCTCTACTCTATTCGGAATCCGTGTTGTTATTGCCAATCGGCACAAAATACCGGCTAAATTGATTTGGAAATGGGATATTGAATTCAAATATTGGAGAAAGAACTTAGAGAAGAAAAATCGTAAATCACTCGGATGAAGAATTGCGATATGCATAAAAGTAAAAAGGTAAGAAAACGAAAATAGTAGACAAGATAGTCGCAAGTAAGGGTCCAACAATGCCAAATCCATGACTACAGAACCAAAAAGTGAATGCAACATTTACGACTGACCCAAACATTGAAATCTGGAAATATCCGGTAAATACCCCTCCGGCAAAAAGTATTCGAGATATCTTCGTAGCCAATAATAGTGAAAAACACCAGATTACCGATATGAAGATTTCCAAATATGTAAAACTGAACTTACCGCTGGTTAAAACTGCAAGAATTGTTTTTAAAAAAAATATCAATGGGATTACGGCAGCAATAGTCAAAATCAATAATCTCCGAATGAATCGGATAAACTCGTTGTGTGCCTCAACAATTCTCCCTTGAGAGCCGAGCCGTATGGTATCTACAGTTTCGTTTGCTGTAGTCCAAACATAAATAGTGACTACAAGTTGAAAAACTTTGGCAATTACTCCATATCTAGCCACTTCTGACGAATCGTTATAGAGCGCCAAAATTAAGGCATCGAACTGAACTGAAAGTATTGCGCTCACCTGAACAATCCAATTCCCTAACTGGGTGCCGAACCCGAAATACGAAACATTCCAGCTGATATTTCTAAAGTCAAGGAAATCATTCTTCTTAGAAATCCAAACCAAAGCTGATATCGAAATTACAACTGGAATAAACACGATTCCCAAAGTCATAGGAATAATGGGTGCTTTCATGAAGCTGCAAAGAATCAAAACTATAGATACTAGTGAGTTACTAACACTGTTTAAGACTGAACTCAGACGATTCTTCTCAAATACAAGCAATATTCTATTGGTGAAGCTAACTAACCCACCTAAGACATTTGAAAATAGCACAAGATAGATTGCGATCTCAAATTGCCCACTCAGCTCAATAGAATCACTTGCATTTCTATTCTGTATGAAGATATTTACGAAGGGCAAACTTAATACTGAAAACACAGAACTATAGAGGACTATTCGGATAATTGTAGATACATAGATTCTTTTGGCTTCAATCAATTCATCTTTATGCAATTTACTGATGAATACTGGCAAGAATGAGTTGATCAGACCTAAATCTACTAAAACTTGAATGGAAAACAAGGCGAGAATTACGGTGATCAATCCAAATATTGCGGCTCCAGAATTTCGCAGAATAATTGAGATTGCAAAAAGATTTAGAATTGCCGGGATAATTCTGGCAGAAGCAAAAGAGAAATATTCTTTGCTAGAGCTCAAGGTTTTTCCAAAGTTAATTTGCATCAGGCAACTTCCAAGTATTTATGATCGTAAAAAATATCACTTGATCAGACCGACTCAATTTGTATTTCCACAATCCGGAGATACGTTCATGGACCATTTGAGGAGCTGTTCGAAATTCTCTTCCCATGTAAATTGTCTCGTAGTTTGATCTACTAAATCGATCTCTGTAGTTAATTTTCCCACGGACAGAATCTCACTCATCAAGATATGATTTATTCCATTCAATTGCTCATGGTGGCGCATCCAATCTGGAACTAGAGGGATTAATCCAAGTTTCATTGCATTAGCGAGTTTCATTGGTGATCTACCTCTATTTGCATCAGTATTTATGTACGGTAAAACCAGGAACTTGTACTTTTTCATAACGAAAAAAGATTTGTCAAAATCAATTGGACCCATGAACGTTACTCCATCGGGCAATTTAGTTGGAACTTTCCCAGTGCCAAATAGGTGTAAAAATTCAAAACCCGGTGATAAAGAAAGTTTTTCAATAAACTCCCAATCTATTCGATTATCCAAGGATCCAATGTAAATCATCCCATGGTGAAATTCTTCGTCATTTGTCAACTTGGAAACGGCGACACTAATTCCATTGGGTATAACAATTGTGTTTTTTGTTGGTAGTTCAAGGTTGAGAAGTATAAATTTATTTGTAACTGCAATTCCGTAAATCTTGGGCAAATTTTTGTAGATTAAGCTGCGTTGTCTCTTATCAGATATTACATCAGTTAATCTCAAAATAATTCTAGTTTCAGCTTTTAGAAGATCAACAAACCTCAAGAAATATGGTTGGTCGATTAAAACTAAATCGTATTCACTTTTCAATATGGAACGCAAAGCAGTCCCAGGTAGCCACTGAGAAAGTTTAACCTGCAGCGGAAGAAGGACGAACGGTACTCGACTCCACGTCACTAATTGATTCCTATCCAATCTTAAGGATTCTTCTTTTCCGAAAATCAAGTTCAGAAGAAAGTGCAATGGGCTTATCGGAGTACTTACATGGAGGATTTTGTGTCCCTGAGCTAACGCCACTTCGGAAAGTTCATGGCTACCAACACGATAAAGTCCCCCATAAAAAGTATGGCTTAGAAAGAGAATCTTCACCGTATTTCCCAAATTCTTGCGGCCAAGTAATTTGGTATCAGGAGTGAAATCAGGCGACCTGCACATATTGCTATCAAATTCAACAATCTATCTGGGGAATCACCCTTTGCCATCCGTAGAGACTTTCTAATCAGTGGAGTAAATATCCTCAACAATACGTATCGTCGATTACCATTGCATTTGTGAACAACCCCAAAGCTGATTCCATACTTGAAATCGACTGCAACCGAGTGTATTGGCCTCTCTCGAAAATCCACACTTGCAATCCTATTCAGCATTAATACTTTTTTGCCGCTACTCCGAGCTCTGTAAAGCAATTCTGTAACTTCTCCAGACTGTAGTAGGGAGTCGGCACCAGGACCAAGTCGAGTATTGAAAAGTTGTGGTGATTCCAAACAATCGACTCTCAAAATCATTCCCGGTTCAATAACACTCGAAATGTCAGCTCCACTTAAGAAACCGGTTTTACCACTTGCCCGTTCGCCATTCCTATAGGCATATATCCCACCGATAGCAAAAACCTCTGGGAACAAATCAAATAGACGGATACTCTCTTCAATAAAACTTATGCTTGGGATGGAGCAATCATTTAATGTGAAAGCGAAATCGACATGCGGCGGAAGGTTTCGTATTGCAATGTTACGTCCATTCGAAGCACCTCTTCTACTTAGGTGTTGAATGATGAAGTTTGTACTCTCACTAATCTCGCTCGCGATCTGAACTCCAGCAGATGATTGGTCCGCAATTGATATAACTAGTTCGTTCTCTAGGCAAAATTTAACCAGCTGATGCAATTCAGGTCGTACACCCAGGGTTGGAACAACAATTCCAATTCTATTCATCATTTTCACACTAATTCTGGTCAAAGTTCGACATGACTTGAACCGTTTCTGGCCATTTATCCATTATCACCTCAGCCAACCGCTTTTGAAAATTCGATGCTTTGTAACGTTGGACAGACTCAGAAACGAGTTGACGGTCCAATTTCAAGGCTTGCTCAATTGCATCTTGCAAATCTTCAAACGAATCAACTAAGACTCCATTCTTCGAGTTTACACTCTCCAACAAACCTCCTTTTGCAATCCCAACAACCGGAGTACCTGTGGCCATGGCTTCTAAGGGCAAAATACCAAAATCCTCATGTGCGAGGTGCAGAAAGACAGATCCTTGTGAAAGCAAACTGGCTAATTCGTGTCTAGAGGGGCTAATTATAAATTCTACATACGCTCCAAGATCAGTTGCCGCCTTTCGTAAGGACGTTTCTTCAGGGCCGCTCCCTGCAATTTGAAGTTTCATTCCTAATTGAGCGGCAATTTTGATGCATTCGAGGTGGCCTTTATAGGGAACCAGTCTACCGCCCGTAATTAAAGTTCTGGAGGCTAACCTGTCCTTCTTGAGAAAATCTGTGAAGAAATCAATATCTACGGGAGGATTAATTACGATTGATGGAACTTCCCAAGCATCCAATATCCTACGAGAGACCTCATGTGAATTTGCGATAAATAGTGCCTTTTTGTTGACTAGGAACTTGTCAATTTTTTTTAATGCATAGATTGCGAATCGGTTAAATTTGCCTTCCGTACCCGCCCTATTATCAATTTCAGGCGCCCACAAATAGCGAGCCGGGGTGTGAACATAAATCAAGTATCTGCCGTTTCTTTTACGTATTCTGGACATATGAGCGAACAAAAAAGAGCTGGTAATTAGGAAATCTGTAGATGAAGGAACCCCAACAAGATGATGAAAAAGTGAAAACAATCCAATAATTTTCTTCGGAAGTTGAGGTAACTTAGAAAGTAGAACAGATTGTTTGGTCAGCCCTAGAATTTCCGAATGGCTGTATACGCTGTAACAAGCGGGTTTATGAACAAAGATTTCTCCAATTACCGCATTAACGTATTCAGCACCCCCATATTTCTCATTCCACTCAGTTTTCAAAACTACTTTCATTTAGGACCTTCTAATAAGGCGATTTCATGTTTGAAACCTTTGTTTGATTTATACAGAAATACATGCATTGCAATCAACGCAAAGATAATCGGGAATGCTCTACCACTACCAAACCAGAACTCCCTGGGTAATTCGATAACTCCAACTGTTAGAATAGAATAGCCCACTATATAACTATATTCGCCGCTGACTATTTTGTAGTAAGAAGTGGAATAACAGAAGGCAATTAAGAATAAAGTGACCACCATGCCAAATAGACCAAAATCTGCATATAGTGATGGATAGACATGTAAATTATTGAACTCATCAGTACCTGACACAATTCTGAGAATTCTTGACCAGGGCAAACTCGAAGAATTTCCCTGAAAATGCTCAAGCAAAATGTGCCCAAACAATGGAAAATTCCAAACAAAATCGAGACCTATTATCGGAACTCTCGAAATTTCGGCATGATAATTAATATAGATGACTCCATTATTCAGAGCAGTTGAGTAATAATCTAGCAGTCGATGGAAAGCGAAGGAAAAAAAATTTATATCGATTTTCAATCGATAATACTGCCAACTTCTAAAAAATTCATTTATCGAGAAAAATAAAAAGAAACAAATTGCAAATGCCGTATATATCAAAAGAGTATTCAATCTAATTTTATGCTTATTTTGCAGCAGCCAAACGACAAATAATGGAAGAAGAATCTCTAGTAGTGCAAGTCTCTCATGATTAACCTGGGATCTAATCAAGGTTATAAAAATACCAAAATAGATTTTCCATTTTTGACTACTACGCTTGAACCCAGTAAGGCGAGCTGTAAACAAACATACGATTGCCACGCTCATCAATTGCGTAACGGTCGTGACACCGGGGATTGTCCTCAAATGACCGCTAGTTTGATAAGAGAACCATCCTCTCAAATCACTCAAAATCCAGATTAGATACCCAAAGCAAGAGATAGCGAAGAGTAAGCCTCCGAACCTGTCTATAGTTTTTCCTTGTATTTCTAGCTCAAAATTAGTGTATTCAGGCTTTCCGTTCCGGGTGATCAACCTTCCAAAAATTATGCCGAAGAAACCGGCAAAAGTTGCTACCGCTAAAATTTTAAGAATATCGCTATCCGGCAGCCAAGCACGTTGAGGAAAAAGGCGCATGTCAGGTTTAATAAAATAGTTTAAGAAAGTTATTAAGGTTACCAAGAAATATAAGGTTGCAGGAGTCAAGATACTTTTTTCGGCAGCTCTTTTCATAGTAAACCACGGATAACCCGCGCAATTCGGTTCGCGACTTCTTCCCACGTGTCTGCCTTATAAGTAAAAGAAGTTTTTTTAAGTTGCAAAATATTTTGTATCCAAAGACCGCTATCCAACTGCAATAATGTTAAGCCAGCACAAGTAATCTGGTTCGCAACTCCTGTAACTGAGGAGATTACTGGAGTTCCCAGAGAGAGGGCTTCAACAACCGGCATTCCATAGCCTTCATAAATACTAGGGCTAAGGAGAGCAACTGCATTTTCAATCAAGAAAATTAATTCACTATCTTTAGGATGAATTATTTCAATCATCCACGGGTATTCTTTCGTTTTGAATACAGGAAAAGTACTGATCGCAACGGAGCTAATCACTAATAATTTCAACTTGCGTTGTCTGTAGATTTCCGGCCAGATTTCAATCAGAAAATGTAGATTCTTTCGGGAATCGTGTCCGCCGACTAAGATCATATATTCTGAATTTTCAGGAACTTCAATACAACGCGCGCCTACCTCTCCATCTTTGGCTAAACCTGGTGCAGCACCAAGTACATGAACTGTATTTTCATCTAGGTCAAACCGTTGGCATATTTCCTGTCTTGAGAAATTGCTTACAGTCGCAATGGTTTTAACTTTTTTGATTAGTCGAGGAATCATAAGATTGGCAAACTTTGAATAGCTTCGTGCAAAGTTTTCTGGGTATCTCAGAGGGGATATATCATGGAGGACTAGAAATTGATTTTCAATCAGTGGGCCCCAATTGCAAAGTGAGATGAGTAAATCTTGCTTATGGATTTTTTGTGGGATACAAATTAGTTCGGCAAGCCTGGTTACCATGTGATTTGGTGATTCAAGTCCAAAAGATTCAACTGTCGAAATATACAAGCTTTGGTGGAGTGGTTTTGAGACTAATTTAGCCCACCTTGCAACGCCTCCAGAATGGTTTAATCCGCGAGGATTTAGCCAAAGTTTTCTAGAATTTTGGCTACTCATTTCTTAAAGGTAATCCTAACTACAGACTTTAGCGAGGGCATTTCTCAGTAAAAACCGATACCTAGGGCTTATTTTCTCATCGGCTCACGCCTAAACTTAAGTCCTAACCCATTGGAGAAGCATGGCTACCGGCTTTCGTGCACGCGTACTTGTGGCAGAGGATGAAGAGTTCACGCTCAATCTTCTGCGTGAAGTTCTTGAGGGTGCCAACTTTCAG
>Ga0114967_10004955_pt1 | contig 10617 bp, 7 predicted proteins | sample M_130628_MF_Meta_FD_92639 | JGI IMG/M metagenome (GOLD analysis project Ga0114967, IMG submission 92639) | Freshwater microbial communities from Lake Montjoie, Canada to study carbon cycling - M_130628_MF_MetaG | ecosystem: Environmental > Aquatic > Freshwater > Lake | place: Lake Montjoie... | reverse complement strand
TCGAGCTCCATGCGCGGCTCGCCGGGGGCGGGCGAGCGCATCACGCGCACCACCGTCTCCTTGCCGGCCGTGCCGTGGAACAGGTCCTCGATGGCCGATTCCGCCTTCACGGGCTCGCCGTTCACCGCCACGATCACGTCGCCCACCGCGAGCGGCGTCTGGCCCTTGGTGGCCGGGCCGTCGCGGAGGATCTCCTCGATGCGGAACCCGCCGTCGGCGAAGACCGTGCGTGCGCCGATGCGGCCTGCAGGCAAGCGCACCGCGCCATCGCCGCCCGGGCTGCGGACGCCCAGGTGGCTGGCATTGAGCTCGCCCAGGAAGCGGTTCGCCACGTAGTCGAACTCCTCGTCGGTCCGCGCGTTGTCGGCGAGCTTCACCCACTTGTCGGTGAGCTTCGGCCAGTCGCAGCCGTTCATCGTGGGGCTGTAGAAGATGCCGCCCATGATGCGTGCCATCTCCAGGAACTTCTGGTGGCTCTGGGCCGCCAAGTCGAGCTCCACCGTGTCGCTCAGGTCGACGGGCTTCGCGTCGCCCGCCGGCACGTTCACCACCGAGGCGCCACCCTTGCCGACCACCACCAGCTTGTCGCCGGCCAGGTTGATCTGCTGGATGCCGCCCGAGGCGCCGATCTTCTTCGCCTCGCCGCCGGACCATGCCACGCTGTTGAGGCCCGCGGCCTCGCCGACGCCGCCCATGAAGTAGACGCGATCGCCTGCGGGGGAGATCTCCAGGTCGATCTCGTTGCCGGGCATCGTGGTCAGGCGCCGCAGGCGCATGTAGGCGTCGTCGAGGTCGAGGGGCTTCGGGGGCTCCTTCTTCGACTCGTCCTTCTTGGCGTCCTTCGGCTCTTCCTTCTTCGCGTCATCCTTCTTCGACTCGTCCTTCTTCGCGTCATCCTTCTTGCCGTCGCCCTTCTTCGGCGCGCGGTCGGCGGCCTTCTTCTTCACGGCCTCGCCGGCGTCCTTGAAGTACTGGTCGAGCTCGAAGCGCTGCATGCCCTCGAGCTCCTTGTCGAGGAACACCATGTAGATGTCGGCATCGTTGTCCACGCGCGCCGACGAGAAGGCGAGCACCTTGCCGTCGGAGCTCCAGCGCGGATTGGCGTCCGGGTCGGGGTGACGCGAGATGTTCACCGGGGCCGCGCTGCCGTCGGCGGGCACGATCCAGATGTCGCTGTTGAAGTTGTCGTCGTCCTGGCGGAACGCGATGTGCCGGCCGTCCGGGCTCCAGCGCGCGTCGATGGAGAGATCGAAGCCGCCGCGCAGGTCCTTGTCCTGCCCCGTGGCGATGTCACGCACCACCAGGGTGCGCAGGTCGCGGCGATAGATGATCTTCTTGCCGTCCGGCGACGGGTTCGGCGAGCGTTCACTGACGTTTGGCAGCGCGATGAACGGCTTAACCTCCACCTTGACCGCGTCGGCCCAGCGGGCGCCTTCGTCCTTCTTGTCTTCCTTCTTCTCGTCCTTCTTGGATTCGTCCTTCTTGGGCTCATCCTTCTTGGCGTCGTCGACGGGCTTCTTCTCCTCCGCCTTCGGCGCGTCGGGGGCGGGGGCAGGGGCTGGCACAGGGGCAGCCGCCGGCGCAGGAGCGGCGGCCGGATCCGCTACCGTAGCGGTCGCCGGCTCGGCAGCCTTGGGCTCCGGTGCCTTCGGCTCCTCGGGCTTCGGCTCGTCCTTCTTCTCCTCTGCCTTCGGCTCTTCCTTCTTCTTCGGATTCACCTTCTCCTTGAACGCGCTGCGGATCTCGCCGCGCGTCTGCGTCACCGTGGCCTCGTAGATGGAGTCGTTGCCATCCATGTCGCTCGAGAAGAGGAGCTTGGCGCCGTCCGGCATCCACACCACGTCGCGTTCCCGCGAGGGGGAACGCGTCACGCGCACGAAGGGCGAACGCTCGTCGACGCCCTTCACGTAGACGTCGCCGTAGGCGATGATGGCCATGGTCTTTCCGTCGGGCGAGAGCTGCGCCTCGGTGACGTCGCGGCCCACGGCGCGCGGGCGGATGCGGTCGGCCTCGTCCTCGGTGCCCTGCACCGTCACCTTCACCGGCTGCGCGCCGGGAGTGGCCAGGTCAAGGCGCCAGAGCGAATCCCACACGCAGAACAGTGCGGTCTTGCCGTCCACGGAAACCGCCAGGTCGCGGATGTCGTCGTCGAACGAGGTGAGCTGCGTGCCACCCTCGGACGGCGCTGCCGAGAAAGGCTTTCGCCACAGGTTGACGCTCTTGCCGTTGCCGCGGTCGGTCAGGTAGACGATGTCGCTTCCGGCGGGGAACGCCCAGCCGTCGTTGCCCTTCCAGTCGGTGTGCTGCGTGAAGCGGCCGGTGCTGCGGTCGAGGCTGTAGATGTCGCGTTGGTCCGGTCCCTGGTAGCCGCGGCGCATCCACGCGCTGGTGCCGCGCTCCATGATCACCGACTTGCCGTCGCGCGAGGCCAGCGGATGCGAGGCGAACGCATCGCACACGCGCTCCACCGATCCGCCCGCGAGCGGCACCATGTACGGACGCGGTGCGCGGAACAGGTCGTTCTCGCGCGAGGACTCGAAGTAGGCCACGGGGCGGCCGGCGCCGTCGACGCCCGTGCCGGAAAGCAGCGCCACCGAGTCGCCGAAGGTCAGCTGGCGCACGCCGCTGCCGTCGCTCTTCATCACGTAGAGGTTGCGGCCGCCGTCTCGATCGCTGTCGAAGACGATCGACGCGCCGTCGGCGCTGAATGCCGCGCGGCCTTCGTTCGAGGGATTCGCCGTCAGGCGGATGGCGCCGCCGCCGGTGACCGGGCACTTCCAGACATCGCCGCGCCAGCTGAAGACGGCCACCGTGCCATCGGGGCTCAGTGCCGGGTATCGGGGAAGGTCCACCGTGCCCGCAATGGCGCTCAGGGCGGGGACGGCCAGCGCAAGGCTGGAAACGATGGCGGCGCGGGTCTTCACGGGCATCTCCTGGGGCTTCCCGGCGCTTCTGGCGGCGGGAAGGACGTAGTTCACGGGCAGCGGCCGAATTGCGCAAGTTGCCCCCTTGCACGGATTTGCCCCTTCCAACCAAAAATCTGCGCCCGGGAACTTGCACGTGCCTTCCCGGAATTCGAGATTCAGGGCGTCGGACGTTGATGCCCCTTGCGGGGCTGGACTTTCGGGTGCCGTTGTGTGCGCCCAGTCAACGACCGTGCCGCCTGTGGCGGTGAACCTGTGGGTCCCCGCGCGCGTAGCACGCGCATGTGGACCCAGAGAGGGACAGCATGACCATGAGTGACTCGCTCCCCAAGCCCCTGCCTTCCATCAACGCACTGCGGGCCCACCTCAAGCTCCTCGAGCGCGGCGTGAACGATGCGCGCGACAAGCGCGTCGGGCCCCGACCGCTGACGCCCAACACCAGCCAACGAGCCCCAGCTCCGGTGGCGCGACCGCAAGCCAGCGCCTCCGGCAATTACCAGATGCCCGCGGCGCGGTCCACGGAAGGCAGCAACGGCAAGCCCAAGGCCAAGCCGAAGACGGGCGCCGACTTCAGCGCATTCTTCAGCGAGTCCGAGGCCAAGCGCGCAGCCAGCTGAGCGCAGCCGGTGACCGGACAACCAACATGAGTCTCCTCGCATCGGCGGGACGGTACGTGCGCGTACCATCCCGCCGATGCGCATTGAATCACTCCAGTTCCTCCGCAAGCTCCTCGACACCCCCAGCCCGTCCGGGTACGAACGCGATGGCCAGCGCGTGTGGCTCGAGTACGTCCGGGCCAACGGCGCCACGCGGACCTGGAACGACGCCTACGGCAACTGCTTCGCCGAGCTTGCGCCCACCGCTGCCCCCGCCGGTGGTGCCAAGCCGTTCACGGTGGCGGTCTGCGGCCATGCCGACGAGATCGGCCTGATGGTCAACCACGTCGATTCCAACGGCTTCGTGTACTGCCGATCGATCGGCGGCATCGACGCCGGCTCCATCGTGGGCAAGCGGCTGCAGTTCCGCTCGAGCGTCCCCGGCGTGGACGCGCCGGTGCTGGGCCTGATCGGCGCCACCGCCATCCACCTGCAGGACCGCAGCGGGGATCCCAAGGTGCGCAAGCTGCATGAGCTCTTCATCGACATCGGCGCCAAGGACGAGGCCTCCGCGCGCGCCAGGCTCAACATCGGCGACCCGGGCACGTTCCTCGAGAGCAGCATGATGCTCTCGGACGAGCTGATCGTGGCACGCGCGCTCGACAACCGCATCGGCACCTGGGTGGCCGCGGAGACGCTGCGACTGTGCGCCGAGCGGAAGGAGCGCAAGGTGCGCGTGGTGGCGGTGAGCACGGTGCAGGAGGAAGTTGGCCTGCATGGCGCGCAGATGATCGCCACGAGCCTGCACCCGGACGTGGCATTGGTGACCGACGTCGGCCACGCCACCGACAGCCCGGGCATCACGCATGCACAGCACGGGCACTTCAAGATGGGCGCGGGGCCCAAGGTCGCCGTGGGTGGCGCGATGCAGCCCGAGGTGGTGGCGCGGCTCATGGCGACGGCGGAACGGCTGTCCATCCCGATGCAGCGCGGCGCCACCCCGGGCTCGAGCGGCACCGACACCGACTCGATCTTCCTGGCCGGAGGCGGCATCCCGTCGGGGCTGGTGAGCTTCCCCATCCGGTACATGCACACCACGGTCGAGATGGGACACCTGCGCGACCTGGAGCAGATTCCACAGGTGTTTGCGGGGTTCTGCGAAGGACTGACAGGTGCCGAGAAATTCGCCCCCACGCTGTGATACGGGCCTGTGCTTGGCTCCCGGAGTTCAGCATGGACCTGGAGACGCACCTGGACATGGCGCAGGAATGCCGTGATTCCTTGATATCCTGCGCCTTTCCTGCATGATCCAGTTCCTCTCCATCGCCTTCCGCAACATGAAGACCGTGGGGACGATCTGCCCCAGCTCTCCCATGCTGTCGCGGGAGCTGGCGGAGTCGGCCATCACGGCCACCTCGCCGAAGCGGGTGCTGGAGGTGGGACCGGGCACCGGGCCGGTGACCAAGGAGATCCTCAAATCGCTGCGCGACGGGGACGTCCTGGACATCGTGGAGCTCAGCACCGAGTTCTGCACCGACCTCGAGGCCAAGGTGATCGGCCCCTGGAAGGCGAAGGGCCGGCCGGGACAGGTCACGCTGCACAACGCCGCCATCCAGGACGTGCCGCTCGAGGCGGGCTCCTACGACTGCGTGGTCTGCGGACTGCCGTTCAACAACTTCGAGCATGAGCTGGTGGAGACCATCATGCTCCGCCTGCTGGACCTCCTGCGTCCGGGCGGCGAACTCTCGTACTTCTGCTACTTCGGCGCCAAGACGGTGAAGAGCACCGTCCTCGACGGAGCCGGCCGCGACAACCTGCGCGCCATCGCCCGTCTCGAGGACGAGCTGCACCTGGCGCACTCGGGCACCCGCCGCGTGGTCCTCGCCAACTTCCCGCCGGCCGAGGTGCGCCGTCTGAGGAAGCCGTGAGCGCAGCGCATTGAAGGAAGTCCAGGACCATTTCTTCAAGCTGGCCAAGGAAGAGGGCTATCGCGCACGCAGTGCGTACAAGCTCACCGAGATCGACGAGCGGTTCCACATCCTGCGGCCGGGCACGCGCGTCCTTGACCTGGGCGCCTGCCCCGGAAGCTGGACGCAGGTTGCCTCGCGCCGCGTGGGCGATCACGGACTGGTGGTGGGCATCGACCTGAAGGCCATCGAGAAGCGTGGCCTGGCCGGGAACGTGGTGGTACTGAAGGGCGACATCAACGAGCTGACGCGCGAGACGCTGCCGCCGAAGATGGAAGGCAAGCTCTTCGACACCGTGATCAGCGACATGGGCCCGGACACGAGCGGCGTGCCGATGGCCGACAGCGCGCGCAGCGTGCAGCTCTGCCATGCGATGCTCGACCGGCTGCCGTTCCTGCTGCGCACGGGCGGCCATGCCGCGATGAAGGTCTACGAGGGCGCGGACTACCCCGCCCTCCTCCAGCGCGCCGCGGGCATGTTCGACGAGGCGCGCGGGTTCAAGCCGAAGGCGAGCCGCGCGGAGAGCGTGGAGATGTTCATCGTGTGCCGCGGCTACCGCGGTCCGCGCGAGGCGTCGGCACGGCCGCGCGACCCTTCGCTGCCGCAGCGGGCGCCGAGCTCGGGCTGGAAGAAGTAAGGCGGGCGACATTCGTCTGCGGCGCTTGTACTGGCGCCCTCCGCCTGCAGAGGCACTCGCAGTCAGGTCGCTTGACTGGCCACCTTCGCCTGCAGAGGCACTCGCAGTCGCTCAGACAAGTTTTTGCTGCGCAAAAACAACTCGCTTGGTGCGAGTGCCTCTTTCGGCTGCGGGGGCCAGGGGCGCTTTGGGCCGGTGGCGTCGGTTCGGCAATGGCCTCACCGCCGCTCGTGGTGGTTGCGGCTTGCGTGTCAGGCAGGAACGGCTGACAGGGCGGACAGGCGCTTGCCTGCCTCGATGACGTTGGCTCGGGAGTTGAAGGCGCTGATGCGGAAGAAGCCTTCGCCGTGGCGGCCGAAGCCGGCGCCGGGGGTGACCACCAGCTGTGCGCGGGTGAGGAGCGCGTCGAAGGTTTCCCAGCTGCCGAGGCCTTCCGGGCAGGCCACCCAGACGTAGGGGGCGTGCTCGCCGCCCCAGACGCGGAGGCCCTGCGCGGCGCAGGCCTGGCGGAGGATGGCGGCGTTCTCCATGTAGAAATCGACCAGCTGCGCCATCTGCGCGCGGCCTTCGGGGGAATACAGCGCGGCCACGGCGCGCTGCACCGGCCAGCTGACGCCGTTGGAGCACGTGGCCCAGCGGCGCATCCAGAGGCGGTGGAGCGGGACGCGCTCGCCGGAGCGGGTGCGGCCTTCCACTGCCTTGGGAACCACCGTGTATCCGGCGCGGACGCCGGTGAAGCCGCCGTTCTTCGAGAAGCTGCGGAACTCCACGGCGCAACGGTCGGCGCCAGGGATCTCGTAGATGGACCGCGGCAGCGACGGATCGCGCACGTAGGCCTCGTATGCGGCGTCGTAGCAGATGAGCGCGTCGTTGGCGAGCGCCCACTCCACCCAGCGCGTGAGCTGTGCGCGCGTGATCACCGCGCCGGTGGGGTTGTTCGGGTAGCAGAGGTAGGCCACGTCCACGGGCTGCGCAGGCGGCTCCGGCACGAAGCCGTTCTCCGGCGTGCCGGGGAGGTAGACGAGCCCTTCGTATCCTCCGCCCGCGAGCGCGGCGCCGGTGTTGCCGGCCATCACGTTGTTGTCGACGTACACGGGGTAGACGGGATCGCACACGGCGATGCGGTTGCCGCCCTCGGTGGGCGAGCCCGCGGCGAGGATCTCGATGAATGCACTGGCGTCCGGCTTGCTGCCGTCGGAGAGGAAGATCTCGTCGGCCTCGATGGCGATGCCGCGCTCGCGGAAGTCGCCCTGGACGATGGCCTCGCGCACGAAGTCGTAGCCGGTGGCGGGGCCGTAGCCGCGGAAGGTCTCGCGCGAGGCGAGCTCTTCCACGCCCGCGTGCATGGCGGCGATGGCGGCCGGGGGAAGCGGCTCGGTCACGTCGCCGATGCCGCAGCGGATGATGCGTCCCTTGAGCGACGGATTCGCGTCGGCGAAGGCGGTGACGCGGCGGGCGATCTCGGGGAACAGGTAGCCGGCGGCCAGCTTGAGGTAGTGGTCGTTGATGAATGCCATGGGTGGTTCGTTGGGCGAAGTGCGACGCGCCGCGGAGGCGGGCGTCAGGGCGAGCTGAAGACTGACCCGTACTCCATGGGGTCCTTCACGATGCTGATCACCACGGGAGCGTCCACATTGCGCATCATGATGCGGTTGGAGCAGGTGCCGAGCCGGGCATGCAGCGTGTCCTGGTCGTTGCGGCGGTCAATGATGCGCCAGTCGCCGGCCTCGATGCGCGTGAGCACGCGGCCGTTCACGCAGTCGACGTCGAAGGTGCCGCAGGTGCCGTTGAAGGCGCGGAAGACGATCTCCGCGCCGCGGTTCACGAGGGTGATGTCCTCGCTGATGGCCCAGGGCGTGAAGACGTGGATCTCGCCGTCGGTGGTCTCCACCGAGCATGCGCCGCGGTTCTCGAAGACGTGCACCTTGCCGGAACGCGTCCGCACCTTGACGCGGCGCAGCTCGGGGACCTCGATGTCGATGTTCGTGCGGTGCAGCCACGCCTCGTCGTGCGAGGTCTCGCAGCGCATGACGAGCGTCGGCACGTCGCCGCCGCGGCGGATCTCGGCCTTGACGGAGATGTCCTTGAGCGACGCCGCGGCCTCTTCCTTGCGGTCGCTGCCATGGCGGGCCACCACGGTGACCATCATGCGCGCCTCGCCCTTGGTGTCCTGGCCGGAGCGGATCACCACGTCGCCGCCGAAGGTCTGCAGGTCGATGTCGACGATGCCGTCCACCGGGAGGACGTAGTTGCGGTCCTCGGTGACCGCGCCGTCGAAGCTGGCGGAGATGCTGGCGTGCGTCCGGTCGAGGCTGCGCTCGACGGAACTGTTCCCGGAGCATCCGGCGACCCACGCGGCAAGCGCCGCCAGGGTCATGGCGGGCCAGGAACGGAGAACGGTGCGGGGGCCAAGCATCCGCGGGATTCTACGATGCCACCATGCACCTGCCCGGCAACCTGCGGATCGTGGCCACCGTGGCGTTCGCGCTGATGAGCGTGGCGCCGGCATCCGCACAGCAGCCAGCGCGTCCGGCAACCGCCCCGATGGCGGGCTCCTCGCCGCCGACAACCGCTGCGCCGACGGCGCCGCTCCAGGACACCGTTCGAATCACGCTGCCGGAGGGGTCCGCGGGACTCCTGGGCGAGGAGGGCCGCTCGGGGCGGATGCTCCTCCTGCTCCTTGCGGAGAATTCGCCTGCGGCGGACGCGCTGCCGATGGATGCGCCGTTCTTCGACGATCCACAGCCGATGTACTCGGTGCCGGTGCAGGAACTCAAGCCGGGCGAGGCGGTGGCGATCGGCGCGAGCGCCATCGGATTCCCAGGCCCGATCGACTCGCTCGAAGGCACCTACCGCGCGCAGGCGGTGTTCGTGCGCAATCACACGGAGCGCGGGCATGCGTCGCCCGGCAACCTGGCCAGCGAGCTGATGGTGCTGACGTTCGTGCGGGGGAAGGTGGACAGCGCGGAGATCCCGCTGACGGTGAAGCTGCAGGCACCCCCGCGGCCGCAGGCGCCGAACCTGCGGTGGTTCGAGATGAAGAGCGCCGCGCTCAGCCGCGCGGCCGGGCGCGACGTGGTCATGCGGGCCGGCGTCGCGCTTCCCGATGGGTGGGACGACCCGAACTTCCGCCGCCGGATGTTCCCCGCCATCTACGTGGTGCCGGGTTTCGGCGGCCGATTCACGGACGCCGAGGGGATCGCGCGGCGGCTAGCCACGCCCGGCAGCAACGCGATCCTGCCGCAGGCGGTGTGGATCGTCCTGGATCCGGAAACGCCGCTTGGGCACCACGGATTCGTGGACAGCGCGGCGAACGGTCCGTGGGGCACCGCGCTGGTGGAGGAGTTCATCCCCGCGCTCGAGCGGCAGTTCAGGCTGATCCCGCGTGCGGAAGCGCGGATCGTGACCGGGCACTCGAGCGGCGGGTGGAGCTCGCTGTGGCTGCAGCTCGTCAATCCCGAGGTCTTCGGCGCGTGCTTCAGCAGCTCGCCGGACCCCGTGGACTTCAGCCGCTTCCAGGCGGGCGATCTGTACGCGGATGCGAGCGTCTTCTGCGATGCGGAGGGCAAGGAGCGGCCGTCGTACCGCGTGCCGCTCGTGAAGCAGTTCGACAAGGTGCGCATGACGGTGCGCGACGAAGCAGCCATGGAGCGCGTGCTGGGTCCGGCACGCGACAGCGGAGAGCAGTGGGACGCGTGGAGCGCCATGTGGAGCGCAGTGGATCCGGCGACGCGCCTGCCGCGGCCGATGTTCGATTCCATCACCGGCACCATCGACAAGGGCGTGGTACGCAACGCGTGGTCGCGCTACGACATCGCCGCCCGCGTGCGCGCGGACCCGATGCGGCACATCCCGGTCCTGCGCGAGAAGGTCCGCCTCCTCTGCGGTGCGCGCGACAGCTTCTTCCTGGACCGCGGCGTGCAGGGCCTCAAGGACGCGGTGGCCGAGGCGTCCGCCGCCATGGAGGCCAAGGGGCAGATGCTGCCGCAGGGCCCGGGGTACATCGAGCTGGTGCCGGAGGAGACGCACGACACCATGGCCGTTTCCGCGATGCTCCGCTGGAACGTGGAGATGCGGGAATACCTCAAGGCCAACAAGCTGGATTGATGGGATAATCCGCGCCCCGGAAGGACAACCATGAACACCACGAACACGATCCGCGCCATCGTTGCCGCCCTTGCCCTCTCCTGCGGATTGCTGCATTCGCCGGCGGACGCGCAGTTCGTCATCGGCGGCGGCATGAACAGCAACCCGGTGCTCTCGAGCAAGGATTTCGACGCCATCCTCGACTCCGTCGGCTTCGACGACGGGCAGCGGCAGCTTGCGGGCTCCATGTTCGACGATGCGCAGGTGCCGATGTTCGCGGCCAAGCGCCAGTTCGACGACGTGGTGGACCGCACGGGCACCGATACCGGCGACCAGAAGGTGCGCGAGGCGCAGCAGCAGGCCAGGCGCGCGCTGGCGCAGTCGATGACCGAGTCGATAGACCGGTT
>Ga0114967_10004949_pt1 | contig 10632 bp, 7 predicted proteins | sample M_130628_MF_Meta_FD_92639 | JGI IMG/M metagenome (GOLD analysis project Ga0114967, IMG submission 92639) | Freshwater microbial communities from Lake Montjoie, Canada to study carbon cycling - M_130628_MF_MetaG | ecosystem: Environmental > Aquatic > Freshwater > Lake | place: Lake Montjoie... | reverse complement strand
TGTGCGCAAGCGCAGCGCATTGAGGCGGATAAAGCCCTGTGCGTCGCGGTGGTCATAGGCCACAGCGCCTTCTTCGAAGGTCACCAGATCCTGGTCATAGAGCGAATAGGGGCTTTCGCGGCCGATCACCCAGCAATTGCCCTTATAGAGCTTCAGGGTGACGCGACCGGTCACCGCAGCCTGCGAATGGTCGATCAGAGCCTGCAACATTTCGCGCTCGGGCGAGAACCAGAAGCCGTTATAGATCAGCTCGGCATATTTCGGCATCAACTCGTCCTTGAGGTGGCCCGCGCCGCGATCCAATGTGATGGATTCAATGCCGCGATGTGCCACCGCCAGAATCGTACCGCCCGGCGTTTCATACATGCCGCGCGATTTCATGCCGACGAAGCGGTTTTCAACCAGATCGAGACGGCCGATGCCGTTGTCCTTGCCCAGAGCATTGAGCTTAGCCAGAATTGTGGCGGGTGACATCGCCTCGCCATTGATCGCCACTGCGTCGCCTTTGGCAAAGTCGATGCTGATGGTGGTGACCTTGTCGGGGGCGTCTTCGGGGCCGATGGTGCGCGAATAGACATAATCGGGCACTTCGACCGCAGGATCTTCCAGCACTTTTCCTTCGGACGAGGCATGGAGCAGATTGGCATCGACAGAGAACGGGGCTTCGCCGCGCTTGTCTTTGGCAATCGGAATCTGGTTCTGTTCGGCAAATTCCAGCAATTTGGTGCGCGAGGTCAGATCCCATTCGCGCCAGGGCGCGATGATGGTGATATCGGGCTTCAGGGCATAATAGCCCAGCTCGAACCGCACCTGGTCATTGCCTTTGCCGGTTGCGCCGTGCGACACCGCATCGGCACCGACTTTTTCGGCAATCTCGATCTGCTTTTTGGCGATCAGCGGGCGGGCAATCGAGGTGCCGAGCAGATAGACACCCTCATAATGCGCATTGGCGCGGAACATCGGGAACACGTAATCACGGACAAATTCCTCGCGGACGTCCTCGATGAAAATATTCTCCGGCTTGATGCCCATCAACAACGCCTTGTCGCGTGCCGGGCCCAATTCCTCACCCTGACCGAGGTCGGCGGTGAATGTCACCACTTCGCAACCATAGGTGGTTTGCAGCCATTTCAGAATAATCGAGGTATCAAGCCCGCCTGAATAAGCGAGCACGACTTTATTGACGCGCTTTTCGGCCATTGTTTTGTTCCTGACTCATCGCTCTGCATCATCAGGAGCCGCTGCTGGTCCAAGCGGCCCCCCGGGGCGCATCCCCAATCGAAAAGTGAGGCGGACTATAGGGATCATGCGCGTCGACGCAAGTCTCGGCAGAAAAAAACCTCTGGTTCAGGACAAAACCTTATTTGCCGCGTTTGAACTGGCTGACAAATTGATCGGCTTCCCTGACGGTCATGTCTTGCGCCACAAGGGTTTTGGCCTCGGCGGGCTTGCCGCGCAGCGCCAGCACCATCGCCAGATTTTTGCGCGTCATCACGGTGGCCTGCTGGCTGGTCATCGCTTTGCGCAGCGTCTGTTCGGCCTCCGCGAGATCACCCCACAGCGCATAGGACAGGCCCAGATTTGTCAGAATACTCGGTTCATCCGGCATGATCGCCAGAGCGGCTTTGTAAAAACTGCGGGCACGGACATGATCATTCTGCTGGTCTGCGGCCACGCCCTGCGCCGACAGGATCGTCCAATCCGGCTGGTCGGGGGCATGGGCATTGCCCAACACCTCCTCGGCCTGACTGGAGCGGCCAACATCGATCAGCGATTTGCCGAAGGCCGACAGCACTTCCCTGTCCTCGGGATAATGGATGGTCAGTTTTTCCAGCACGGCCACAGCCTGCGCGCTCTGGCCGGTCACCCTGAGGCTTGCGGCATAAGCAAGCGCCAGACGGCGGTTTTGCGGCCGCTCCTGATAGGCTTTGGCCAGATCGCGACGCTCCTTGTCGCTCAGATCCTCGAAATTATAGGCGCTGACCCGTGGCTGGGTGTTGGAGGAATTGAAGCTGATCGAGTCACCGATGCTGTTGCAGCCCGCCAGCAATGGCCCGACCACCAGCACTACACTGCCCATTCTGAAACAATGATTTTTAAAATTGTGATTCATTTTAAAAATGTGATTCATGGTGCGACTCCATCCCTGCATGCGCCAAATTATGACGATTTATCGTTAATGAAGGGTTAATGCGCCGAAAACGCCTATCGGATCACCTTGTCCGATTTGCATGTGGGCAGAGCTTGGGATCAAATATGCTTTGAATCACCGATGATGATTGGATGGACCATGCGCACGCCTCAAACACCCGTTTTGCACCCTGCTTTGCTCGAATCAGACAGCACCGCCATTCCGGTCATCGCTGTTCAGAGCCAGAACTGGAGCGTGGCTGCGGCGCGGTTCGGGGCCGCCGCCGAACATTATGCCAAGGCGCAGGGCTTTACCGGCAAAGACGGCAGCTGCCTCTGCCTGCCCGATCCAGAAGGCAAAATCGTCGCTGTGCTGTTTGGGTTGAACGAGGGAGCCAATGAAGACGGAGTGTTTGCAGCAGGCCGTCTGCCCCAGCTCTTGCCTGCCGGACAATACCGGCTCGACAGCGGCTGGCCCGATCCCGAACAGGCCGTGCTGGCCTTCGCGCTCGGCTCCTACCGGTTCACCCGTTACAAACAATCCGATCAATCGCCCCGCCAGCTTGTCGTGCCCGAAGGCGTAGATGGACATGCCGTCTCTGCCATGGCCAAAGCCGTTTTCATGGGCCGTGATCTGATTAATACGCCAGCCAATGACATGGGCCCGCAAGAGATCGAGGATGCCGCTTGCGCGCTGGCCGACCAGTTTTGCGCCAATATCTGCGTGATCCGCGGCGATGATCTGCTGGAGGCCAATTATCCGATGATCCATGCCGTCGGCCGCGCCTCGACCCGCGCACCGCGGCTGATCGATCTGGTCTGGGGACAGGCCAACCATCCCAAAGTCACCTTGATCGGCAAGGGCGTGGCCTTTGATACCGGTGGCCTCAACATCAAACCCGATGCGTCGATGTTGCTGATGAAAAAGGACATGGGCGGTGCGGCCACCGCGCTGGCTGCCGCGTCGATGATCATGGCCGCCAATCTGCCCGTGCGGTTGCGCGTGCTGATTCCGGCGGTGGAAAATGCCATTTCGGGTTCGGCCTTCCGTCCCGGTGACGTGCTGGCAAGCCGCAAGGGTTTGAGTGTCGAAATCGGCAATACCGATGCCGAAGGCCGCTTGATACTGGCCGATGCGCTTGCACTAGCCGATGAGGACAAGCCGGAACTGATCCTGCAATATGCCACGCTGACCGGCGCGGCCCGCGTTGCACTCGGCCCCGATCTGCCGCCGTTTTACACCAAAAACGATGCTTTGGCCGAACAGATCATGCAAACCGGACGCGCGGTGCATGATCCGGTCTGGCGGTTGCCGCTGTGGAACCGTTACCGCGGGATGCTGGAGTCCAAAATCGCCGATATCAACCATGTGTCGAGCGGCGGCTTTGCCGGTTCGATCACCGCCGCGCTGTTTCTCGACCGTTTCTGCGAACAGGCCAAAGACTATGTGCATTTCGACATCTTCGGCTGGACCCCGTCCGCCCGTCCGGGCCGCAACGAGGGCGGCGAGCCACAGGCGGCGCGCCTGACTCTGGCTTTGCTGCAAGCCCGATATGACCCGCGATATGGCCATTGATTAACGAGTCCCCGTGCTCTATATCGGTTGCGTAACAATTGAGTAGCGCCCATGTCACTCCATCTCAGACCCGGCCAAGCCCTGAAATTGTGGCATGACAGCGTGCTCGATCTGGTTCATCTCGATGAATCCGGCCTGACCGTACGCCAGCTCAGCATTTTGTTGACGGTCTATCTGGAATTGCCGCCGCATACGGTGCGGGGCGTGGCGCAAAAGCTCAAGGTCACCAAACCGGTGATCACCCGCGCGCTCGACAGCCTCGGCCGTCTCGAACTGGTGGCGCGCCGCCGTGATCCCGCCGACAAGCGCAATGTGCTGATCCAGCGCACCGTCAAAGGCGCGTTGTTTGTCGAAAAACTCGGCGATTTCATGGTCAACCGCGCCCAGATGCTGCCGTCCTGAGGGGACCCCATGAGCGCTTTCGATCCCCGCATCACCGCCGCCCGTCCCGATCTCGCAGCCGAACGCTGGCGCGGCATCATCCCTGCCGACCGCTATGCCGGGGGCATCTTGATGCAGGTCGTGACCGGCACGGCCCCGCTGTTCGGCGCCGCGCGATCGGATGGGCCGATGCAGAGCGAATTGCTGTTTGGCGAAACTTTGACCTGTTACGAGCGCAGCGATGACGGCTGGTGCTGGGGCCAGATGACGGGCGATGACTATGTCGGCTATGTCCCCTCGGACATGCTGGCCCCTGTGGCGTCAAAACCAACCCGCCGCATCGGTTCATTGCGCAGCTTTGTCTATCCCGGCCCGAGCATCAAATCGGCTCCCTTCATGGCCCTGTCCTTCGGGGCGCAACTGGTGATCACAGCCGAAAAGGACGGGTTTTCGAGCCTTGCCCAAGGCGGGTTTGTGGTCTCCCGCCATCTGGTGGACATCGATCACTGTGCCGATGATCCCGCAGCACAAGCGTTGATGATGCTTGGTGCGCCCTATCTGTGGGGCGGCCGCTCGTCGCTCGGCATGGATTGTTCCGGCCTTGTGCAACTGGCCTTGCAGGCCTGTGCCATCGCCTGCCCGCGTGACAGCGATCAGCAGGAACGGGCCCTCGGCAGCACCGTCGGACAGGATTCGGACCTGCAGCGCAATGATCTGGTGTTCTGGAAAGGCCATGTCGGCATCATGCTGGATGCCGACATTTTGCTGCATGCCAATGGCCACCATATGGCCTGTATTGCTGAGCCGCTGGCCGAAGCGCGTGCGCGGATTCTGGCCAAAACCAGCCATGATATCTCGGCAATCAAAAGGCTTGATCCGCTTCCGGAATAATCGTTGCCCGATCCGGCTTTTGTTAATAGCCACGCTTTATCTCGACCAGATGCAGCAGGGGCTGGCCCTGTTCCATCCGTCCGATCTGGCGCGCCACCAATTGTCCGATCGCATCGGGCGCGGACATGGCGGCATTGTGCGGTGACACGACCACACAGGGGTGGCTCCAGAGCGGAGAATCCACAGGCAACGGCTCCGCCTCGAACACATCGAGAATGGCCTCGCCCAGACTGCCGTCTTCCAGACAGGCCAGAATATCGGTCTCTTTCTGCAAGCCGCCGCGTCCAGCATTGATCAGAACCGGCTTGCGCAACGCCCCGTTTTGCGACAGTCCCCTCAAAACATCCGCATTGATCATGCCTCTGGTGTCGGGGGTCAGCGGCAAAAGCACCACCAGAATATCGGTTTGCGCCAGAAAGGGTTTCAACCCTTCCCCACCCGAAAAACATGTCACCCCGTCGATCCGGTGCGCCGAACGGCTCCAACCGGACACCGTAAAGCCCATCACTTGCAGCTTGTGCAAGGCATCGCGGCCCAATACGCCCAAGCCCATCACCCCGACCCGCACATCCTGCGCGGCGGGCTGGTCGCGGTCATCCAGCCAAAGCGTTTCTGCCTGTTGTTTCTGGTAACGGCGTTGCTGGCGCAGCACCATCAAGGCGTGCATCACGACATATTCGCTCATCCGCGCGGTCAGATCGGCATCGACCACCCGCGTCACCGGCACGTCGGGCAAATGCGGATCATTCAACAAATGGTCGACGCCCGCCCCCAGCGAGAAAATCGCCCTCAAATTCGGCAGTTGCGACAAAGATCCCGCCGGATGCTTCCAGCTCACCGCGTAATGGATGCTTTCGGGATCATAATCGCCACCAAGCGCGACAATTGTGCGGCCGGGCAGCAACCGCTGGAACCGTTCGACCCAATGAGCGACATCCCAACCCGTAATCGCAACCAGAACAGACATGTGCCCCTCTTTCACCGATACCCGCGATGCTCTGTGTCTTAGCCCAAGCACGCAGTAAATTGAACCTCGGAATTGAATATTGCATTTGAACCTTGACCAATCGCCAAATTCTGCGTGGAATAGACAAAGTCAATCTGTGCGGGTTGAGGCCGATCATGCGTAAAGGCTTGCTTCAATTATGGTTTCTGGTGCTGGCATGCGGGATGTCGATCCTGCTGCCAAACCCCTCTCAAGCGCGCAACGGCCCCATCCAGACCGATGTCGAACTGGTCTTTGCGGTAGATGTCTCTTTTTCCATGGATCCCGAAGAGCAATATTTACAGCGGCAGGGCTATATCGAGGCCCTGCGCTCGCCTTTGTTGATCGACGCAATCAACAAGGGAATTCACGGCAAGATTGCCGCCACCTATATCGAATGGGCGGGCGAACCGTTTCAACGCATCGTTGTACCGTGGCAAGTGATCGATTCGGCGGCCAGTGCCGAACAGTTTATTGCCAGGTTGGAGAGCGTCCCCACCCAACGGCTGCAACGCACTTCCATTTCCGGTGCCATCGATTTTTCGGCGAAGCAATTCATCAATAACGGCTTTTCGAGTTTCCGGCAGGTGATCGACATTTCGGGCGACGGCTCCAACAATCACGGCCGTCCGGTCAACAAAGCGCGCGACGACGCTCTGGCGGCAGGGATCGTCATCAACGGCCTGCCGATCATTCTGAACCGTCCCAACGAGCGCTTCAGGGACGTTGACCGGCTCGATCACTATTACGAGGATTGCGTGATTGGCGGTCCCGCATCCTTTGTTATTCCTATCAATGATCGCACGCAATTTGTTCAGGCGACCCGTACCAAGCTGATTTTGGAGATTTCCGGCCTTGTGCCGAGGCCGCAAGCGCAGTTGATCCAACCCGCCAGTGCGGCACAGCCGCGCATCTCGTGTTTTGCCGGCGAACGCTTGTGGCAGGAGCGGTGGGGCCGCGATTTTTAGGCTCAGGTGCCGCGCGGTTTGGCGCGCATGGTCGGCATGGCGGCGGCTGGATCATCCGGCCAGACATGGCGGGGATAGCGCCCTTTCATCTCGCTTTTGACTGCCGCCCATGATCCGCGCCAGAAACCGGGCAGGTCACGGGTGATCTGGATCGGCCGATGGGCGGGTGACAGCAAATGCAGCACCAGCGCCAGACGCCCGCCGGCAATGGTTGGATGCGCTGTCAAACCGAACAATTCCTGCACGCGGATGGCCAGAACCGGCCCTTCTTCGGCCTCGTAATCAATCGGATGCGCTTGCCCGGTAGGGGCCATGAAATGGGTCGGGGCGTCCTGATCCAACCGCTTGCGCAGGCTCCAGTCCAGCAGGTCCCTGACCGCCTGATCAAGCCGGTCGGCGGGCAATCTGGCGACCGAACCGATACCGCGCAGATGCGGGACCAGCCATGCCGCGCCATCGGCCTGCAAACCCTCGTCCGACAGATCGGGCCAGACCGGATCAACCCTGCGCAAAAATTCGACCCGATCCCGCCATTGCTTGAGATGTTTGCTCCAGGGCAGGCAGGCCACACCGGTTTCGGCAATGCCGCGCGCCAGACACAGCGCCGCCGCCTCGCTGTCGGGCACCGGCAACATCCGCTCGGACAGGGTCAGTGCCCCCAAAGTCTGGATCGCGCGACAGCGCAAGGCCAGCGCCTCGCGCTCGAACACCAGCCGCTCCTGCCGTTTGATCGACGCGGCAAACACCCGCTCGATATCGGCCATCTCCAACGGGGCCGCCGCCAGTATCCGCGCGGCAGAGGCACGGCCCGTCACTTCGGCAATCGCCAGATAATCGCATTGCGCCAAACCATCATGCGGCGGGACCGAAGCGGCCCGCCCGTTGGCCATCAAAAACGTACCGACAGGTCCGCGCGCTTTGGCAATCCGGTCGGGAAAAGCCAAAGCCAGCACCGCGCCGACCTCGAAACGCTCCACGGGGGACCTGTCACGCGAGACCTGACCGCCAACCATCCTGATCCACTGGTCGCCCAGTCGCCGCATATCCTGCGCCCGCGATCCGCGATCCCGCCGGAACTGCTCGATCCGGTGGGCCACATCAAGACCATCTCCGCCCAAACCGCGTTCGGTTAACACGGCTGCGATCTCGACAGCCATAGAAACATTGTCTTGTTCCTGAGCCGAAATGATCATCCGGCCCAACCGTGGCGGCAAAGGCAGGGCCCTGATTTTTGCACCTATGCCGGTCAGCCGTCCGTCATCCGTCAGCGCATCCAGCGCGGTCAGCAATAAGCGGGCTTCGGTCAGGGCCGGTAAAGGCGGGGGGTCGAGCATCGACAGCCGGCGCGGATCATGCTCGCCCCATGCCGCGCAATCGAGCACCAGCGATGACAGATCGGCCGCCATGATTTCGGGAGTCTGGAACGGCTCGAGCGCGCCCTGGGCAGCTTCTTCCCACAGGCGATAGGCAATGCCGGGCGCGGTGCGTCCTGCACGTCCCCGCCGCTGATCCGCCGCCGCGCGGGACACGCGCACCGTTTCCAACCGCGTCATGCCGATATCGGGCTCGTAACGCGGCACGCGCGACAGGCCGCAATCAATCACAATCCGCACATCCTCGATGGTCAGCGAGGTTTCGGCAATCGAGGTCGCCAGCACGATTTTGCGCCGGTTGTGAGGGCAGGGCCGCACGGCCAGATCCTGCGCCGCCGCATCCATCGCGCCGTAAAGCGGGGCAACCAGAATGGCGGGATTTTTGATCAGCTCCTGCAACCGGTTGGCGGTGCGGATGATTTCCCCTTGTCCGGGCAGGAACACCAGAATCGAGCCCTCGTCATGGGCGAGCGCGTATTGGACGCAAGCCACCACCTCGTCCTCGATCCGTTTGGACGGATCACGGCCGCGATAACGCGTCTCGACCGGAAAACTGCGGCCCTCGCTGCGGATTACCGGCGCATCATCGAGCAAACCGGCCACCCGCGCCCCGTCCAGCGTCGCCGACATCACGACAATCCGCAAATCCGGATTGAAATTGCGTTGCGCATCCAGTGCCAAAGCCAGACCGAGATCGGCATCAAGCGAGCGTTCGTGAAACTCGTCAAACAGCACCGCCGCCACCGAACCCAGTTCCGGATCATCCAGAATCATACGGGTAAAAATCCCCTCGGTAATCACCTCGATGCGGGTTTTCGGCCCGATCTGCGAACCAAGCCGCACCCGCAAGCCGACCCTGTCACCCAAAGCCTCTCCCAATTCGGACGCCATGCGCATCGCTGCCGAACGCGCCGCCAAACGGCGTGGTTCCAGCACCAGAATCCGCTTGTCGCGGCGCCATGCCCCGTCGAGCAAAACCAACGGCACCCGCGTGGTTTTACCCGCGCCAGGAGGGGCCACCAGCACGGCATTGCGCCCGCTGCGCAAAGCGGCGGACAGCTCGTCCAGAACCTCGTCAATCGGCAGGGAGTTTTGAAAGATCATGCCTGCCTTATAGCGGGCTGTCGGTGCGAGCTCAATAAAACCGGTGAGCCTTATTTTGTTTGGGAGAAAGCCATTTCAGCGCATCAGAAACGGTGAAACTGGAGCAAACCTTTGCTAGTTTACGCGCATGACTGATTTGCCCGCCCAAAACCCTTCAGCGACATCTCCGGCCTTGATGGTGGCCGATAGCCAGACCACGCCGATGATGGCGCAATTTATCGAAATCAAATCGGCCAATCCGGATTCCCTGCTGTTTTACCGGATGGGCGATTTTTACGAATTGTTTTTCCGCGACGCCGAAATCGCCTCGCGCACGCTGGGCATCGTGCTGACCAAACGCGGCAAGCATCACGGCGAAGATATTCCGATGTGCGGCGTGCCGGTCGAACGCGCCGATGATTACCTGCAACGCCTGATCGCCGCAGGCCACCGCGTCGCGGTGTGCGAACAGACCGAGGATCCGGCCGAGGCGAAAAAGCGCGGGGCCAAATCGGTGGTGCGCCGCGATGTCGTGCGGCTCGTCACCCCCGGCACTTTGACCGAAGATACGCTGCTTGATCCGGCCAGTGCCAACTGGCTGGCGGCCATCGGGCGGGTGCGCCGTCCCGACGGCGGCTGGCTCTATGGATTGGCCGCCACCGATATTTCAACCGGACGCTTTGTTACGCGCGAGGTCGAAGATCTCGCTCTCGGTGCCGAGCTCAGCCGCTACCAACCGCGCGAATTGCTGATTCCCGACAGCATCTATGAAGAACCGGCCTTGCAGCATGTCTGGCGCGAAAGCGGCAGTTCCATCACGCCTTTGGCGCGTGACGGCTTCGATTTCACCTCGTCCGAGAAGCGTTTGCTGGATTATTTCGGAGTCGGAACATTATCGGGCTTCGGCACGCTCAGCCGCGCCGAGATCATCGCCGCTGCCGCGATCATCGTCTATATCGAGCGCACCCAATTGGGCGCGCGCCCGCCTTTGTCGGTGCCGGTCTCGGATTCGCTGGCGGGCGGCATGCGTCTCGATGCCGCCACCCGCGCCAATCTGGAATTGTCGCGCACTTTGTCGGGCGAAAAACAGGGCAGTCTGCTGGCAACGCTTGACCGCACCGTCACCCCCGGCGGCGCGCGCTTGCTGGGCGAGCGTTTGTCCGGCCCGCTGACCAATGTGGGTCTGATTGCCGACCGGCTCGATGCCATTGATTTTTTCCACGAAAGCCGCGCTTTGCGCGCCGA
>Ga0114967_10004947_pt1 | contig 10632 bp, 7 predicted proteins | sample M_130628_MF_Meta_FD_92639 | JGI IMG/M metagenome (GOLD analysis project Ga0114967, IMG submission 92639) | Freshwater microbial communities from Lake Montjoie, Canada to study carbon cycling - M_130628_MF_MetaG | ecosystem: Environmental > Aquatic > Freshwater > Lake | place: Lake Montjoie... | reverse complement strand
CACAGCTAGCGGCGGCCCCTCCCGACCAACGGGCCACCCTCGCCACCACCCTGACCCCACAAAAATGGAAAGCCCGGCTCCCAGTGGTTGAAGGGGCAGGCACCGTTTGCTGAGACGGTTACTTTTGTTCTAGAGTTGTATGCGCACGCTCGTGACCTTGTGCGGCAGCAGACTTCCACAAACGTATTGCCTCTGCGGTATCCTGAACAACCCCTGCACCATGGTCATACATGCATCCAAGATTATACTGGGATTTTGCGTGCCCATGCTGGCTTGCCATCCTCCAGTATCGCACGGCTTCAGTTTGGTCTTTAGTAATGCCATCACCAGAATTCAATATTAACCCTAAATTGTATTGGGCGTCAGGGATTCCTCCATCTGCTGCTAAGCGAAACCATTTTGCTGCTTGGCTTGGATCTTTTTCGACGCCTTGAACCCTTGCGGGTATTCAGGAGTCGCAGAGGGAGTCGGCCTTAACAAAAATAGCGCCGGGTTACAACCGGTGCCGTTTTTTGTGGGTGGTAGAGTCCCGTCGTTGAATTCAAATGAACACTGCCCCCCCGTTGACCCTGTTTCTGTTCTTTGGACAGATTGACAGCCTGTTAAACCTTAAACAGGGAAGTGACGGATTCGCCGCCGTGGATGCGGCGGATGGCTTCGCCGAGGAGGTCGGCGATGCCGAGGGTGGTGACTTTGTCGCCTTTGGCCATGGGGACGGAATCGGTGCAGATGAGGCTCTCGATGGGGCTTTCGGCGAGGCGTTTGACGGCGAGTTCGTTGAGGATGGCGTGGGAGACGGCGGCGTAGATGCGGCGGGCTCCGCGCTCCTTGAGGAGGCGGGCGGCGGCGGTGAGGGTGCCGGCGGTTTCGGTCATGTCGTCGATGAGGAGGACGTCGCGGCCATCGACTTCGCCGATGATGTTATGGGCCTCGACTTCGGTGGCGCTGGTGCGGTGCTTGGCGACGATGGCGAAGCTGGAACCGAGAGCCTTGGCAAAGGAGTGCGTCATTTTGATGCCGCCGACATCGGGGGAGACGACGACGACTTTGTCATCCCCGAGACCGATTTCGCGGACGTGCTTCAGGAGGACGGGAGCGGCGTAGAGGTGATCGACGGGGATGTCGAAGAAACCCTGAATCTGCCCGGCGTGGAGGTCGACAGTGAGGACGCGCTGGACGCCGGCGGCGGTGAGGAGGTTGGCGACGAGCTTGGCGGTGATGGGGACGCGGGACTGGTCTTTGCGGTCCTGCCGGGCGTAACCGAAGAAGGGGATAACGGCGGTAATGCGCTCCGCACTGGCGCGCCGGACGGCGTCGACCATGATGAGGAGTTCCATGAGGTTGTGATTGGTGGGGGGGCAGGTGGGCTGGACGATGAAGACGTCGCCTCCGCGGATGTTTTCGTTGATTTTGACGAAGGTTTCACCGTCGGGGAAGGCAGTGACGGTGGCGTCCGTGCGCTTCATGCCGAGGTATTCGCTGATGCGGTCGGCCAGAGCGGGGTGGGCGGTGCCGCTGAGGATGCGCAGGCTGGGAAAGTGGTCCATGCGTTGGGCGTAGAGCAGGGGTGGGATGGCAGCAACTGGGAAGTGGCGAAAATGTCATCGAACTGCTGTTGGTGCTGGTTTTGGGACTTCCGGGGAGCTGGGAGGAGGGTCGGCGGGAGGTGGAAAGGGGCCGTGGCGGGGAGGGGGCGGACGATTTGGCTGGCCCCGTAAAGAACGGGGAATCCGGCATTGCTCCCTGGCAGGAGTTGTGTTTTGATTCCGCTATGGATTTTGCTACCGATACTGAGATCACAAGCGCTGCCCCGGCGGTGCAGGCGTTGCGGGCGGCCCTGCAGCAGGTGTTGTTCGGGAAGGAGGAGCTGATTGATCTGACGATTTGCGGGCTGCTGGCCCGGGGGCATATTCTGTTGGAAGGCCTGCCAGGTTTGGGCAAAACGGAGTTGGTGAAGGGGCTGGCCAAGGCGCTGCAGTTGGAGACGAAGCGCATTCAATTCACCCCGGATCTCCTGCCGGGCGATATCACGGGGAATCCAGTGCTGCAGGAAACGCCGCAGGGCAGGGCGTTCGTCTTCCAGCCAGGGCCGATCTTTGCCAATCTGGTGCTGGCAGATGAAATCAACCGGGCGAGCCCGAAGACGCAGAGTGCTCTGCTGGAAGCCATGCAGGAACGCCGGGTCACGGTGCTGGGCCAGACCCATCTGCTGCCGGATCCGTTTTTTGTGCTGGCGACGCAGAATCCCATTGAGCTGGAAGGCACCTATCCGCTGCCGGAGGCGCAGGTGGACCGCTTTCTTTTCAAGCTGGAGGTGCTGCGCAATGATGCGGCGACTTTGGAAAAAATCGTGAAGGACCGCGAACTGGGCGTGGAGCCGGCGGTGGCGGCGGTGATGACCCGTGAGACCCTGGCCGGGCTGCATGCGCTGGTGCGGCGGGTTTTCCTGCCGGATGTGGTGGCGAATTATATTGCCAGAATCGTGGATGCCACGCACCCAGGGCAATCCGCCGCTGCGCAGTCGGTGAAGTTCGGTGCGAGCCCGCGGGCGGCGCTGAGCCTGGCCTCAGCGGTGAAGGCCCGGGCGCTGATGCACGGGCGATCGCACGCCAGCTTTGAGGATACCCAGGCGCTGGCCCAGGCGGTGCTGGGCCACCGGGTGGTGCTGGATTACAGCGCCCGGATCGAAGGCCGGACCTCACGGGATGTGGTGGCGGCGATTTTGAAGGAAGTGCCGGTGACGGATGCGGCGGTGCCGCGCCCACTGACGGCAGCCTAGGATTTTATTGATTGTGAGTGCTTTTCCCTCCGACGCTGCCATGCCCTGCTTCCCCTTTGCTGCTGTTCAGAATTGGTTCTCCCGGCGCGCTGCCCTGTTCCTGCTCCTCACGTCCGGGCCGCTGGCGGCGCAGGACGTCCAGCGTTATCCGATCGGTGATGATGGATCGGAGGTGGAGGTGGAGAATGTGTTCAGCCTGGTGCCGCCGACGGGTTATGCGCCGGTGCGGGTGACGCTGAAAAACATATCGGCCAGGGAAGCGGTGGTCAGCATAGGGACATCCAGTGGCACCAGCTCCTGGCGGAGTGAAAATCTGCTCACCAGCAGCCAGCCGGATTTCAAGGCGGCAGCGGAAACCAGCACGGAAATGGAACTGATCGTGCCGGTAATGACGGATTTTTCGGACCGGACGGGGTATAGGCCTTATGCGGAAAGCCATCTGGAGATTTCCGCTCCGGTCCTGGCATCCCGTTTTGCAGCTTCCTTCCGGGGGAATGTTCTGCCAGGCATTCCGTTCGCCGCAGCCAGCCAAAGTCTGGTTGGAAAGTCAGGGGCGGCCCTGAACGAGGCCGCACAGAAGAAATTCCTCGGCAGCAGTTCCGGCTATGGCCGGGAGGGGAGCTTTCTGGCCGTCTATCTGCCGGCTCATCTGCCTTCGGATTGGCGGGGATTTTCCGGTCTGGATCTGCTGGCGGTTAATAACGACGAATGGGACGCGCTCCAGCCTGGGGTGCGTCTGGCCGTCCGGCAATGGATGATGCAGGGAGGGGTGCTGGATGTCTATCATAGTGGTCCGGAACCCGCCGCCGTGTTGCAGGAACTGAAAACTGGTGCCATCGGGCCGAATGCTGTTTATCCGTTGGGGGCAGGAGGAGTTAGGTTTTTTCCCTGGGATGGCAAGGAATTGCCTGCGGAGACCTTGAGTCGTTTTGAGGCGTCCTCCGGCATCGTCAGCCGGAATCTTGCGGCGCAACGCGCCCTGGTGGATGGGGATAAGGTGGATCCGGTGGCGGGCCTCAGTGAGGCGCTCGGGGTGCGCAGTTTCGCGGCGTGGCAGGTGGGGGTGATCCTGGTGGTGTTTGGTCTGCTGGTGGGGCCGATCAATTTGTTTTACCTGGCCGGTCCAGGGCGGCGGCACCGTTTGTTTTTCACCACACCCCTGATTGCGGTGGGTGCTTCCATTTTGCTCATGGCGGTGATTTTCCTCCAGGATGGCTCGGGCGGTTCCGGCAAGCGTGCGGCCCTCGTGGAACTCTATCCGGAAGAGAACACCGCCGTGCTGCGCCAATATCAGGTGAGCCGCACCGGCGTGCTTTGGGGAGGCGGATTTACCATTGATCAGGCGGCGGTGATCACGCCCATGATGCTGGCCAATACGCGATGGACCCGCCTGAAGCCTTCCGGGGCCTCCGATTCCGAAGGCCAGCGCTATAACCTTCCGGAGCCCCTCGTTTATGCGGGCGATTGGTTCCAGAGCCGCAGTGAGCAGGCGCAGCTGATCGAGGCGATCCGGCCCGGGCGGGGACGCTTTGAACTGAAACCCGGCGGCGGTGATCCCGTGGTGGTTTCCAGCTTCCCGGGCAAGGTGGAGCAGTTTTACTATCACGATGCCACGGGTCAGCCCTGGGTCAGTCAGGCCCCGATCACTGCGGGAGCCAGTGTGACCCTGCAGAAGACTGACAAGGCGGCGGCTGAAGCGTGGCTGGAGCAACAACTGCTGATGTTTCCCAAGGGAGAGCGTGGACGCGTGGGAGCCTCCCTTCAGCCGGGTTCTTATTTCGCTTTTTCCTCGGATCCACAGTCCGGCCTGATGGATAGCCTGAAATCGATCAAATGGGAGAACGACCACATCCTCCTGCACGGCCGCTTTGCCACGGCCCCCTGAACCTCCTTTTTGTTGCTTCCCATGACGCCAGCCATCGCCGTTCATAACCTTCACCGCTCCTTCGGCGCCCTCAAGGCGGTGGCGGGCGTTTCCTTTGAGATCATGCCCGGGAATGTGGTGGGCTTCGTCGGAGCGAATGGGGCCGGCAAGACCACCACCATGCGCATCCTTGCCACCCTGGACTATCCTACCATGGGAACCGCCAGCGTGCAGGGTCATAGCGTGGTGCAGTATCCGGCAGAGGTGCGCCGCGTCCTCGGCTGGGTGCCTGACAGTTTTGGCACTTACGAAAACATGACCGTGGTGGAATACCTCGATTTTTACGCGAGAGCGCTCGGCTTCAAGGGGCAGGAGCGCATCCGCCGCATCCAGGACGTGATGGATTTTACCGATCTCGGACCACTCTCCGACCGGCTGATCAACAAGATGTCGAAAGGCCAGGGGCAGCGGCTTTGCCTGGGACGGGCGCTGATCCATGATCCCCAGGTGCTGATCATGGATGAGCCGGCGGCCGGACTCGACCCGAAGGCCCGGGTGGAATTGAAACGCCTCATCCGCATCCTCGCGGAGGAGGGAAAAACCATCCTGATTTCCTCACACATCCTCTCCGAACTCGGGGAAATGTGTGATACCCTGCTGTTCATCGACAAAGGCCAGATCGTCCACCACGGCACCGCCGCCAGCCTCCAGCGCACGGATCAAAGCAGCACCGTCTTCGACGTCCAGGTGGCCCACAGCCCGGAGAAACTCGTGCAATGGGCCATGCTGGCACCCCACGTTAAAATCATGGAAGAGCGCAAGGCCGGGGCCCGGATTTCTGTGGATAGCGCCGACCCCGGAATCATCGCCGGCGTGCTGCGCCGCATGATCACGGAGGGCCTGCCGGTCACAGAATTCCATCTCGAACAACAAAACCTCGAGGACGCCTTCATCGACATGCTGGGCCGCATTGAAGCTGGTCAGGTCAAGCCGATTTCCGGCATGCCGCCCCCCATGCCCATGCCTGTGCCCCAGCCTGCCACCGGTGCTGCGCCCCCACCCCTGCCGATCAATCCGACGCCGGACGATGCGGCCCGCTGGGGCGGCTAGGGTGGAAATGATTTTCAAAAAATGAAGAGTGCCATCCGGAAGGGCTTTCCGCCATCAATAAGATTCCCTGAAGAATTGGGACTGCTGTGCGACTGGACAGAGCAAAACGGCTATCCGATCAGCGGATACTTCGAGTTGAGGGCCGACGACGGCGAAGCAATTTACTGGTGGTTTCGATCCCGCGCCGCCGTTGATCGTCTCGCGCAGTTCGGTGCTGGGGCGGACGGTTCACTCTACTGCATATGGAAGCAAGGCGACGGACGCGAACCCATTGTCCATTTGGGCTCCGAGGGGGACGCTTTGATGGTTTTGGCGGGCAGCATGAAGGAGTTTATCACGCTTTTAGCTGTGGGGTATGGAGAAATTGGATTTGAGGATCTCTCAGCGCCTCCTGTATCCCAGGATGATGTTCATCCGGGATTCCAGAGATGGGTAGAAGAGACTTTTACTGTGACCATTCCCCCAACTGGGCGGGACATTGTTGGCCGGGCCACGCGGGGGCATGATGATTTTAAGGCCTTCGTTGATGCAATCGGCAATACGATCTGATCAGAGCGAGGGCCGGCTTTGATGGCTTCGTGAATCATGGAAGTCACCTTGTAATTGGGGTTTTGGTCTAAAAACACGGGATCAGCCAGCTAACCCTTTGCCAGCAGCGCCATCGCGGCGTTGTGCCCTGCGATGCCGCTGACGCCGCCCCCCCGGCGGGCTCCGGCACCAGCGAGGAAAATGTGGGGATCGTCCGTTTCCGCGCCCCAGAGTGTCTGGTTCGCGTCTGCGGTGTCGTCGTCGAGAAACGGGAATTCCAGATCGCGATGGAAAATATTTCCGCGCGGCAGGGCGATGTCCCTCTCAAGGTCGAGGGGAGATTTCACTTCGATCGCCAGCGAGCCATCGTGGCATGGGGCGAGCACGGATTCGATGGGATCGATGAGGTATTGGTTCAGGCTGGCCATGGCGCGTTCTTTGGCCAGTGCTTTGGCACCCTCCGGACCGGCATCGAAGAGTTTCGCCGGGGTGTGCAGACCGAAAAGCGTGAGGGTTTGAAAACCTTTCGCGTTCAGCTCTCTGGAGAGGATCGTCGGATCGGTCAGGGTGTGGCAATACATCTCCAGCGGGAGCGGCTCCGGCATTTCCCCGCCGCAGGCGCGGATGTAGGCGGCTTCGCATTGCGAAAAGCTTTCGTTCGCGTGGAACGTCCCGGCGAAGGCGAGGCGTGGGTCCACGCCGGATTTGAGCCGTGGCAGTCGCGTGAGGAGCATGTTGATTTTTATCTGCGAGCCGTCGAGCGAAGCCGGGGCCGCCTGCCCACGCAAACGGGCCAGATGCTGGGGCGCAGCGGCGAAGAGCAGGTCTTTGGCGGTGTATGTTTCGCCGGATTCCGTTTCGATGCGGACACCCGCCGGGCCGCTTTCCAGCGCGGCGACCTTGGATGAAAGTTTGATCTCCACACCGTGCGACGTGGCGATGCGATACAGCTCCTTCACCAGCGCGCCCATGCCGCCCTGCGGCACGCGCCACTGACCGGTGCCGTTGCCAATCACGTGATGGAGAAAACAACGGTTGGCCTGCAGGTCATCGGCCGGAACAAACGTGCCGATCAACGCGCCGGTCAGCACCAGGCCCCTCAGGAGGTCGTCGCTGAACCGGTCTCGGATGACTTGACCAATCGGGACCTCCATCAAACTGCGCCACACCTCCGGCAATCCCATTTCGGATTTGAGCTGAGCCGCGCTCCTGAGGGGCTGGAGCATGGAAGGCGCAAGACGCCCGGCCAGTCCGGCAATCCCGCCGTAAAACTCCCGCCAGGCTTTGCCTTCCTGATCCGATCCTGTCAGCCGTCGGAAGCTGGCCGCCGTCGTTTCATCCCACTCCGTGGAAATCAAAAGCCCATCGTCTTTTCCCTCCCGGTGATATGGCGTATAGGACGAGATAGATCGTTCGAGCGTTTTGAAGTTGATGCCCAGGTCAGCCACGATCTGGTCGGGAAGCAGCGATACGAGATAGGAATAACGCGAAAGGTTCGCATCGTATTCGGGGAAGGGTTTCACGCTGGTAGTCGCACCACCGGGTTCCGCATGCGCTTCCAGCAGGAGAACGGCTTTCCCCGCCTTGGCCAGATAGCCCGCCGCCACCAGCCCGTTGTGCCCGCCACCGACGATGATGGCGTCGTAGCTTTTCTGATTTTGGTTCATGACAGTTCGAGTCCCTTCATTTGATCGTCCTCACCATGATATGGTCGATCTCCCCGTGGAAGCGAGCGCTTTTCGTGGCTTTGGCCGTGCCCGGGCCACCCGTCACATTTTATCGGGCCAGGTAAACACCAAAACCGCAGCCAGTCTCCCCATAAAACGGGGAACTCCAGACAATCTGCCCATATCCGCCAGATAAAAAACATCCGCCACGTGACCACCTACCACGCCTGCTAAACCGGCTTCTGGCTTGAAATTGATCCGCGACACCCTGGAATTGCGGAGTGCGAATGACGAAAGCGGAATTACCTGGCGTTTTTCCTGGTTTTCTTTGGCGCAGCGTTCGGGGATTGCGCCCGTGTTTCCCGCTCGAACTGACCGTCCAACCCGGCCGGGCGGGCGTCCTTGAACTGTTCGAGCACCTGCTGAAGCTGGCCGCGCGCAGTGGTTTGGTTGTCCGTAAGCGCGACCCTGTTAAGCGGCTGCTGCTCGAACGGGTCGGCTTTCAAGTCGAAGAACCGCCCATCGCGATAAAGCTTGTGGTCGTGGTTGAACACGAACTCGCTCACGGTGGCGTTTTGCCCCTGCCGTGGCGAATACCAATGGTAAAGCCACTCGCGCGGCGCGCCGGTTTTCCCGCGCAACTGCGGAAGAAAGCTCACGCCATCCACGTTCGCGGGAACTTTTATGCCCGCCGCTTCGCAGAGCGTCGGCACAAAATCCGTGCTGCTGATGAGGTCACGGTTCACGCGGCCCTGCTTGATTGCCGCAGGCCAGTTCACGATCATCGGCACATGATGGCCGCGCCGTGTCGTCGTGCCTTTGCCGCCCCGGTAATCCGCCCCGTTGAAGCGGCTGGTGATGGTTGGGTGCGTGCCGTTGTCGCCAATGAAAATCAGCAGCGTGTTGTCGCGGATGCCGAGTTCACCGAGTTTCGCATCGAGTTGGCCAACGATCTTGTCCGTGCAGGCGGTCATGTCGGCGAAGTGCTTCACGTTGTCGTTCACCTGTTCGCCGCGCGCTTTTGGATCCCAGTTCGCGCTGTCGGGCGTGGGCTGGAACGGGTTGTGCGGGAGGATCATCGGATAGTAGAGCAAAAACGGCTGTTCCTTGTGGCGCGCGACGAAATCGAGCGCGAAGTCGTTGACCAATTTCGGGCCATAGCTGCCTTCGGGAAACTCCTTCTCCACTCCGTTGTGTTCCAGACCCGGATTGGCGTAGCGCGGCGGACGGCGCGTGTGTTGCCAAAGATACGCCTCGTCGAATCCGAAGTGCTGCGGCGCGTCTTTTTCGCGCCCGAGTTGCCACTTGCCGCAGATGCCGGTGACGTAGCCCGCCTGTTTGAACAAATTGCCAAAGGTCGTCTCACTGCGCATCAGCGTGCCGAAGTTGAGATAGTTCCGCACGTTGTAGCGCCCGGTCATCAACTGCACGCGCGTCGGCGTGCAGAGCGGCTGGACGTGGCATTGCTCGAAGCGCATCCCCGCAGCGGCGAGCCGGTCGAGATGCGGCGTCTGGTAGGACTGCCCGCCATTCGCTGTCACGCACTCGTAGCCGAAGTCATCAGCCATGATGAGCACGATGTTCGGCTTTTCCGCCGCCCGCGCGGAAACACCGCAGAGGACGCCGATAACCCAGAGGATGGTAAAGAGTTTGAATTTCATGAGGCGTCTTTATTTCGCCTTCCTGCCTTGCGGTTTGGCCGCTGGTGCCGGTTCCTGTAACGGCGCGTCGTAGTCCGCGCCCGCGAGGCTTTTCCCGACGGAGCTTCTCCACGCGGCGAGTGCGGCGGTCATTTTCGCGACGCGTTCGGGTTGCTGCGCGGCGAGGTCGGTGGTTTCGTTCGGGTCTTTCGAAACGTCATAGAGCAGCACCGGCTGAACATCGTCAGCGTCGTCGTTTTTCCTGCCGCGACTGGCGTTGGTGTGCAACTTGTAGGGCCAGTCGAGAAGCGTGGCGTGCGAGTTCGCCCGGCTGATTTGGGACACGAAGGGAATGGCCTTGTCGCGCGCGTCCATTTTTTTGTCGAGCAGCGGGAGCAGGTTGATGCCGTCGAGCGGTTGAATCTGTTTCGCGGCAACCGCGCCGGTAATGGCGAGGACGGTTGGATAGATATCGAGCGTCGAGGACGGCACATCACTGGCGAAAGGCTTGGCGATGCGTGCGGGCCACTCGATCAGGCCGGGCACGCGCACGCCGCCTTCCCACAGTGTGCCTTTACTGCCGCGCAGATTTCCCGTGGACTTCGGCCCCGCCGCGCCGCCGTTGTCGCTCGTATACCAGAGCAGCGTGTTGTCCGCGATTTTCAGTGCGCGCAGCGCAGCGCGCAGCTTACCCACGTTGCGGTCAATGCCCGTGATTTCGCCGTAGTAATTCTGGTCCTTTTCCGGGAGGTTTGCGTAGAGAGTCTTGTCCGCAGGCAGCGCCTCGTGCGGCGTGTGCGGATTGCCGAACCACACGACGGTGAAGAACGGTTTATCCGCGCCCACTTGCTTGCGGATGAACTTCAGCGCCTCGTCGGTGGCGATGTCCGAGCCGTCCCCTTGAAACTTCTCCGCCACGCCGTTGCGTCCCAGCACAGGATCGAGATCAAAGAAGTTATCCGCCGAAACCCACTCATCGAAGCCCAGCTTGCCGGGCGAGAGCGGATCATCGGCGAGGATGGCGCGGCCCGGTGGTGTTTTGGT
>Ga0114967_10004946_pt1 | contig 10633 bp, 6 predicted proteins | sample M_130628_MF_Meta_FD_92639 | JGI IMG/M metagenome (GOLD analysis project Ga0114967, IMG submission 92639) | Freshwater microbial communities from Lake Montjoie, Canada to study carbon cycling - M_130628_MF_MetaG | ecosystem: Environmental > Aquatic > Freshwater > Lake | place: Lake Montjoie... | reverse complement strand
TTTCATCCATGTTACCTATGTGCCGTTTATCAAGGCGGCGGGTGAGCTTAAGACCAAACCCACACAACAATCCGTCGCTAAGCTGCGCGAAATCGGTATCTCGCCGCATCTGATTGCCGCGCGTTGCGAGAAGCCGCTGGATAAGGAATTGCGCCAGAAGATTTCCATGTTTTGCAGCGTCGCTCAGGAAGCCGTCATCGAAGTGAAGGATGTGGATCATTCCATCTATGAGTTGCCGTTGATGCTTCAGCGTGAGCGCGCAGACGAGCTTGTCTGTCGTGTATTGCACCTAGAAACGCCCGCCCCGAAGATGGCCCATTGGCAGGAGATCATTCGCAAACTCATCGCGCCGCAACATCGCGTGCGCATTGGCGTCGTCGGCAAATACATCGGTCTGCAAGACGCTTACAAATCCGTCTACGAAGCCATCATGCACGGAGGTATCGCAAATGATTGCGGCGTGGAGCTCGTGCAAGTGGACGCCGAGGAAATCGAGAAGAAAGACGGCGAGAAAATTCTTCAAGGACTCGGTGGTATCTGTGTGCCGGGCGGGTTTGGCGAACGCGGTATTGAAGGCAAGATCAAGGCTGCTAAGTTTGCGCGTGAAAACAAAGTTCCCTACCTCGGCCTGTGCCTTGGGATGCAGATCGCAACGATTGAATTTGCCCGCAACGTGATGAAACTGGAGAAAGCACACTCCACCGAGTTCGACGAGAACACGCCGCACCCCGTCATCGCGCTGCTCGACGCACAACGCAAAGTCACAAAAAAAGGCGGCACCATGCGCCTCGGCGCGCAGCCCTGCCAGCTCACCGTCGGCTCGAAGGCTAGTCAACTCTACGGTTCATTCGTCATCCACGAACGCCATCGCCACCGTTTTGAGTTCAACAACGCCTATCGCGAGAGATTTGAGAAGGCCGGATTCACCTTCAGCGGCATGTCACCGGACGGTAAGCTCGTGGAAGTGATTGAACTGAAGGACCACCCGTTCTACATCGCGAGCCAGTTCCATCCCGAATTTCTGAGCAAGCCGCACCAGCCGCATCCGTTGTTCAAAGGCTTCATCGCCGCCGCGCATCATCACATCCATCACAAGCCGATCTGAAATCGGGCAACTACGGGGTGCCCAATTGCCGTTTTCTGCAACCGATGTCCTACGCCGAAGCCATCCAGTTTCTATACGGACTTCAGATGTTCGGCGCGCGACCCGGGTTGCAGACAACCCGGCAGCTTGCAGCCTTGACGGGCAATCCTCAGGATAAACTCCGTTTCATTCACGTCGCAGGAACGAACGGCAAAGGTTCGACCTGTGCGATGTTGGAGAGCATTTACCGCGCGGCTGGATTGCGCGTAGGATTGTTCACGTCGCCGCATCTGGTTTCGTTTCGTGAACGGATTCAGGTGAATCGGGAATTGATTTCGGCAAGTGGGGTGGCGCGGTTGGCCTCGGATATTCAGTTGTCGTTGAAAACATTTTCTGATGACCAGCACCCGACGATGTTTGAAGTGGTAACGGTGTTGGCGTTGCGCCATTTCGCAGAGCAGAAGTGCGATCTGGTGATCTGGGAAACAGGCCTCGGCGGACGGCTGGACGCGACGAACATCGTCACTCCGCTGGCGAGCGTCATCACGAACATCGCGCTCGATCATCAAGCATGGCTCGGTGATACCTTCGCCAAGATCGCGGCGGAAAAGGCTGGCATCATCAAGACCGGTGTGCCAGTGGTCACGACGGAACGTGGAGCTGAGGCTTTGGGGGTGGTTGAAAGGGTAGCGCGAGAAAACAATTCCCCGCTCACTCGAGTCGAATCCACTCCATCCACTATCCTACCCCCTTCATCTTCACTTTCTGGCTCGCACCAAAGGACAAATTCAGCCTTGGCTCGCGCGACCGTTGAGATTCTCCGCGAAACCATTCCTGTCTCCGATGCACAGATTGCCGCAGGTCTCGCGCAAGTGAAATGGCTGGGGCGCTTGCAGCTCATCACGCGTCAGAACGGCCAGCAGGTCTTGCTGGATGGCGCGCACAACATCGCGGGAGTCCAGACGTTGCGAGCTGCGCTTGAACAGAACTTCAAGCGAACAGATCGCACGCTCATTCTCGGTATGTTGGGCGACAAAGATTGGCAGGTGATGTGTGACATGCTCGCGCCCCTCGCCTCGCGCATCATGCTCGTGCCGGTGGATAGCGCACGCACCGCGACGCCGGAGGAACTTGCCGTGGTCTGTCGCGCCGCGAATCCACAGGCGGAAATTCACTGCATAAAAACTTTGTCGGTAGCTTTGGAGAGCGCGGCGGAAGACGCATTCGTTGTGATCGCGGGTTCGCTCTACCTGATCGGAGCGGCGCTGGCATTGTTGGATCCGGAATTCAGCGGAAGTGGGGACGAACGCGGATTGAATGAATGGGGCGGCGGGCAGAAATCAAATTCCCCGCGCTGACCCAAACTTCACTCGATAGACATGCGCGTCCCACGGGCCGAAGTGGTCGGTGAACGTTCCTTGCTTCGCGAAGACATTGCGGTTTTCTCCCAATACCTCGACGACTTCCAAGTCTGGAAATTGTTCCAACGTAAACGTCCCTTCGGTTTCCAGCGGACGCATCGCAACCGCGAAGATGTAGGTGAAGCCGCCGACCTGCTTGACCATCATGGCGATGGGTGCGGCGGTGTTCACGGATTGAATCCTCACTGCATTCGTTATGGTGGGAGAATTGAGAACAGGCGCGAGGCTGATGATCTGCTGGTTCAACTTAGTGACGGCGGCGAGCATTTCCTTATCCGCCAGTAACGCAGCTTCAACGAACTTAGGCTTGAACTGGTGCGCAAAGTAGATGATCCCGCGCGAGCCGTGGATAAGCGACATCCAGACTTCCGCCCGAACTTCGTGCGGTGTGGGCTTGAATCGAGGATGATCGCCATGCGTAGTTTCGATGCAGTTCCACACGGGTTTTTCATCGCGAGTCCAGTGGCGCAATCGCTCGATGCCGAGCGGCACGTACCAGAGATTTCCCATAACCTCAGCGTCGAGATGCGTAGCCGGATAGATGTCAAAAGACGCGATATCGCAGGCTTCGAGATAGAGCGGATAATCTTCTGGGTGATGATTGCGAGTGCCACGCCCATACCAATTATGCCACGCTACGCCTTGGCCGAGATTTAGCAGCACCGGACGGGTCGAATCGTTAGCAATCATTCGACGATAATCTGCGGTGACTCTTTCCACGGGCACAGGTTTGGCAAGGCCGAAGCGCGCGCCCCAAGTCGTTGCATTGTCCGGCTCGTCGCGGTGCATCCAAGCGAGAATGTTTGAACATGCAGGATGATTGAGGGCGAGTTGATTTTGATCGCAGACCACAAGCATCCCCGCTTTGCTCAAGGCAGAAAGCTGTTTGTCAGTCGGTCCTTCCCAAAGGCCGACAAACGTATTGATGCCGATATCGTGGTAGGCTGGAGCGTTGCCTGGGTCTTGAAGCCAGACCGCGATGGGAAAAAAAGCAGGATTAGTATGCGTCGTCTGCCAAGCGTTGAGCGCGGTGTGATTGGTTTCGGCAAAAATTGCGCAATTAACCTTCCCCGCTATCGAGGCGACAAGCATTGCCATGACAGTGAATCCCACACTTACATTGGAATGTTGGTTTCGGTGAGTAGTCATTTGCGTCAGTCTACATCTCAGAATATATCACACTGTAATTCAACCGATGCCCGCGCCGTCGCCACATCAAAGATGTGCCCGGGATTGGGATCGAAGCTGAGCCGCACTTCGTTGCCCGTCGGATGAGTGCTCGCATCGGTGGAAGGACAAATCATCCGTTCTCCGAATGGTGCGTCCAGTAAAGTTTTCGCTCCGATTAATTGTTCGTAGATGATTGCGCAGACTACCGGCGATTTAGCTCCCGTCAAAGAAACATGTTTCGGTCTGAAGCCAACCAACACCTGGCGACCAAGGTTGCTCCCAAACCAAGTGGCACGCGCACCGCGGAGTTCGAGAGCAAACTTGGCGATCGAATCCGGCTCTTTTTCTGGACCCACGATCACCAACCGCCCTTCACGTTGTCCGCCGGCAGCGTGGAAAAGGTTCATCTTTATAGTGCCGATGAATGCTGTGACAAACCGATTCGGGGGCGCATTGCAGACCTCGCTGTGGCGTGTCGCCTTGTTGGATGTCGCCGTTTCGCATCACGGTCACGCAGTAGCCCAGTGACCAAGCTTCTTCCTGATCGTTTGTGGCAAAGAAAATCTTCGCGCCAGATCGCGCGCGGATCATCGGTAGTTCGTTCCAGATTCAAGAAGGGTTCGTCGAGGAGAAGTTTTTTTTGCCTTTCGAACTAGGGCACAAGCCAGAGCCACGCGTTGCCGCTTACCGCCGGAAAGTTTGCCTGGTTTGCGGTCGAGACAATGGCTTTCCCTAAACATCGCCGCTGCATCGCAAACGCGAGTTTTGATCTCACCGCGCGCTACACCGCGTGGTTTCAATCCAAACGCGATATTCTCGTGGCCGTTAGGTCCGGGAACAATGCGCGGAATTGCAACACCACCGCTACGTCCCGTTCATTCGGCGTATGGTGGGGCACGTTTTGTTCGTTGAACAGAATTATGCCGAGATCGGCTGACTATAAGTCTGCGATGAGGCGCAGAAGCGTGGGCTTGCCCCAACCGGACGGGCCGACGAGTGCGACCAGTTCACGATCTCCGACGGAGAGGTTAACCCAATCCGCAGCAAGAACGGATTTTCCGTCCGACGTCCCAAACGACTTGATCACATCCTGAAGAACGATGCGTGGCGGGGCGCGAATTGTTGTTTCGAAGAAAACACAAGGCGAGTGGAATGCCTCCACCTACTTCACTTGCGGCTTCAGTGTCAACGGATCGCGCAGCGGAAGTTCGGTCAGCTTGCCGCCGCCCAGGTCGGTGAGTTTTGCCGCGTGGTCGGGATGACCTTTGAGAATCTCTTCCTTATCGCCGACGACGAGGATGACGAGTTGCTCCGGCGTGAGATATTTTTTTGCGACGCGCTGGATGTCGTTCTTGTTCACGGCTTTGATGCGCGCGGTGAATTGCTGAAAATATTCCGGATCCGTCTGATAACGCCCGGTGTATTCTTCGCCCGCGAAAACGCCGACGACCTGGCCTCTGGAAGCAAAGTTGCGTGGCAGACGATCAATGTAGCTGTGTTTGCTGTTCTCCAGTTCCTCATCGGAAACAGGCTCGGCGGTGATGCGCTTGATCTCCTCCACGATGAGCGATGTCGCATACGCCACCGTGCGGGACTTGGTTTGGAACGCGGCGCGGAATACGTATGGAAAATAAACCCCACCTTGGAACACCGAGCCGACCGAGTAGGCCAAGCCTTCATCCGAGCGGACGCGATTGACAAGGCGCGATGAGAAACCGCTTCCGCCTAAGATGTCGTTCATCAGAAGTACGGGCAGGTAGTCCGGATTCTCTCGGCGGATGCCCGGCAACATGAGGGAGACGCGACCTTGGTTCACGGTTTTGTTCACGAGATAAACGCCCGGTGCGGCAATCTTCACGTCCTGCGGGATTGGCGGTGGGAGCGCGCCAGCCCAGGGCCAATCAGCGAAAAGTTTTTCGAGCTTTGTAATCATGTCAGCACGATTGAAATCCCCCGAGGCTGCGACGATAAAGTTGCCGGGAAAAAACCAGCGTCGATGGAATGCCTGCAGATCTTCGCGTGAAATAGATTCGACGGATGCTGCGGTCTGATGACGGTTGTCCCAGAATTTTTCGCCGTAAGAAACGAATCCTTGCTCCATGGCTTCGATGTTCGCAGAGTCGTCATTCCGTTGCTTCATGGATTGCATCGTCATCCGTTTCTGAAGATCGAGACGGTCTTGTTGGAATCGGGGCTTGGTCAGAACTTCGCGCAAGATTGCTAGCCCCTCGTCAAGGTCTTTGGAAAGGAGATTAAGAGAGATTGTGCCTTGCGCGCCTTGGATATCGGAGCTGAGATTGGCCGCGAGAAAAGCGAGGCGCTCTTCGAGTTCCTGCGCGGTGCGGGATTCTGTTCCAGCTCTGGTGAGCAACGTGCCGCAAAAGTCGGTCAGACCTTCCTTGCCATCCGGTTCAACCCAATCGCCCGTGCGAACCAGAATCGAGAGGGTGACGAGCGGTAACTCGCGATCTTCCGCGACATACGCCACGGGCCCGCTCTTCAACGCCACCCGAAACTGTTCGGCCTTTGGCGGCATGAACTCGAACGGCGGGAAGGAAAGTTTCTCAGGACGATCGGGAATGGCGGGTGCGCTCGCTGATGCAGCGAGAGGCGAGCAACAGGATTTCTTGGCTGAGCTGCAAGCGGTCAGCACGCAAGCACAGGCCAGCAGGAATGTCGTGAGTTGGAAAGAATGTCGTTTCATATCAGTGAGCTTTTGCGGTTTCAACTTTGCGTGTGTAGGTGGCCACGGCGCGGTTTTCTTTCGTGAGATAAGCTTTCACGACCCGCTGAACATCGGCAGCAGTCACGGCTTGATACTTCGCACCAGACTCGTTGATCGCCCGCCAGTCGCCCATGCCATCGCAATGAAGAAGCTGCATCAGGATTGCAGAGTTCGAGCCAAGCTTGCGATATTCGCCGGCGGCGAAATTGTTTTTCACCTTCTGCAATTCTTCGGCAGGCACTTCGTTTGCGCCGAGCTTCTCCAGCTCAACGTAGATGGCAGCTTCCACTTCAGCAGGCGTCTTGCCGTCCTTGGCTTCTCCGCCGATGTTGAATGAGCCAGCCCATTTCTGGGACATCTGATGTCCCCAGACATCCGTAGCGACTTCATTGGTCAGCACCATACCCTTGAACAACCGACCCGTGCGTGTGGATAACAACTGCCCAAGAATCGCCAGCGGGTAAGAATCCTTGTGCCCGAACGGAACAGTGTGCCAGAGGATGTCCACCTGAGGATTGGTTTCGGCTTCCGCGTTCATGCGTTTCTCGGCGACTTGTTTCACTTCAAGCGTGACGACGTCTGGCGCTTCCTTTTTGCCACGTGGGATGCGGGAGAAATATTTCTCGATAAGCAGTGCCGTTTTCTCAGCGTCAAGATCACCCACCAAGATCAGCGTGATGTTCTGCGGCGCATAAAACGTGGCGTAAAATTCATCCGCCTGCGCCTTCGAGATCGCAGAGATATCGGAGGGCCAGCCCACGGTCGGCCAACTGTAAGGATGCGATTCCCAGAACACCGAGTTGAAAGTCTCGTTGAATTTGCCGAGTGGCGTGGACTCCGTCCGCATCCTCCGTTCTTCAAATACGACATCGCGCTCGGAATAAAATTCGCGGAAAACGGGACGCAACAGCCGTTCTGACTCCATCCACATCCAAAGCTCCAGTTTGTTGGAGGGCACATTGACGAAGTAAGCCGTCATGTCGTCAGACGTGTAGGCGTTCATGCCCGAACCGCCGTTGCTCGTATAAATCTTGAAGAACTCATTCTTCACCAGCATCTGGCGTTGCTCTGCGACGAGCGCGTTGAACTTCTTTTCCAGTTCCCTGTAACGTTCCGTCTTGTTTTCCAATTTCGCGATATCGTCAATCTCACCCCGGCGCATGGCTTGGCGCATCTTGACCTCCTCTGCGCGCATCTGATCGCGGAACTTTTCCTGTTCGAGGATGATTTCGTGATCGCGCTGATTGTTAGTCGTGCCGAGCGTGGGTGTGCCCTTGAACATCATGTGTTCGAACAGGTGTGCGATGCCCGTGATGCCGGGGCGTTCGTTGGAACTGCCGACGTGCGCCACCCAACCTCCGGCTACAGAGGCATCATCATGCCGCTCGACCAGCAGCAATTTCATGCCGTTGGACAAGGTCCTTTCGATGACGGGAACTTTCTGGGCCAAAAGAGGTGAACTCGCCATGGCGAGAACCAACAGGCATCCGTAGATAATTTTTATGGCGCACATAGGTGACTTAACTTTTGGTTTGGTCATGCAAGTCGGACAACGTTAGTCACCGAAAGTTCAAGAGCCAGATAAAAAAACAAGAGAAGGTGACATCGCATCGCAAGGCATAAGGGTTGGTTAAGATCAGGGAAACCTATTCACACAGCAGCCTCAGGAGCAATGGCGACGCTTGATACCTCATTGGGCTGCGAGGGGTGTGGCCTTTTTTGCGCTGCGTTTCGCCTTGCCAAGACTCCGGCTCGTTTTCATCCTCTGTCATGGCAGCTCAAGCGCGCAATCTCGATTCACAATTCTACCAGTCGGCTGACACCTTTTTCCCCTGTCATAGCAATATCGGACTCACGTTCGACGATCTCACGCTCGCCACGCTTTATTCGGATATCCTTCCTCGCGACACGCAGCTAGATACCCAGCTTGCAGACAGCTTGCGTTTGAATATCCCCGTCGTATCGGCGGACATGGATACTGTGACGGAATCCCGCATGGCAACGGCGATGGCGTTGAATGGGGGGCTCGGATTGATCCACTACAACATGCCGGAGCGTCAGCAGCTTTCCGAGGTTAGCCGTGTGAAATATCACGTGCCAGGCATGATCGCCGATCCCATCAAGGTCGCGCCGGATCAGCTCGTCGGTGATGTGGTGAAGATGGTTGATGAACGAAAGTTTGGGTTCAGTACGTTCCCTGTGGTGGATGAAAAAGGCAAGCTCGTCGGTCTGCTTTCCGGACATGTCGTCAAACCGCGTTACGCGAAACGCAAGATCGTGGAGGCGATGACGCCGCGCGAACAGGTTCATACGATCAATAAGAAAGAGCTTGGTAAAAACCCCATCGCGCGCGCGGATAAGTTTTTCACCGAGCGCCCCGGCATCCACAAGTTGCTCGTCGTGGACGATGCGGACCACCTCCACGGGTTATTCACGATGAACGATGTGGAGCGCATCACGCAGGAAAAGACGGCGCAGTTCCGGCCCGCACGCGATGCGCAATTCCGCTTGGTCTGCGGCGCGGCGGTGAGTGCTACGCGGAATGCGTTCGGCGAATTAGATCGCGAACGAATTCTTACTCATGTGAGTGCGTTGGTGGAGCGCGGCATAGATGCCGTGGCGGTTTCAACCGCGCACGGGCACAGCAAAGGAGTAGGCGACACGGTTAAATTATTGCGCTCAGAGTTTCCTGATTTGGCCATCATCGCAGGCAATGTGACAACAGCCGCAGGTGTGGAATATCTTGCTGACTGCGGCGCGAACACGATCAAGATCGGGCAGGGTCCGGGTTCGATCTGTACGACGCGCATCGTGGCAGGCGTTGGAATCCCGCAGATGACCGCACTTTATATCTGCTCGCGTGTGGCGGCGAAGAAGGGGGTGACGATTCTCGCAGACGGCGGCATCACCAAGAGTGGTGACATCGTGAAGGCCTTAACGTTGTCCAGCGCGGTGATCTGTGGCGGGATGCTGGCCGGGTGTAGCGAGGCGCCGGGCGACGTCATGGAGATCGGCGGGAAGATTTACAAACAGTATCGCGGCATGGGCAGTCTCGCCGCGATGCGCTCTGGATCAGCGGCGCGCTACGGTCACGACAAAAACCCGACGTTGAAAGTCGCCGCCGAAGGCATCGAAGCGTTGAAGGAAGTGGTCGGCCCAGTGGACCGCGTGTTGGGCCAACTCGTCGGCGGCATTCAATCTGGCATGGGCTACCTCGGTGCCGCGAACCTCGAACAACTGCGCGCCAAAGCCCGCTACATCCGCGTCAGCCCCGCCGGCATGAAGGAAGCCGCCCCGCACGATGTCGTCGAATTGAAGACGGGAAATTAAATCGCCGAAATGCCGGGCAAATACCCATAGGAGGCAGAAATTGCCGATATGAGGGCGAGAGGTTTTGAGCCCGCCACGATTGCTCAAGCCCAAGAACAAGCCGAGCGTTGGCACGCGCGCAAGAGTTATGCGCTTTGATTCAAGATGCGTTCGTAGGTGTTAAACTCGGTCGAGGTGTTGGTTTGATGCAGGCCCAAGGCTTGGATGATCACGCAGACTCAGCTACCTGTGCTTCCTATCGAGCAAGAGATGAGAAGGATGATTGGCGGAGAATTCCTGCCAGTGAATGAAATAGCTGTTCCAGCAGTCTCTGTTTTTTTGATGCGGAAGGAATGCGGTTTCACCTTCCTGCGTACCTGATTGCTGATTTGCGAGGTGAATATCAAGCGGGGATGGCTTTTATACTGACGCAAGCGCAACGAACGGCGGTAAGATTATTTCTAAAGTTTATCGAGAGTGACCCAGATTATCAGTGGGACCAGCCGCATATTGTCAGTGCTTTAAGCGGATATTGGGCTGAACAAGCCTAAGGGAATGACTCCTTCGTTTGGGAAAGCTTGCTTTCAAGCTCTCGGCTCTTTTATCCATTGCCCATGAAATTTTGCCTGTTGCTTGGCGCGGTGTTACTGAGCGTGTTGCTGTTCGGCTGCGTCACCATGAAAATCAAGATTCATTACCCCAAAACCGCCACCACGAACCAAGTGGACGTCTATCACGGCATCACGGTCAAAGACCCATATCGCTGGCTGGAGGATGACAATTCGGCGGCAACCAAGGCGTGGGTCGAGGCGCAGAACCGGGTCGCTTTTGATTATCTCGCCACCATACCCGAGCGCGCGGCAATCAAGGCGCGGTTGACTGAGTTGTGGAACTTCGAGCGTTATGGCGTGCCGTTCAAGGAGG
>Ga0114967_10004945_pt1 | contig 10638 bp, 10 predicted proteins | sample M_130628_MF_Meta_FD_92639 | JGI IMG/M metagenome (GOLD analysis project Ga0114967, IMG submission 92639) | Freshwater microbial communities from Lake Montjoie, Canada to study carbon cycling - M_130628_MF_MetaG | ecosystem: Environmental > Aquatic > Freshwater > Lake | place: Lake Montjoie... | reverse complement strand
TTTAAAAAGTTTCCTGGTTAGTCCTTGGACTATTTTAGGATCAATTATCGTAGGTATTTTAAGCGGAGTGTATGCTCCAGAGTTTAGCATCGGCCTTGACAGTATTGGTAGCATCTATATCAGCTTACTTAAGGTGGTAGTGTTACCATTCTTGTTGGCAACTATTTTAGTTGGTATTATTGGTTTGTTACAAAAAGAAGGTAGTCAAACACTTATACGCAGAATCATCATGGGCTGTGTGGCCAGTATGTTCATTGCCGCAACCATTGGTGTGGGCACGGTTATGGTCACAGGTACAGAAATGACCCCTGAGAAGAAAACCCAACTTGGCGCTTTGGTCAATAACAAAGATACAGGAACTGATTTAAACATCACCTTACACGAACCAATGCCAGCAGCAGCTACTATAAGTGCAGGTAAAATGGCAGAGAAGTTTATTCCAGAAAACATTTTCAATACACTAAACAATGGTGAGAGCTTGAAGATTGTTATCTTCTGTTTGATTTTTGGTGTTGCTCTTGGACATCTTCAAACAGAAGGTCAACGCATGTTGGTTGAAGTACTAAAGAGTGTTCAACAGGCAAGTATTAGTATTTTTAAATTCCTCAACTACTTCCTACCAATAGCACTGTTGGCCATGATTTCTTCACAAGTTGGCAAAGTTGGCGTAGGTATTTTTATGACCATGTTTGACTTTGTAATGCAACAAGCAATCGGCGGCCTCTTGGTCATTGCACTGGGTACTGTTGTGATTTGGATGCGCTCTGGATTGAGTTTAATGACAGTTATCCGCGAAACCAAAGAGACTTTAATTGTTGCTGTTAGTTCACGCAGCTCATTGGCCTGTATTCCATACGCACAGGAAGCACTGCACAAATTACACTTCGACAAAGGTGGTGTTGAATTAACTGTTCCACTAAGTTTCACTGTTAACCGCATTGGTAGTATTGTTTACTACGCTATTGCCACAGTGTTCATTGCCAACATTTATGATTCACCATTGGGTCTAACAGGCCTGGCAGTTGTATTGTTTGGTAGTATTCTAGCTGGGTTAGCAAGTGCAGGAACAACAGGTATCCTTACAGTTGCCACTGTAGCAGTTGTATGCGACTTATTGAAATTACCAAGCGAAGCAGTATTGGTATTGTTGATTGCAGTTGATCCATTGATGGATATGATTCGTACAGCAAGCCACGTACATGGCAACATAGCGGTAACAGCATTTGTCTGTGACAAAGAGGTAACAGACGGTGGACAAACTTAAAGATTTTCTTTTAAGTTTATTGACCTATATAGGCGAAAGTCCATTTCGCCTATTTACCGTTGTATTTCTTTGCATAATTGGCTTCGGCGGCTGGATCGTCTACTCTGAAAAAGATGCCTTTATGGCCAGTTATCGTGCCCAGCAGGCCATGCCCAAGATGAATGGCAAGTACGAAGAAGCATACAATTTCCTATTAAAAAATACTGACGTAGAGCTAGTGTCTATCATGGAAGTTAATTCTCTAGCAAACACAAGAAAGATTGCGTTCTTATCTACACGCAATGGCGGAAGAATTAAACAATATGATGGGTCAGATGTTGGGCTGTTTAGTAAAAACTACGACAACAACAATGATGTCATCGGTTTGATGTCTGGCAAGATTCCATGTAGCGCATATCTTAAACCACAAAGTTTAATTGGTTTTGTCTACAAAGAAAATGGCGTAAATTATATGTGTAGAATTAGTGTACCTGCCGAACCCGGCGTATTTATAGGACAAATTAGTGTAGGGTGGAAAGAACAACCCACTGATGTAGAGGCCGCACAAACAGCACTGGTTATTGCATCATCATTATTATTTAAAAAATGAGACTTCCTGCTGTCATAGCCATTGGTATTTTTATAATTATCATAATGGTTATGATATGACCAAGAGATTGGGAATATTAGGTGGAATGGGTCCTGCTGCCAGCGCAGAATTTTACCGTAGACTCACTGATTTGACACCTGCAAGCAATGACCAAGAACACATACCTTGTGTGATATGGAGTGACCCCACAGTGCCAGACCGAAGCACCAGTTTGGTCAATTGCGACGATAGACCATGGGAAAAACTCAAACAAGGCATACTGGGACTTAAAAATGCCGGATGCGATCAAATTGTAATTCCTTGCAACACAGCGCATTTTTGGTATGATCGATTGTGTCAGTTGGGTGTTCCTATTATACATATAGTAGATAGTGTAGCAGAAGATTTATGTGCAGAAGGGGTAAACACCGGTACCATTGGCATACTGGGCACCATGGCCACCATGCGATTAGGCCTGTATCAACATCATTTACACAAGTTAGGATATCATTGTATAACTCCCGGTGCGCACGACATGGACACATTAGTTCAGCCTGCAATTAATTTGATCAAAGCAAACAACTTGCCAGCAGCCCGTATTTTATTAATACAGGCCATGAATAATTTACAAGCCTGGAATGTTGATGCCATTGTCCTGGGCTGCACCGAACTTCCGTTGGCAATCAGAGATTCTTATTACAATAAAAAGCCATTGATAAACAGCATTGACAGCCTGGTACATGCTGCTATTAAGGAATTTGGAGTTTAGGTATTGGATCCGAAATCCATAGTGTTGCTATAGTTTTAATACCTGTTGTAACAGAGACACCTTCGTGCATAGTCAAGTCTGCACCAGGATCATCGGGGTAGGCAAAATACAAACAACTACCACGACGTGGTGTAACATCAATGTTTAGCCTATTAAAGTTAGTGGTTCCACCTTGGAAATCGTCGTTTAAATAAAGTATAACGGTAGCCGTGCGATCTGGGTTGCGTAAATTTTCATATCCTGGCAGATTAAAATAATCCCAATGTGGCTTAAAAAACTCCCCGGGACGATATCTAGTAAGTTGCCATTGTTCGGCCTGGTCCGGGTGATAACTATGTCCAAATTCTTTTTGTATATAGGATAAAGTTAATTTAGTTAAATCATAGTACCTGTGCTGAACATAACATGTAGAACTTGTTCTGTGTTTTACTAATCTTGAATCTGCTGTACCATGATCGTATCCTGTGCTGAGTACAAACTCTGTTTCGTTTAACATGTTATCTATAGTGTCGTCTGGAATTAATCCGTGTATTAATGCAATAAACGGATCGTTATTTAAAATTTCGTAGGTAATCATAAAATTATTTATGTATGGTAAATACCATATAGGAGACTTTCAAATGGCTGATGAAGAAATCAAATTAAGTGCAAGCGAAAAGAAAAAAGAAGACTGGATGAATTCAAAATGGCGTCCAATGATGGGTTGGATGTACATGCTGATCTGTACCATGGACATGGTTGTATTTCCAATCTTGTGGAGCCTGTTGCAAAGTATCAGTCACGGTGCAGTTAATTCACAATGGCAACCCCTGACTCTGCAAGGTGCCGGACTGTTCCATATTGCAATGGGTGCGGTACTTGGTATTGCAGCACACGGTCGCACACAAGAAAAACTAAACGGTGCCAATAACGGCGGACTAGGAGGGGGTACAACCTACGTTCCGCCAGCACCAGTAACTGGAGGATTTGGAAATGGCAACACAACAACAGGATTTTTGGGCGGGGCAACAACACCTGGCGTACCTTCAACAGGATTCGGTGCACCCACTGGCGGTTTTGGTTCAGCACCAACATCTACAACCGTACCAAGTTGGGGAACAACCCCGATTGCAACAGCACCGGCAGTTGTAACAGGGTTCGGCGGTAAGCCAGCACCTGCTCCAGCAGCACAACCATTGCTATAACCAAATAAAATGAAGAAACTTTTTCTATTATTTCTTGTTATAGGTATGAGCGCATCTCGTGCCCAGGACCAAGTTGGAAGTATTGAGCCCACACTTCCTTGTTTTGATACAAAAACATTGTTTGACTCAATGAGCAAGACCTACAACGAAACTCCCATCATAACTGGCAGGGCAACTGATCAAGCAAAATCAATTATGTCACTGTGGATTCATCCGGTGGAAAATACCTGGACTCTTGTATCCACTAAGGAAAACTTCTCCTGTGTAATAGGTGTGGGCACAGACTTTAAGTTAGTAACACAAAAGACAGGCAAGTCCGTGTAAATTCATGTTAAAAATAAGGAAATAAAATGAAAAAACTATTAGCAATTGTGTACCTGGCAGCAACTTATTCAATCTGTTTTGTAGCCACAAACAACCTGGCATATGCAGAGGCAGAAAAGAAAGAAGTATGTCATGACAAAATGGACAAAGAAGGTAAGCCTGTAATGGACAAGAAAACTGGTAAGCCAGTACAAGATTGCAAAACAATCAAAGTTCATAAAAAATTAGAAGGCACAGAAGTTCCAGTTAAGAAATAAAAGTCTTGACTTTTTGTAGAAGGTATAGTATTATTTAAATACTATACCAGGCATAGTATGATTAAATACTATACCTTTATTTTTACATATATACTCAATGACAGACCATTTTAACACCCTAGGCGTCGGTACAAATGCCACCGACGATGAAATCAAAACGGCATACAAAAAATTAGCAATGAAGCATCATCCTGATCGAGGCGGTGACCAGGCCAAATTTCAACAATTGCAAGAAGCCTATGCTACCTTAAGCGATCCTGAACGCAGAGCACGTTGGCAACAGGAGAAACAATTTGCACAGTTTGGTGCACCCCCAGGTGGCGCAGGTGGGTTCAATTTTAGCTTCGGTGGCGCAGATATAAATGATTTATTTCGTCAATTTACAGGCGGCCACCCATTTGGCGCACGACAACAGGTAAAAAACCAAGACCTTAGAGTCGGCATTGAATTGGATCTTGTTTCTACATTGGCAAGCCAAAAACACCATATCAATGTACAACATGCAAATGGCAGTACAAAAACTGTAGAAATTGAAATTCCACGTGGCGTACAAGCTGGTATGCAAATGCGATTTGCAGGTCATGGCGATCAGTCAATGACCAATTTACCGGCTGGCGATCTATATGTAGAATTCCGAGTCAGACAACACCCAGATTTTGTAATTAACGGAATACATCTATCGAAAAGATTGGCATTGAATTGCATTGATGCTATACTAGGTACTAGTGTAAAAATAACAGGACTTGATGGCACCAAATTTGAGCTAACTGTTCCTGCTGGTACACAAAATAATACACGATTTAGAATCCCGGGTCAGGGATTGTGGGATGTAAATAATCCAATTAAAGGTGACTTGTTCATTGATGTATCATTGCAAGTGCCCGCCACAATCACTGAGTACCAATTGCAGGCACTACAACAATTTAAATCTTAAATAAAGGACGCATAATACATGTCAGCAATGAAACCCAATAGCGAGATTGAAGAGATTATTGCCAAGGCCGGAGAAGCAGCTAAAAATCTTCAACACGAGTATGTGACATTAGAACATCTGAGTCTTGCTATTTTTCAATATCTTCCTTTTAAAGAAATATTGATTAAATCTAAATTTGATGTTGATGGGTTAGTCAACGACCTCGATGAATATCTAAAATTGCAAACAGATTTAAAGTATGAAGAATTCACTCCTCCACGCAAGACACAAACCTTAGAACGGGTATTTAATCGTGCATTGACCCAGATACTATTCCAAGGATCTACTAGAATTAAAATTGTAGATCTATTACTAAGCATATCTCTGGAGACCAATAGTTACTCTGCATATTTTATGTTGAAATACGGACTAGATCGATCAACCATTGCCGAAATGTATGCAAAGTTCAACACCAAAGCTGATAAAACTGCGCCGGGCACTGATTCAGATCGTGCAGACGAAATTCTTAAAGAATACTGTACTGATTTGAATAAATCTGCCAGCAACGGTGAAATAGATCCAATCATTGGACGTGAACGAGAACTCAATGAAATGTCTCAAATATTAGCCAAGCGCAATAAGGCCAATATACTATTGGTGGGTGACCCAGGAGTTGGTAAAACCATGTTGGCCGAGGGCTTGGCTAAAAACATTGTTGAAGGCAATGTACCAGAGTATCTCAAGACGTATACAGTCTACAACCTAGATATTGGTACGCTACTTGCAGGAAGCAAATATCGCGGTGAATTTGAAGAAAAATTTCAAAATGTAATCAAAGCATTGATCCTCAAAGGCAAAACCATTTTGTTTATTGATGAAGCTCATCAAATGCGTGGTGCAGGTGGTGGAAGTTCAAGCTCAGTTGACTTTGCAAATATGATTAAACCTGCATTGTCCAAAGGTAAAATTAAAGTCATTGCCAGCACAACCTGGGACGAATACTCTCAGAGTTTTGAAAAAGATCGTGCACTGATGCGTCGATTCCAAAGACTCACAGTCGACGAACCGTCAGCAGCAGATGCCAAACTTATACTTAAGGGTATTCGTAAGCAGTTTGAAAAGTTTCACGGGGCAACTATTACAGATGAAGCCATTGACACAGCAGTAGATTACAGTGTCAGGTATCAAACTGACAAGAAACTGCCAGATAAAGCAATTGATCTTGTTGACACTGCCTGTGCTAAACAAAGGATACAACCTGATCAAGTTGAAAACTTTGTTTTAATTAAATCACATATTGTCGAAGCATTAAGTAATGCAACCAAAATACCAGTGGATCAAATTGGTGCAGATAGCAATAACAAGTTATCTACATTGGAACAGAATATACATGAAAACTTATACGGGCAAGAATCAGCCATTAAATCTGTACTAGACCGTATCTATGTTAGCAAAGCTGGTATCAAATCAATAAACAAACCCGTTGGTAGTTTCTTGTTTCTTGGACCCACTGGCACAGGTAAAACGGAACTAGCTAAACTTCTGGCACAAAATCTCACAATGAAACTGGTTCGATATGACATGAGTGAGTATCAAGAAAAACACAGCATGGCCAAACTAATTGGTGCACCGCCAGGATATGTTGGATACGATGACGCTGGGGCAGGGGGCGGCTTGTTGATTAGCGCACTGGAACAAAATCCAACAAGTATCATTTTATTCGATGAGATTGAAAAGGCTCACCCTGATGTATCTAATATTTTGTTACAATTCATGGATGAAGGATTTATTACTGGTAGCAACGGAAAAAGAGCGGATGCACGAAACTCTATTTTAATAATGACCAGTAATCTAGGAGCAGCCGACAACGAAAGAAACAATATTGGCTTTAATCAGGACACACAAAAGACAGGCGAAGACGATAAAGCAGTTAAAGAATTCTTTAAACCTGAATTCCGAAATCGTATTGATGCTATTTGCAAATTTACTCATCTAGATCAGTTTAGTATGAAAAAAATTGTGGCCAAGTATCTGACTGAGATCAATGATCTGTTGTCTGACAGACATATCAAAATTCGTTTGACAGAATCAGCAGTTGATTACCTGGTAGATAAGGGATTTGACAAAAAGATGGGCGCACGTCCGTTGACCAGAACTATCAATGATATGATCAAAGTTCCAATTAGTAAAAAGATACTGTTTGAACAACTGGCCAATGGTTCAATTATTAACATCGATTGTATCGACTCCAAATTGACCTTTACTGTGATTGCATATGCCTTGCCATTATTGTTAGACGGATTACCTAAAGTTGACGAAAATGGTTTCATTAGACTGGCTTAGTCTCAATGATACATTGAAGATTACTCATACTAAGAAGAAATTCTTTAATGAGTTCTTGTATCGAGTGACCTATCGGGTACCCGGAGCTAGTCTGTTGTCTTGGAAGTATAGTCCAGGAGAGAGCATAAGCGACAGAATTGGTGCATACAATGCTCGAATAACCGGCGATCCGATACATTTGTGGTATAGTCATCACAAATTGCCTGCCAACATTTATCAGTTGGATGATTTTAATCGCGTGTACAATACCAAATCAAATACATTGAAATTTAGAATTGAGAGAGATAACCTGAGCATGTACTCAAATTCAGACACGCAGTTATATCAAATTGCTGCACAGGACTTGATACAATGGACCAACAATTTAACGTCAGTTTCTCTAGTCAAGTCAGAATCTACTAGACAACTTCTAGATATGGGATATGCTATTGTTCGCGATGATACGTATCCATATCGCATTAGACTGAGAGAAGGTTGCTCAAACATTGCAGATAGAAAATCACTAACCAATTATTTAATAACACTTGGCACCGATGTAAAAATCACAAAACTTATGTTAACCAGACTAGATAGTTCACATAAATATTTTCACGGTGGCTATTTGTATGTCAATGATATCAGAATAGTTGATATCTTGAGAATAATCTCACCAGCCATTATTGGGTCAGTAACTCAATTAGTAATCAACAATTAACCTCAAAAGAAAACACATGGAAAACAACACCGCCCCAATCCTTAGTAAAACTACAACTGCCAATGGCATTGAATTACCAGGTTCAAGTGCAACAGATGTTGTTCAAAAAATCTCTGATTTCATGAAGCAGAAAAAATCCGCAGCACCTGCTGAGTCTGCAAAAGGCGTCCCTTTTGATTTTAGCAAGATTCACTTGCATATTGGAATTCCCTGTTACGGCGGCATGGTAAGTGAACCAACAATGACCAGCTTGTTGAAATTTGTATTAATGGCGCAAAGAGTGGGACTGCACTGGAGTTTGGACACCATGGTTAACGAATCGCTAATTACACGTGGTCGTAACAATTTAATGGCCAAGATGATGAGCAACACCAAAGCAACTCACTTTATGTTCATTGACGCAGATATACGATTTGATGCAGACTCTATTTTTCAAATGATTGTGTACGAAAAAGAAGTAATTGGCGGATTGTATCCTAAGAAATCCATACCTAGTAATTATGTAATCAATTTGCTTTCGCAGACACAGATTCAAGGCGATATCTTCACAGTTGATACCATGGGAACAGGATTTCTTATTTTCCAACGAAGTGTATATGAAAAATTATGTGCTGCATACCCCAATACCAAATATGTTGATGATGTTGGATTAGGCAAGCAGTTCGAACCAAATATGTATGCTATTTTTGACACAGAAATTGACGAAAAAGGGCATTACCTGAGCGAGGACTGGCTGTTTTGTCGCAGGTGGCAAAAACTAGGTGGTACCATTTGGGCACATAATAAGGTATTGCTGAATCACATAGGGCATTATGAGTACAAAGGTGATTTGAGTCAGATGCCAGATTTTGCAAAAAAGACCACAGCAATGCCTATCTAAGTGATGTTCGATTAAGGTAATTAAAAGACTGCTACCACGCAGTCTTTTTTTTGTTCCGCTGATATTAATTAGCTACCATAAATATACATTATATTAGCGAGTTTTAATTAATGTTTATTTACGATCTTTTTGAATCTGTATCTTATTCCACGTTGGTAATTTACCCCGGAAGATACCAACCTTGGCATAAAGGGCATAAAGCAGTGTATGATTACCTGGTTAAGAAATTTGGAATAGACCAGGTGTTTATTGCCACCAGCAACAAGGTCGAACCACCACGTAGTCCATTTAATTTTAGCGATAAGGTGCAGTTAATGACTCTAACAGGGGTCACCGCTGACCATATTGTTGAAACTAGGGATCCGTATAAAGCATTAGAAATTGTAGAGAAATACAACCCAAACGCAACAAGACTAATTTTTGCTGTAAGCGAAAAAGACATGTCGTCGGATCCGCGCTTTAAGTTTGGTACAAAAAAAGACGGAAGCCCTACATATTTTCAACCCATGCCCAGTGATACCAATGATATGGTATCACTTGAACAGCATGGGTACATCATGACAGTGCCAACTTTTAATTTCACAGTGCTTGGCAAACCAATGCAATCTGCCACTCAGGTCAGAGACCAGTTTGCCAATGCAGACGAAGCAACACAAAAACGCATAGTTGCAGATTTGTTTGGAAGATTTGATCCGCATGTACTTGACTTGATGCAACATAAACTTGGTCAACTGTCTGACCAACAACAAAGCATAACCGAAGACGAAGGTGATCCAGAAGGCGTCCCGCACATTACCAAAGAACTGCTACAGCACATTGTACAACAAGTTGGCACACAAGGTGCACATGCCATTGTTAAAAGTTTAGAATGGGGAGATGGTGCTGCCAAAGAATTGTTACAGTTGATCAAGAAAGATTTACAGAAAAACATTGCTGGATATAAGAAGCAAGGTGTGGCAGAAGGCAAAGTTATTCGTACCTATCTTTGGCACGGATCAAGACAAAAGATTCCTATGCTAGAGCCAAGACAATCGGTAGATACAGGTGGTGCGGCTGGTAGTAATCAAAATGCTATCTATGCTACCTCTGATCCTAAAGTTGCCATAGCTATGGGTCTAACTACTGCTGGGTCAGACACAGGTATGTTCCCCAATGATCCACAAATGGTTTTGTTCAGTGGCAAGATTAGAAAAGGTGAATATGTGTATCTACATAAATTACCATTCAATGGCCCAGATGGAAAACCACAGTTTGTTCAAGGTGGCAATAGCAGAGAGTTTCATTCTATTCCTGGAGTAGAAGGCATCAAACCCATTGAGATAAAAGAAATTCCAGTAAACAAATATTTGAATTTAATCAGAAAAGCAACGCCAGCAGACTTAAAATTGCGTAAGAAGTATATGAAGAAGCAAGGTGTGGCGGAGGCAACACCAAAAAAACTC
>Ga0114967_10004944_pt1 | contig 10638 bp, 10 predicted proteins | sample M_130628_MF_Meta_FD_92639 | JGI IMG/M metagenome (GOLD analysis project Ga0114967, IMG submission 92639) | Freshwater microbial communities from Lake Montjoie, Canada to study carbon cycling - M_130628_MF_MetaG | ecosystem: Environmental > Aquatic > Freshwater > Lake | place: Lake Montjoie... | reverse complement strand
TGATAGTGCTGTAAATTTAGGTATATCTACAACAAAATGGAATAATGTCTATGCTAATCTATTTGTAGGTATTGCAACTACAGCACGATATGCAGACTTAGCAGAAAAATATGTAGCAGACCAGGAATACGAACCTGGTACAGTATTAGAATTTGGCGGTGATTATGAAGTCACATTGGCACAAGATGGAACCAATAGATTAGCCGGTATTGTATCAACTGATCCTGCCTATTTAATGAACAGTGAATGTGTTGGTACCTATGTGTCATCTATTGCACTACAAGGAAGAGTACCATGTAAAGTTAGAGGTAAAATACACAAAGGTGACATGCTAACAAGTGCTGGCGACGGTTATGCTAAAAAAGCAGTAAATCCACAAATAGGCACAATTATAGGTAAGGCTCTAGCTGATTTTGATGGCATAAGTGGTGTTATAGAAGTAGCAGTAGGCAGAGTTTAAATGGCTATATTTACGATAAATAATTATTACAACGGAGTTAATCAATGGCATATCAAGTAGACAAATTTAATGGAACATTTTTAGTTTCTGTTGACGACGGCACCATTGATACCACCACTGATTTACGTTTTGTAGGTAAAAATTACGCTGGCTACGGTGAAGTCCAGAACGAAAATTTCCTACATTTATTAGAAAATTTTGCAAATACCAGCGCACCTCCTAAAAGATTAACTGGGCAAATTTGGTATGATAGCGGCAATAAAAAATTACGCTTTTATGACGGAACTAGATTTAGAACAGCAAGCGGTGCTGAAATCGGACCTACTGCACCATCTGGATTACAAGCCGGGGATTTTTGGTTCGATACAAGTGCAGAACAATTATATGCATGGAATGGAGCAGAATTTGTATTAATCGGTCCCGAAACACAGCCGGATCTTGGAGCATCCGCAGTTTCAGCTCAAGTAGTTAAAGATAATATTGGCAATAATCATACTATAGTTAAATTTCAGTCCGGTGGCGATGTAATTTCTATTGTTAGTAAAGACGCATTTACCTTAAACAGCACAATTAATCCTATTACAGGATTTACTGTAATCAAGAAAGGTGTTAATTTAGTTAACACTAATGGCACAACCGGAGTCACAGCTACCGATCATTACTTCTGGGGCACCGCAAGTAATTCTGCAAGATTAGGCGGTTATCCTGCTTCTGAATATATTAGACTAGGTGAAGTGGCATTTGACAGTGAAATCTCTTTTAAAGATGCCGGCCTTACTATTGGTGATCAAAATGATTTAAGAATACGAGTTGAAAATGGTGATGAGCCGGTAATTGAAAATCGTTTAGGCAACACCATCACATTAAGAATTAGAGTAACTGACAGTGACCTAAGAAACGTTGGTATTATTTCTTCCACCGGTATGGTCCCAGGAACAGACAACTTTTTTAACCTTGGGTCAACAGCTTCTAAGTGGGCAAATGTATATTCAACAGCATTTACCGGAGCATTAACAGGAAATGTGACTGGTAATTCAACAGGGGTACATAAAGGTAATATTTTAGCAGACGATAATTCGGTAGCGTTTGCCGCTATTACTAAAACATTTACAGGAAGTTTTTCCGGCACACTAACAGGCAACGTTATTGGATCCGTGACCGGAACATCTACTAACGCCTTAACATTAAACAGTCTTATAGGCGAGCAAGGTGCAGTAGCAACTTCGGTTGTGCTTCGAGACAGCAGCGCCAACATAACTGCAAATAGATTTATCGGAACTACTGATAAATCAAATAGATTAAAAATTGATGATGCAGCAGTTGATACTGATGTAGACTACCGATCTGCAAAAACAACAAAGACTGCAAATACTATTGCAGCCAGAGACAGCTCTGGAAACTTACTAGCAAACACCTTTGACGGAACTGCAACAGCGGCTCAATATGCTGACTTGGCAGAAAAATATCTTGCTGATGCAGAATACGAAGCTGGCACAGTGGTTGTAGTTGGCGGCAATGCAGAAGTTACAGCATCTAGCTACGGTGAGTTAGCTATAGGTGTAGTAAGTGCAAACCCAGCTTTTATGATGAATAAAGATTTAGAAGGCGGAACCTATATAGCTCTTAAAGGCCGAGTTCCTGTTAAAGTAAGTGGCAAAGTTAAAAAAGGCGATCGTCTTGTAGCAGGCAACGATGGAGTTGCTCAAGTAGCTGCTGATCGTTTAGATATTTTTGCTGTGGCACTAGAATCTAGCGATGATGCTGAAATTAAATTAATCGAAGCAGTGGTACTATAAGGATAAATTATGGCAATAGGTGATTTTATCTCCGCAACTGATTATAACACAATCAGAACCAAAATTCAAAATGTCATGGCAATAGGCACTGGAAACTTTGGATACGGACAGACAACATTTAGCTCGTTGATTTCGGCAGGCAATTCAGTGACAAAAAATCAGTGGGACGCCCTACGATACGACATTTACAATGCAATTTTACATCAAACGGGGTCAGCACCTTCGCTAACTACAGTTTCTGTTGGAGATGTAATTAGATACGGAGCAAGTCAGCCTAACTTTCAATACGACACAATAGCTGACCAAGCAACTGCAAATAGATTTAACTTAGGAACAGGACAATTTGTAACTGAAGCAATTAATACTACATCGTTTACTTCTTCATGGTATCAATCAGTTAGTTCCACAACATCGGTTACATTTGCTACAGCAGAACAGGCAAGATTTTTCTTTAATGCTGGAGGAAAAATTCGATTCGCTAGTACTAGGACAGGTGGCAATGGAGAAGCACAAAACACTTCTTGGAGTAATCTGTTAAGTACGGCTGGAACACAGTCATTTTCAGCAACACCATCCGGAGTAAATTTCTTTAACTTGACTAGCAGTTATCAAACGTTTGCTGAACTTACAGGTAGTTCGGCCTATTCTAATAACAAATGGCGATTAGAAGCTTCTTGTAATGTTTCTAATAATTCTTTGGGAACAGCAAATATTGTTAATTTTAGAATAACCTGGTTAGATGCATATACAGATATTGGGCCAACTGGACCAGGTGACTTGGTAGACGGTACGCTTACACTAACAGTTGATCAAGTTCGCCCTGCAGGATTTTTACAACCTAGCGGTACATTTACTATTATAGGCCCAAGCACCACATCAGTAGGACCAATTTCAGGTTCGTAGTTTTTTTATCCCCCATAAAACATTGCATAAATAATATGCGTGTTTTATAGGAGATACCATGGACGACCGTCTAAAAGCTGCCTTAGACTTTTCTAATTATAGACAAACTCTAGCAATACAACGAAAAACCCTTAGAGAACGAATTGAAGGTAAGTTAACCTACGGCCATTCTGGCGGAATATTTAAAATTGATAGAACATTATTGGTATTTGTTCAAATGCTAATAGATCAAGGCAGAACAGAAAATGTTCCTCTAATTGATCAAAATGAAAATCCAATCCTAATCTTAGATCTACAACAGTTTCAAGATGAAATTCTAGATAGATATTTTTCAGCCACGTATGAATATCACGAAGAATACGAAAAAATTAAATCTAGTAGAACAGTAGAAAAATTATTGAAAATATGACCAAAGGCGTATTAATTTTTGCTCACAACAGTCCTGAAATAGACTATGGAATAATGGGCGTAATTTCTGGAGGCCTAGCAAAAAAACATCTAGGGTTGCCAGTTAGTTTGATAACAGATAAGTGGACTATTGATTGGTTAAAAGAATCCGGAATGTATTCAAAGGCAGAATCGATATTTGATAAAATTATTGAAATTGAAAAACCTAGAACTAAAAATGTAAGAACTTTGCATGATGGCTTTTACAGCAAAACTATTCCCTTTGTAAATTCTAATAGATTTTCAGTTTGGGATCTAAGCCCGTACGATCAAACTCTATTAATTGATAGCGATTATTTAATTTTTTCTAATCAATTAAACGAATACTGGGATACCGATGCCAGTGTAATGTTAGGGCATTCTATGAATGATATAACAGGAGAGCGTAGCGGAATATTAGATCAACGAGTTAGTGAAACTGGAATCCATATGTTCTGGGCCACAACTGTGATGTTTACAAAAAATGAAGAAAGCAGATTCTTTTTTAAATTAGTAGATTATATAAAAGACAACTATCGATATTACGCAGACTTGTTTAGATTTAATCCTAAACAATATAGGAATGATATATCTTTCAGTATTGCCAAACATATTATGAATGGATATGAAACTGAATTTGTTTATAGTTTGCCTCCTATTCTAACAGTATTTGATAAAGACATTTTACATGATGTAGATGGGGATCAATTAATATTTTTAATCGATAAACCACTGAATTGCGGAGATTTTTGGGCCACAACTACACAAGGGTCTGATGTTCATGTTATGAATAAACAAAGTATTATTAGAAACAAAGAAAAATTATTGGAATTAATATGAACTTTGGTTATCTAATAGTTGTTTCATCTAATAAAGAAGTTGATTATCTCAAATTGGCTTATGCATTAGCATTAAGTATTAAGAATACTCAAAAGCCAGGCTATGATAAAGTTGCTCTAGTAGTAGATAATCCTGAGTTGATTAAAAATCTAAAAAGCCCGTGGGTCTTTGATCACGTAATTAAATGGGACAAAGAAACCCATTGGGATGGCCGCAGTTGGATGGACCAATTATCTCCTTTTGAAAATACAGTATGCCTTGATGCAGACATGTTATTTTTAAGAGATTATAGTCATTGGATTGATTATTTTGTAAAACACAAAGATTTATATGTTGCTAGCAAAGCCTATACTTATAGAGGCGAAGAAATTACCAGTGACTTTTATAGAAAAGCATTTACAAAAAATAAAATCCCAAGCCTGTATTCAATGTTTACCTTTTTTAAAAAGAACACCGATATTGCAACAGAGTTTTTTGAATTAGGTAGATTTATTTTAAAAAATCCTATCGAATTTAAAAATTTATACATGTCGGATTTTCGTCCTAAAGTAGTTGGTACTGACGAAGCATTTGGCCTTGCAGCAAAAATTTTAGATATAGCCGACGATATTGCACATGATTTAGACTTTCCTAAACTTGTACATCTAAAACCTATGATACAGAATTGGCCATGGGCCGCTGAAAGAGTCACTGAACATGCCGGCTTTTATTTCAATATGCATGGAAATTTAAAAATAGGAAATTATCAACAGTATGATATTGTTCATTATGTTGAAAAAGATTTAATAACAGATGAAATTGTTAGCATGTTAGAGGAGATAGCATGGAACAAAAATTAATGGATTTCGATGAATGGATTAAACTACCAGTCAATCAAGTAGAATATTTTGTAAAATTCAATGAAGATGACGGTTCACTTTTAGGAGTCTATCCTTCTCATGCCTCTCAAGGTTTCAACAACAAAATAAAAATTGATGAAGAAGTTGCTGATTCGATAGCGTCAGGAGAAGAAAATATATTTTCTTATCGAGTAGATCTTCCTACAAAAAAACTTGTTAAAATAAGTAAATTTTCTACGCACAGTCTAATAAAAATAGATGATGTATTACACAGAGTCATTGATAAAAAATGGTCAACAATAACAGATCCCGATGTTATGATATCTTACAATAAAGAAAATAAGTCATTGACTTTTTCAATGAGCGACAAATATTCAAAAAATATCATTTGGGACGGTGAGACTGAAATGATATTTTTAGTCACTGATTATAATGATCCCAATGTTCTTCTTCATATGTTAAGTATTAGAGTCGGCGACATTACAGAAATCACAAAATCATTTACACTAGATTTGCCAAATAGATTTAGTGTTTATACACGTAGAATTTTTGACAAATATATTTTTGAGACAAAATGAAAACAGTAGAATTAGACATTGTATTTTTAAGTTATGACGAGCCTAACGCAGATATGCATTATGCAGATTTGTGTAATAAAATACCTTGGGCCAAACGAGTTCACGGTGTTAAAGGCAGCGATGCTGCTCATAAACGTGCTGCTGAAGTAAGTGAAACTGATTGGATAATCACAGTCGATGCTGATAATATTGTAGATTCTAAATTTTTTAATTTAGACATTGACATCAGCAATCCCAAAATACAAGTATACAGCTGGTTAGGAAGAAATAGGCTTAACGGTTTACTCTACGGAAACGGCGGTCTTAAAATATGGAAACGAGATTTTATTCTCAACATGAAAACTCACGAAGCTAGCGATAGCGATCGCGCTCAAGTTGACTTCTGTTGGGAAGACGGCTACCGTCAATTTAAAGAATGTTATAGCGACACTGATATTACCGGAAGTCCTTTCCAAGCATGGAGAGCAGGATTCCGCGAAGGTGTAAAAATGACCTTGCTTGATGGAGTCAAAATTTTACCTGATGAAATTCAAGAACGTATTTGGTGGCATAATTTACATAGATTACGCATGTGGTCTACAGTTGGCGCTCATGAAGAAAACGGTCTTTATGCAGTCTACGGTGCAAGATTAGGCACATGGTTGGCAAATTGCACTGAATGGGATTACGTAGAGGTTAGAGACTTTGAAATTCTTAAAGGTATATGGAACCAGTATGGTCGACCTTTTGAAGAAGTAGACGGCACTGGCCTAACGGAAGAAATTAAATCATTAGGTGAAAAAATCAAATTAGAACTGGGATTTGATTATCCATTTCTTGATGCTACACAAAGCAAATACACATTAGATCTATATGAAGAAACAATTAAACTAACAAACACATATATGAGGTCTGCTGATGGTTTATGATATTTTTTACGTAAGCAAAAATATTATTTCCGAACACGATTGGAAACAATTTCGTTTGCGTTTTCCTTCTGCTCAGAAAATTGATAATGTAAAATCTTTTAGTGATATAAAGACAAAAGCATTTACAAAATTATTTTGGATAGTGTGGGATGATTTAGAAATTGTTGAAAATTTTAATTTTAGTTATCGAGTTCCTGAATGGGACCAAGAGTACATTCACGTATGGTTAAATGATACATCTTATGACGGTGTTGGATTGTTTTCTAAAAATTTAGAACCTACACACAAAGAATTTGAAAATCGATTCTATGTTAACAAAAAAGAAATGCCAACCCTAGCAAGTATCCCAAAAAAATATGATAGAATTGTAATAACAAGTTATAGTGATTATTTAGAAGCACTGAACACTTCGACAACTGAGATGTTTTGGGGCGTATGGTCAAATGTTAATATTGTTGACCAAACAATTTTTGATATGTATTTTAGTTATCATGACTTATATGATAGAGCCGAGAACCATGTATTTAAAAATTTGTGTAATGATGAAACGTCATTCGTTAACGGCATTATATTATTTTCTAAAAGTAAACCAGTATCCGAAAAAGAAATTAATCATAAATTTTTAATTAACAAAAAAGAATATGATGTTGTGGCAAGTCAGTCTAAGCCTTACGACAAGTTTACCATTGATACATTTAACGATTATGAAACGGCTGTTAAAATAGCTAATACAGATATGTTCTGGGGCATATGGTCAAATGTTGAAATACTAGATGAAACAGTGTTTACTATACACTTCAGTCATCATAATTCTTACGACAAGAATGAAAACCATGTATTCAAAAACACATGTAATGATCTAGAATCTTTTATTAACGGAATTGTATTATTTTCTAAGAATAAGCCAGTGTCTAAAAAAGAAATAGAACATAGATTTTTAATCAATAAAAAAGAACATGATATTATAGCTAGTAGATCCAAACCCTATGATAAATTTATAATTGATACATTTAACGATTATGAACAGGCTGTTAAAACATCAAGTACAGACATGTTTTGGTCAATCCCTCCAGAAGTTGATCCATTGCCGGATTTTAAATTTGATCTGCAATTTCAGTATCAAAACAATTACGATCGTAGAATGAATCATGTTTTTAAAAATAAAGATATCGAAGAAGACAAATATAATGGCATTATGCTGCTGTCCAAGCAAGCACCTATTTCCGCCAGAGAAGTAGAATATCGATATTTGATCGAAAAGAAAGAATACGAAATTGTAGCTAGTGAGTTAAAGCTATACGACATTGTGTTTATATCTTATAACGAACCCAATGCTGATGAAAACTTTGCCAAGCTGATTGAAAGATTTCCTAGAGCAAAACGGGTACACGGAGTAAAAGGCATTCACCAAGCACACGTTGCTGCTGCCAAAATGGCAACAACTCCTATGTTCTGGGTAGTTGACGGAGATGCTATAGTAGAAAATGATTTTAAATTTGATTTATTATTACCTAAACATGATACAGATATTGTACATGTTTGGCTAAGTCGTAATCCTATCAATAATCTTACCTATGGATACGGCGGAGTAAAACTATTACCTAGAAACTTAACTAAAAATATGGATCTTGGTAAATCTAGTGTTGACATGACAATGTCAATCAGCAATAAATTTAAAGTAATGCAGACTGTAAGCAATATTACAGCATTTAATACAGATCCGTTTAATACTTGGAAATCAGCATTTAGAGAATGTGTGAAATTAGCAAGCAGACCAATTGATCCTAAGTATCAAGAAGAAACCGAAGATAGATTATACGCCTGGTGTAATTTTGGAAAACACAACCCCCTTGGTGAGTATGCTATTATGGGAGCAACGGCTGGTAGACAATATGGTATAGACAATATTGCTAATGTTGATCAATTAGCAAAAATTAATGATTTTGATTGGCTACGAGAACAATTTCAAAATTCGTCTTCTCTTACCTGATGTTCTTTAATCAAAGAATAATTAATTTAATCAGCATCTCTGTCATCTGGATCTTTGCCCCATCCAAAATGTTCTCTTGCTAAATCTTTAGCATAATCAGCATGAGCATTAGGCAGTAGATGTCCACATGCGGTCAGTTGATCGAATTTTCCTTTATTAAACCATCGATCATTAATTTTGTCAAATTCTAATAGATCAAACCATAACATTCGTAGCCATTGATTTTTAGAGTTATTAACTAGTTCCTTACATTGCCAAAATTGATATGTAGTATTTAAAAATATTGGATCTCGCCCAATTCGTCTGTTAACATAGTTTTTAATTAGCAAACACTCTTTTAAAAAATCTATAAGAAACTCTTCATCACTAAGTGTTGTCCAAATAGTTTCAAATAATTTTTTATGTTTACTTTCATATCCTCGATAATAAAATCCGGATATAGACGACTTAACCCAATTATAAATTTTATTGGGATCGTGTATATCTGGTTCGTGATACCATCCCAATCTTTCGGTATTAGTTAACCCTATAAAAACATAATCTGGTAAATCAGCTCGACTTTTTAGTGATTCAAGGTCGGCAATTGTTCTAGTTGCTATACCTAACATACATGATCCGCCGACAGCATTATTAACTACATTGGCATTAATCAATTCACCTAATATTGTAGACCATACATATTTTTGATTATTATTTCTAGATAGAGTCCAAAGATCCATGTCATTACCAACCATTGAATGTCGTTTATCACACCATACTCTATCTAACGGTTCTCCCATAGTGTGGTGCCCTGGATATATATCCGGAAATGTTTCCGTGTCAGCTAACCCGTCCCCAGCAGTAAAACTGTCCCCATTTACATATATCTTCATAATTCAAATCCTACTTCTAGTCCTTGTAATAAATTTTTGTGCATAAGTTCTTTAACATCCCATCGATTTTTTTTAAAATTACCTAAAATAATCCACGGTGGCATTACTTGTAAATTATTTAGTTTACACCACTCTACGTATGCCGGATTAGGTGGTAATCCCTTGATGAGGTGTGGATGATATATGTAGTCAAATCTGGATGGAATATTTTTGTAATTACTGGTCTCTTCGTCTACGTCACTGCCAGTCTGCCATTGATCGAACTGATGTCTACCTAAGTCTTGAAATGACAAAATTAAATCATGTTGTGAATATTCGCAATCTTCTGGACGTATCTTGACATCAATGTTTTCTAAATATGAATCGTCATTATTGCTAAAAAATATAGAATAATAATTTTCTACAGCATGAATATATCTATTAATATTTTGCCATGCTTCTGCAAACTCGGGGTACTGTTTTTTTATATCGTCACTGTGAACAACATGACAAAATTCATTGGTGCATTTAACCCATTGTTTATGTGCAGCATTTATCAATGGTTGATTAAGGCCTGTAATTGTAGGAAAAATTAGTTGTGGTAAGTTTTTTTCTGTAGCAAATTGATTTACAATTTTAATGGCAATTTTTAGATTATTAAGGGTTAGATTGGTGCTTCCTATATATGTTTTACCTTTAGCAAAAAAGTTCATATTTAGTTTCTTAGAAAAAATGTTATCAAACCAAGCAGATGCTATGGGTGTATTGTTAGGCTCTAGTTCTAAATAGTCCCCTGATTTTAAAAAAACAAATTTCATAATAATTTTGGAAAAATAATATTTAAGTCTTCGTTACGCACAGCATCAATTTTTTCAGTAAAATATTTAAAATAATCCCATTGTCCGTTAGCTTCTAGATTATAGTAGTGTCCGTAAAGATCTTCCCAATTGCGCTGACTGATAATGCCGTGTAGTGAATTAATTTTGTCTTGTCTCACCTGCTTAGGTAGTATGTTGGCCGCTAGGTAGTCTGGAGTCTGAACGTGAT
>Ga0114967_10004934_pt1 | contig 10652 bp, 7 predicted proteins | sample M_130628_MF_Meta_FD_92639 | JGI IMG/M metagenome (GOLD analysis project Ga0114967, IMG submission 92639) | Freshwater microbial communities from Lake Montjoie, Canada to study carbon cycling - M_130628_MF_MetaG | ecosystem: Environmental > Aquatic > Freshwater > Lake | place: Lake Montjoie... | reverse complement strand
TCGTGTTTTAAAGTCTTCGTGTCTTAGTGCCTTTGTGCCTTCGTGTTTTAATCTCTTCGTGTCTTAGAGCCTTTGTGCCTTCGTGTTTTAATCTCTTCGTGTTTTAAAGTCTTCGTGTCTTAGTGTCTTCGTGTCTTCGTGTTTCAATGCCTTCGTGTTTATCAAACCCCCATACACACATTCTTCGCCTCCGTAAAAAACTTCATCGCTTCCCAGCCGCCTTCTCTTCCTACTCCACTGTTTTTAATGCCGCCAAATGGGGTGCGTAAATCTCTTTCCAACCAGCAGTTTATCCATACAATACCCGATTCTATTTTTGAAGCTACTAAATTGGCTTTTGAAATATCTTGAGTCCAAATGGTTGCTGCCAAACCATAATCCGTTGCGTTAGCGAGTTCAAGCGCTTCTTCAATGGTATTAAAAGGTTGTAAGGTAACCACGGGACCAAAAATCTCTTCTTGATTTGTTCTGCAATTGGGGCCGAGGTTTTCGATAACGGTTGGTGCTATGAAATATCCATTTTCGCATCTGCCTTCCACTTTAACGGCATGACCACCACATAAAATTTTTCCGCCTTCTTGCTTTGCTAACTCTATGCATTGCAACACTTTTTCAAAATGCACTTTACTAACCAATGCACCTTGTTTTGAAGATTCTAATAATGGATCGCCATTGTTTAATTTTTCTACCCAAGGAATAAAATCAGTTTTGAATTTTTCATAAATGCTTGCTTCAATTAAAATCCGACTTCCACATAAACAAATTTGACCTTGGTTTCCAAATGAAGATCGAATGGTGTTGAATAACATTTTTTTCCAATCGCAATCTGCAAAAATGATGTTGGGATTTTTGCCACCAAGTTCTAATGATAATTTTTTAAACATCGGAGCTGCAATAGAAGCTATTTTTTCACCGGCTTTTGTACTTCCGGTAAACGAAATTGCTTTTATTAATGGATGTTTTACAATGGCCTCACCACAAGAAGGACCATCTCCATGTAAGATATTTAATACGCCATTTGGTAATCCCGCTTCTTTACAAATTTTAGCCAAAAGATAAGCAGTAACCGGCGTTACTTCAGATGGTTTGGCTATAACACAATTCCCTGCTGCTAATGCGGGTGCTATTTTCCAAGTAAATAAGTATAAAGGTAAATTCCATGGAGAAATACAACCTACAATGCCGATTGGCTGACGAAGGGTATAATTAATGGAATGATTTTGCTGCGAATGACTTTCGGAAGCGAATTGCATGGCTGCAGTTGCAAAAAAACGAAAATTAGAAGAAGCCCTGGGTATGTCAACTTGATTGCTTAACCATAACGGTTTCCCATTGTCATTGGTTTCGGCTAAAGTCAAGGTTTCCATGTTTTCTTCAATCAGTTCTGCAATGCGATTAAGAATACGGAATCTTTTTTCTGAGCTGGAACCAGACCAATCTGGAAATGCTTTTTTTGCAGCAATTACAGCTGTTTCAACATCTTCAGCAGTGCTGTTTGGAATTTTTCCAACCATTAATCCTGTAGCCGGATTGACATTATCCAAAAATTCGTTTTTTATTGGCGGAAAAAAATCGCCATCAATAAAATTTTCTAAATGATAAGGGATATCCAATTGCATGCGTTAAAGGTAAATAAATAAGTTTTTTTGTAAGAAATGTTTGTTAGAATTTTGGATTTAAAAGCAAATTATAAGGAAAAAAAAATTATCTTTCCGTTCTAAAAAATAAAATATATGGCCATATTAGCTCCTTTCAATTTAAAAAAATGGATAGATGAACATCGTCATTTATTAAAACCTCCAGTTGGAAATCAATGCATTTATAAAGATGCTGAAAATTTTATAGTCATGGTGGTTGGTGGTCCCAATTCGCGTAAAGATTATCATTACAATGAAAGTGAAGAACTATACTATCAGTTAGAAGGCGATATTGTGGTTAAAATAATTGATGATGGCGTGCCAAAAGATATCCATATTCATGAAGGAGATATGTTTTTATTGCCACCAAAAACACCACATTCACCTCAACGTGGCGAAAACACCATTGGGTTGGTTATCGAAAAAGTAAGGGCAACTGAAGAAGATGGGTTTTTATGGTATTGCGAAAAATGTGGCGACAAATTGTATGAAGCCCATTTAAACGTAACCGATATCGTAAAACAATTGCCTCCAATTATGGAAGGTTTTTATGCAGATGAGCACAAACGTACTTGTAATAAATGCGGATCGGTGATGGCTCCGCCGGTGAAGAGAGGGTAAAAAAGTTTAAGGTTTAATGGTTTAATGGTTTAATGGTTTAATGGTTTAATGGTTTAATGGTTAGGGAGTCAACAAAAAAAAATCATATTCGACTTTGTATTCTAGATGCTAGACATGGAACGATAATAAACCCCCTTCACCTTTCGGGGGAAGGGTTGGGGATGGGGGCTTCAAACCCCAAACATTTTATGAAAATCGACATCCACACACATATCATGCCCGACAAAATGCCCAATTGGGTGAAGAAGTTTGGCTATGGCGAGTTTATACATCTTGAGCACCGCAATTGTAAAGCGTGCATGATGAAAGGCGATAAATTGTTTAGAGAGGTAGAGGACAATTGTTTTGAAGCCAAGGTTCGGATAAAGGAAATGGAAGATACGAATGTAGATATGCAAGTGCTTTCAACGATTCCGGTGTTGTTTAATTATTGGGCAAAGCCACATGACGGATTGGAAACTTCTCGTTTCTTTAATGATCATATTTGCGAAACCGTTGTACAACATCCGAATCATTTTATGGGTATAGGCACCGTGCCATTGCAAGATGTAGATTTGGCGATTAAAGAAATGGAGCGATGTGTGCAAGAATTGAAAATGCCTGGCTTGGAAATAGGCAGCAATATCAATGGCAAAAATTTGGGCGATGAAATATTTTTTCCTTTTTATAAAAGAGCGGAGGAATTGGGATGCGCATTATTTATACATCCATGGGAAATGATGGGGGAGCAGCAGATGCAAACATATTGGTTGCCTTGGCTAGTTGGAATGCCGGCAGAAACATCAAGGGCAATTTGTTCGATGATATTTGGTGGCGTGCTTGAAAAATTCCCAAGGCTTAGGTTGGCTTTTGCACATGGAGGAGGATCATTTCCGTTAACTATCGGTAGAATCGAACATGGATTTAATGTACGTCCTGATTTGGTTGCGATAGACAATCCAATCAGCCCTAGAAATTATATTGGTAAATTTTGGATTGATGGTTTGGTACATGATAAAAAAGCTATGGAATTTTTAATCGATGTAATGGGTGAAGATTTTATTTGTATGGGCAGCGATTATCCATTTCCGCTAGGAGAGCATAGACCAGGAGCGTTGATTGAAAGCATGGAATTGAGTAAGGAATTAAAGGAGAAATTGTTGTTTAAGAATGCGATGGATTGGTTAGGAAGCCCCCTCGATCCCCCAAGGGGGAAGCTGTAAGTATTTTCCAATAAGGAGCACAACTTTGTTTTATAGAAAAACTTTGTGTTTCAAAAAAAAATCTTTGCGTCTTTGCTCCTTTGCGAGCTTTGCGCGAAACAAAAAGCCCCCTCAATCCCCCAAGGGGGAAGCTTTAAGTATTTTCCATTAATAAGCAACTTTGTTTTACAGAAAAACTTTGTGTCTGTTTCAAAAAAATCCTTTGCGTCTTTGCTCCTTTGCGAGCTTTGCGCGAAACAAAAAAATCCCCCTCGATCCCCCAAGGGGGAAGCTGAAAGTATTTTCCAATAAGGAGCACAACTTTGTTTTATAGAAAAACTTTGTATTTCAAAAAAATCCTTTGCGACTTTGCTCCTTTGCGAGCTTTGCGCGAAACAAAAAGCCCCCTCGATCCCCCAAGGGGGAAGCTGAAAGTATTTTCCAATAAGGAGCACAACTTTGTTTTATAGAAAAACTTTGTATTTCAAAAAAATCCTTTGCGTATTTGCTCCTTTGCGAGCTTTGCGCGAAACAAGAAGCCCCCTCGATCCCCCAAGGGGGAAACTGGAAGTATTTTCCAATAATAAGCAACTTTGTTTTATAAAAAAACTTCGTGTCTTCGTGCCTTCGTGTCTTCGTGTTTCAAAAAAACTTCCCCAAAAGGAGAAGGGAGCATAAGTATCGTGTGTTTCATGATATTCACAGTTGACAATTCCAATTATTTTATACGCTTCCAACTTCCCCCTTGGGGGATCGAGGGGGCTAAAACTTCACCGCCCTTACCACCTTCACCTCCTCACCCACGCGCACTTCCACCATATACACACCGGGTTTCAACTCGTTGCCGATGGCGATAACTTGGTTGGTGTTGGCTTGGAATGATTTGATCATGCGGCCTTGGATGTCGATGACTTTTACGATGGCGCTAGTTGATGAAATTGTACCGGCTACTTTATTATTTTTTATTAATAATTTAAACGCATTTGCGGTAGGGTTTGGATATAAACTTACCTCAAATGAATTGTTGTATGATGTGGTAATTGGCTGACTCAATTTTGTACCTAATGCACAACCGGTATGTGTAAGCGATTGTGAACGTGCCGCGCTTAATGTGCCGCAACGGCTCTGACTTTTTACCGAAATAACTCCACCGGTATAACCCGTATTAAAACGAACGGTGATGCTCGAGCTATCTGCTGATGCAGATGTAATGGTTGTATTGTTGGGCCTTGTCCAGCGGAATGATGCAGCAGGAGCTTGCGCTGTTGTAGCTGTACCAACGATTGCCGTGTAAGTAACACTGCTGTTGATACATGCGTTGTAGCTATTTGTACTAGAGCCGATGCTTGCTGGTGTTGGGGGTAAAAATTGTAACACGCTTGTTGTAGCAGTTGTACCCACTACATTACAACTGCTAATGCCTTTTACACTTAAAGAGCCACCTGTGAAACCGGTATTGAAACTAACGGTGATGGTTGCACTATCTGTAGTTGCGGAAGTGATGATGCTATTGGCAGGAACCGTCCAACGATATTTTGCGATAGCAGTTTGAGTAGCAGAAGGCGTATTTGGAATTGCAGTAAAAGATTTTGAAGAACCGATACAAACAGCAAAATCACCTGCTTGTGTACCAATTACAGAAACCGTTGCTGGCGTTGTACTGGCACTCATGACTACTGTTTTAGCTGTGCTAATAGAACAAGGCGTAACCGATTTTACCGAAAGGGTATCTTTTACAAAACAAGAAGCAAACGTAACAATAACCGCGGTATCGTTTACCCCAGCAGCATTAATGTGGGTGATGCTGGCATTGGTACCTCTGTTTAAATACCAATTGTAAGAAGTGGCATACAACACTTTTTTAATGCGGTAAATTTGAGAAACGCTACCCGTGACATTGGTAACAGCTACAATAGATGTTGGCGAAAATTCTTTTTGGATGGCTGTAGGGGCGGCAGCTACTCTTTTGTACACCGTAACTGATTTTACTGCCGAAGAAACGTTACAAGTGCTCACCGATTTTACGGTGATGGCACCAGATACAAACGAAGATCTAAACCTTACAAAAATAGAAGTATCTCCCTGACCCGATAACAACGTAGCACCGGCAGGAACTGTCCATACATAAGAAGCGGCATTCGCAATTTTATTGATTTTATAATTAACCGGAACGCTTGCGGTATCTGCACCAATAGCCGAACATACATCAAGAGCACCAAAAATGGTGGTTGGTGATAATGAAGTAATGTTTGTTACTGTAATTTTTACCGTGTCTTTACATGTATTTATGCCGTTGCTAACGGTGGCGATATACGAAGTGGTGGCGGTTGGGGTTACGGTGATGGTTGGAGTTGTGGCGGTTGTTGACCAGAGGTAGGAATTGCCATTGTATAGTTGCAGAACTTCGGTTGAAGAAAGTGCACGGTTGTATATTGATATATCATCCATTTTTCCAACAAACAATTCGATTGGTAATAAGTCTCCATTTCCAAACTTAAGGTAAGAACCATTACCTACTCCTTGTAAAACACTTGAAGTTTGAGAAGTTGAAATTAAATTACTGTTTAAAAACAATTTATTTATACCATTAGAATTTACTAATGTGAGATTAATCCATTTATTAAAATAAACATTTGCTTGTACATGACCATCTTCAACTTGTAAACCCGGCATTTGATAATTATTCAAAAAATAAAAATTGACTTTAGGTGTAGCTCCTATGGGCCATATCTCAATTTGAAAAGTCAAATAACTATTTTGTTCAGTTATAAAAGTTGGGTAATTAGTATTTGAACTACTGCTATCTAAATAAATCCAAGTAGAAATTGTAAAATTGGAAGAGAATAAACTGTTTGGAATGTTAACTTTAATTTCATTGTTATTAAAACTATATGCACTATTAAAAATTCCATTTCTATCAAAAGTTAGATTAGCTCCATTCACCGTTCCATTATTTCCATTTCCGCTTTCATCATTGGCATTGCCATTAAAAGGCCAATACCCAACTAAACCGTTTCTCAAATTGTTAGGCAATGAAGAAGTTAAGGCTGTATTGTTATTAACTGTTAATGTTAATGGGGTACCCGCACAAACCGTAGTATCATTCTGTGTAATTTTTGGATTAAACAAACTTACATACACACTATCCACTGCTGTACATGCGCCATTGGTAGTGGTGCATTTGTACCAGCCGCTGCTTGTAACGGTTGTAGATGCCGTATTTGCGCCATTGCTCCAAGCATAACTTGTAAGGCCGGTGGTAGCAGAAATGGTTGTAGATGTACCACAAACTTTTAAGGTATCGGCGGTGATGAGGTTGGTGGTGATGGTACTAACGGTTACGGTTACGCTGTCTTTGCAAGTGTTTACGCCATCGCTAACTGTGCAGTAATATTTTGTAGTTACGGTTGGGCTAACGGTGATGCTTGGGGTGGTAGCGCCGGTTGACCAGAGGTAGGTGGGGGTGTTGCGGAGCGCGCGGACTGAAAAGCCACATGTATTTCCAAAATAATCTCTACCAAACCCGGAATCATTATAACCAACACCTCTTTTATATGAGTTAGAAGAATTAAACGCAAAATTGCTCCACCATAACCCAAGAAACCTTAGTGAATTATATTGTCCTAAATTGTCACGATATCCTCCAGGCAATCCTGAAAATCCTGAAATATTTGTTGCTCCAATATTAGGGCTAGACCAATTTAACAATCCCGCTTCTTTTAAAGTACCTCCAGCTAGATTGCTTTGGAGAAAAACACCAGAAGTATCTGCATTTAAATCTAAAAATTTTACCAACTTATTCCACTCCCCATCACTCGGCATATGCCATCCCTCCGGTGCCAAACCTCTTGGATCATTTACGGCATACCAGTTATACAATTTACCGTATGTAGCTGCATAAGTAGCGCTATCATTATTATACCAGCACCATGCACCTGTTGTAAGTGCAGCCCATTGTGTAGCATTTGTTACTTGTGGTATAATATCTCCATTTTTGTATTTGCTAACGTTTAAGTTTTTCTGCATCCAGGTTTGTGCGCCGATGTTTACTGTAGGGTAAACGTTGCCGTTGATATCGGTTACCGATGCTGAGTTAACAGCTGCAGCATTTAAGGTTACGGATGAGCCACGGCAAATGGTAGTATCGTTGTTGGTGATGTTGGCGATGCAGGAGTTGGAATTGTATAATTGGGTGATTTCTGATTGAGTGAGGGCGCGGTTGTAGATGGCGATGTCGTCGATTTTGCCATTAAAATTCCCCAAATAGTTATTCAGACAACCAAATATCAACGGGGCTGTATTAGTTCCTCCAAGCTGAACAGAATTTTGGGAGTCAACCAAAATTCCATCAATGTATATTTTATCAAAGGAATTATTGTGGGTATAAATTATGTTATACCAAACACCGCTCCCTAGATTATTATTTATTATTGAGACTGATCCAAAAGTTGAAGATGAACCATTTTTATATCTGTTAGTAATGGCCTTAACAGGCGTAGATGTTGTACCACTGAAGATATATGAATGAAAACCAACTTGATTGTTTCCCAAAGAAGATTGCTTACTAAGAAAATAATTCTCAATTTGATTTAATTGTGGCCAATTTGAAACACTTATCCATGTTGAGATGCTAACTTCATTTTGACTAAACAATAATGTACTTGAATGTGGGGTTTCGATATAATCATTCACCCCATCAAAACTATAAGCCTTCCCTACATTCCCAAATCTATCAGTTGTTAGCGTCGCACCATTCACTGTTCCATTATTCCCATTTCCACTTGCATCATTTGCATTTCCATTAAACGGCCAGTAACCAACAAGACCGTTAGTAGGTAAATAAGATGGTATTTCTTGGCCGGTGTATAATTGAGTAATTTCTTGTTGGGTTAGGGCGCGGTTGTAGATGGCGATGTCGTCGAGTTTGCCATTGGTATAGTATAGATCAGGGGAATCGTGCCACTTTGCAATTGAAAAAGGAACATTTCCATAATTTGTAATAGCATTTGAATTTATTATCGAATCTTTTTTTACGGAATTTACATAAAGAAACTGTTTACTAATTCCATCAGAAACTATCGTGATATGGTACCACTGATTCGTGTCAATGTTCATAATATTTCCATGATCTTCGAAATAAGGACTAAGGCATTGAGAGGGACAGTTTCCACAATTTTGTATTACCCACCTTAGCTTACCAGAACTAACTCCAATAATATAACCTCCACCCCTTGAACAATTGCTTTTGTGTTGGACAATAGATTGATTAGCTGTATTTAAACTATTTAATTTAAACCAAACCGAAACTGAAAAAGAATTTGATTGATTTATATTGGCATCAATATAATTGGAACTTCCATTAAAAGTGTAAGAACTATTAGTAATTCCAAATCTATCCGATGTCATTGAAGCACCATAAACAGTTCCATTATTCCCATTACCACTTGCATCATTTGCATTTCCATTAAACGGATAATACGCTACCAAACCATTTGTAGGTACGTAAGAAGGCACTTGTGCGTTCACCGTTACTGATAAAACGAGTAATACAAAAAGGAGCTTTTTCATAAATGAAATGTTTGTTGTTTATTGTTCGTTTTTTGTTTGTGGTTTTTTGTTTGTTGTTTGTTTGGTGTTTGGTGTTTGGTGTTTGGTGTTTGGTGTTATTCCCAAACGGGAACAAACATAATTCATATTTATCATTATTCAAATAAATAGACTATTTTGGATTTATTTATTTTTAATTATTAAAATGAATAAAAGAGTAAAAAGATTGTTTATGGTTTGGCGTTTGGTGTTGGAAATTTCTAACTTTTGCGACTTTGCTCCTTTGCGGGCTTTGCGCGAAACAAGACAAAGGTTTAAATCGCGGGGCTGGTTTAAGGGTTTTATGGCTGTTCAAAACAATATGTTCAATGCGTTCAAATGGTTGGGCATTTCGAAAAGCTAGATCTGCATTTCCTTATTTCCTTTGCGTCTTTGCACCTTTGCGGGCTTTGCGTGAAACAAGACAAAAGTTTAAATCGCTGGGCTGGTTTAAGGGTTTAATTGTTGTTCAAAAGGTTCAAGACAAAGTATTTTCCAATTATTAGCATTTTTGTTTTACAAAAAACTTCGTGACTTTGCGTCTTCGTGACTTTGTGTTTCAAATTCTCCTTTGGAAAGGTTTATTGTTTGTGGTTGCACCCTGAAAAAAACGCGAATCTCTTGTTGATTTCCTCCTAAGTGATTCATAATCCCTTCATTAATTTTACTATTCAAAAAAAAACAAACTAAATAATTTGTTTTCTATTAGCAAACTTTTATAATTTTACCTAAATGTTCAATATCATTACCAGAAAAACATTGCTAGATTATTGTGATGCATACCCCCAAGCAAGAACAGCAATTTTGGAGTGGTATCATGAATGTTATAACAAAGACTTTAAAAACTTTAATGAACTAAAAAAAACATTTGGTTCTGCAAGCATTATTGGAGATGATAGAATTGTTTTCAATATCATGGGAAATCATTATCGATTAGTAACAAGATTCGTTTTTGAATATAAAGCCATTCAAATTAAGTGGTTTGGTACACACGCAGAATATGATAAAATTGATGCCTTAACCATTCAGCATAAAAAATAAATTATGGAACTTAAAATCATCAAAAACAAAAAAGAATATACCAATTGCTTGGATTGGGTTGATCAACAATTCGACAAAAAAATTAAACCCAATACACCTGAAGGTGAAAAATTACAAATTATACTTTTGTTGATTAAACAATATGAAGACATACATTTTCCAGTTCCACTACCCGACCCTATTGAAGCCATCAAAATGAAAATGGTTGAAAAAGGAATGCGCAATAAGGATTTGATTGGTATAATTGGCAGCAAAGGTTATATCTCCTCAATCTTAAATAAGAAAAAGCCTTTAACACTCGAATTGGTAAAAATCTTCCAGCGCGAATTGGATATTCCTGCGCATGTGTTGTTGGCGTAAAAAATGTTTGGTGTTTGGTGTTCAAGATCTACAAACTCTTGAACTCATTCAACTCATTGAACCTTTTGAAAGGATTGAAAGTATTTTCCGTTTTTAGCATTATCCCAGATTTTGCAGTTGAAATCTATTACAAGAAAAAAATGCTGCAAATACAAGCGTTTGCTTGACTTTTTGACCTTACCATATTTCAATATGCTCTCGACCAAAAAATCGGCTCAAACACTCG
>Ga0114967_10004932_pt1 | contig 10654 bp, 7 predicted proteins | sample M_130628_MF_Meta_FD_92639 | JGI IMG/M metagenome (GOLD analysis project Ga0114967, IMG submission 92639) | Freshwater microbial communities from Lake Montjoie, Canada to study carbon cycling - M_130628_MF_MetaG | ecosystem: Environmental > Aquatic > Freshwater > Lake | place: Lake Montjoie... | reverse complement strand
TTAAAAGCTCCGGCCCAACCTTTCGCAGAACCCAAAACATCCGAATTTGAGAATCCACCAACAGCGCCAATAAATTGAACATCTTCCAGATTTTCACTTCCCGAAATCAAATCGGTCATATGAATGTCTTTTACATCAAAACCTGCTAAGTATAATGCATTTGCCATCTCACGTTCTGAATTGCTTCCTTTTTCACGAATGATAGCTGCCTTTGGACGTGGTTTGGCTGAATTGTCTATTTCCGGTTTTTTTCCAGAGAAATGAATCGGGAATTTATATTCTAGTTTTTGATTTGAATAATTATCAAAACGTTCTTTGGCTTTGTTGTTTTTGGTTTGTTTCTGGTCTAGTAGGAAAGAGGTTTTGAACCAAATATCTTTCAAAGTTGGAAGATGGAAGCTAGATGATGGAAGTTCCAAATAGTCACCTTCTGTAACCTTTCCTATTTTGAAGTACTCGACATTGTTTGCATTTAAAGTAGTTTCAAATGTTGTATCGTCTTTTGCTTGAAGCACTAAACCGATATTTTCAGCAAATAAAATCTTTACTAAATCTTTTTCTGTAAATGAATAGAAATCAATTTTGGCTCCTAAATTTAAATCTGCAAAGCACATTTCCAATAAAGTTGTAATCAATCCGCCAGAACCAATATCATGTCCGGCAACTATTTGTCTTTCTTTAATTAAATTCTGAATCGTGTTAAATGCTCTTTTGAAGAAATCAGTATTTTTAATGGTTGGCGTATCAGTTCCAACTTTATTCTGAATTTGTGCAAATGAACTTCCACCCAATTTAAATTCGTCTTGTGACAAATTGATATAATATATAGATTCACCGTTTTTTTGTAAAACAGGCTCAACAACTTTAGTTATATTAGAACAATTTCCGGCCGCTGAAATAATAACCGTTCCTGGCGCAATCACTTCTTCATTAGGATATTTCTGCTTCATCGAAAGCGAATCTTTTCCTGTGGGAATATTAATTCCAAGTTCAATAGCAAAATCGGAACAGGCTTTTACAGCTTCATATAAACGAGCATCTTCACCTTCGTTTTTACAGGCCCACATCCAATTGGCAGAAAGAGAAACGCTTTTTAAACCATCTTTCAAAGGTGCGAAAACAATATTTGACAGGGCTTCTCCAATAGAATTTCTGGAACCAGCAGAAGGATTAATCAAAGCTGAAACAGGGGAGTGCCCAATGGAAGTTGCAATTCCTTCTTTTCCTTTAAAATCTAATGCCATTACACCAACATTGTTTAAAGGTAATTGTAATGGGCCAACACATTGTTGTTTGGCTACTTTTCCACCCACGCAACGATCGACTTTATTGGTCAGCCAATCTTTGCAAGCTACTGCTTCGAGTTGTAAAACCTGTTCAAGATATTCCTTAATTTTATCTTGACTATAGTTTAGTTCTGTATACTTTATTTGTGAATTAGTGTCGGTCATGATTACTTTGGGAGAACTCCCGAACATGTCTTCCAAAGCAAAATCCATAGGTTTAGCACCAGTAGTTTTGCTTTCAAATATAAAGCGATGATTTTCGGTTACTTCACCGACTTCATACATCGGGGCACGTTCTCGTTCCGCAATTTTTCGCAACATTTCAATATCATCTTTTCCAATAACCAATCCCATTCGTTCCTGAGATTCGTTCCCGATAATTTCTTTGGCAGATAGTGTAGGATCTCCTATAGGCAATTTATCCAAATCAATTAAACCACCAGTTTCTTCTACTAATTCCGAAAGGCAATTTAAATGACCACCAGCACCATGATCATGAATCGAAACAATGGGATTGACATCGCTTTCTACCATTGCTCGAATTGCATTGGCCGCACGTTTTTGCATTTCGGGATTGGAACGTTGAATCGCATTAAGTTCTATTCCCGAACCAAAAGCTCCTGTATCAGCAGAAGAAACGGCAGCACCACCCATTCCGATTCTATAATTTTCTCCACCAAGAACAACGATTTTGTCGCCTTTCTTTGGTTTGTGTTTTTTGGCTTGTTCTTCTTTACCATAACCAATGCCACCAGCCAACATAATTACTTTATCAAAACCCAGTTTTCTATTGTTTTCCTCATGCTCAAATGTCAAAACCGAACCTGTAATTAACGGTTGCCCAAATTTATTTCCAAAATCGGAAGCTCCATTGGAGGCTTTTATCAAAATATCCATAGGTGTTTGGTACAACCATTTTCTTTCGGTCATTCCGTTTTCCCAAGGGCGATTTTCGGTTAATCTTGAATAAGAAGTCATGTAAACGGCAGTTCCTGCTAATGGTAATGAACCTTGTCCACCTGCTAAACGGTCACGAATTTCTCCTCCTGAACCTGTAGCAGCTCCGTTAAAAGGTTCAACAGTAGTTGGGAAATTATGGGTTTCTGCTTTTAAGGAAATTACCGAATTGAATACAGATTCTTGATAAAAATCGGCTTTATCTCCAGTTTTTGGAGCAAATTGGGTCACTTTCGGGCCTTTGATAAATGCCACATTGTCTTTATAAGCCGAAACGATATCATTCGGATTTAGTTCCGATGTTTTCTTTATCATTTTGAATAAAGACATTTCCTTCTCAACGCCATCGATTACAAATGTTCCATTGAAAATCTTATGACGACAATGCTCTGAATTGACTTGTGAGAAACCAAACACTTCGGAATCGGTTAGTTTTCTATTGAGTTTTTTAGATAGGTTTTCTAAATAAATTACTTCTTCATCGCTAAGAGCCAAACCTTCTTGTTTGTTGTATTCACCAATATTATCAATATATAGAATGGGTTCAGGATTGATGTTTATAGTGAAGACATCTTGATTTAGTTCGCTATACTTTTGTGAAAGCATTGGATCAAAATCTTTAAAATCGGCAGCTACTATATAAAACTCTTCAATTCTTATTATGCCTTCAATTCCCATGTTTTGGGTAATTTCTACAGCATTGGTACTCCAAGGTGAAATCATAGCGGCACGTGGACCAATAAAAAAATCCGTCAGTACGGATTTTGATTTGTTTTTATGGGAATCTGAAACAAGTTCAGATTGAAATAGCCAATTAAGTTTTGAAATTGTTTCTGCCGAAAGCTGATTTTGCGACTGTACGGCAAAAACAGTGGTACTATCGTTTCCGAAGAAATGAATCATTTTTTTGTAGTTTTAGTGTGTGTTGTGCCTGTCTGCCGACAGGAATATAGTTGCAAATTTAGGGTAAAAAAATGAATTCTAAAATTGCTTTTAAAATTAATCTGCTGGAAAAATAATTGAATTATAAGCACCCAAATCAAAAACACCATTTCTTAGATTTCCTAGTATATCAAAAGGAACTCCAACATCTACTCCAAAGTTTTTAGATGCTGAATCAGCACCAATAAACAATTTATTTTTACTGATATCTTGAAAGTCTACAATTCCGTTTTTAATAATTTCAGAAGTATCATTGATAAAGGCATAATCCGGATTATTAGTAAACTGATTATTGGTATTGTTAAATTTAATCTGACATTTACTGAACAATTTATTGAATTGTTTACTTGTATCCGAACTTTTATTAACTAGCAATTCCACTTGATTAGAACCAAAAATAATACAGTTTTTGAAATCAGCTTTTGTTAAATCAAAGGCAACTTGTTGGTTGGTGTTTATATCGGTATAATAATTATCAACTGTTACAGCAACTTGTTTTGAACTTGCCCAATTGTTGTTGAATGTACAGTGTTTGAATTCATAACTTCCTCCCAACGTACAGGCCAAAGAAGCTACACCAGCTGTATTGATAACCATATTTTTTGCTTCTATAGTTGCTGCTCTTCCTAGTAAACCAACATTAGAGCAATCATATATCTGAGTGTTTTCAATAGTCATTGGTGAACCAAAATTGTTTTCTACCAATAAACCTACGACAGCGTTTTTGACAGTTAAATTTTTGATTCTATGATTGCGACTTCCTTGTCTGAGGTAAACCGTTCCCCATTGTCCTGGAACATCAGAGAAACCTGGTTCTAAACGATCGCCTTCGAAAATAACTTCGTTTTCTAGCGCTTCAGAAGTAGATGTTGAACCATCAATGAGTAGTGTTCCACCTTGTTGTACAACCAAACCGGAATCGGCATGAAAATGAACTCTGGCACCACCCGGAATAGTTAATGTTTCACCATTTGGAACACTGGCATACCCATAGACGACATAGGGTTTATCGGTATGAAAAGTATATTCATCTCCATTATCTGGATGATTGTGACTTAGGTTTCGTCCATTGGTTTCTAGAACAGTTCCATCTTCGTTAAATCCAATTGGTATGGATTCAGTAATACCATTTTGTTTATTTGGAAAAATAAAATACGCATCCTGAATCAACGTTACTAATTCTACTTTTTGCAAGTTAGCGCCGCTATCAAATTCTATCTGGTCTGTATAAAGGAAATCCGAAGGATTGGCATCACCAATTCCTGCGGTGGTTTCAATGAATATATACATACTGTCTTTTGCCAGCAATTCTACGTCACGGAAAACCCTGTTTTCATCGCCCGTCATTCCGTCAACTGTAATTCTGTATTTTGTCCCCACCCCTTTAGCTAACCTTATGGTTGGGATTTTAATATCCTTGCTACTTTTGTTATATACTTTCAGCGTGTAGGTACTTGAACCAATATTAGCAAAAACAGTATCTAAATAAATGGTGTCTTTAGAAAAAACTAAATCGCCCGTACTAGGTTCAAATACAAAGTCTTGACGACAAGAACTAACGGTAATAGCTAAACCAACAAAAAATAGAATAATGAGTTTACGCATCTGCAGTTGAATTTTGGTAAATGTAAGTATTAAAGTTTAATTTGAAAATATGAAGATTTGAAAATTTATAAATCTTAAATTATAACGTAACAAAATAGTATTTATTGTTAAAAGTAGGGATTTCATTAATTTTTTGGTTTTAAATTCTTGTAAATAAGTAGTATTTTTACACTCGAGTCTTGTTTTGAAGACAAGACGAACCTTATGAAATAAAAAAAGACTATGTTATTCGATAAAAATAAAATCCTCCAACTTTGCAACGATTGGTGTAAAAATACTTTAATGAATACTTTAGAAATAGAGTATATTGATGCAGGAGAAAATTTTTTAACTGCCAAAATGCCTGTTAATCCGAGAGTACATCAACCGATGGGATTGCTTCATGGTGGCGCTACAGTGGCTTTGGCAGAAAGTGTTGGAAGTGCTGCTTCAATGTTGTTTATAAATCCTGAAAAACAAGAAGCTCGCGGGATTGAAATTTCGGCAAATCATTTAAGAAGCAAACGAGAAGGAACAGTTTTTTGTACTGCAACAATTTTACATCGGGGAAGAAGTATCCATCTTTGGGAAATAAAAATTACCGATGAAGCAGGGAAATTAATTTCGCTTTGTAAATTAACCAATATGATTTTACCAAGAAGATAATGACTGATTTATTCATTAAAGTCAAAACACATCAAGAACAACAATTGCCCTTTGTGTTGTTTTGTAAGCCCGATTCAGACAGGATTGTTGGTGTGTTTCAAAAGAATGATCATCTTTATTTTTTGGATAATTTTGAAGAAAAAGGATTTGTTTTCGCACCGTTTGATGCAGAGGAAATTCCTTTTATTCCTTTGGAACATGCCGATGTGTATGTTGAGAATTTCAATTCGACCGATTATTTTTTTGAAAAGAAGTCAGTAAATACAAATAGCCCCAACAGCAACGATTTTTTTGTGGATTTAGTAGCTAAAGCTGTTGATGCCATAAATGAAAATAAGTTTTCGAAAGTAGTTTTATCTAGAAAAGAGGAAATTGACAATCCCGATTTTAATATTGAAAGTACTATGAATAAAATGATTAGTCTTTATTCAAGTGCTTTTAAGTATTGTTTTTTTCATCCAAAAATTGGCACTTGGCTTGGCGCAACTCCAGAACAGTTTTTCAAAACGAATGGAAATACTTTAAAAACAGTAGCACTTGCCGGAACTCAGTTAGCAACTAGCTCTGCAACCATTATTTGGCAAGAAAAAGAGAAAAAAGAACAGCAATTAGTAACTGATTTTATTGTAGATAGCTTGGAAGATTTGTCGAAAGAAATAACAATTTCAAGTCCTTATTCTGTTAAAGCCGGAAATTTGTGGCATATCAAAACAGATATTTTAGCCCAATTGAAATCTAAGAAATTAATAAAAAAAACTATATTCGCTTTACATCCTACTTCGGCGGTTTGCGGATTGCCTAAACAGGAAGCAAAAGAATTCATACTTCAGAACGAAGGTTATAATCGAGAATACTACTCTGGTTTTTTAGGCGAACTGAATATTGATTTTGTTACTTTTAAAACGTTGCAAACAGATTTGTTTGTTAATTTAAGGTGTATGAAAATCATCAAAAATAAGGCGCAACTATTCGTTGGTTGCGGTATTACAAAAGAAAGTAATCCTGTGGATGAATATATGGAAACAGTCAATAAATCAATGACGATGAAAAAGATTATAAATTGATAATTGATAATTGATAATTGATAATTGATAATTGATAATTGATAATTGATAATTGATAATTGATAATTGATAATTTTGAAATTAAATAACATATAATTAAAATATGAAACTAGATATACTAGCTTTTGGAGCGCATCCTGATGATGTAGAATTAGGTTGCGGCGGAACAATTGCCAAAGAAATTTCGTTAGGAAAAAAAGTCGGTATTATCGATTTAACTCGTGGTGAATTGGGAACTCGGGGTTCGGTGGAAATAAGAGATTCAGAATCGACAATGGCCGCTGATATTTTGGGAATCTCAGTTCGCGAAAATCTGAATATGCGAGATGGTTTTTTTGTTAATGATGAAGCACATCAACTACAAATTATAAAAATTATTCGAAAATATCAACCACAAATTGTGCTTTGCAATGCTATTCGTGACCGGCATATTGACCACGGAAAATCAAGTAAACTTGTTTCCGATGCCTGTTTTCTTTCTGGTTTAAGAAAAATTGAAACAACTCTTGATGGAGAAAAGCAAGAAGCTTGGCGTCCCAAAAGGGTCTATCATTATATTCAATGGGAAAATATAGAACCTGATTTTGTGGTCGATATTACTGGATTTATTGATAAAAAAGTAAATAGCATTTTGGCCTATTCCTCACAGTTTTATTCTGAAAATTCGAATGAACCTGAAACACCAATTGCGACTAAAAACTTCTTGGAAAGTATTCATTATCGTTCAAAAGATTTTGGACGATTAGTAGGTGTAGAACACGCTGAAGGTTTCACGGTTGAAAGATATTTGGCTGTTAATAGCTTAAGTGATTTAAAGTAACTTTTTAATTTTTTTCTTGGAGGTAGAATAGAATTTATACTATATTTGCACTCGTTAAAAATGGTGGTTGTAGCTCAGCTGGTTAGAGTATTGGTTTGTGGTGCCGAGGGTCGCCGGTTCGAACCCGGTCAGCCACCCAGAAACGCAAAAGTCCTGATTTCTCAGGACTTTTTTTGTTTTATTTTTACTTTTTACTGACCATCTTTTTTGTCAACAACAAGTCGTTTTTCGCGATTGGCAATTTCCCAGGCAATAGCAAAAGCATACTTGGTTCTTTTTGCTAAGGCATCAAACTCAATTTTAGTTACTTCATCAGTAGCTTCGTGATAATCTTCATGTGTTCCGTTGAAAAGGAATACTGATGGAATACCGTTTTTGGCAAAATTATAATGATCGGAACGATAGTAAAAACGATTGGGATCTTTTTTATCGTTGTATTTATAATCTAATGTAAGTAAGTTATATTTCTTATTTACTTCTTCACAGACATTGAATAAATCGGTTGATAAATAATCAGAACCAATTAAATATACATAGTTATTTGAACCTTCGTGAAACGGATCGCGTCTTCCAATCATATCAATATTTACATCGGCAACTGTATTGGCTAAAGGGAAAAGTGGATTTTGTGTGTAAAAACGTGAACCATGTAAACCATGTTCTTCGCCTGTCATATGCAGAATTAAAACGGAACGTTTAGGACCATGACCTTCATCTTTAGCTTTTTGAAATGCAGCGGCAATTTCCATAATAGCAACTGTTCCTGAGCCATCATCATCGGCACCGTTGTAGATTTCTCCTTTCCTAATACCCACGTGATCATAATGAGCTGAAATTATCACGAATTCATCTGGTTTTTCAGAACCTTCTATAAATGCCCAAATATTCTCGGAGTCGGGAAGGTTTTCGTTGTATTTTGCATTTAAAAAAGCAGCTGGGATGTGTTGGTAATAATTGGTTGTTCCTTTCGGAAAACGGACACCATGGTTTATATACCAATCAATAATATAGCGACCTGCTTTTTTCTGACCTTCACTTCCAGTATCTCGACCTTCCATACCATCAGAAGCAATAATTTCAAGGTTCTGTTCTAGGCTTTCTCTAGAAATAATATCAATATAATTATTTTTTGAATAATCAACAGTTTTTACCGCTACAACAGCTTTCTGGCTAGAACAGTTTAAAAATACAAACGAGAACAGTAATAATGCAATTGTTTTTCTAATCATGATATTGTTAATGGATATTGATAAAGGTATATACGATAAATACTAAAAGTATGATGCTCATTAAAAAAATATTAATGCAAAACATAGCTATCTTTTTAGGAACAAAATTATTTGCTTTTCATCATGAAAATTATGATGCGCTTGAAAATATTATTAGAACATCCAAAATATAGCTAACAAATTTAACCAATCTATTTATAGTTTTGAAAAAAGATGTTTTCTTATCCACAATTTGGACAAAATCTATTTTCTACAACATAATTACAATTCAGGCAGGTTTTGTCTTTTCTTAAAGGAATTATGAACATAAACAATAGTTATAAAAATCAAAATGTAAATCTATTAAAATTATTTCTACTTTTGATAGACAAATCATTAAACCATGCAATCAAAAGCGACAACTCCAGAACAATATTTGTCTGAATTACCGGAAGATAGAAAAGAAGCCATGTTAAAACTTCGTAATGCTATAAAAGAAAATTTACCTCAAGGCTTTGAAGAAGTCATTAGTTATGGAATGTTGGGTTATGTTGTGCCACATTCTATTTATCCGTCTGGTTATCATTGTAATCCGAAATTGCCATTGCCTTTTATTAATTTGGCTTCCCAAAAGAATTTTATTGCTTTATATCACATGGGAATTTATGCCAATAAAAATTTGGAATCTTGGTTTGTTTCCGAATATACAAAACACGTCAAAACCAAAATTGATATGGGAAAAAGCTGTATTAGATTTAAAAAAATGGATGATATTCCATTTGATTTTATCGGAGAATTGGTTGCTAAAGTATCTGTGGAAGATTGGATTTCAATTTACGAAAAAGCATTTAGGAAATAGAATGATTGTAATTCAAAGAAATACAGACGAAAATTTTACTAGCATTAGAGCCATTGCCGCAGCAGTTTGGCCTAGTGCATATTGTGCGATTTTGAGTCAGGAACAGCTGGATTACATGATGGAAATGATGTACAGTGTTTCGTCATTGAAACTTCAGGCTAACGCTAAAAAGCATCGTTTTATTTTGGCAATAGAAGAGGAAATGGTTTTGGGTTTTGCTTCGTATGAATTTAATTACAGTAAAAAACCCAAAACCAAAATTCATAAAATTTATATTTTAACCAATTATCAAGGCAAAGGCATTGGAAAAGCGCTTATTAATTTTATTGCTAATGAAGCCAAAGATCATCATCAAAAAGGGTTGATTTTGAATGTTAATAAAAGAAATATAGCCATTAGATTTTATGAAAGGATTGGTTTTACCATTAGTCAAGAGGAAGTCATAGACATAGGGAATGGTTATGTGATGGATGATTTTGTGATGGAAAAGACAATTTAAGTAATTCTATGCATTTAAAAATTAAAATGCCCCAAAAGTGAAAAACTTTTGAGGCATTTTTTTTATAGAAGTTAATTACTCTTTGATGAATTTTTGACAGTAGTTTTTATTGTTACTGTCTGTAAGTTTTAATATATAAGTGCCTTTAGATAATAAATCTACATTTACACTTTGATTTTGAACCGAAGTAGCTAGAACTCTTCTTCCTGTTAAGTCATAAATTTCAGCACAGCTGAATTCAACCTGATTAGCAGTGTTTATTGAAATATTGATAATGTTTTTTACAGGATTAGGATACATGGTGAACACATAGTTTTCAAATGAGTTGGTTCCTAAAGTAGCGCCTTCAACAACATTGAGTCTTTGATTTGGAGCAACATTGTTGTATGAGTCAATAATTCCAGAAGGCCATCTTATTATCACTTGATTAATAGTTGTTGCAGTACCTATTCCGAAATGTGCATTCAAAGAACTCATATATTTAAATCCTTCACCACTTCTGATGTCTCTTATTTGTTTTCCCCAAGCACCATATATTTCTATTCTAGCACCAATTCCGTTGCTATTACTTTGTATTCCGTTTAATCCAACTTTTAGCCAATTATTTCCATTTGGCAAAGCATAACGAATAGTGCTTCCACTTTGGATATCAAGAAAACCATCATTGTTTAAATCTCCAACAGCTCCAACAGTTATGCCTGTATAAGTAACGGGAGCAAATGTTCCATTTCTTTGATTAAACATTATTTTTCCACCACCACCAAGAACA
>Ga0114967_10004930_pt1 | contig 10656 bp, 10 predicted proteins | sample M_130628_MF_Meta_FD_92639 | JGI IMG/M metagenome (GOLD analysis project Ga0114967, IMG submission 92639) | Freshwater microbial communities from Lake Montjoie, Canada to study carbon cycling - M_130628_MF_MetaG | ecosystem: Environmental > Aquatic > Freshwater > Lake | place: Lake Montjoie... | reverse complement strand
TTCGTGCGCCATGCGTCGCATCCAAAACGAGTTGACGAAGTTCTCGTCGCTGAAATTCCATGACGGGCCGTTTGGATCGCACTCGGAAAATGTCTTGCAGAGGGTGGCGAGGATCTCGTCGAAGGCATCGAAAAGTGCCTCGTCACGAGGAAGGCTTCCAAAGCGATCATCGGCGGGAGCGCTGAGCAGGCCATCGGTAACGCAGACTGCCGTTCGCTGCAGGACTTTGCCGGTATGGCCAAGAAGACGTCCGATGGTCCAGCCCGGGCAATGTTCTACTGGGGCATCGAGTCCGGCTGTTCGTGCGGCGACGGACAGTCGAGAACCTTCGGTACGGAGAGTGACGATGTGATCCATCGCGTTGTTCTACACGGTGCGGGAGCCATTGGTCCCTTCTTCTCCTAGCCGGGCCGTAGCGAATCACGCCGAGACCGATACCGTCAGAGATGTGACTACCGCAAGCGAACCGACGAGCGAGCAGCCCCGCAGCCCGTTGTGCCTGCACGCCATTAAGCGGCCAGTGATGACACAGGTATGGCGCGATGTCACCTTTGCCCATTGGCCGGTTCCCACCGAGGAGGTCGAAGCGCTACTTCCCCCCGGGCTCAGGGTCGATACCCACAACGGACAAGCGTGGGTTTCGCTTGTTGGTTTCGAAATGGATGGATTGCGATTGCGTGGTCTCCCCGCTATCCCGACAACGCATCAGTTCCTGGAATTCAACGTTCGCACCTACGTGGTTGGTCCCGAAGGACCTGGGGTGTGGTTTTGCTCGCTTGATGTCGCCAACTGGCTTCCGGCGATCGTTGCGCGAATCGGGTTTGCGCTTCCGTACGACAAAGGTGACGTCGAGGTGAGTCATGAACGATCGCGAATCGTGTGGACCGTTGATCGGATCTGGCCTGAACGAGCGCAGGGGAGCCTTGCCGTCTCGGTAGATGAGAACGACGTTGCCCCGATCGTCGACGATCCCCTTGCGACGTTCCTCACGTCGCGGTGGCGGCTCTATGCAAAGACTCGTGGCGGACGATTAGTTACTGCCCCGGTCGAACATGAACCGTGGCCTCTTACGTCGGCTCGGTTTATTGGGGCAGACACCGGGCTCGCATCTATTGCCGGATTCGAGGTGGATGGCGATCCGATTGTTCATCACGCGTCTGCTGTGCACGTTCGTGTCGGACTTCCGAAGTTGCTTCCTCGTCAACGCCTTCGGGAAGATCTGACCGTCTGGTTCGACGATGATTGTGGTGTGTGTTCGATGTCGGTTCGTTGGTTGCTCGGCCGAACCGATGCATCAGTGACCTACCGGCCAAATCGTGAGCTCGAGGACCAGGTCTTGCTCGCGACCGCGGCCGACGCCATCGTCGTGACGTCCGACGCACGATCGTGGACGGCGGTTGACGCTGTGGCCGCCGTCCTCGGGCGCTGTGGCAGGTGGGGGCGAGCAATGGCCTTCGGGCTGCGGCTCCCGGGCGTGCATGCAGTAGCCGGCTTGGTCTATCGCTGGGTTGCAGGTCACCGAGGGCAGATCTCGGCTCGGCTGGGTTTGGCGGCCGGCTGCCAGCTCCCGAAAAGTGCCTCTTGACAAAGTAACTTTTAGCAAAGCAATATGTCGGGGTCCGCACCACGCCCCCAAGGGCCCGCAGGAGGAACGCCATGACCCCGACGCAAAAGGCCACTGCCAACGCCGAGATCACTCCGGCCGAGAACGATCTGCCCAACATGATTTCGGTCGACGATCACGTCATGGAACCGAGGGAACTGTGGCAGCAGCAACTTCCGGCTTCGCTTCGTGAACGGGGTCCGCGCACCGTTCGCGAGAAAGTCAAGCTTTCGTTCAAAGGTGGTCACTACGGCTACGAGCGCAACGTCGAAGATGGCATCTGGTGCGATGTGTGGTTGTTCGATGATCTCGTTATGCCCACCGGTCTGTTGCACGCTCCCGCAGGCGTGCCGCGTGATGAACAACGCAACATCCCCGCTGTCTATGAAGACTTTCGCGATGGCACGTGGGATCAAACGGCGCGACTTGCCGATATGGATCTCAATCACGTCGATGCAGCCATCAACTATCCCAACATCTTCCCAAGATTCGCGGGTCAGGGGTTTCTTGATCGTGCCGATAAAGATCTCGCGCTGACGTGTCTGCGCATTTATAACGATTGGATGATCGACGACTGGTGTGCCGGTGCGGGCAAGGGTCGATTGATTCCGCTCACGCTTGTTCCGCTCTGGGATCCAGAACTTGCTGCAGAAGAAGTTCGTCGTTGCGCCGCAAAGGGCAGCTTCGCAATCGCGTTCAGCGAAAATGTTGCCAAACTCGGTCAGCCTTCGCTGTATACGGGTAAATGGGATGTTCTTTGGGACGTATGTCAGGAAACGGAAACCAGCGTTTCGATGCATATCGGCTCGTCGTCATCAATGCCGACAACTTCTGATGACGCGCCACTTGCAACTTCAATGTCGATGTACGCGCAAAACGCACAAGGATCATTATGCGATTGGGTGTTCTCAGGTTCGCTCGAACGATTCCCCGATATCACCATTGCGTATGCCGAGAGTCAGGTCGGTTGGATGCCGTTCCAACTTGAACGAATGGATGCAGTGTGGCGCGACGGTCGAGCAGACGTCGATCATGTCAAGACACTGCCGAGTGAACAGGTGAAGGGTCGCGTGTATGGCTGCGTGTTTGATGATCTCCATGGCCTCATCAATCGTGATGCAATCGGAACCGATCACATCTTGTGGGAGACCGACTATCCACATTCCGATGGCACATTCCCGCACTCGCGCAAAGTGGCGCATGAACTCTTTACCGCAGCCGGGATGAACGCCGAAGAGTGTCGAATGGTTCTGCGTTCGAACGCGGTGAAGGCCTACGGCCTCAATCGTTTCGGTGTGAAGCCCTAGTGGCCGAGGAACTTTGGGGAACCGACGGTTTGCTCGGACACGTTGTCCGCCTGAACGTGGCGGTCGATCGCGTGCTGGGCGAAATCGCCGGTGCCTCATCAATTTCCGTATCTGACTATTTAGTGCTTGGCGTGGTCCGACGTTCGCCTGACCAGTGCTCCGCCCCGACCGCCATTTGCGAAGTGCTCGGACGAACCACCGGGGGCATGTCGCTGACCCTCGATCGACTCGAGGGCGCTGGATTGATCCGACGGCTCCCAGACCCGGGCGATCGCCGCCGCGTTGTTGTCGAAGCGACTGAGGCGGGCATCGATCTCGCGAAGCGTGTGAATGCCGATCTTCATGCATGGGAAGAGTCGCTTGGACTCAGCGAGACAGAACGGGCCGACCTCGCCCGTGCCCTCGGAATGCTCACGGAGTCGATCGATGCTGCTCCTAATCCGTTAGGGGTGCCGCTTCCCTGAGCGGCATTCGGGTCTATCGGGCTGGTCCTGCTAGAAAAACAGGGCTCTCGCTCGGGCCACGGTCCATGCTGGCGAGGAACCTCATCACCTAGTCGGGTGATGATCCGATCGACTACGAAGGAACGCTTTCAATGGGCATGCTCGACGGCAAGATCGCCATCGTCACTGGCTCGGGACACGGCATCGGCCGTGGTCACGCCATGGAACTGGCCAAGCACGGAGCCAAGGTTGTTGTGAACGACCTCGGCGGCAGTGTTTCTGGTGAAGGTGCAGGCAAGGCTGCAGACGAAACTGTCGCTCTCATTGAAGAGCGTGGCGGGGTTGCTGTCTCGAACTACGGCAATGTCACCGATCACGAGGCGTGCGGCGAAATGGTGCAGCAGGCCATCGATACTTTCGGGGGTCTCGACATTGTTGTGAACAACGCCGGCATCGTTCGCGACGCCGCCATCTGGAACATGCCGGTTGAAGACTGGGACGCCGTCATGGCGGTGCATGTTCGTGGCACTTGGTCAACCTCGCATTTCGCAGCGAAGTACTTCCGTGACCAGTCCAAAGCCGGCACTGCGCGTGCTGGCCGCATTATCAACACCACATCGGGTGCTGGTCTTGGCGGCAACTTTGGTCAGACGAACTACGCCACGGCAAAAATGGCCATTGCGGGACTCACGCTCACGCTTGCGCTTGAACTTGGCGGAATCGGAACCACGGTGAACTGCATTGGTCCCGCCGGACTTACTCGCATTACTGCGACAATGCCTGGCGCCGGCGAAGCATTCGAACCCGATGCAATTGCTGACGATGATTTTCATCCGATGGATCCGGGCAACTCGTCACCACTTGTTGCATGGCTTGCCAGTGATCAAGCTGCCTATGTCAATGGTCAGGTCATTCGTTCGCTTTACGACAAGATCATTTGGATGCAGGGATGGCGCGAAAAGGTCACGATCGATAACAACAATAAGAAGTGGGACGCCACCAAACTCGGCGGACGCTTTGCTTCTGAGGTCTTCCAGATCGCCCCGACAGGCATCAATTTCTTGCAGGCATAATTTCATCCGTTATTCAGCGTTACAGGAGGGGCGGACGTTGTTCCGCCCCTCGTTCGCGTTTCGGTGACGCGAATTCTGAATCGTTTCTGAACATTTTTTTGTTTTGCTGCTACCGTCTGAATCAGCGAAAAATTTGGGGGAAAAAATTTGAGAGCTAAAATGAGTTCGTATGGCAAGTAAAGCGAACGTGGTTAAACCAAGGCGTTACAGCAGAGCAGAAGCGACTCGTATGTTTCTAGATGCGGCAAGCAAAGCGATGGAAAAGACGCCGCTTCCTGACATTGTGATGCAGGACCTTGCCGACAAGATCGGCCTGAATCACGGCTACATCCATCGTTATTTCGGCACTCGCCTTGATTTGTTTGCGGCACTGGCCGATGACCTCACGCAAAAGATCGTTGAAGTTGTTACTGCCGAACAGCAGCGACGCAGGGATGCAAATGAACCCGCGGCGAATCTCGATAATTCGCTGGTTGAGATCGCACGGCCCTATTTCGCAAAGCGTGGGGCAATTGTGCAGTACCTCATCATTTGTGGCATTCCAAAAAAACGATTCGCTGAGTCGACACGTCTTCAAATTCAACTTGCTGTCGATAATCTCATGACGCTCGGAGTGAGCGAGCGAATGGCAACTGCACAGGCGATCAAACTCACAGCATTGATTTGGGCAAACGGCTCATACGCCGAGGCCCTCGGAGTGACTGCCGCTGAAATTGCCGACGTTGAGGCTGTGGCTTTCGCAGAACTTCGCCTTGCTAAGAAGACGGCGAAAGAACTCGGCTGGAACTAGTCCTCTAGCTGTCTTACAACAGCGAGAATGGATCAAGATCGCGGATTGCGGCGCAACTGCGAGTGATCATCGCAGCAAACATTGCGTCAGATTCTGCGCTCGGTTCAGCGGTTGCGTAGACGGAACCGAGGATGGTGATGAGCGGACCTTGCGCCACGCCGAGACGGTAATCCTCGAAGCATTCATCCAGCGTCATGCCGGTGACGCCGTAGCCAAGCAGTGTGTCGTAGTAGGCCGTGACAAGTTCGTGTTCGTGAGCACGACGCGTGGCGGGCTCCATACTTGTTGCCAGGAAGTAACCAATATCGCGTCCAGCGAGGCCAAGACCGAGTGTTTGCCAATCGAGCGTGGTGACGTCCGAACCGTCGGGCATGAACATCAAGTTGTCAGGTCGGTAGTCGCCGTGGATGAGGGTGAACCGATCGAGGCGCGCAGTAATCCACTCGACCAACCTCGGCGGCACGGTTGCAATGGTCGCTTCGTCCTCGGGGCCAAGGAACGACGCAAAATGTTCGACAAAGATTGGAATAGCTCCGGCCAAGATTTGCGCGTGAAAGTCCGCGCCCTCTGGAGTCGGTAAGGCAATGCCATCGAGTTCGAGAAGGGTCTGATCTGTCCAACGCGGTCCGTGAAGGCCGGCGAGATTGCGAACAGCGATGAGTGCTTCTTCAATGCTCACGCCGTTGGCTTGCACGCCGGGGATGGCGGGTGCCAGATCATCGAGGAGAAGAACGAACGATGTGTTGTCTTCGGTGATGGTTGCGTACCAACACTTCGGTGACTTCACCGAGACGCTGGATTGAATGGCCGTATAGAAGAGGAACTCGTTCCGGTAGCCATCGGCGATGAGCGTTCGGGTCGCCGGATCGCCACCCGCCATCTTGGCCACGAGCGTGTTTGGGAGTGAGCAGCTCGGATCGGCCCAGTCGATTGTCAGTCGCCAAGATTGGCCCATCTGCCCGGTTCCCACCTTCAGGACGGTGACGCTGGTTGCCTTTGCGCCAAGGGCTGCAGCAAGCCAAGTGAGGTCGATCTCCGCGACCTCGTCGGTGGGCGGGGCAGCGGGATTGTTCGTGGGCACGGTCACGGCTCACCTCGGGTGTGAGAGTGGGTTGAGGTTGGCTACCGTAGGCGAAGCGCCCCGGGGGAATCGGGGCTGACCTGACCAGGGGGAATCATGACCGAGATCACGACCGTGTTCGACGCTGACAATCACTATTACGAGCCGATGGACGCATTCACTCGATACATCGAGCCTGAGTTCAAGCGTCGCTGCATGATGTGGGCCGAAGTGAACGGTCGCCAGATGTTGCTTGTTGGCGGCAAGATCAACCGGTTCATCCCGAACCCGACATTCGACATGCTTTCGGCACCAGGGAGCCTCGAGCAATACTTCCGTGGTCGCAATCCGAAGGGCGACAGCGTCAAGGATCTGTTTGGCGAACTTCTTCCCTGCGATCCGGCTTACCGCGACCGTGAAATCCGTTTGAAGACCATGGACAGCTTGAATGTCGAAGGTGCGTTGTTCTTCCCAACGCTCGCCGTTGGTATGGAACAAGCACTTGGCGATGACGTTCCTGCTGCGCAAGCCGCATTCCGCGCCTTCAATCGTTGGCTCGAAGAGGACTGGGGCTTCGCGTATGAAAACCGAATCTTCTCGACTCCGTACATCGTGCTGTCCGATGTCGACAACGCAGTGGCCGAACTTGAATGGGCACTCGACCGCGACGCGCGCGTTGTCCTTGTCGGCACCGGACCAGTTCGCACCGATGAAGGTTTGAAGTCACCGGGCGATCCCCGCTTCGATCCGTTCTGGGCTCGTGTTCAGGAATCAGGCGTCACGATCGTTTATCACGGTGGAGCAAACGCGTACTACGACCTCATCACGATGTGGGGCGAGAAGTCGGAAATGGAAGCACATAAGTTCGAGCCATTGCGTCAGGCGCTTTCGCACGACGCCGTTGCCGACACTTTTGCAGCGCTCATCCTTCACGGCGTAATGGATCGATTCCCGAATATTCGATTCGCAACTGTCGAGACCGGTGCAAACTGGGTACGTCCATTGCTGAAGCGATTCGGCAAGATCTATGGCCAGACTCCATCGATGTTCAAGAACAATCCGGCCGAACAGTTCAAGAAGAACGTATGGGTCTCGCCTTTCTACGAAGACGATCTCGATCTTCTTCGCAACACGCTTGGTGCCGACCGACTGATGTTGGGTTCCGATTGGCCGCATACTGAAGGAATGGCCGATCCGTTCACCTTCATCACCGACCTCACCGAGGCCGGTTTCAGTGCCGATGAACAGCAACTGATCATGTACGACAACTGCAAGTCACTCACGGTTCGTCGTCCCGCCTGAACGAAAAGACGCGGCGGCTCGGTGTTAGCGTTCTGCCGTGTTCATTCGTCGTGTACTTGTCATCAGCGCGTGCCTAAGCCTCCCCTTGCTGGCGGCTTGCGGCTCATCATCCAAAGAGTCTGAGCCGACAGCCTGCTCGCTTCTCACTCCCCAAACGCTGGCTTCGCTTACTGACCTGTCCTTCTCCGAAGGAGAGTCGGTGGACACTGATGTGAATCAAGGTTGCCTTTGGAAAGCTGAAGGTCGCCAAGGTGAAGTGAGTGTGTTTGTCAATGGCGCCAATTCGGAAGACGAGTTCTCAAGCCGGGTTGAAGACGCTTCAAAGACGTTTGGGTCGGCAACACCAATTGACATCTCCGACGCAAAGAAAGCTGTTGAGTTTGGCGATTTCGGTCTCGTCGTAATGACGGTGAACGGTCGTTTGATCCAGGTGCAGCAATCACTGCCGACGACGGTGCCGCGAACGGTACATCAAGATTTCGCGACAACTGTTGCAAGGAACGCATCATGAAATTGATTCTTCGAACAGTTGCTGTCCTAGTCGTCGTGGTCTGTTTTGGTTCGGTCCTTGCTGTTGGTGCTGATTTCACAAGCGAATCGGTTGCGGTTGCTCTTGACGAGACAACGACAACGGCCGCACCGAAAGCAACGACGACAACGCCCAAATCAACGACTACGACCACGATTCGGTCCGAGCGGACCTCGACTGTGGAAGCAGCGGCGACTCCCGGGGTATACGTCTCGGAAGTTGCAGAGTTTGGCGATTCGCTGGTGCAAGTGGCGACCGGTGTCGCCGCCATCATCGGCGTCGGTCCGAATCCGACCGCAGCACCGGTTCCCGTGACTTCGCTGGGCGAGTTTCAAGAGCGCGTACCCAATCCATCGCCATCGCTGGCGGCTTCAGTGCAGCAGTTCTTTGCAAACGGTGGTTCTCAAGCACTGATCAAGGGCGCGAGTGGCGCAAGTGCGTCATTCATTCTCCCAGCGATTGGCGAGTTGCTTCCGGTTGGTGCGGATCTCTTGATCGTCGCTGACCTCTTTGCACTTCCTCAATCGGACTGGCTGCTCGTCGCAGCTGCGATGGGGCGCGCTGCATCGGCAAGCCTCGCGATCGCCTTGGTTGATCCTCCTCAGTCGGTTGTTGCCCAAGTTGCATTACCAACGGGCTCGTTGAGTGCACTCACTTCCCTAGGCACTGAGTTACGCGCTGCCAGTGGAGCAGCTGCGAGTTCGATCCTTTTGTTTGCATCGAACGTGGTCAATGCCTCGGGTGCAACGCTCCCCGTTTCTCCGTATTTCGCAGGCCTCATTGCGGCAACGGATTCCAGTGATGGCTTTTGGAATGCTCCGAATGGCTTCGGAAACACGTTCTCGTCGGTCAGGCCGCAATTTGCGTCAACGAGGCCACAGGACAGTTCGCTTATTGAATCGGGAATGTCTCCGCTGATGTACATCCCGGGGCGAGGTACTGCAGTGCTCTCAGATCGCTTGCTTTCGGGCATGAGCGACTATCTGTCGGTGGAGCGAACCCTCAACACCATTCAAGCCACGATCACCGCAGGGCTGCAGTCCTATGTCTTTGCCGCAAACGATGCCTCGACGTGGGCGACCGTGGCACAGGGCATCACGGGTTACCTCACCAGCCTGTTCACTCAAGGTGCGCTGCAGGGTTCAACTGCTTCCGATTCCTTTACGGTCGCCTGTGGGCTCGGTTCCACAATGACGTCCGATGATCTTTTGAATGGCTTCATGATCGTTTCGGTGGCGGTTGCAATTGAGCACCCCGGCGAATTCGAGCGGATGACGCTTACGCAAATGATGGCGACATAGGGCTGACCCTGGGCGATCTCTTCGCGTAGGGTTGAACTAGGAATTGGTACGCAATCAAATCGCCATAGGGGGAATTGTGGTTAAGGGCAGAGCAGCAATGTTGTGGGGTCCTGAGGACACCGCATGGTCGTTAGAAGATGTCGAAATCGATGAACCTCAGGGCGCAGAGATGCTGGTGCGCAATGTTGCATCTGGTCTTTGTCATTCTGATGAGCACTTCATTACTGGTGACATGCCTCATGGCGGTTATCCCTGGATCGCCGGCCACGAAGGCGCGGGCATTGTTGAAGCCGTTGGCCCCGACGTACGTGGAGTAATGCCCGGCGATCACGTCGTGTACTCATTCGTCGCCGTGTGCGGTCAATGCCCATCGTGTGCTGATGGTCATTCCAACTTGTGCGACAACGGGGCGCAGGTCATGAGCGGTCGCATGCTCGATGGCACATCACGTATTCATGTGAAGGGCCAAGACGCGCTCATCATGGCTGGTCTCGGAACATTCGCAACCCATTCTGTTGTCCACGAATGGTCCGCTGTGAAGGTGCTCCCTGACCTCCCACTCGACAAGGTAGTGCTGCTTGGTTGTGGCGCCACCACGGGCTGGGGCTCATCGGTTTACGCCGCTGAAGTGAAGCCGGGTGACAACGTCGCCGTTATCGGTGTCGGTGGTTTGGGTTCAGCTGCAGTTATGGGTGCCAAGCTCGCCGGAGCTGAGCGCATCTTCGCGATCGATCCGGTGGAGTTCAAGCGTGAATCAGCGCAAAAGTTTGGTGCGACGCACACGAGTGCATCAGTTGAGGAAGCACTCGAATTGATCATGGCTGAAACTTGGGGCCGTGGTTGCAACAAGGTCATCTGCACAATGGGTGTGGGTAGCGGCGACATGATGGCGTCGATCATGGCGCTCACCTCGAAGCGTGGTCGTGTTGTTGTTACAAATATTCACCCTTGGACTGAAGCCAGCAACAACATCCCAATGATCGATCTCACTCTTAGTGAGAAGCAGGTTGTTGGCTCGTTGTTCGGTTCAGCCAATCCGCGTGCCGACATTCCTCGCCTCGCCGAGCTCTACCGCAAGGGCCAGCTCGATCTCGATGGCATGATCACTCGCACCTACACCCTCGACCAGATCAACGAGGGCTATCAGGACATGCGCGATGGCAAGAATATTCGTGGAGTTATCGTCCACTAATTGGCGACAATCAATGTGAAAACGACAATGGCCCACCGCATACGCGGTGGGCCATT
>Ga0114967_10004922_pt1 | contig 10665 bp, 11 predicted proteins | sample M_130628_MF_Meta_FD_92639 | JGI IMG/M metagenome (GOLD analysis project Ga0114967, IMG submission 92639) | Freshwater microbial communities from Lake Montjoie, Canada to study carbon cycling - M_130628_MF_MetaG | ecosystem: Environmental > Aquatic > Freshwater > Lake | place: Lake Montjoie... | reverse complement strand
CTGCTCACGCAAGACGCCAATGTGCGCAACGTGAAGGCGTTTTTAGCCTGAAGCGGGCGAAGTTCACCAGCACATATTCCATTTGAGTGCATTTTTCACGATACCAGGTGGACCTTCATCAATCCGTCGCAATTTTGAGTTAAAACGTAACCGTTCCTTTGAACATTCACGTTTTGATAACAAACCATGAAACCACTATTCGCCATGAAAAGAACGACCCTCCTTAAACTTGTGTTGAGTGCCAGTCTGCTGCCTATCGTCTTGACAGGCTGCGGTGGCTCTTCGGAAGCCAATGACGCTCCCATCACCCTGACACTGCTGCACATCAACGACCACCATTCGCGCCTTGACGCGGAAAGTACAACGCTACAGATGTCCAATGCGGCAGGAGCCGCCAAATATGTAGCCCTGCCAATCGGTGGGTTTGCACGTGTGGCCGCGGCCATCAACGAAGAGGCCGCAAAAAGCACCAACGTCATCAAACTACATGCGGGAGATGCCCTGACAGGCGACTTGTACTTCACCCAAAGTGAGGGCGAGGCCGATGCGGCTGTTATGAATACTGTTTGCTTTGACGCAATGACTTTAGGTAATCATGAATTTGACGCTGGCGATGCCGGACTGTCCAAGTTCATCGGCTTTTTGCACAAGGACCCTAAAAAGTGCCAGACACCTTTGCTTTCCTCCAACGTCAGCACCAGCAGTACTTCCCCTATCGCGGGTAAATTCAAGCCTTACACGACAATCACCCGTGAAGGCCAAAGAATTGGCATTGTGGGGGTCACGATTGCAAATAAAACCAAAAATGCGTCACGTCCTGACGAAACAACCCTATTTGCCGATGAAGTAAAGAGCACACAAGCCTACATTGACGAACTCACCGTCCAAGGCGTCAACAAGATAATCGTCATGAGCCATGTGGGCTATGAGTTCGATATCACGAAGCTCGCCCCTAAGCTGCGAGGCGTTGACGTGGTTGTCGGCGGTGACTCTCACAGTCTGCTCGGCCCAGACAGCATGAAGCCTTTTGGCCTGACACCCGAGGGAACTTACCCTACCCGGCTCACCGATCTCGATGGTCGGCCAGTTTGTGTGGTGCAAGCTTGGCAATACAGCCACGTGGTTGGAAAACTCAAGGTGGATTTTGACAACAAGGGCTTTGTCAGCACTTGCAATGGCGCGCCGATGGTACTTGTCGGAGATACTTTTAAAGATGGCAACACAGCCTCCGCCGCTACCGCAACCCCTTCTGCGACCGATGCCGCTGCGTATACGAAAGCGTTGAATGATTCGGGAGTATTCAGGATCACCACGCCACTTGCCGAAACGGTTGCTGCATTAAAGCCTTTCAGCGACGCCAAAATCGCACTTGGTTCAATCAAGGCAGGTGAATCTTCAGAAAACCTGTGCTTGCGGCGAGTGCCAGGAACTGGACCTAAAAGCGACACCACTCGCTCGTCCTTGGGTGACATCTGTAACAAGAATGCCGATGTCATTGCCCGTGGCGGCGACATACAACAACTGGTTGCACAAGCCTTCTTATTGCAAGGTCAAACTTTTGGCGGCGCTGACATCGCCTTGCAAAACGCTGGTGGCGTTCGGGTTGACATTGCGGCAGGCGACATCACTGTTGGCAGGGTCTACACACTTTTACCATTCAAAAACGTTTTGGTACGCGTCACCATGACTGGTCAGCAAGTGAAAGACACTGTTGAAGACGGCATTGACTCGATGCTGGGCAACAACGGGGGCACGGGCTCCGGTGCCTACCCCTACATGGCAGGTTTGCGTTTTGATGTGGACATCACCAAAACCAAAGGCGTACGTGCGACCAACCTCGAATTCCAAAGCAATGGCCAGTGGGTCAGCTTTGACACGACCAAAACCTATAAAGTCATTACCAACGACTTTACGGCGGGCGGCGGCGACAACTATTTGACGCTCAAAGGCATCGACAAGAGCCTCAAGGAAAACACCTTCTTGGATTACGCGGACTCATTCCTTCAGTACGTCAAGAAAAACACACCTTTGTCAAAACCCACGACTTTCAGCACAAAATCTTACAAAGAGTAGCTTATTGCGCTGAATTGAAACGCCAAGTCTTTGCTGACTTGGCGTTTTTTTTGCTGCAAGCTTTAACTTATGGATTGTTTGGACTTTTTCTCAGGCCGCGTCCAGTTGGCAATAGTGACCTGCTTGCCCCGCGCCACACTCAGCGCCCCGGCAGGCACGTCTTTGGTAATGGTAGACCCGCCACCCACCGTAGCACCCGCGCCCAGGGTGACTGGCGCTACCAGCACGCAGTTGCTGCCCACATGCACGTCGGCCTCTATCGTGGTGCGGTGTTTGTTGGCGCCGTCGTAGTTGGCGGTGATGCTGCCCGCGCCAAAGTTGACGCGCTCGCCCACGGTGGCGTCGCCCAGATAGGCCAGGTGGTTGGCCTTGGCGCCTGCGGCCAATGTGGAGTTTTTGACCTCGACAAAGTTGCCAATACGCACCCCCGCGCCCAAATTTGCGCCGGGGCGCAGACGGGCAAAGGGGCCGACCAGCGCGCCCTGCCCCACATGCGCGCCTTGGGCGCCGCCATCAATGTGGGTGAAGGGGTGGATGACCGCGCCCGCCTCCACCGTACAGTTGGCCAGCACGCAATGGGCGCCGATGGTGACGCCGTCGCCCAGCGATACCGCGCCTTCAAATATGCAATTGACGTCAATTTCCACATCCATGCCGCACGTTAGGCGACCACGAATATCCAGGCGCGATGGGTCGGCAAGGCGCACGCCGGCTTCCATCAGCGCCAGGGCTTGGCGACGCTGGTAGGCGCGTTCAAGTTCGGCGAGTTGCACCGGGCTGTTGATGCCGGCCACTTGCACGGCATCGTTGGTTTTTTGCGCCAGCACGGGCACGCCGTCTTGCACGGCAAATTTTACGATGTCGGTCAGGTAGTACTCGCCTTGGGCGTTCTGGTTGTCCAGACGCGCCAGCCAGCGCTTGAGCAACCCGGCAGGCACGGCCATGATGCCGCTGTAAATTTCGGTAATGGCGTGTTGGGCGGCGTTGGCGTCTTTGTGCTCCACGATGGCGGTCACCGCCTCACCGGCGCGCACCACGCGGCCGTAACCCGTCGGGTCGGGCAGATCAATCGTCAAAAGCACCAGGTGCTGTCCGGCGCACAGGGAAATCAGCGCCTGCAAAGTGTCAGCCTGGGTAAGCGGCACGTCGCCTGAAAGCACCACCACCACGCCGTCGTCTCCCAACACTGGTACGGCCTGTTGCACCGCGTGGCCGGTGCCGAGTTGCGGCTCCTGGCGCACAAACTTAAGTGCCAGCCTGCCTGCCAATGGCGCCAGCGCCGCCTCCACCTGCTGGGCGCCGTGGCCTGTAATCACCACGGCCGAGCGCGCCTGCAGTTGTTGTGCAGTAGCCAGCACATGCTGCACCAGCGGCACGTGGGCCAGGCGTTGCAAGACCTTGGGCAGGCGGCTTTTCATCCGCGTACCCTTGCCCGCTGCCATGATGACCACATCCACCGGATGTTCATCGTGCGGCGTGTGCGTTGCGGGCTCGGTTGGCTGAAATAGACTCACGGATATGCCTTATATGTATCAATTTGCACCACGGCTAGTGGCTGGGTGTGTTCCTTGGATTATCCGCGCGCTGCGCCTGCCGGTGATGCTGGTGCTGCTGGGCGCTTTGCTGGCGATGGGTGGTTGTTCGGCGCTGCGCTTGAGCTACAACAACTCTCCCGAACTTTTGCACTGGTGGCTTGACGGTTTCGCCGATTTTGACAAGGCCCAAAGCCAGCGCGTTCGCGCCGATCTAGCTGATTTGGCCCGCTGGCACCGGCGCGAGGAGCTGCCCTTGGTGGCCGAACTGTTGCAAAGCGCGCAGGTGCTGGCGTCTCAGTCTCCTAGCGGTGCGCAAATTTGTGCCCTTTTCGAGCGCGGCGTGGTGCGCATGGAAGCGCTCGTGGAGCGCGCTCTGCCCGGCGCCGCCGCGGTGGCACCCACCTTCCAAGCGGCGCAGCTGCGCGCCATGGCGGCGACGTTCGATAAAAACAACCGCAAATGGCGCGAAGAATGGCTCAGCACGGACGGCGACAGCATGGCGCGGCGCACCGAAAAAATCCGCGGCCGGCTGGAAGATTTTTACGGCCCTCTGAGCCCTAGCCAAGTGCGCCAGCTACAAGCCAGCATGGAGAAATCAGGCGCTGATCAGCCCTTGCGCTACCGAGAAATCCTGCGTCGCCAGCACGATATTCTGGAAACCTTGGCCACCTTGCGCCAGGCCGACGCCAGCACCGCGCAAACGGCTTTGGCAGCGCAGGCTAAAGCTTACTTTCATTCCCCCGACGCGGCCTACCGCGCCTACAAAGAGCGCTCGGTGGAGCAAACCTGCGAGGCCATGGCCGAACTGCACCGCAGTGCCACGGCGCAGCAACGCAAAAACATGGTTAACGCCTTGCAGGGCTACAGCCGCGATCTGCAGGCACTGCTGGCGCAAAGCCCCTAATCTACGTCGCCTTAAATCTGTGCGGCGCCGCCGCTAGCGTTCTATACGGCCTGGGTGGTCCACCGGCCAGGCTACGCCGTAATCGGTGAGCACCGCGTCCAGTGGAATGTCGTGGGCTTCGGGCTCAAAATCGGGCACATAGCCAACCCCAAATCCCAGGCCCACGGTAAACGGGCGCGGCTCCAGGCTGGCTAGCATGCGGTCGTAAAACCCCCCGCCGTAGCCCAGCCGGTAGCCACCTGCGCTGTAGCCGATGCAGGGAACAAAGAGCAAGCTTGGCGCCACCATTTCAGTGTCTTTTGGCTTGGGAATGCCGTAGGCGTCGTCTTCCATCGGGCAGCCGGGGTACCAGGTGTGGAAAGTCATGGTTTTGTGCAGCTTGTTGATCACCGGCAGCGCAATGCAGCGCCGCTGCGGCGCGTCGTTAAGCTCGCCATCCTCTTTCCAGCGGTGCAGCGCGGGCAAGGGATCAAATTCGCCCTTGATGGGCCAATACGCGCCGATGGTGGTGTCGGCACGCCCTACCAGCCACACCCGCATGACGCGCAGCAACAGTTCGCCGCGGTGCAGGCGGTCGGGCAAGGCCATACGCTGCTCAAGCAGGCTCTTGCGTAAGGCCTTTTTGTCAAAACCCGGCTTGTCCATAGAGTTGTCCATAATCAGCCCATGCAGTTATTTCCATCCATTTTGGCAGCATTGGCCGCCTGCGGTATGTTGTTTTGTACAGCCTCACCAGCCCGCACCCAATCCCTTGACATCAGCTTGGCCGACCAGGCTGTGCTGGACATGGCACAGGCCTACAAACAACGTGACCTCAAACGCATGGCAAGCTTGCTCGGCTCCACCAAAGGCTCGCCGCTCGAGCCCTGGGCGGCCTACTGGGAGCTGTCGGCGCGGCTCGACACCGCAACCAGGGCCGAGATCGAAGGCTTTTTGGCCCGCTGGGCTGGCAGCTACCAAGAAGACCGCCTGCGCGCCGACTGGCTGATGCAGCTTGGACGCAACCGCGAGTGGTCTGCCGTGCGCCAGCAGTTAGCCCAGTACCGCATGGGTGACGACCGCGCCATAGCCTGCTACGGTTTGTGGAGCGACTGGCAAGCCACCGGCGCCGACGTGGCCGCGCAGGTGCAAGACCTGTGGCTGGCCCAGCGTGAACCCGACGAAGCCTGCGCTGGCCTGGCCGAAGAACTGCTCAGTGCAAAAAAAATGCCCACCCAGACGGCCTGGGTGCGTGCGCGCCTGGGCATGGAAAACGACCGTCTGAAGGTGACCACGCAAGCCGTGGGTGCGCTAAACGATAAATGGGTCAAAACAGTCAATGCCATTTACCTCAACCCTGGTAAGTACCTAGGCGACAAGGTCACGGCGCTGCGGCCCCAGACGCGCGAATTTGTGTCGCTGGCGCTGATCCGTCAGGCCTATCTGGAGCCGCAAGATGCAGCCATTGAGATAGAAAAACTGCGCTGGCGTACCCAGTTGACGGCCGAAGAGCGCAGCTGGATTTGGGGTGTGATCGGCAAGCGCGCAGCGCAAAAAGGACTGGATACCGCGCTGGCTTATTTCGCCAAAGGCCGCTTTGATCAGATGCACGAGGACCATTTGCTCTGGGCCGCGCGGGCTGCCCTGCGCGCCGGGCAATGGGCACAGGTGCAGCAGGCCATCGCTTCCTTGCCGCAGGCTTTACGCAAAGACCCCGGCTGGGTCTATTGGCATGCCCGCGCTGTGCTGGCGCAGCGCGCGGGTGAAACGGTGCGCAGCCAGGCGCAGGCGGATTTGCAAAGCATTGCGGGCGTGCGCGGGTTTTATGAGCAGCTTGCGCTCGAAGAACTTGGCCAGCGCAGCACCGTGCCCCCGCGCCCCTTGCCGCCCAGTGCCGAAGAAAAAGAAGCTGCGCGCCAAAACCCCGGCCTGCAACGTGCGCTGCATGCGATTGCCCTGGGCCTGCGAAGTGAGGGCGTGCGCGAGTGGAACTACAGCATCAACTTGCATGTCAAAGGGGGCATGGACGACCGCAGCTTGCTCGCCGCTGCAGACCTGGCCTGTCACGCCGAGGTGTGGGACCGCTGCATCAACACCAGTGAGCGCACCAAGGGCTTTATTGACATGGAGCAGCGTTTCCCCATGCCGTTCAAGGCCGCCGTCACCGCGCGAGCGCAAAGCATTGGCTTGGAGCCCGCTTATGTGTACGGACTGATTCGTCAGGAGAGCCGCTTCATCATGGACGCCAAATCTGGCGTTGGCGCGTCCGGCTTGATGCAGGTGATGCCCGCTACGGCCAAATGGACCGCCAAGAAAATCGGCATGACGGACTTTACGCCAACCAAAATCAACGAACGCGACACCAATATCGCCATTGGCACCGGCTACCTCAAGCTGGTGCTTGACACATTTGGTGGCTCCATGCCACTGGCAGCGGCGGCCTATAACGCAGGCCCCAGCCGCGCGCGGGCTTGGCGCGGCGCAAGCGGTGCACCGGCTTTGGAGGCAGCCATCTGGGCAGAAAATATCCCGTTCAACGAGACGCGTGACTACGTGAAAAAAGTGTTGTCCAACACCACTCTGTACGCAGCAGTGCTCAGCGGCCAGCCGCAGTCCATCAAGGCGCGCCTTGGCCACGTGGGTCCGGTGGACGCAGCAGTGCCCGAACTCGGGCTTGATTTACCCTGACGGGTGTGCGATTGTTTGCAAGGAGGTGCCCGATGCTCAGGCTCTATGTCGGTAACAAAAACTATTCGTCTTGGTCCATGCGCCCCTGGGTGCTGATGACCCAGGCGGGCATTGCGTTTGAGGAGGTAATGGTGCGCTTTGATGCCTTCACGCCCGAGTCGCAGTTCAAACATACGCTGGGTCCGATCAGCCCGGCGGGCAAGGTGCCGGTGCTGCAAAGCGGCTCACTCGCCGTATGGGACACCCTGGCCATTGCCGAAACCCTGGCCGAAATGTTTCCCGACAAACACCTCTGGCCGCGCGACGCGGCAGCACGCGCCCACGCGCGCAGCATTTGCGCTGAAATGCACTCCGGTTTTACGGGCCTGCGCGCCAACTGCCCCATGAACATCGAAGCCCGTTTGCCCGAGCAAGGCGCGCTGATCTGGCGCGATAAGCCCGCCGTGCGCGCCGACGTGGCGCGGCTGGTGCAAATGTGGCGCGACCTGCTGAAGGCTCACGGCGGCCCGTTGCTGTTTGGTGAGTTCGGCATTGCCGACGCCTATTTCGCGCCAGTTTGCATGCGCATCAAAACCTACGCCCTGCCGGTGCCGGACGACATTACCGCCTACGTGGAGCGCCTATGCGCACTGCCTAGCGTCAAGGCCTGGGTCGAAGGCGCCCTGGCCGAGCACGACTTTCTGGACTTTGAAGAGCCCTACCGGCTGCACCGCTGACTGGCGCTAGGGGCCACCATGCGAACCTATCTTGTCGGCGGTGCGGTGCGCGACCATTTGCTCGGCCTGCCGGTGCAAGACCGCGACTGGGTGGTGGTAAGTGCCACCCCCGAGCAGATGGTGGCGCAGGGCTTTGTGCCAGTGGGGCGGGACTTTCCGGTGTTTTTGCACCCCCAAACGCATGAGGAATACGCCCTGGCCCGCACCGAGCGCAAAAGCGGCCCCGGCTACCGGGGTTTTGTGGTCCACGCCGACCCCACGGTCACGCTGGAAGAAGACCTGGCCCGGCGCGACCTGAGCATCAACGCCATGGCCGCGCGCCCCTTGGGTGACGGCAGCAACACACCCGACATCACCACCCTGGTGGACCCCTGCGGCGGCCAGCGCGACTTGGCAGCCCGCGTGCTGCGCCACGCCAGCCCGGCGTTTGCCGAAGACCCGGTGCGCATCCTGCGGCTGGCACGCTTTGCAGCGCGCTTTGCGCAGTTCACTGTGGCCGACGAGACGCTGGTCCTGTTGCGCGCCATGGTGCAGGCTGGCGAGGCGCAGCACCTGGTGGCCGAGCGGGTCTGGCAAGAACTGGCCAAGGGTCTGATGGAAGACCAGCCTTCGCGCATGTTTGCCGTGCTGCGCGACTGCGGCGCTCTGGCTGTGGTGCTGCCGGAGGTGGACGCCCTGTGGGGCGTACCCCAGCCGCCCGAACACCACCCTGAAATCGACACCGGCGTGCACGTGATGATGGTGCTGGACTGCGCCGCCCAATCCAAGGCGCCGCTGGAAGTGCGCTTTGCCTGTCTCGTGCACGACCTGGGCAAAGCCACCACGCCAAGCGCCGAGTGGCCGCGCCACATCGCCCACGAAGCGCGCGGTGTGCGCATCATCCAAGGCCTGGCCCAGCGCCTGCGCCTGCCCCACGCCTGCACCGCGCTGGCCGAAGTGGTGGCCCGCGAGCATGGCAACATCCACCGCAGCGCCAGCCTGGACGCTGCCGCCACCGTGCGCCTGTTGGAACGCTGCGACGCCTTTCGCAAGCCCGAGCGCTTTGCCCAAGTGGTGCACGCCTGCCAATGCGATGCGCGCGGCCGTCTAGGCTACGAAGAAGCCGCGTACCCGCAGGGCGCGCGCCTGCTTCGCGCACTGCAGCACGCGCAATGCGTTGCTACGGATCAAATTGCCAGCGCAGCCCAGCAGGCGGGCGCGCGGGGCCCTGACATTGGCCGGGCAGTAGCCCAGGCCCGCGCGCAGGCTGTGGCGGCCATGGAGGCGGGCTAGGCCCGGGCCTTGCGCAACTACCCGCGCATAGCGAGCGTCACCCTGTGGGTACGCGTGTGCTGGGAGTGGAAAACAACCGCCCCGGCGTGCAAGCCGCCGAGCTGCTTCGCCTGTTTGCGCGCTTCTGGCGCGCCAGCGAACTGCCCGGCGGTTGCGGCCTTGGGGCTGGCCATCGTGGCCGAAATCGCCCAGCGCCATGGTGGCCGCGTGCAGGCGTGTGCTGCTTAGCCCCAGGGCTTGTTGGTGTGGGTGGTGTTGCCCATGGGGTGAGGGTGGGTGCGCTGCCGCGAGCGACGTCGGGCACATTGGCCGGAGAAGTCCTGTTCATTCTTCAAATGCCACGAGAGCTGGCTGAATTCAGCGCCCATAAATTATCTCAAACATGCTATATTTCTTGCATGAAATGGGAGATCAAATACCACGATGAAAAGCTCCAGGCTGATGTGCTGGCCTTACCGCCAGGCATATTGGCCAGGTACTTTCACTGCACGGATCGCATGCTTGAGTTTGGCCCAGATTTAGGCATGCCGCACACCCGGGCCATGCGAATGGGACTCTTCGAGTTGCGTTTGAAATCTCTTGAAGGTATCGGGCGGGTGTTTTATTGCACCTTGGTGGATCGCAAGATCGTCATGCTCCATCAGTTTGTGAAGAAGACCGATAAGACACCGCCCAAAGAACTGGCACTGGCGCGCAAGCGAATGAAGGAATGGAAAAATGTTGACGCATAAACAACTTCGCACCAAGGCACTGGTTAATCCTGGGGTAGCGACGGAATACGAAAAACTGGCCGACGAGTTTTCGCTTCTCGACGAGTTCTTGAAGGCGAGGGCGGCGCAAGGTCTCACGCAGGCGCAGGTGGCCGAAAAAATCGGCACAACGCAGTCTGCTGTTGCGCGTATGGAGTCGGGCAGCGGCAAGCATTCACCATCACTTGCAACACTGAGCAAGTATGCGGATGCGCTGGGGTGCAAACTGGAGCTTCGCTTGGTTCGCAAGCCCCCGCCAGCGAAAAATACGGCTGTTCGTCCAAGTTCGGCAACATCCAAAGGCGTTGCGGTTTAGCTTTCGATTCGTTGTCGCAAACCCTCAGGCCGCAACCGAGTGCGCCGACAGGTTGACTTGGAACTTCTCTCGCGCCGTCCGAAAAACGGCCGCCAAGTTGTCCATGTTGCGGTTACCAGTGGGCGAGAGCATTCGCTGCAGGCTTTTGCTGGGCTTGGCCCTCAGCGCCGCCAGTTGCTCGAGCCCGCTTGAGGCGTTGACCAGATCGGGCAGTATCAATCGGGCGGTTTCGGGCGCGCCATTGTGAAACAAGGTGGCCGCCTCGCCCAGCAGCGCTTGCGCAAAGGCTGGGTCGCTTTGCGCGCAATCGCCTTTTTGAGTACCTTTTATCTAGGGATCATGTCCAAAACTCAATTTGAGAGCCAGGCACAAGCGAATATGTCCCACCTTGTGAAACGCCAGCGTCAATTACGCCTCCTGGGGGTCGCAACCG
>Ga0114967_10004921_pt1 | contig 10665 bp, 9 predicted proteins | sample M_130628_MF_Meta_FD_92639 | JGI IMG/M metagenome (GOLD analysis project Ga0114967, IMG submission 92639) | Freshwater microbial communities from Lake Montjoie, Canada to study carbon cycling - M_130628_MF_MetaG | ecosystem: Environmental > Aquatic > Freshwater > Lake | place: Lake Montjoie... | reverse complement strand
CTTGTGATAGTGCAATGGCACGTTTTCTACCTTCTTTCAGACATTCTGCACCTATTTTCAACATAAGATAATTTTCATCGGGGTTAAAATCCTGTATTTCGGGTATTATTTTATCTTCGGGTATAGTTATTGCAATATTTTTTAACAACATATTACCATATATGTAGTTAAAATTCTATATAATTTTATATATAATATTCTATTAGGGGCGCCTACGGCGCCCTCGCCCCCGAAGGGGGCTCTCGAAAATATTTTTTACACCTTTTCTCATTTACACATTTGAATATTTATACCAGTGAATATTTAACTTCGTATCTAATGTCCCATTCCACTTCTCATTTGCCAAATAAGTTTGAAATTACACTTTTTCGTTTTGCGGAAAGGAATACTAATCAATCTTAAAGATGAATTGAATTGTTATCCGCAGCCAGAAAACCTTGACTACACTTTTTCGTTTTGCGGAAAGGAATACTAATCAATCTTAAAGATGAATTGAATTGTTATCCGCAGCCAGAAAACCTTGACTACACTTTTTCGTTTTGCGGAAAGGAATACTAATCAATCAAAAAGATAAATAGGATTCTTATCCGCTATCTGAATAATTCGAATATATCGCCGATTATTCTTTCAAAAATAAAATTCGAGAACTTGTATGTCTCTTTATATAAATCACATATTATTTATATAAAGTTATGTATATGAAACAGGATACTTTTATTAGTAAATTATATGCTTTTATTAGTACATATTTTATTCCACGTAAATATAATAATATTATCCCCGAACCTAAACCTATAATTACCACTACAAATATACCTATAAATAATAGTTCAAATATTAAATCTGTTAGTAGTCTTAATAGTCTTAATAGTCTTAATAGTCTTAATAGTCTTAATGAATATATACGTGTTCTAATCGTAGACGATAGCATAGTATTTGGTAAAATATTGAAACATCAACTAGAATGTGATGGTTGTCAAGTAGACCTACTTTCAAATGGAGAAGACGCATATTATATACTAAAAAATCGTATTTTTAGCTATGATATACTAATTATCGATATATTCATGCCTTATATGTACGGCACTTATCTGATAAAACAAATCCGAACAGAAATAAAAAATATGGTTCCAATAATTGTTTTATCTAGCATTCCCGAATTTGGTAATGAAGTGTTAGAATTAGGTGCAAATTTATTTTTTGAAAAAGGTTATCCACTCAATGCATTAAAACATAATATTGCGAATTTATTATTTTCTGATATAACAGACTCTTTTATAGATAAATAAAGACCGTTCTACGAGAACCTATATATTATATTGGTTATCAGATACATGGATTTTATCATTGAATTCCTTACTCACAAAAAAAGATAATGTTTTTATAATCCCCCAAATTAACGAATTCGAATTTATTATAATGACTTTCACCAAATTCTTTTCATATTTCTCATTAATTAATTTCGCTAATTCTATCGCCGTTTGTATATCTAATGCATGCGATAAAGGATAATCTTTACAGTCAAATATCCATATCCATGGCATTTTATTCTCACCTAATACCAAATCATAATGTTTTAATACTCCTTCGCGTTCTTTACTCATTGCTTTTGCCGGAGATGTATAATAGATGGCATTCCCCTCAAGTTCTCGAACTTTGGATAATGAATGGGTCGTTGGATCTTTTGCACACATCGGACATATATGTCTAGGTTTTTCTTCCATTTATCTTATAATATTTATTTTTTTCGAGAACCAAACATATAATTTTATCTAAAGTCATATAAAATATTTTTTTATATGATTATATGACCGCTAAACTAATTAGTTATTCAAAACCCACTTCTGATGAATCATCCCTATTAGATTTGGTCGCATACTGTGCACGCGTATCTAACCCTGCAAACCAGTCCAATACCCAAACAAATGAGAAATTAATAAAATATTTGATTGATAACCATCATTGGTCACCCCTAGAAATGGTCCATATTTGTATTGAAATAGAAACAACACGTGATATTGCTCGACAAATTTTACGCCATCGGTCCTTCTCTTTCCAAGAGTTCTCACAAAGATATGCCAAAGCCGATTTGGGATTCGAATTTCGCGAGAGTCGACTCCAAGATACGAAAAATAGACAAAATAGCATTGAACACGAAGACGAAAAATTAGAAAAAGAATGGATAGATATGCAATATAGTGTTATACAAGCATCTAAAGATGCATATGAATGGGCGATTCAGAATGGGATTGCGAAAGAACAAGCCCGCGCCGTTCTTCCTGAAGGGAATACAAAAAGTCGTCTTTATATGAGTGGTACTCTTCGGTCGTGGGTTCACTATCTACAATTGAGAACCGGAAATGGAACACAAAAAGAACATAAGGAAGTCGCACAAGCATGCGCAAATGCAATCGAACCTATTTTCCCTATGATTCGCGAAATACTATTTGAAAAAATGTAGAGAACTATAGAATATCGCAAATATTCCCATAAATCCCGCTTCCCAATACGTTATATTTACATCCATATCAACCAAACATCCTATAAAAGCGATAAAAGTCAAATAGAATAATAGCCAATAGATATCATTTATTTTTATTAGACAATATGAGAACATAAAAAATAATATGCTTGCTGATACTAAAAATGCAAAACAATAATGATATATATTCTCATCTAAAAGAATAACCCCATAAAGTCCTATAAGAAGTGTAATTATAGAAGCGAATATCGAGAACTTTTCATATCTTTGTATTTCATATAGAATAGTAAAAATACCCATAAAAATCATTGTTGTAAAAATAGGTTCTCGATATTCTTCTATAATTTTACTAATACTGTTTTTTTCTGCGAGTTTATCATATAGAAATGATATGAATATGATGTATGTGACTAACATACAGACAAAATATAAGTTCTCGAAAAACAACATTTTATTATGTTTACAAAATTTACAATTGTAATTTACAAATTATTTTGTATTTCTATTTTACAATTGTGGGTTTTGTAATGGTTTATATGCGAATTCTTTAGAAAATTATTCTATTTTATATCTTTATATGGAGCAAACCGCAAATGAACAGTTTCCGCATCACGTATATAAAGATATTTTTGATTTAAATATGAATTATTTCGCTGGATTATCTGGCTATCATTTTTTAAATGGCCATAGTGGACATACTGGAGAAACCGGACATACTGGACATACTGGACATACAGGACATACTGGAGAAACCGGTCATACTGGACATACTGGAGAAACCGGTCATACTGGTCATACTGGAGAAACCGGACATGCTGGACCTACTGGAGAAACCGGTCCAACAGGAACTATGGGGCATACTGGTCATACTGGACCTACTGGAGAAACCGGACATACTGGACCTACTGGAGAAACCGGTCATACTGGTCATACTGGTCATACTGGAGAAACCGGTCATACAGGACATACTGGAGAACAAGGACCTACCGGTCCAAAAGGTTCTATATCAAATACATTTTTAAATGTTTATAGTGTAACTGAACAAAAAATAGAACAAAATGCCGCCGTTTTATTTGAAAATAAAACATTTAATTATGGTAGCTGTGACCATGCATTAAATACTCCGCAGTTATGGATTTGGGAAACAGGATTTTACCAAATTTATGTTAGTGTTTTTCAATTAGAATCCGGTCAGTTCTCACTAAAAAAAAATAATTCTATTATTCATGGTAGTACATTTGGTTCATTAAATGCATCTGCTATAAATAATATTTGTATTGTTCATATTACATCCGAAGATATCACCATTCCATGTACACTTTCACCTACTGGAAATGCTTGTCAAATAGAATTGGTTAATACATCTTCTAGATTACCTTATATTACTCTTTATGGTTCTCATAGTACGGGCAATTCTATTCCACAAAATACGGCTACTATTACTATTACATCACTTTCAATCTAGATATTTTATTATAATGTATTTATTATAATAAAAGGGTGGGCATATAGAGAACATTATTTGATATATTATCATGGACTTGTACCTGATGGACTTGTGCCTAACGGACTTCTGCTTGAAGGTACTGTCACTGAAGGTAATGTCACTGATGGTACTGTAACTACCGGAGTTGTTACTGAAGGTACTGTCACTGAAGGTACTGTCACTACCGGAGTTGTCACTGAAGGTACTGTCACTGATGGTACTGTAACTACCGGAGTTGTTACTGAAGGTACTGTCACTGATGGTACTGTAACTACCGGAGTTGTAACTGAAGGTACTGTAACTACCGGAGTTGTTACTGAAGGTACTGTCACTACCGGAGTTGTAACTGAAGGTACTGTCACTACCGGAGTTGTAACTGAAGGTACTGTCACTACCGGAGTTGTAACTGAAGGTACTGTCACTACCGGAGTTGTCACTGACAGAAGTGTACTTAACGGCAGTGTACCTATACTTCCTGCTCCATTATTAATATTTATATCTGTTCCTGTATTGCTTGTAAGGTCTAGATCAAAATCATTCGTTATATTATTTATTGTATTACCTGTTCCTGCAGGACCTGTTGGACCCGGAGGACCAGGTGGTCCATTAAATCCTGGATCTCCTATTGCGCCTCTCGTTCCCTGTTGTCCTGTATATCCTCTTAATCCTTGTTCTCCTGTTTGACCTATAGGTCCTGTTTTACCAATAGGACCTGTTTGTCCCATTGGACCAGTCGAACCTGTACCTATTGACCCTGTATTACCTGTTGGACCTATATGACCTGTTTGACCCATAGTTCCTGTTGGACCTGTTCCTATCGGTCCTGTATGACCTGTTGGACCTATATGACCTGTTTGACCCATAGTTCCAGTTGGTCCTGTGGCGATTGGTCCTGTATGACCGGTTTGTCCCATAGTTCCAGTTGGACCTGTGGCGATTGGTCCTGTATTACCTGTTGGACCTATATGACCTGTTTGACCCATAGTTCCAGTTGGTCCTGTGGCGATTGGTCCTGTATGACCTGTTGGACCTATAAGACCCTGAATACCTATTGGACCTGTAGGTCCTGTGATTGTCATATAGGGATTATTTCCTGTGGCGCCTTCGGCGCCTGTATGTCCTATTGGTCCTATTGGTCCTTCGATTCCTCTGGTGCCTGCTGGTCCTGTTGGTCCTTGGTTGCCATTATTACCTGGTGGTCCCGGTGGTCCTGGTGGCCCCGGTGGCCCTGGTGGTCCTTGTAATCCATTTTTATATCTTATAATAATTTTCGTTTTTTTATCTTTATTCAATCGATTTATATATGGGTCAGAAGAATAGGAAGACGAAGAAGAATATGATGATTTACTAGGAGAACGACGAGAACCTGAAGAAGAATATGATGATTTACTAGGAGAACTACGAGAACCTGAATAGGAAGGAGAACTATATGACCTAGATGTGAATGACGATTCTCTGGTTGAATCAGAATCTGTCGAATCTGTATCTGTAGAAGAGTCACTATTTCTATTTGAATTTATATGCCACCCTTCGCCCCTTCATCTTCCTCCATGGTGACCGTGGTGTCCGTGGTCACCATCGCGACCATAATATGGTCCTCGGTCATAATCCCGACGCCTTGAGAGTTCAGTGAGTTCCAATATTTTGAGAACATTATTATCGTTTCGTTCAACAGTCAAGTTATCACGGAGTCTATCGCGGTCAATATTATCCATTCGTAATTTTATTGATTCACCATTATGGTCTATTTTATCCGCCAATAACTGCTGGGTTTTGAGTCCCTCGTATTTAGATTCCGCTAACTGGGCAGAAATGAGAGAACCTAATTTCTGTTGCTCTAATTGTCCTATAGAAAATTGTTGGGCAGCCTGTGTAGCTAGCTCTGCTTTGACCTTTTGGAGTTCCATTTGTCCCATAGCAAACTGGTTATCAGTTTTACTTCCCAAATATTCGCGAGTCCTGTTCTGTTCCAAAAGGAGAGATGAGTAGTGGTCGCCCATTTTACTTCCTAGTTCAGCCTTGGCTTTCTGCAGTTCCATCTGGTTGGCGGCGAATTGAGTATCACCTCGTGCAGCAAGATAATCATTGGATTTTTGTTGTTCCAAGAGAAGGGAGGCATAGTTCTGTCCAGCCTGCATCTGAATACCATTCGCTATTTTTTCTTGTCCTAGCATAGCAGCCGCAAATCCATTATTAATACCTGAACGGCTTTCCCATGCAGTTTCGGCTACCATAGAACGAGTATCTGCACCATTTTTATCTACTGATGTTAGAATAGCATTCGATGTCTGGTTCACTTGTCCTATAATATCCCTTCGTGTATCCGCCATACGGGCTTGGTTCGCGCTATCAAGTTGAACGGAAGCCATACGGCTTTCACCTGCATTACGTTCAATTGAAGCAAGAAGTCCGGCATAAGTAGTCTGTGTTGCATTAACTGCTGAAGCACCATTACGGTCAATCGCTGAATTAATCTGTTGGGCCTGCATTGCTGCAGCCTCTCTCGATGCGGCATCAGTAACAGTAGTTGTTAGGCGGGCTTCGCCTGATGTTCGCTCTAGATTGGATAATATTTGGCTGGAGTTTCTCTCCGTGGCATGAGTATTTGTTGCTCCATTTCGTTCGATGGCCATTGCGAGTTGCGCATTTGTGCGTTCTGTTGCGCTCGTTGCGGTATATCCGTTTGAATCGACGGCACGTAAGATATCACGCGCAGTATCTGCGGCGGCCTGTCTTGATGCAGCATCTGCGACGACATTTGTCAAACGGGTTTCACCTGCAGTACGCTCTACTGAACCCAAGATTTGAGTCGCATTGCGCTCGGTAGCATGAGTATTGGCAGCACCGTTACGCTCAACTGATAAAGCGAGTTGTGAGGCAGTTCGCTCTGTTGCTCCTGTAGCAGTATATCCATTCGCATCTACTGTACGTATAACATCGCGGAACTGATCAGCCGCAAACTGTCGACTAGCGGCATCTGCAACAAGAGCAGAAGCACGAGTTTCGCCAGCATTACGTTCAATTGCAGACTGGGTAACAGCAGCAGTTCGCTCTGTTGCTCCTGTGGCAGTATATCCATTCGCATCTACTGTACGTATAACATCGCGGAACTGATCTGCCGCAAACTGTCGACTAGCGGCATCTGCAACAAGAGCAGAAGCACGATTTTCAGCAGCCACACGTTCAATTGCATTCTGGCTAATAGCAGCGGTTCTCTCAATTGCACTATTATTCACAGTATTTCCACGTTCAATAGAATCACGTAGGCCAAGAGTCGCATGAGAAAGGTCCTTTGATACACCGTTAATATCACCAGTTAGTTGTCTAGTAGTATTATTTATTGATGCTAGTATTGTTTCATCGGAATATGTTGGATATCCGGATGCATAACCAGGATACATACCAGGAAAAACAGAAGGAATCGATACTGGGGGCGTCTGAGAAGACATATAATACATTTGTATATTTATTTTCGCTAAATATTTACACATTGATTATGCAGTCAGAATTGTGATTTGTGAATTACAATTCTGAATTTGTAAAATGTCATATAGAAATATTTCGTACAAAATTCAGTGTTGTAATTTCTGTATTATATCACTGAATTACTGCATTTATGCTAATACTTTTTAGCCATTTTTTACATATGAGGTCTAATAATGTTTTTTCTCAATTGACGAATGAGAACCATATAATAAAGCTCCGATACAATGAATTATATACTCATTGTAAAGAAATAGAAGAAAAAATCGCAGAACTATTATCAGCTCAAACACATCATCCTCCTTGTTTATGTTCTCAACATCCTCGTCCTGTTACTGGGAATGAATCGGGACCTTCCGATGGACATTTGGGGTCTATTGACTACAAGGGTATTATACAAAGTCTAGAATCTAAAATACTCGAATTGAATAAACAAATTATAGAACAGAACAAACATATTCGAGAACTTCAACATTGAACCAAACGTTTTTGGAAAAAATCAGCGTAAATTCAAAATTTGGTTTAAGTAAGTATACTTAAAATTATTTGTGTTCTTGACCGAACATTACCATCAATGCAGTCAAAATTGAATTCGTAAAAATGCTTAAAAGAAAGTATTCATATAGTATATAATTCTATGAAGATAGAAACAAGTCATATACGAATATGTAACTTTTACTCTCAAAATCCTACGATTGACTTTGAAGCCATTAACCTTCTCATCATCGACCTATTTGAAAAACTATCTATACAAGACCATATTGCTACACATATCAAATCCGCCAATGCATTTATCCAGCCAATTAGTTCTGCAATAACAGATAGCGAAGAACGTATACATACGGAAATCACAGGAATAAAAGATTCGATTACAGATACTTCCAAAGTTCTCGATGAATTGAGCGATTTTATTGGAAAATATCGGTGTACATCGCCTACGGCCATGTCGGATGACCTAGAATGCGTTCTGAATAAATCCTATCCTACCGCCCGTATTTCGCGGAATTTTTCCGAGGGTGCATTTATTCTCAACCATATGGGTTCGTCAGTTTATATACAGAATAATACACAGACGACCAATTTGACAGAAAATACAATCGCTGATTTTTTGAAAAAGGTCAAAGAGAATAATACGAATGCGATTTTATTAGCCCAATATACAGGCATTATCGATAAACCAAATTACCATATTGATATTTATGGGGGTCATATAGTATTATTTATTCATATGGTTAATTATAGTATCGATAAAATTAAAATGGGGGTAGATATTATCAACCATCTATCCACCAAACTTCGAGAACTGAATCATACAGAGACAGATTATTCCGTTTCGAAACCTATGCTAGAGGATATTAATCGGGAATATCAAACTTTTATAAAACAAAAAGATATGATTTCGAATACATTGAAGGATAATCATAAACGTATCTTGACGCAACTCGATGATTTACGATTTCCGGTTCTCAATCAATATCTTTCCACGAAATTCACTTCTACTTTACGCCCAGGATTCAAATGCGATATTTGCCGTATTTTTACAGTCAATACTTTGAAGGGATTAGCTGCTCATAAACGGGGATGCATACGAAAAAATCCTGTATTCGTAGGGGAATCAAAAGAGAATATTTCAATTAACATATAAAAATGGGTCATATAAAATATTATTTATATGACGAATTATAGTTTTTGCGATAAGCATCTATGAAGTCCTTATCAGAAAGTGTGGTTCTATTTATGGTGTAATATTTTTATATGATTTTATAATAATATATCGGCCAATAATATTTGATAATTTAATTACATAAAGAATAAGTCATATAGAGTATAATGCGTCTCATCTATTTGACCTTCTTTCTATGTTCTCAAAGTCTTCCTATGAGACTATTGAGAACTTCTACTGAATTAGGTAAATATCCTATTTCGCGACCCCATTACGAAAGATATTTACGTAAATTGAATTCGCCTAATTTGACAGATGAACTATTAAAACCAGACATATTTGAGAATTATTTCAATGATACAAATATAATTAATCCGCCACGTATGCGTGTTTTTATTAACCGTGACCCATTTCAAGGTTTATTTGGACCGGTTACAATAGATGATGACGACGACGATGAACCTTATTATAAAAAAAAGTCGAAAAAATCCGATAACTTTGAAGTTCTCAAACATTCTGATATTAAATTCGATGATATTGGCGGTTATAATAATATCAAAGAGGAATTAAAACAATGTGTCGACCTATTGAAAAACTATACCAAATATTCCCAGTTCAATATTCGTATTCCAAAAGGTCTCATATTAGAAGGTCCTCCTGGGAATGGAAAAACACTTTTGGCAAAGGGTCTCGCTGGAGAAGCGAAGGTAGGGTTTATTGCTGTTTCTGGCTCGGAATTCCAAGATAAATATGTGGGTGTCGGTAGTTCTCGTATTCGAGAACTTTTTAGTCTTGCAAAAAAGAATACACCATGTATTATTTTTATCGATGAAATCGACGCATTAGGTCGTGCTCGTGGTAAAGATGGGGAAACCGCAAGCGCAGAAAGAGATAGTACTCTTAATGAACTCTTGGTTGCCCTCGATGGTTTCAAAAATGCATCCGGAATTTTCGTGGTTGGCGCGACGAATCGTGCGGACCTATTAGATAGTGCCCTTTTACGTCCTGGGCGTATTGATAAAAGAATCTATATTGATAATCCGGACGAAAAAACGAGAGAAGCCATTTTAAATATTCATTTGAAAGGAAAGCCGATGGATAGTCAAATAAAATTGGTTGATTTAGTTGACCTAACGAATGGGTATTCCGGTGCACAAATCGAGAACTTATTAAACGAAGCTATGTTGAATGCCCTGCGATATGATAGAGAAGAGTTCTCTATGCATGATATTGATATTGTTTTTAATAAAATGTTGGCCGGTTGGCAGCCGAATGAACACCAATTTACTAACGATATTATTAATCATATAGCAATTCATGAAATGGGTCATGTAGTGGTCGGTTTAGTATCTAAACATCATGCGAAAATGCGTAAAGTCATTATCAATCTTTCGTCTCCTAGGAGTCCTGCATATACCCTATTTGAGACCCCCGATTCTACTATTTACACTCGCGAGGCTTTATTTGAACACCTCATGATATTACTAGCAGGGCGTATTGCAGAAGAGGCATTTTACGGGGTTTCTGTAACAACGGGTGCGATTAACGATT
>Ga0114967_10004920_pt1 | contig 10665 bp, 12 predicted proteins | sample M_130628_MF_Meta_FD_92639 | JGI IMG/M metagenome (GOLD analysis project Ga0114967, IMG submission 92639) | Freshwater microbial communities from Lake Montjoie, Canada to study carbon cycling - M_130628_MF_MetaG | ecosystem: Environmental > Aquatic > Freshwater > Lake | place: Lake Montjoie... | reverse complement strand
GCTGAGCTTGTCGAAGCATGATTCAGGCTTGGAACTCTAAAATCATGCTTCGACAAGCTCAGCATGACTATGAGTTAGTTTGAAAATTTTTGAGAAATAGCCCCCCATTTTTTTAATTATGCCCAAAAAATTAACATAAGCCAGCGCATCAAACAAATCGCTGTTTTGGGCATTAACTATTTTCTGTAAATTTTCTAATTGCTCATCACCAAAACCAAGTTCATTAAGTTTTTGCAAAAATACTTTTCTAGTTTTTGGATTTGACCAAATTTTTCTTAAACTCTCTTCATCTTTAAAAAATTCTGGCAACACGCCAAATATATTATTTAAAAATTCTTCAGAAGATATTGGCTTGCCATCAGCGCCCCAAAATGAGGTTTGGATCATATGTTGAATTTCACGCTCTTTGCCATCGCGTAATTTGATTTTTAACTTTTGCTTCGGCTTAAATTCTTCATCAGTTTCAGATTTTTCTTTTGGTTCTTTTTCTTCTTTCGGTAATTTCTCTTTTTTAACGCCTTCTTCGATCACCTCTTCTAATACTGGCTCGCCGTCCCACTCGGGATCTGAAAAAAGTTTGTAAGCATCAACAAAATCCAAAATCGTAAAATATTCTTTACCATCAAAAAGCCGAGTTCCGCGCCCGACAATTTGTTTAAACTCAATCATCGAATTTATTGGACGCATCAAAACAATATTGCGCACATTTCTAGCATCAACACCAGTTGAGAGCTTTTGCGAAGTAGTTAAAATTGTGGGAATAGTTTTTTCATTATTTTGAAATTCGCGTAAAAATTGCTCGCCCATCGCGCCATCATTTGCGGTTACGCGCACGCAATAATTTGGATCAGAATTTTTCTTCATCTGATTAATTAAATCGCGCACCGCCGCCGCATGCGCTTGATTTGCACAAAAAACTATAGTTTTTTCATCTTGATTAATTTCATCCAAAAACACTCTTGCGCGCTTTGCTTCGCGGGCTTTAATTTCAATAATGCGGTTAAAATCTTTTTCTTCGTAACGCTTTCCTTCTTCCACCTCGCCTTCAATCACCTCATCATCAGAAGTATAAACATAATCATCCAAAGTGGTTTTAATGCGCTTCACTTTGAAGGGCGTTAAAAATCCGTCATTAATTCCTTCCTTCAGCGAGTAGATGTAAACTGGTTCGCCGAAATATTTATAAGTGTCGGTATTATCTTTTCTCTTCGGCGTTGCCGTTAAACCAAGTTGCACGGCGGGTGAAAAATATTCTAAAATATCACGCCAGCTCGATTCATCATTGGCGCCGCCGCGATGGCATTCATCAACAATAATAAAATCGAAAAAGTCGCGCGGATATTCGCCAAAATAAGGCGCGGGTTTTCCCTCAAAATTTCTGCCGCTCATGAAAGTTTGAAAGATGGTAAAAAAAATGCTGCCATTGGTTGGAACCGAGCCTTTCTTGCGAATTTCTTCGGGCTTAATACGAATCAATGCATCTTCCGAAAATGCCGAAAAACTATTAAATGCCTGATTCGCCAAAATATTGCGATCCGCCAAAAACAAAATGCGCGGGCTTCTGGAACCATCGCGCTTCAAATTCCAGCGGCTTTGAAAAAGTTTCCAAGCAATCTGAAAAGCGATGAATGTTTTTCCAGTTCCAGTTGCAAGCGTCAGCAAAATTCTTGGCTTCTCTTTTGCAATTGCCTCAAGCGTTTTATTCACCGCAATTTCTTGATAATAACGCGCTTCCTTCGAGCCGCCAACGCTTTCAAAAGCAATTTCCGCAAATTTATTTTGCCATGTTTTGTGGCTTTGATTTTGCTCAAAAAAAGTTTTATCCCACAATTCATCAGGCGTTGGAAAGCGTTCAACCAAACCTTCCTTTCCGCTCTTCATCGAAATTTCATAAATCTCGCGCCCGTTGGCAGAAAAAGTAAAATCAATCATCATTTTCCCCGCATAAGCCTTAGCCTGCGCCACACCTTCGCCAACTTCCAACCCTTCCGCCTTCGCTTCAATCACCGCAATTTTTTGATTGCGATAAACCAAAATATAATCCGCAATCTCGCCCTTGCTGCGCGCCTCACCAACTTGAATGCGACCTTGCGTAATGCGATATTCCCGCAAAACCTTCGAGCCTTCCACCACGCCCCAACCCGCCTTTGTTAAAAGAGGATCAATTAATTCAGCTCTGGTTTCAGCTTCGTTCATATAATTTTTATTCATTTATCAAATAACCGTCAAATAAGATAACCTTTGTAAATAGTAGCTTTCCCAAAGATTTCTAAGAAATATATCAAATAACCATCAAATAACTTATCCCCAAAATGGTAAGTAACGGTTATTATCCCTTAAGACACAATAGATGTCACCCTGAGCTTGTCGAAGGGTGATTCAAGGCTTCGATCTTAGAATCACCCTTCGACAAGCTCAGGGTGACATCGAGTTTTTTTGTAAATCAAGGGATAATCACCTAAGTAACTAGCATACTTTCTTGACTTACTTTCTGGGTCATCTTCCTTAATTAATTTTTCTTCCAAAGAATCCCTAATAATTCTTGACGCAATAGCTGAATTCTTATCTTCAATTTTGAACCTGTCCCTTAAAGATTGGTTGGTCATTTTTTCATTAGAAACATATTTCAAACAAGCGTGTTGATAACAGGCTCTTACCTTCTCTTTTTTATCTAACTCATTAAGGGTTTTATAGCTAAAAATTGAAACCCTAGTTCTGTTTTCGGTAACAATCACATCAATTGGCGGTAATTGATAAAACTCATTATAAAAAATAACTTTATCTAATCCGCTGCCTTTTTCTTCACAAAACCCCATTCTACGCATTAGGTCTGCCAATTTATCATTTCTTGATAAATAGCCATCTATGAATCTTTCGGGATTAACCAAAGGGATACCAGGATTTGAAATTTCTATTCTATCAGAAAAAATTTCTATCATCGGAAATCCTTTTTCCGCCAAATCTTGATGAATTGCGTCAAAATCGCCATTATAGTAAAAAACCTCACCAACATTCACCCCATTGCCAGGCAAGATTAAACACTCACCGGAAAACTTCATTGTATCGCAATAGAATGGCTCTTTCGCGCAAGTGTAGAATTTATATTTTCCGTTTTGAGTGGCATGATTTGCATCATGCTTTCCGGTGCCAATAAGACATATCTCATTAAGATTTTTGATTTGCCAGTGAGGAGTTTTCATTATTTTGATACCGCTTCAATGTTGCCCACAACTCTTTCGGCTCTTTCTAATATTTGATCGTAAGTAAAAATATTTATGCCGTTAAGGCTAGAGTTGTAGATCCTATATCTACTTCTTTTTTCATCGTCCCATTCTTTAGATCTGCCATAAATCAAAGTGATTCTTGGTTTCATCACCATTGAATTTTTTATTTTTTTTAAAAATTCTGCGTCGTTGATTCTTTTTTCGACACATGAGACGTAATTCATGCATTGCATTAAGGCTTTAGTTAGCTTCGCATTTGGATTAAGTTCGTTAGTCCAAAAATCATCTCCTGGCAATTTGAGCTCAATTATATCCATGTGCCCATCGTAAGACTTGGTAAAATAATCTACTATCCGTTCTTCGTCTATGTTTCTTTCATCTACAATTTCAATAAACTCACTACCTAATAACCAGCTATTTTCTTTAAAAAAACGTTGCCAAACCTCTTCATCTTTTCCAATTTTTAGCTCAGCTTTGTGAGCACTAAAAAACTCAGAAGTATTTAGCAAATTATCGAACATTTTTACAGACTCTCTTTTTTTTCTTAGCTCCTCAATATCCCCCTCTCTTAAGAAAGAATGACTTTTAAAAAACTCATCCAACTTTCTTCTTCCAGCCGGATCTGCGGCAATTGTCAGAAGAAATTTATTTAAGGCGCTTGGATCTTGGATAATCGTTTGATCGAGAATGACGCTTTTATTTGCAACTGATTCCAAATCTAACTCAGAAAATATCTTCAATAATTTCAATATCCCGTTGAAATCCAGAGTACTTAATTTGATCTCCCCATCTTTTTCGAAGGCACCTTTTACAGATTTATACTTGGCAAGTTTAATGCCCTTTATTGCATTTCCCTTCTGCAAGTAAGTTAACCTTACTTCAATTTTTGGAGAAATTTTAATTTTTACATCTTCTAGATCGTCTCCGCTTAATACAGTGCTGATATACTTCCCACCTTTCTCTTTGAAGTCAGAGACAAATATTTTACCAGCCTCTCTCTTTTGAATTATTGAAGCTTCGTCAAGAAGAAGTTTTTCACTTTGCAACATTGTCAATTTCCTAAATTATTTTTTTAAAAAAAATGGGCGCTAACCCTATTTTAATTGTTTCTGCCTTTTCTCCGCCGCCCCGCATAAACCTCATCAAAAATCTGATAATAATCCGCGTAAATAAACTTCTGACCATAGGAATTATCACCCAGTGGTTCCAAAATTTTCATAGCCTGCGGGCATTCAATCACATTATGTGCAACTTGCTTGTTGTAGCCGTTCCGCATGATTTTAGTGATTTTCAATTTGTTGACTTTGCCTAAGGCAATGGCAACAAATTGTTCGGTTTAGTTGACTTTGGGCAAGACAAAGTCAACTAAACTAAAAGCCAAGTGGTTTAAAAAAGTTGGTGAATTTTTTCTAAAATTTTCGCACTTTCTGAATCGAGCTTTTTTATTTCAGATAAAATTTCTTCAGGCGCGCGAAGCTGGATTTCATTGGTTTTATTTGGATTTTTTACTGAAAGATCGAAGGTTTTTTGATCGATATTATTAACATCAATTGACCAAGAATTTTTTGAAGTTTCTTTGTTTTTTTGGAGAAGTAAAAATTCGGCTAAATCGCTTTCGTTTAACGGGTTGGTTTTGCCTAAATTTCGCGTAAGATTTAATTGATAAAACCAAACTTTTTTGGTCTTGGTGGTTTTGTCAAAAAATAGCACAACAGTTTTTACACCAGCGCCAGCAAAGGTTCCGCCCGGCATATCCAGAATTGTGTGCAAATCACATTCTTCTAATAATTTTTTGCGCAAATTAACCGAAGCGTTGTCGGTGTTGGAAAGAAAGGTGTTTTTAATTACAACCGCCGCTTTGCCGCCCGCTTTTAAATAACGAATGAAATGCTGTAAAAATAAAAAGGCAGTTTCTCCGGTTTTTATATCAAAATTTTCTTGAACTTCGGCGCGTTCTTTGCCGCCGAAAGGTGGATTTGCCAGAATAATTTCAAAACGATTTTTCTCTTCAACATCCAAAGTTTCAGCCAATGTGTTGGTGTGAATAATATTGGGCGCTTCAATTCCGTGCAAAATCAGGTTCATGATTGCGATAATGTAGGCGAGAGATTTTTTTTCTTTTCCGTAAAAAGTTTTCTTTTGCAAAATTTCATCTTGTTTGGTTGAGCGATTGGGATTTTGTTCTTTTAAATATTCAAAAGCCTCAACCAAAAAACCCGCCGAACCAACTGCGCCATCATAAATTTTGTCACCAATTTTTGGCGCCACAACTTTAACTATAATTTTAATCAATGGGCGCGGCGTGTAATATTCGCCGCCATTGCGACCCGCATTGCCCATATTTTTGATTTTACTTTCGTAAAGATGAGACAATTCAAATTTTTCTGATTTGGAGCGAAAACTCATTTTATCAACAATATTCAACACTTCGCGCAAGTTGTAGCCGCTTTGAATTTTGTTTTTAATTTCGCTAAAAATTTCACCAATTTTATATTCGATGGTGTCGGGACTTTCAGCGCTTGCTTTGAATTTTTTGAGGTAAGGAAAAAGATCGCGGTCAATAAATTCAATTAAATCTTCGCCAATTTTAATGTTGTGATGATCCAGCTTTCCTTCAGAAGTTTTTGGCGCCGCCCAAATATCCCAACGATATTTTTCGCTAATAATATTTTTATAAATTTCACCATTAAGTTCGGCTTTGGTTTTTTTATCTTTTTCGAAATCGTCCAAATATTTTAAAAACAAAACGGTAATTATACCTTGATTCACAAAAAAACTCGATGTCACCCTTCGACAAGCTCAGGGTGACATCTATTGTGTCTTAAGGGATAATCACCAACAAAACCCACGAGCTTTGTTCGACATAATCTAGCTCGCTAGAAGCGCCAGCGTCTTTATGGAGGATGTCGTCGATATTTTTAAATGATTGTTCAAACATGATTTGATGATTTAAATTGTGATGGTCTGAATTTGAGAAAATTTTCTCAAATCTTCAACATCTGAAAAGCTATAATCATTAACACTGTAGCGCCAAATAAAGTGATGATGGATCCGAATTTTTGGGAAAGTTTTTTAGCTAAATTTAGCCCCATAATTGTTGCAATAAAAGCCCAGATTCCGATTGAAATTATATAAGGAAAAATTGGATCTCCAACAACGCCGAGTCCAATTCCCACGCCAAATGCATCAAGACTTGTGGCAAAAGAAATGATTAAAATTTTGGCGAAGCTGTGAAATTTGAGTTGCTCTTCTTTTATTTCCTTATTTCTGAAATCTTTCAAGCCTTCAAAAGCCATGTTTAGCGCCACTCCCATTAATAAAGCAAAAGCAATCCAATGGTCATAGGCTTTAAAATTGCTGACAATATTTTCTCCAGCAAAAGCACCAAACCAAGCAACAACAGCTTCGGCAACGCCAGACGCGAAAGCAAATTTTATGGCATCTTTGCTGGTAAATGGGCGCGTGCCCATGGCGACTGCCGCGGAAAATGAATCGGCACTTAAAACAAGACCGATAAGAATAACTTCGAGGAGCATTTGGGGAGTTACTAAATAAATGATTGGGAAATGATAAATAAAAAGCAGAAGAAAGAATTCTTCTCTAATTTAATTCATAAAAGCAAATCTTCCTCAATTGCGATAAATTTTGATGCTGCATTGACAAGTGAATCGGCTGTAAGATCGGCAACTCCGTAAACTTCGACTATATTGTTAAAATCTTTTTTAATTTTATGAACCAGCAAATCAAAATCACCATCTCCGGAAAGTAAAATTACCACGTCAGATTTTTTAGCATATTCCATCACATCAAGCGTAATTCCAACATCCCAATCTCCTTTCGCCGAGCCATCAGCGCGTTGGATAAAAGGTTTTAATTTTATCTCAAAACCAATGGCGCGTAAAATATTTTGAAACTGTTTTTGCTTTTCATCGCCGCGACCAATTGCGTAAGCATAAGCGCCAACTACTTTGCGATTTGCCGTGGCTTTTGCCCAAAATGCGTTGTAATTAAAATTGCGCCCGAACCTTTGTTTTGTAGTGTAATAGATGTTTTGCACATCGACGAAAATTGTTACGCTTTGCATTATTTTTTATAAATTGGAAATTTTATGAAATATTGATACTTCTCGTTTTGGGCCAATGCTTTTAATATCAAACCCTAAACTCAACTTTGTTTGGCTTTGCCGAAGGATTGTAAACATACATCTTTTAAGAACCTGTACTAAAAAAGTTTTTCCCCAAGTTTCTACCAGCGTTTTTTAATAACCCAATGTTGAGGCTCTTAATGATTAAAAATCTAAAAAAGAAGCTTTCCAGCTCAATCAAGAATTCTGGAGAGACAATAAAAAACCAATCTCAAGCGCTAAATAAATCACTAAAAGACGGAACTAAAACTTTAAGAAATGAAACTGAAAATTTAAACAGAAGCATCGAAAACGAATCAAAAGCAATCAGCAAATCTTTCAAAAAACCACCTGAATATAATTATCTAGTTTTCGCCTTTCCGGTAATCCTTATTTTACTCGCATTCATTCCAATGCCGGAAATGATGTTACAGGTTATCAGACTCGTGATTTTCATCTGCTTGGGTTATGTTTTATTTTATGAATATCGCCAAACCAAAAGAAATGATCGCGTTTTTTATCCAGCTTTAGCTTTAACAATTTTATTTAATCCGATCGTGCCTTTTTACATTCCGGGCATTTTGATCAACATCATCACAGTTGCAGCTATTTGCTATTTGGCTTACTTAACTCAAGGGAACGAAGACTCTAAATAATTTTAAAAGAGGCTTTTATGAAAGCTCTTTATACTGCTCACGCTACAACGGTTAATGGTCGTGATGGAAATTCTAAAACTGACGATAATCGTTTAGTCGTAAAACTTTCAAGACCTACAAGCAATGAATATTGATCAAAAGGTTGTCAGAATACTGGTTGAAGACGCACATCAACTACGCCTTTATTTCAAAGCAACTAGAAACAATGTTGAAAGGAAGTTGAAGGCGAATAATTAAGAAATCTTTTAAAAATAATCAGCTAACAGTGTCTAGGAGGATATCTATGTTAGATTGGACAATTACGCTTTTAATTATCGCAATTATTGCCAGAGTTTTAGGTAATTATCCCTTGATTCACAAAAAAACTCGATGTCACCCTGAGCTTGTCGAAGGGTGACATCTATTGTGTCTTAAGGGATAATCACCGAGTTTTAGGCTTCACCGGAATCGCTGGCGTTGCTGTTGAAATGGCTAAAATCATCTTCATCGTCTTTTTGGCCTTATGGTTGGTTGCAGTAGTTTACAACATAGTTCGCGGCAAAGGTCCAAAAGGACCGCCTGCCGTTTAAAGAAGACAAAATTAAACCCCGCATTTCTTTCGAATTGCGGGGTTTTTTTATGCCTAAATTTCAACTTGAGAGATTAATTTCTATCAATTGAAATTGTCACAGTGCGACGATTTTTTGCCCAAGCTTCTTCATTGTGGCTCGAATCAACTGGGTTTAATTTTCCGTCGCTTTTTGTAATAATTCGAGAAGCTGAAATGCCGCTTAAGGTTAGATATTTTTTAACCGCATCAGCTCTTCTTTGACCAAGTTTTAAATTATATTCTTCGGTTCCTCTTTCATCGGTGTTTCCAACGACGGTAACTTTGCGGGTTGGGTTATTTTGTAGCCAAGTCACAACTTGTTTGTCGAGAATAGCAGTTGCATCGTCACTCAAGGCGGAACTGTCATATTTAAAAAATACAACTTTGATACTTTCCATTGGGATAACTTCTTCAACAACTATTACAGCCTTTCTAGCCGTAGTCACAACTTCTTTTTCCTGATTCTTCGCGGAACAACAAGCAGATGCTGCCAGAGCCAGAATAAGAACTAATTTCTTTTGTAACATTAGACACCTCTTTGATTGTTGATGAATATTTTAAAGTTTCTTACGTAATCGAAGTCACTCGCGGCGCTTTACTTGGAACTAAATACCAAAGCTGAAAAAATCGAACTTCAAGTAACTTTGATATATAATTTATTGCGCTTACTAAATTGAACTGCCAGCTTTTTAATTACTATACTCAATCAATGTAACCGTCCCCAAATAACACAACTTTTCGAAGAGAAGAGAATAATGCAAGCATGTTAAAACAAATGGTTATTACAGTAAATTTCTGTCGTCAGGACTGCTTCAGGGAATACAATTCAATCAAGTTCTTAAATTACTACTAAGGGGACGTTATGGAAGCAAATATGGTAAATGGCACAGTGAAGTGGTTTAATGATGAAAAGGGTTTTGGATTTATCGAGCAAGAAGGCGGTAAAGACATTTTCACCCACCATAGTGCAATCAATGCTAACGGCGGCGGACGTCGCACATTGCGCGAAGGACAAAAAGTGTCTTTTGAAATCGTGCAAGGTAAAAAAGGTTTAGAAGCAGCGAATGTAACTTCCGAAGACTAGAAAATATTTAATCTCCTCTAAAGCCCCATTGGAAATTCCGGTGGGGCTTTTTTTTGCAATTCAAAACATCTTATTACTAATCACCCCCCTCACAACTCCTTCAACCCTAAAATCATCGGCCGCCAAAAATGGCTCGAACTCACTATTTAAAGAAACTAAAATCACTTTATCTTTTTTATTCTGCTGCTTGATTTTCTTAATCAAAACCTGCTCATCATTAACACATAAAACCATCGAACCGTTTTCAGATTTATTGGTTTTTTCAATAATCACAAAATCGCCATTGCTGATTTTTGGCAACATTGAATCACCTTTTGCCTTAACCATAAAAGCCTTGTTGGAAGAAAAGCTTAAAAATTTTGTTGAAATCGCAACGCGATCAACCGGACTACCATCAAGAATTGAACCTTCTGGCCCGCAAGTTGCCAAACCATACAAATTCAAATAAGCAATTTCCTTATCCGGTTTTTTTAAAACTTGGTAATCACGCGAATTATAAGGATTTTTTTTCAAGTAACCTTTTTTCTCCAATTGCGTCATGTGATGAACTACAACGCTAGTTGAAGAAGCTCCGACCATTTCTTGCATTTCTCTTATAGTTAAAGGCTCTTCCACATTTTTTGAAAGAATCTCAATTAATTTCTGCTGAACTTGATGCAGGTGTTTTTCGGACATTTTAAAAATAGTTTGCATTGTTATTTTCTTGTTCTATTTGTTATAGAACACAACATATAAATCTATTAAAACTGGTTAAAAGTCAAAGTCAAATTTCTTTTGGTAAATTTCTTTTGGTAAATTTCTTTTGGTAAATTTCTTTTGGTAAATTTCTTTGGTAAATTTCTTTGGTAATTATACCTTGATTCACAAAAAAAACTCGATGTCACCCTGAGCTTGTCGAAGGGTGATTCTAAGATCGAAGCCTTAAATCACCCTTCGACAAGCTCAGGGTGACATCTATTGTGTCTTAAGGGATAATCACCAAATTTCTT
>Ga0114967_10004919_pt1 | contig 10666 bp, 9 predicted proteins | sample M_130628_MF_Meta_FD_92639 | JGI IMG/M metagenome (GOLD analysis project Ga0114967, IMG submission 92639) | Freshwater microbial communities from Lake Montjoie, Canada to study carbon cycling - M_130628_MF_MetaG | ecosystem: Environmental > Aquatic > Freshwater > Lake | place: Lake Montjoie... | reverse complement strand
AGAACATTTATGATTTTCTGGACTACCTTTTGTCTCAGTGCGAAGAGTGCCGGATTTATTTTCTTTGGAGGCCGCATCTTCCTGATTCCAAGGATGATTTATTGCTCGAACTGGCTTTGGCTGGTCGTGCCTCCTTTATCGTTACCCACAACATTCGCGATTTTAAGGGTGTCGAATCGCTCGGGATTCGTCCAGTGACACCCGCTGCATTTTTGAGTATCTTAAACACGTTATGAGCAACCTGAGCGTCAACATTCCTGAATCGCTTCGTCGTCGTGCCGAGTCCCTTGCCCATGACGACGGGGTCCCGTTGGATCAGTTTATAGCCTCGGCACTTGCTGAGAAGGTCGCGGTATTGGACGCGGAGACTTACATTCGAACAAGGGCGGCGAGAGGCAGGCGTGAGAAATTTGACCGCGTGCTGGCTTTGGTTCCGGACGCTGAGCCCGAGGCGTCGGATGCTATCGCACCAAACATACCTGTCGGTAGCGTGTGATCGCCAAGCGATTTCTGAAGGCAACCATCCGGAAGTTCCGGATAGTTCGGAAAACGAAATAGAAAAAATTTATGAGTTTGTTCAAATCCGACCCAGTTCCTACGCAAGAAGCGGCCAGCTTATGCGCAGCCGCAATGAATAAAATCGCTTTGGAAAAAGCACGCCTTTGCCCAAATTTGACGGGACAAATTGTTAAAAACGGGGTGAAAGGATCGCTGGACGGGCCATTTCGAGACGAGCACCTGCTATTTGATTGCCTAGATGAATTGGGCTGGGTCATGGAGAGGGTGATTGAAGGCGACACACTATACCTTGATGAATTCCAGGATCGATTCGGGAAAGACAACAAAATCAGAGAAGATTGGTGGGTTTATGATTTTATCTGGGGGGATTGGAAACCCGATTATAATAAATGGTTGTCTGTGAGGCAGGAGGAAGAGAACGAGATAGACGACGAGGCTCGAGCTTATCAGGCTAAGTGGGAAAAGGAACACCGCCGAGCTTGGCCGACTCCCAAATTGAAGGATCAGGTGCCTTAGTAAATGCCCCGCAGGACTATCGTGAACCGCCTCAATGCTCCGTCCCCTGAGAGCCTCGTTCGACGCTTCTCAGCCCCATTCAACCAGGCAGGAGCAGGCTTCTCAATTACGGGATTGTCGAGTGACGGTCCCCGAAACACACCAGCCTAGGGCGTAAACTCACCAGTCCGGGGGACTGGTCTACACGATCCCAGATATGCCCAAACATCCCCGACAATCCCATCTGGGGGCGTAGAACTCCAGTCTACTGTTATGAGCTTCCCGCGTTACCCCAAAACCAAACCCAGCGGCGTCGATTGGCTCGGGGATGTCCCGGAGCATTGGGCTCGTGTTCGGGTGAAACATCTTTTTGATATAGGGAGAGGTCGCGTAATTTCCCTAGAAGACGCCAAAGAGGATGGAACGTATCCGGTTTTCTCGTCCCAAACCACAAACGATGGCTGTCTGGGATATTTAGAAACATTTGATTTCGACTGCGATCAGTTAACTTGGACAACAGACGGAGCAAATGCTGGGACAGTATTTCTGAGACGGGGGAAGCACAACTGCACGAACGTCTGTGGCACTCTTCAGGTAAAACAAACCGCCGAATTCAGTCTTACCTTCGGTTTGCATTATCTTTCGTTTGCCGCCCAGTTTCACAAGCGGCCAGACACCAACGGCGCAAAGATTATGAATGGCGAGATGGCCGAAATTACGACGCTTGTGCCTCCGCCGTCTGAACAAACCGCCATCGCGTCCTTTTTGGATCACGAGACGGGGAAGATCGACGTCTTGGTGGAGGAGCAGCGGCGGCTCATCGCGTTGCTCAAAGAAAAACGCCAAGCCGTCATTTCCCACGCCGTCACCAAAGGACTCAACCCGCTCGCCCCAATGAAACCGTCCGGCGTCGAGTGGCTCGGCGATGTGCCGGAGCATTGGGAGGTGAAGAAACTGAAGCGATTGGGCGAAATCGTTTCAGGATTTGCATTTAGCAGCGGCGACTTTTCATCATCAGGCGTTCGGGTTCTCAAGATAGCAAATATACAGACGGGCAAACTTGACTGGTCGGATGATTCCTATCTGCCTGAGGAGTTTTACGAACAGTATCCCCGATTTGCGGTACTTAATGGAGATATTGTATTTGCTCTAACTCGTCCGATTATTTCTACCGGCCTGAAAGCTGCGGTTGCTAAAATGTTTGATGACAGAGTTTTGCTTAATCAAAGAAATGCACTCTTTAGGGCCAACGCGGGATTTGATAAAAACTTCCTTTATCACGTCCTTTTTAGTGACTCCTTTATTGTGGCTTTTGAAAATAAAATAGATTTTACGGGACAGCAGCCAAATATTTCTCCGATATATATTGGTGATATTAAAATTCCAGTTCCCCCGCACGATGAACAAGCCGTTATCGCTACGTTTTTGGCTTCTGTTGGCGAACAATTCGACACTTTGACTGCCGAAGCGGAACGGGCCATTGAGCTGTTGCAGGAGCGGCGGACGGCGGTGATTTCGGCGGCGGTGACGGGGAAGATCGATGTGCGGAGTTTCCATCACGGCTGATGTGAAATTATTTTTCTTTACCAAACTGGTAAAGAAAATAAACCTGCTGTACCTTTCTGATGGAAGTCCGTTATCGAACACGCCAACTCGAAAAGCTGGCTTCCGACTCTAAGAAACGTCTTAAAGAGCTTGGACGTGACGCAGCCAAGCGTTTCGAAAGCCGCATCTCGGAGTTCAAAGCTGCGGAGTGTCTGGAGGATCTGAAAAATCTCCCACAGGCCCGAATTCATCCGCTAAAGGGAAACCGAAAACACCAGTTCTCAGCAGATTTAGTTCACCCCTATCGTCTTTTGTTCGCCGTCGAAAACGACCCGGCACCCAAAAAGGCAGACGGGGGCTGGGATTGGAGCCGCATCACCACCATCCAGATCGAGGAGATCACCGATACCCATGAATAAATCGCTCCCCATTGAAGACTTCGCATCCCCTCCCGGAGACACCTTGTCGGATACGTTGGAGGCTCTCGGGATGATCCAGACCGAATTGGCCGAGCGCACCGGTCTGAGCGCAAAAACGGTGAACCGGATCATCAACGGGATCGATCCGATTACCCACGAGACCGCGTTGGCTTTAGAGAATGTGCTCAACATTCCGGCCAACTTTTGGCTCCGGTTAGAATCAAATTACCGTGAACACTTGGCTCGTGTTGAAGCATCCAAGAAAATCGCGCAGTTTGAGGACTGGGCTCGTCGTTTTCCTTATCCCAGAATGGTAGAACACGGGTTTCTTCGCGCTGCAAAAACGGCTCAAGAAAAAGCACAGGCGTTGTTGTCATTCTTTGGCGTAGCGAGTCCTGAACAATGGCACGGTATTTACGAGGAGATGGAATTGTCTTTTCGGCGAACCGAGCGTTCCGGCGATACCATTCCCGCGATTTCTGCCTGGCTGCGCCAAGGTGAAATTCTTTCTCAATCCGCGCAGTTCGGAGAATTCGACGAACAACGTTTTGCGCACAACCTCCGTGAGATCCGGAAGCTGACTTGTCTCGATCCTGGGCAGTTTGTCCCTCGAATTAAGGAACTGTGCGCTGACGCAGGGGTTGTCTACGAGCTGGTACCTGAACTTCCGGGGTTGGGCGTCTATGGCGTGATGCGCTGGTTTCATAAACGTCCCCTAATCCAGCAGTCGTTGTTGCTCAAAACGAATGACATCTTCTGGTTTACATTTTTTCATGAGGCAAAACACGTCTTGCAGATGCGCAAGAAGAAGATCTTCGTCGAAGGAGCTGGATCGGATGCCGAGCACCTCGAGCATGAGGAAGAGGCAAACCGATTCGCACAGGACATTCTGATTCCTGCAAACGACTGGAAAGCCTTTGTAAAAGCAGGCAATTACCAAGCGATGACGATTCAACGCTTCTCCGAATCCATAGAGATCCACCCAGGAATTACGACTGGGCGTCTCTTGAGGGAAAAGCTTATTTCCTTCGTTCAACCGCAAGCTAATCTGCGGGCCAATTTTCAATGGGTTAAATCAGCCTAAGTAGCATCTCTTCTCCATGAGCCTGCATAAAGAAGCGCCTTTCGAGACGGAGATTTGCGAACATCTCGCCGCAAACGGCTGGTTTTATTCCGAAGGCGATGCGGCGGGCTATGATCGGGCGAGGGCACTCTTTCCCGACGATATGCGGGCTTGGGTGCAGGAAACGCAACCCGAGGCGTGGCAGCTTTTAACCAAAAATCACGGAGCAAAAGCCGGAGAAACGGTGCTGGCCCGTTTGCGGGATCAGCTCGACCAGCGAGGCACGCTTGAGGTGCTGCGGCACGGCATCGAGCTGTTGGGATTGCGAAAGCCGCTCAAACTCGCGGAGTTCAAACCCGCGCTTGCGATCAATCCCGAGATTCTGGCCCGATACGCGGCGAACCGATTGCGGGTCGTGCGGCAGGTTCGGTATTCGCTTCAGAACGAAAACAGCCTCGATCTCGTGTTGTTCCTGAACGGCGTGCCGGTGGCGACCGTTGAGCTGAAGAGCGATTTCACACAAAGCATCACCAACGCAATTGACCAGTATCGCTTCGACCGCATCCCGCGTCCGAAGGGACAGGCGGCGCAGTTGTTGCTCGATTTCCCGCGCGGGGCGCTTGTGCATTTTGCGGTGAGCCATTCGGAGGTGGCGATGGTCACGAGGCTCGACGGGCCGGGCACCGTATTTTTGCCGTTCAACTTGGGCGACCACGGAGCAAAAGGCAATCCGGTGAACCCGAACGGACCGCGTACTGCGTATTTGTGGGAGCAGGTTTGGGCGCGCGAGAGTTGGCTCGAGATTCTCGGGCGGTATCTTATAACCAAACGGGACGACAAGAAACAGATCGAGCGCGTGATTTTTCCGAGGTTTCATCAGCTTGATGTGACCCGAAAACTCCAAGCGGCGGTGCTGTCTGAAGGAGCCGGGCAAAAGTATTTAATCCAACATTCGGCGGGTTCGGGCAAAACCAATTCGATTGCGTGGACGGCGCATTTCCTAGCGGATTTGCACGATGCAAACCACAAGAAGGTGTTTGATACGGTGCTCGTGGTATCGGACCGGACGGTGATCGACTCGCAGCTTCAGGAGGCGATTTTTGATTTTGAACGCACCAAAGGGGTCGTTGCGACTATCAAAGGGAGCGAAGGCAGCAAAAGCGGCGAACTCGCGGCAGCGTTGGGCGGGGATAAAAAGATCGTGGTGTGTACGATTCAGACGTTCCCATTTGCGTTGCAAGCGGTGCGGGAGCTGGCGGCGACGGAGGGCAAACGGTTCGCGGTGATTGCGGATGAGGCGCACAGCTCGCAGACGGGGGAGGCGGCGTCGAAGTTGAAGGCGGTTTTGACGGCGGAGGAGCTGCGGGAATTGGGCGACGGGGGCGAGGTGAGTAGCGAAGACATTTTGGCGGCGCAGATGGCGGCGCGGGCGAGCGAAAGCGGGATTACTTACGTAGCGTTCACGGCGACGCCGAAGAGCAAAACGCTGGAGTTGTTTGGGCGGCGTCCGAGGCCGGAGGAACCGGCGGGAGACGACAATTTGCCGGGACCGTTTCACGTTTACTCGATGCGACAGGCGATTGAGGAAGGCTTCATCCTGGACGTGCTCCAAAACTACACGCCGTACAAACTGGCGTTTCGGTTGGCGCACAACGGGGAGGAGCTGGACGAGCGGACGGTGGAGCGCAGCGCCGCGATGAAGGGAATCATGGGATGGATGCGGCTGCAGCCGTACAATATAGCGCAGAAGGTGGAGGTGGTAGTGGAGCATTTTCTTCAGTACGTTGCGCCGTTATTGGCGGGGAAAGCGAAGGCGATGGTGGTGGTAGCGAGCCGTTTGGAGGCGGTGCGCTGGCAGTTGGCAATCAACCGTTACATCACGGAGCACGGTTACAAGATGCGGACGCTCGTGGCGTTCTCGGGCGAAGTGAACGATGCCGAATCGAGAAGCGAGCCGTTTACGGAGGGGAGTCAGGCGTTGAATCCGGACTTGAAGGGGCGTGACATTCGCAAGGCGTTTCAGGGCGACGAGTATCAGATTTTGCTCGTAGCGAACAAATTCCAGACGGGTTTTGATCAGCCGCTCCTTTGCGGGATGTACGTGGACAAACGGTTGGCCGGGATTCAGGCGGTGCAAACGTTGTCGCGGTTGAATCGGGCGGCGAAGGGGAAGGACACGACGTATGTGGTCGATTTCGTGAATGACACGGAGGAAATTCTCGCGGCGTTTAAGGTGTATTATGCGACGGCGGAGTTGGCGGCGACGACCGATCCGAACTTGGTGTTCAACTTGAGGGCGAAACTGGATTCCGCCGGACACTACGACGATTTTGAAGTGGATCGCGTGGTGGAAGTGGAGCTGAAGGTCGGGGCGAAACAGAGCGAGCTTGTGGCGGCGATTGGGCCGGTGGCGGACCGGTTGTTAAAGCGTTACAAGGCGGCGCAAGAGGCATTGCGGGCAGCGCAGACGGCGGGAGATGAGGCGGCGGCTGGGGCGGCGAAGCGCGAGACGGAGGCGTTGCGCTTGTTTCAAACGGATATGGGGGCGTTCCTGCGGCTGTACACGTTCCTTTCGCAGATTTTTGATTACGGAAACACGGCGATTGAGAAGCGGGCGATTTTTTACCGGAGACTACTGCCGCTTTTGGAGTTTGGACGGGACCGAGAAGGCGTGGATTTGTCGAAGGTGGTGCTGACGCATCACACGCTCAGGAATTTGGGAAAACGGGCGCTGCCTCTCAATGAGGGCGACGCGCCGAAGTTACCGCCGTCAACGGAGGTTGGAAGCGGGAAGGTGCAGGAGAAGGAAGGCGCGTATTTGCGGGAGATTATCGAGAAGGTGAACGACTTGTTTGAAGGCGAGCTGACGGAGAACGACAAGTTGGTTTACGTGAATAACGTGATCAAAGGTAAGCTGATGGAGTCCGAGAAGCTGCGTCAACAAGCGGCAAACAATACGAAGGAGCAGTTCTCCAATTCACCGGACCTGAAGGCGGAGATTCTAAACGCGGTGATGGAAGCGTTGGACGCTCACACGACGATGAGCACGCAGGCGTTGGGTTCGGAGACGCTCCGGTTGGGGCTCAAGGATTTGCTGTTGAATTACGCGGGCCTGTACGAGGAGCTGCGCAAGAAGGTGGGGTAAAGGGCGCCGGGCGACGCATACGCATTGGCCCATAGATCGTTGCACGAGACTTCGGAGCAAAAAACGAGTCTCGTGAAAAAGGGCCAAGAAAGGGCACGGTAACTCCTTTGTGGTTTCCCAGATTGCGAAGCAAGGAACCGCGAGTGTGGCGGAAGAGAAGTTTCTTCCGCCGCTGAAGGTTTACAATTTCGACTCGGGGAAGCTTGCCTGATAGCCACCTTCAAATTCTTGGAAACGCATGGAAACGAAAATGAGCGGAAATATGCTTTTCGTTTCCATGCTTTCCATCCTTCCTTTTCGCAATTCTACAGAGTAAACGAGCTGTTTTTGAGTGCCTTTCCGTCCACCGTTTCCCGTTTCCTGCCCTTAAGGTGGAAACGGAGAAACGATGGCCACTGTCACGGGAGGTGGTACTTTCCTTTTTCGATCTTTAGGCGTCCAGCTTCCTGCGCTTTTTTCGCTAGTTTGGAGACTTGGCCCTTGCTCAGTCCCATCTCAATTGCGATGTCCGTTGCTCCGTCAAGTCCGCCTCGTACCCATTGAAGCATAACGTCCACACCAGAGGCTTCTTTGTGTGTCACTGAGATTTGCCCGGTCTCCCCGGTTTGGAACTGCCATAGGTAGGCCGGTTGTTCTGTTCGACTGTTTCGGTCTTTGGTGAACCTCGCGATAAACTGCGCCCCATCCTTTAATTCTGAATCGCTTGTGGCGTCGTCTAGGCGAATTATGGAAAACGCGGCGTCCTCCCTTCGGCTAGTGCCGCGCATATTCTTACCGTCCCGGCCCGAATGAGCGACAATCACAACGGCAATTTGGTGCCGCCGCATTTGTAACAACCAAGGAAGCACAGCCTCCCAAGCGTCAGCATCGTTCTCATTGATTCCGGTGAAGAGGCAGGAAAGGTTGTCTAGCACTACAAACTTATAGCCGCGCGACAAGCACAGAGCTTTTATTGCGGTTTGTGCCGTCTTACTTGTCAGGTTCAGCGTACCGCCCGCACCGTGGAAAAGAGCCTCATGATTCAAAACCGCAAGGCCCTCATGAGCCCCTAGGCTTAAAACTCGCGAATCGATCTCCTCGTATGGCATTTCGCCGTCAATGTAGAGTCCCGGCATGTTCTCGTGAATCTGCCACGGCCCGAAACACTTTTCCCCAGCGATTGCCAATGCTAACTTCAGACTGAACCAAGTTTTCCCGAGCCCACGCCGAGCATAGATATACGACAGGTCGCCTTCTCTGAACCAGTCACCTACAAGACGCCGCCGTGCGGGAAGTTTTACTTGTCCTAGTTGCGTTGATGGGAAGGAGTTAGATTTGAATGCCTCAAGGAGGTTCCCCGTTGATTCTTCCTCGGCATGCTCGCCAGTGTAAACCTTTGGCGTTAAGTTATAATTGGGCTCGAACCCATCTTTTAGAATTGGAACGCCTCCCGGACCGTCGCCGTAGGGTATGGATGAATTATTCACGCGCACACCTCCGGGTTGAAGTAGAACGCGGTCTGCGTTTCGCCGTTGTCTCGAATACCATCGGGAACTCGTGCAAACTGTGAGCGAAGCCACAGCCTCGAATCCCCGCCGAACTCGCAGGCCAACGAAAAGAAGGGGCGTAATTCCTCGTCAGATTTTCCCGCAACGTAGAACCAAGCGTGCAACCCCTTTCCGCCCGTCCAAACGACAAGCGTAAGCGGAAGCAGTGTTCCCAAGTACCACGCTGCCCCCGCGTGAACGTCCAAGCCCGCGCGGTCATCGAAGTCCACGACGAGGAACCGCCTTGGCCCTGTGTTCGCTAAAGTGTGCGCTGATTCTCCGCTACCGTCCTTTTTAAGCCCGGAGAGCAGTGACATAGGGGATGGGACAACAAACTGTAGCCGCTCTGGGTTCCGCCATTCCCTCAAGGGCCTTGTGGCAAATTTTCGAGCGTTCCACCCCAAGCACACAAGCGGGTTGTCTGGAAATAGATGCTCGAAGATTAGCTCCGTAAGTGGTGCAGCGGTTGAAGAGTGCTGGTAAGGACTATTTTCCCAGAGCGTCACTAGGTGAAAGCCGTTGTCGATCAGATTCGCTCTTTTTTCCGGGTTGGGAACTGGCCACTTTGGAGAGTTGGAAAGGTTCAGATGTGCTTTTGCAAACAACCCCTGCGAGGGTGTTTGATAAGCGGTGCTTATGGCCTGAAAAAGCTCTTTGTTCGTTACGGGACGCCGGAAGGCGTAATCATCCCGCCATTGCTGAAGCGCACGCGCCGCGCTGTCTTGGGTGAAGCCCGCTCGCCATAATCTGCGAGCGTTACTCATGACGGCGCTGTGAATACCGTTTTCGGGAGGGGGTGGCAGAGTTGCCACCGCTTTTTTATGGTAAAACATAAAAAGAAGGCTTGTGCCCTCATCCCGGAGAAGTGAAAAGACAGGAAGCCGTCGCAAGCTTCTGGCCCTTGTGCCCTCTCCGGGTGCGAGGGCCTTTGCTTAGATGCCCTCACCGGTGGATTCCATGGATGCGTGGATGAACGCCCGGATGGAGTCCACGGAGTAGAGCCGCCGCCCGCGTGTAGTTCCCCGGCCGCGAAGGGAAACAGTCTTCACGCTGCCCTCGATGCCTAATTTGTAGAGGTGCGTGCGAGATAGCCCAAACATCATCCGGGCATCTGCGTATCCGACAAACTCGGGGCCTGTGACTTGGACCGCCCCGAGGGTTAAGGGTTGCGTTGTGAGGTTCTGGGCACCTTTGGAGGGGTGCTCTGCGCTTATGTCTTTTGGAGTTTTCAATTGTTAATTGCGCCACGGGGCTTTCCGTGACGCTCTTAACTATAGGCAAAAAACACGCTTCCTAAAATCTATAAATTCAACTGCCCCTGTATTTTAGCACCTCTTGCGTTTCCATAAACCGCCTAAATGTTTCAACAAACCTCAGGGATGTTCTAACTAACTAGCCTCTTGTTTCTTCTTCTTAGCGATTGTACGCGATAAGGGCGGTTGCGTACTTTTTTCATCAAAGAAGCCCCCTTCAGTCAGTTCCTTGTACTTTTTGTTGAGAAAGACAACCTCATCCTCTCTCAGCCCCCTGACCCGGTATCTTTCGTAAGTATCTCTTGCCCAGTCTTTATTTTTGCCCTCTTCAATGGGAAAGGACATGAGAGGGGGGCTACTGAGCATCTGTAGTCCACGCGTTTCCTCAAAAGCAACTTCTCCATAAAATACTTCAAGGAATGCCCTGAAGTAGTGTTTTGCATCTGAGGCGCTTTCTCTCCCCGTGATGGTTTTTACAGCCTGAGTTAACTTGCTTTTCGGGTTAACTTTACCTAGCTTTCTGCGCTCTCTTTGCCGCCGGTTTATCGCGGCTAATTCCTCTTGCGCTCTCTTACCTAACGCTAGCCGCGATCGGCACAAAACGAGTAAGTCATACGCCCGCTGCACTACGTTTGTTTCATCTAACCCCTCAGCCGGAAGCAAGGCAACCGCCGTTGAGGCTAAAAGTTCAAGAGTAATTT
>Ga0114967_10004918_pt1 | contig 10667 bp, 10 predicted proteins | sample M_130628_MF_Meta_FD_92639 | JGI IMG/M metagenome (GOLD analysis project Ga0114967, IMG submission 92639) | Freshwater microbial communities from Lake Montjoie, Canada to study carbon cycling - M_130628_MF_MetaG | ecosystem: Environmental > Aquatic > Freshwater > Lake | place: Lake Montjoie... | reverse complement strand
TGCCGAGCGGCGTAAGCGACCCGCCGATGATCTGCTGACCGGCCTCATCGACGCAACGGTTGAGGGCGATCGACTCAGTGATGAGCAGGTGATCTCCACGGTGATGGTGCTCTTGATGGCCGGCCATGAGGCGTCGGTCAATGCCGCCGCCAACGGCGTTGCTGCATTCGGGCAGCACCCCGACGAGTGGCAGGCGCTGCGCAGCGGCGCGGCTCCAGCGAAGAGTGCCGTTGAAGAGATCTTGCGTTGGGATCCACCACTCCAGTTTTTCCAACGCTGGGTGCTCGATGAGGGGTTTGAGGTGCAAGGCGTGGAGATCCCGCGCGGCTCGAAGGTCGGGCTCATGATCGGCTCGTCGAATCGCGATCCACGGAAATATGCCGACCCCGACGCATTCCGCATTGCGCGTGGCGAGACCTCGCACCTCTCGTTTGGCGGCGGGATCCACTTCTGCCTCGGCGCCCCCCTCGCGCGCCTTGAGCTTGAGCTCCTCTTTGACGCGCTGGCGAAGGTGCTCCCGAGCATTGACCTCCTCCCTGGTGCGGTCCGCCGCCCCGGATTCCAGTTCAGGGGCTTCGTCAACCTCCCGATCGGCGCTCCCCGCGTATCCTGAGGGCATGAGCCCTCTGCGCCGGCACCCTGTCACGTTGATCCCTGGCGACGGGGTTGGGCCCGAGGTCGCCCTCGCCACCAAGCGCATCCTCGACGCAGCGGGCGCGCGCGTCGACGTTGCCTTCGACTGGGAGGAGGCAGCAGCTGGCGCCTCGGTCTTCCTCAAGGGCGACTCTTCTGGCGTTCCGCAAGAGACGCGCGCGAGCATCGAGCGCACGCGCGTAGCCCTGAAGGGCCCACTCGAGACCCCCGTCGGCTTCGGTGAGAAGAGCGCCAACGTCACCCTCCGCAAGCTCTTTGAGACGTACGCCAATGTTCGCCCTGCGCGAGAGCTCCCAGGTATTCCAACGCGTTATAAGGGCGAAGGGATCGACATGGTCATCGTGCGCGAAAATGTCGAAGACCTGTATGCCGGGATTGAGCACTTGCAGACGCACGATGTTGCGCAGGCGCTGAAGCTGATCACGCGCAAGGGCTCAGAGAAGATCATTCGTTTCGCATATGAGCTCGCACTTCGTGAGGGGCGCAAGAAGGTTACGACGGCGAGCAAGGCGAACATCTTGAAGTTTACCGAGGGGATGTTCAAGCGCATCGGTGAAGAGCTCGCCCCTGAGTACGCGCCGATCGAGGCGAACCACCTCATCATCGACAACGTTGCACACCAGATGGTGAAAGATCCCGCGCAGTTCGATGTGATTGTTGCAACGAACCTCCACGGCGACATCATTAGTGATCTTGCCTCCGGACTCGTTGGTGGTCTCGGCTTTGCATCAAGCGCAAACTACGGCGACGGCGTGGCGATCTTTGAAGCGGTGCACGGCTCTGCGCCGAAGTACGCCGGCAAGAATGTCATCAATCCGACCGCGCTCATCCTCTCGGCCACCATGATGCTTCGCCATCTCGGCGAGCATGATCTCGCCGACGACGTTGAGGACGCAGTCCTCGCCACACTCGAGGCGGGCAAGGCGCTACCGCAAGATGTGGTGCGCCAGCAGGGCGGCGATGTTGAGGCGGCAACGAGCACGAGCGGCTTTGCCGATGCGGTGATTGAGAGCCTCGGGACGCGTCCAACGGGCGTGCCGTCGGCCGCGAGCCGCCCACGCGTGAAGGCCATCACTCCGCACAAGCGCTGGATCGACGGTGAGGCACGCATCGCTGAGGTTGGGCCCGCGCGCGTGGTCGGGCTCGACTACTTCATGCAGACGCTCCTCTCACCAGCCGAGGCTGGCACAAAGCTCGCCGCGCTTGCCGGGCCACGCCTTGAACTGCGGATGCTCTCTGCGCGTGGCGTCGTCGTCTGGCCGCAGGCCGCGCCAGCATTCGATCACCCTGGATTCTTCCGCGCTCGGTACGTGGCCCGTGACCCGAACGATGATCTCCCCGATAGTGAACTCCTCGCGTTGATTGAGCGTGTCGCGCAGCTCGCGCCGTGGGCACATCTTGAGAAGTTGCGCGTGTGGGCAGACACCGAAGGATTCACCCGCGCACAGGGCGAGTAGCCATGTCTGGCGAGCAGCCGACGCGACCGCGCATCGTTCGCCCCGACCAGATTCCTGGCGCAGAGGCGCTGCCGAGTGCGCTACCCGACGCAGAGGAGGAGGCTCCCGACGCTGGCGAGTTGTTGCGCGGCGTCCTCGTAGATGAGCGCTATGAACCAGGAATGATCATGCTCGACCGACAGCCGGTGCCCGTCGCCCCCGACGGCCTCCCTGCCTATGTGCCAGAGACCGACCCAACGCCACTGCGTGGCGGGTTTATCTATTTGAGTGTCGTTGCATTGATTTGCGGCACGATCGTGATCAGCGCGCTGAACCTTGGCGCGCGCTGGAGCGAGGCGATCGTCAAGATCCCACTCCTCATCGGCTCGGTGCCGCTCTTCATCACGATGGGTGAGGCGGCGTTGCGCATCGCACGCTCGGTGCGCGCCTGGTGGCCGATCGACCGTGGTCGTGCCCTCTTTCGCGCAACATGGGTGGCGATGATCGCTGCACTTGCAAGCGTCGTCGCCGCTGCGCTCTGGCTCGCTCTCTCAGCGTAGGATTGTTAGCGGGCGAGCCCCGCAATCAGCTGCTCAATCGAGGCACGAAGAAACTCTTCGACACGCTGCCCCGCCATCACCGCAAGCATCGGGTCGAGCTCGCTTGAGCTGCGCCATGTCGCGTCGGTGGCGTTCTCATCGCCGTCAACCGGGTGGAGATCCACGAGCGCGGCGATGACCGCCTGCCCGCCGATATCCGGTCGAACCTTAAGGCGCAGGTGGAGGCGCGAAGCACCCCCCGCAAGCCCCTCAACTGTCCGTCGAATGGAGACGGCGGCCGTGACCGGGATCCCCGCGACCTCTGTGGCGAGCCGCCCCTCAATGTGCTCCGCGTCGATGCGGTGCAACTTTTCACACCCTGGCAAGAGCGCAGCGATGATCGCCGGATCATCACTCGCGGAAAGTAGACCTGCGATAGAACGCGCAAGCCGTGCGCTGCCTGTTGTCTCGGCCATGTGCCCTCCTCTTAATAGAGCGGGATGGTGCCGGCTGGCAACTCGATCGTGAACTCGCTTGCTGGGATCTGTTCGTCGATCCCGACCGCCGTGACGCATGCGCTACGCATCAGCGTTTCGCCACGGAACTCTTCTACGCAGAGCAGGATTCCTGTTGCGCGGTCAAATGCAACGCGGTAGCGGAAGTCGGCACGGTCGCCAGAGAGTTCAACCGTTCGCGGCGCTGCCGCCTCAAGCGTGAGTGCGGCGCGGCCTGCGATTAATCGCGCCTCTACCGAACCGAGTACGGCTCCGGCAAGAACGGTCGTGCAGAAACTGCTCGGGCGAAGGAAGGTCGTCGCCCATCCGCGTGCGGGGAGTGGGCCCAGCGATGTCGGCACGCGTGAGGCGGCGGGGATACCGGGTTCAGTGAGGCCAGTGGGCGCGGCGCGATGCGGGCGTCGTGTTGCAGTCTTCGTTGCCGAGTTATACCCCTCAATGACGCTTCCATCTGTTGCCCAGAGCTCGTAGCTCCCATCCGCCTTCCGCGTCGTGACGCGTGCATGCGGACGTGCGACGAGCAGTTCGATCTCGGTCGTCGTTGGCCCCGTTGCGCTCTGGCCCTGCTCCTCGATGCGCAAGCGCAGGGTGGCTACACGGCGCTCAGCATCGGCGGCGAACGCGAAGAGGGCTGCTGCGTCCGGAAGGCCAAGCGGGAGCGCTGCGCGGATCGGTGCGAGGCTGCTGCTGGGCGCTAGCTGGCTGCTCATACGAGCATCCTAGCGGAGCGTGAGGCGACCCCCCGCGCGCGGCGGCGTAGACTTCGCCCCATGGCAGAGCAGAGCACGCACCCTTCCGTGGCTAGCGGGCGCCCGCTGCGCGAGGCCTGGATCGTCGAGGCGCTCCGTACCCCGGTGGGGCGATACGGCGGGGCACTTGCGGGCGTACGACCCGACGATCTCGCTGCAACCGTGCTCGAGGCAATCATCGCGCGGAGCGGGATCAACCCTGCGCTTATTGACGATGTGATCCTCGGTTGCGCCAATCAGGCAGGCGAAGACAATCGCAACGTCGCGCGCATGGCACTCCTTATTGCGGGCTACCCCGTTGAGGTTGCCGGCCAGACGGTGAATCGCCTCTGCGGCTCCGGCCTCCAGGCGCTCGCCAGCGCGGCGAATGCCATTGCAGTCGGCGATGCAGACGTGATCGTCGCTGGCGGCGTCGAGAGCATGAGTCGCGCACCACTCGTCACCCTCAAGCCAGAGTCTGGCTATGAGCGCGGCAATCGCGAACTTGTTGACACGACCATCGGATGGCGCTTCGTGAATCCGAAGCTCAACGATCGCTACCCAACGATCTCACTGGGCGAGACCGCAGAGCGTGTCGCACAAGAATGGAACGTTTCGCGCGAAGATCAGGATGCCTTTGCGCTCGCATCACAACAGCGTGCTGCTGCAGCAGCGAAGGTACATGCGGAAGAGATCGTGCCCGTGCACATCCCACAACGAACAGGCGACCCGGTCGTCGTTGATCGCGACGAACATCCACGACCTGATACGAACGCGGCGAGCCTCGCGCGGCTGAAGCCAGCTTTTTCCCGCGATGGGAGCGTCACGGCAGGGAACGCCTCTGGCATCAACGATGGCGCAGCGGCACTCCTTGTCGTTGAGGCAGAGCGTGCACGCGCGCTCGGGCTTACGCCATATGCGCGCATCGTTGCGACCGCTGTCGCCGGCGTCGATCCAGGCGTGATGGGGATCGGCCCCGTCCCCGCGATCAAGAAGCTTCTCGCCCGCACCGGGCTTACGGTCGCCGACCTTGATCGCGTTGAACTGAACGAGGCCTTTGCGAGCCAGGCGGTTGCCTGCATCCGCGAGCTCGGGCTCGACCCCGAAAAGACGAATGTCCATGGCGGCGCCATCGCGCTCGGGCACCCGCTCGGCGCTTCGGGGGCCCGCATGGCAACCACCCTCGTGCGGGAGCTGCGCCGCAGCGGCGGGCGCTACGGGCTGGCCGCCATGTGCGTCGGCGTCGGCCAGGGGATCGCCCTCCTCGTGGAGCGCGTCGAGGCATAGTGCCCTTCTGCCGCGTGGGCGGTAGAATCAACCAACGATCCAGCGCAGCATGCTGGCAGGCTTGAGGAGGTTGCAATGTTGAACCAAGAGACCGCAGAAACAGCACAGACTGAACTCACTGCACCCGCCCTCTCCTTGACCGATGCGGCTGCGGCAAAGTTTAAGACGCTCACGACCGGCGAAACGAATCCTGAGATCGGTTTGCGGGTCTACATTATTTCTGGCGGCTGCAGCGGCTACCGCTACGGGATGATGGTGGAAGAGACGCGCAACCCCGATGACCGCGTATTCACAACGAATGGTGTCCGCGTCTATCTCGATGAGAAATCCGTTCCGCTCGTCGTTGGCTCTTCGGTCGACTATGTCGACTCGCTGATGGGCGCCGGCTTCACGGTTGATAATCCGAACTCCGTTGGTGGTTGCGGTTGTGGTTCAAGTTTCCGCACCGCCGACTCTGCCGGCCAAGCATCGGCTTGTAGCCACTGAGCCTCCCCCTGGATCGCGACGGGCAGCTGCCCGACGCGGAGCTACTCCCACTCTTCCCGCTCGACCTCGTGCTGTTTCCTGGCGTGGCGCTCCCGCTCCACATCTTTGAGCAGCGCTACCGCCTCATGGTCAAGCAGTGCCTTGAGAGCGGTCGCCCATTCGGCGTGATTCGCATGACGCCATCAGGCCTTGCCGACGTCGGCACGATCGCAGAGATTCGCGAGGCGACGCGCTACGTCGATGGCCGTTGGGATCTCGTCACGTTCGGCACCAAGCGGTTTAGCGTGGTGCGCATGCACCGCGATGCACCGTATCTCCGTGCCGAGATCACCGTGCTCGAGGATCCTGTAGGCGATCCAGACGAGGCGGCCGCACTGGCCGAACGTGTCAGCGCTGGCTTCATCGACTACCTCGACCTCTTGCGCGGTAGTGGCCAAGACGGAGAAGAGGATCCCGACGACAACGAAGAAGGGGGCGAGGAAGACGAGGTGACCCCCGAGGCGATCGACGAGGCGCTCGCAGAAGAGGACGGCCCGGAGCTCTCGGAGGAGATTGTCGCCGAGATTGAGCGCCTCCTTGTTGCCTCCAACGCGACGGGGGGGCCGACCCGGATCGTCGATGCCGATGATGACGAGTCAGACGAGGACGACGAAGATGGGGAGCTCCTTGAGACGGCGATCGACCGGCTCACTGGGAGCGACGATCCTGTTGGGCTCTCCCACGTGGTTGGCGGCGTTGTGCAGCTGACCGGCGACCAGCGGCAAGAGCTGCTCTCAGCACCAGATGCAGCGGCGCGACTCGCGCTCCTGGTGCGACATCTCCAGCGCGAGAATCTTCTGCTCGCAGAAGGTGTGCGCCCCTGGAGCGCCGATGCGCGTGCTCTGGCCGAGCGGAGGAACTAGCGCGAGAGCTCTTGGAGCGGCGGCGTCGCGGCGATCTTCTCGGCACTTAAGCGATCCCACTCAATCGCACCGCTGCGCATCTCCGTGCGGCCCGTGGCGATCGCGGCTGACGGCGTGACGATCCAGTCAGAGATCACATCGTGCTCCGCCGTCGGCAACCTCTCTGCCGTTACCTGGATATCGTGCACGAGCGTGATCACCGTGGCATCACGTTGCACTGCACCAGCGGTGCAGAGCATCGCCCACTCAAGGTCAAAGTAGCCGCGCCCCTTACCGAGCCGCAGTCCATCACGCGTCACGGCCAGTGCGCCGGTAACCAAGAGTGTTGGCTGCCATTCCCGCGCAACGTCGGCGAGGGTGACGGCGTGTGCGAGCTCATCAATCCCCTCCATCGTGCTCGCGAGCACCGCCTGTTCGCGTGTGAGGGTGGCACCGTCAACGCCAAGAAAGCCGCGTCCAATACCGCAGGTACTGACAAGGAGCCGCTTTCCATCATGGAGCGCCTGTTCGCGCAGTCGGCGCAAGCCATTGTCTGGTGTCACGAACACCACACGCGCAGAGCGATACGCGTCGAGGGCGAGGAGTCGCGCGGTTGCATCGGCACTCCCTTCAAAGTCGGCAATGAATTCCGCGAGATCCCAGTGGTGGCGATGGTCTGGGCGCGCAACGGTGCGCAAGCGAGCGAGTGCCGCCTCGCGTGCCTCGTGCTTTGCCGAATCGCCCACCATGCCTCCTTCTGTGAGTGCGAGGATAGTCCCCGTGCGTGGTAGGAACAGATCGTGTCGCACCCCTGTACGGTCGTTAGAGTAGACGCATGGCAAGCAAGCGTCGTCTCTGGATCGACACCGACACCGCCTCCGACGACGCGGTTGCGATCGTGATGGCGCTCAAGCATCCGAACACCGAGGTGGTCGGGATGTCGGTTGTCATCGGCAACGTTCCCGTTGAGATGGGCGTGCAGAATGCGCTCTACACCGCAGAGCTGTGTGGCGTGCGCGTGCCGGTCCACGCGGGTGCAGCTGCTCCACTTGTGCGGCCGTTCGCTACGGCGCAGCATGTGCATGGTGCCGATGGGATGGGGAGCATCGGACTCCCGCTCACTGGCCGCGTTGCGACAAGCAACGATGCCGTCCATGCGCTGATCGAAGCCTTCCGCAGCGAGCCGGGCGAACTCGAACTCGTCGCCCTCGGGCCACTGACAAATCTCGCTCTCGCACTGCGCATTGAGCCACGTCTCGCGCAGTGGGTGAAGCGCTGCGTCGTCATGGGTGGCACCGGTGTGCTCCCGGGCAACATCACGCCACTCTCGGAGTTCAACTGGTGGGTCGACCCCGAGGCGGTCCACATCGTGTTGGAGTCCGGCATGAACGTTGAGATGGTTGGCTGGGATGTCTCTGTTGCCGATGCGGTGATTGAAGATCCGCTCGCGGCCGAGATCCGCGCACTCAGCCCGCTCGGTGCCTTCTGCGTGGATATCCAGAAGGTGCTCCGCATCTTCTGCGAGGAGTCGTCCAAGCTGAAGGGCTTCGACTGGCCAGATCCGATCGCCATGGCGGTGGCACTTGAACCAGATATCGCCTCGCGTGAGGCACACCGCCGCGTTGAGGTCTCACTCGGTCAAGGACACGAGCGTGGCCAGACGATTGTCGACCACCTCGGCAACACGAAGCGCACGCCGAACTGCCGTGTGGTCTACCGCGTCGACCGCGAGCGCTTTATCGGAATGGTGAAGGCCGCCTGCATCGCCTAGGCGGCGCGGGTCGCCAGTGGTGATTGCGCGCCACGGTATAGGATCGGCACGATGATCCGCTGGACCCACCTCGCCAAACGTATTGAAGGGGCAACCCGCACCTCCGAGAAGGTGAACCTCCTTGCTGATGCGCTTCGTAATGCGTCGGAAGAGGACCTTGCCATCTCCTGCCAACTTCTCGCGCGGCGTGGCCCCCTCTCCCCGAGCGAGCCACTCTCGTGGGCGAGCATCGCCAAGGCCGTAGAAGAGGCGGCTGGCGCACCTGCAGGCTCACTGGCGAAGCTTCTCGACGAGGCGGGCGACCTTGGCACTGCTGCCGCAGAGCTGATTGAGGCTGAGCGACCACTCGCTGGTGCGGCGCTTGCTGCAGTGGAACAGGAGAGCCAGGCGCGGAGCGACGTGATTGCGCAGGCGACAGGGGTGGCCCCCAACCTTGACGCAGCCCCACACCTGCGTGAGATCCCTGCGCTCCTCGCGGCGATCGCCGCCGCGTCTGGGCAGCACCGGCACGACCTTCTCGTGCAAACGTTTTATGGCTGCTCACCAACCGCAACAAAATATTTGGTACGCCTACTCACGGGAGATATGCGCATCGGCCTGCGCGACGGCCTGCTCGAGGCAGCAATCGCAACAGCGTTTGCCGTTGATCAAGAAGAGGTTCACTGGGCGATGACGCTTGAGGGTGACCCAGGCAGCGTTGCCTGCCTCGCGCGCCGTGGTGCGCTCAGCGAGGCGAAGTTCAAGCCATTTCATCCAATCCCCGCCATGCTTGCTGCGCCAGTTGCGAGCGCAACAGAGATCGTTGAGCGCATGGGCAGGAGTGAACTGGAGAAGAGCGGCGGCACCATGTTTGTCGAAGACAAGTACGACGGCGTTCGAGCGCAGCTCCACGTTGCAGGTGGGCGCGCAGAGATCTATGCGCGCGACCTGCGCGAGGTGACCGTCTCATTCCCAGAGATTGCCGACGCGGCGCTCGCGAGTGGCGCAGAGGGTGTGTTTGATGGCGAGATCATTGCCACGGAAGATGGGCGCCCACTCCCCGTTGCGGCGCTGCAGTCACGACTCGACGGCTCGGCGCGCACGCTCGGTGAGCGCGAGCGCACCCCGGTCGCCTTTGTCGCCTTCGATCTTCTTGCGCGCGGGAGCGAGCCGCTCATGCGCAACACCTGGAGCGATCGTCGCACAGCATTAGAGGCAACGAAGCTCGGGGAGCAGAGCGGCGGTCTGCTGCAGATTGCGATGCTGCAAGAGGCTCGGTCGGGAGAAGAGGTTGAGGCTGCCTTTATCGCCGCGCGCATGCGCGGATGCGAGGGGCTGGTTGCGAAGGCGCAGGGTGCGCCGTATCTGCCCGGCCAGCGCGGCTCATCGTGGCTCAAGCTCAAGCGCTCACTCGATACGATTGACTGCGTGATTGTTGGCGTTGAGCCTGGTGTTGGGCGTCGACGTGAACTCCTCTCCGAGTGCACCATTGCCGTGCGCGATGACCTCTCAGGCCGACTCGCCCCCCTTGGTCGCGTGAGCATGGGACTCGACGACGCAAGCCTCGTGCAACTCTCCCAGTGGTTCGAGCTCCACACCGTTGCCCAACTCGGCACCTATCGCAGCGTGCAGCCGTCGGTCGTCGTCGAGGTCTCCTTCGATGCGGTGCGCCGAGCAGAGCGCAGCGCGTCGGGGTTCTCGTTGAAATCGGCGCGGATCGTCCGCGTGCGGAACGACCTTGGCCCAGATCAGGTAGCAACCCTCTCAGCCATTGAGCAGCGCTACCGACTCGGCCATGGCGCACAGGAGCACTACGATGCCTGACCGCGACAGAGTGCTTCAGGGTATTCCTCCACTGTCTGCTGAGGAGGAGGCGGCGAAGGTGCGCGAACTGCGCGAGCATATCCCCGCTGCAACCGCAGGGATCTACCTCAACGCAGGAAGTAATGGCCCGCTGCCACGAGAGGTCGATGCTGCAATGGTGCAGGTACAAGAGCAAGAGCTCGCAACCGGTCGTGGATCAGAGCACATCATGGACGACGTCGAGGTTCGCGTTGACGAGCTACGCGGCGTGTTTGCTGGTGTCCTCGCGACCGATCTTCATCGCATGGCTGTCTCGCATAGCACGACAGAGATTGTCGTTCGCTTCGCACTGGGCGTTGCATGGCGAAGTGGCGACCAGATCGTCACGCTCGACGAAGAGTACCCAGCGGTTCGCGGGAGCCTCGCTGCACTCGCCGCTCGTACCGGTGCTGTCGTGCGAACGGTGAGCATGCGTGATACTGCTGGATCGCCACGCTCTGACGAGGCGCTCATCGAGGCGGTTGCAGCGCACCTTGTTGCGCCAACGCGCCTACTGGTCATCTCGCGCGTGAGCTGGATCAGCGGACG
>Ga0114967_10004916_pt1 | contig 10667 bp, 5 predicted proteins | sample M_130628_MF_Meta_FD_92639 | JGI IMG/M metagenome (GOLD analysis project Ga0114967, IMG submission 92639) | Freshwater microbial communities from Lake Montjoie, Canada to study carbon cycling - M_130628_MF_MetaG | ecosystem: Environmental > Aquatic > Freshwater > Lake | place: Lake Montjoie... | reverse complement strand
CTGATGATCCACCAGCAGGACCCCTGCGGGCTGATGGTCTTCGACGAGAAGCTCCACGCCTCGCTGCCGGCCCGCTCCCGGCGGTCGCAGATCGCCCAGGTGCTCTCGGTGCTCTCGAAGGTCGCGCCCTCGGGCAAGACCGACATCGCCCGCAGCCTCGTGCAGGTGGCGGCGATGCTCAGGCATCGTTCGCTGCTGATGGTGTTCAGCGACCTCCTTGCCGACCCGGCGCCGATCAAAGACGCGCTCCTGCGGCTACGGCACCGCGGCCACGACGTGATCCTGTTCCATATCCTCGACGAGGCTGAGGTGCGGTTTCCATTCGAAGGGATGGTGGAACTGACGGAGCCGGAGGGTCGCGACCGCCTCGTGATCGATGCCGATGCCGCTCGCACCGGCTACGTCGACGCCGTCGGGGCCTTCCGCGAGGACTATCGTGCGTCGTGCTTCCGGGCCGGCATCGACTACGTGCCGCTCGACACGAGCATGCAGTTCGATCGCGCCCTGATGGAATACCTGGTGAGCCGCCGCAACCGGTTCTGACGCATGGGCCTGTCGTTCATCACCCCGATGCTCCTCGGCGGTGCGGCGCTCATGGCCGTGCCGATCGTGCTGCATCTCATCATGCGGCGGAAGCCCGTGCCGCACGAGTTTCCGGCGCTGCGGTTCCTCCGCGACCGTGCCGTGGCCAATCGTCGGCGGCTGCGGGTGAGCCACGTCTTCCTGCTGCTCCTCCGGATGGCGGCGCTGGCGCTCTTGGCGCTCGCCCTGGCGCGGCCGGTGCTGCGGGGGGCGGGGTGGCTCGCCGACGGTGAAGGGCCCGTGGCCGCGGCGCTCGTGATCGACACGGCACCACGAATGGCCCTCCGGGAAGCCAATGAGACACGGCTCGAACGGGCGGCGAAGCTTGCGCGAGTGCTGCTCGACAAGCTGCCGCAGGGGAGCAAGGTGGCAGTGCTCGACACCGCCGGGACGACGGCGGCCTTCTCCCCCTCAGCGGCCGCTGCCGGCGCCCGGATCGACCGGCTGGCTGCCGCCGCACAGGCTGCATCGATCCCGGCCGTGATCGCAGAGGCGCGGCGGTTGCTGGCAGGCTCGGAGCTGGCCCGCAAGGAACTCTATGTCTTCACCGACTGCTCCCACGGCGCGTGGGACAACGCCGCCCCCCAGCCGGAGCCCGCCGCGGGCGAGCCCCCCGTCCTGTTCATCGATGTGTCGGCGGCGCATCCGCGGAACTTCTCCATCGAGGCTCTCGACCTCTCGGGCGAACGGATCTCGGCGGGCACGTCGCTGGCGGTCACGGCCTCGGCAGCGCGGGCCGGGCCCGACGCGTCGAGGGCTGTCGCCGTGGAGGTGCTCGGGCGCGATGGGAAGTACGTCCGCCGGGCAGTCAAGCCGGTGGAGTGGAAGGCCGCGGGGCCTGTGCAGGTCGATTTTGAGGTCGCCGGCCTCGAACCCGGGACCCGGCAGGGACGCGTCGTCATCGAGGGCTCCGACGACCTCGAGGCCGATAACGTCCGCTCCTTCACGGTCGAGGTTGGCGCTGCGGCGAAGGTGATCGTGGCGGCGCCCCGGCCTGCGGCACGCACGGCCGCGTTGCTCGTGCAGGCGATCGCGCCCACGTCGCTGGCCAAGGCGGGCAAGGCCAGGTTTGAACCCGAGGTGATCGACGTCGAGTCGCTGGGCACCGTGTCGTGGGATGCCGTTCAGGGCATCGTCCTCCTCGACCCGCCGCCGCTGCCGCCCCAGACCTGGGAAGCGCTCGAGCGCTGGGTGGCCAGTGGCCGCGGTCTCGTGATCTGGCTCGGGCCGCGGGCAGGCAATGCCGAGCGATTCAACACCGACGCCTCTCGCCGCGTGCTCGGCGGCGATCTCGTGCGGGTATGGCGGAGTCCTGAGGGCAACTATCTCGCCCCCGCAGCCCTCGACCATCCGATCATGGCGGCGTATCGCCGCGTGGGTGATGCCGTTCCCTGGCAGGACTTTCCGGTGTCGCGGCATTGGGAGTTCAAGCCTGCCGAGGCGGCGGCCGACGCGGCGGCGACCGTCGCCGTCTACCGCAACGGCCTGCCCGCGGTGCTCGACCGCAGGCTCGGCGGCGGGAACGTCGTGGTGGTGACGACGCCGGTATCCCTGTCGGCCTCCGACCCTGACGCGTGGAATACGCTGGCCACCGGTTTCGAGCCGTGGCCGTTCGTGATTCTCGCCAATGAGACGCTCCTGCATGCCGTGGACACCTCCGACGACCGCAACGTGCTCGCCGGGGCGCCGGCGGTGCTGCACATCGATCGCCGCGACATGCCGGCCGCGATCGTCAGCACGCCGGCAGGCGACGACTTTCCGGCGGCCGTCGACCAGAAGCGGGGCACCATCACCGTCACGACGACGCAGGTGCCCGGCAACTACACCGTGCGGGCCGGGGGCGACATCGGGGGCATCACCAAGGGTTTCAGCGTGAACCTGCCGCCGCCGGCCACTGACTTCAGCCGACTGTCGGATGATGCGCTCGCCGCGGTGCTCGGGCCGGGCCATCGGCTGGCGAAGTCGGCCGAGGAGATCGTCCGCGACGTGAATCGTGAGCGGGTGGGCTCGGAACTCTATCCCTGGGTGATCGTGCTCGTGGCGCTGGCCATGGCGGCCGACTGGATCGTTGCCAATCGCTTTTACGCGCCTCGCGAGGGCGCCGAAGTGGAGCGGGCCGCCGCTGCCGAGTTCGCCGCCGAGGAATCGCACGCGGTTGGACCACCTCCCGTGCCTCCCGCCGTGCCGCCGCCGGTGCCGTCGCCGGAGGTGCCGGCATGACCGATCCGCGGCTGCTTGAAGAACTGTCGTTCCACCTCGATCCGGTCTGGTCGTGGGTGTTCGTTGCGGCCGTCGCGGCGGGGCTGCTCGCCGTGCTCCTGGCGTTTCCGCCCGACCGGTCGCGGCTGTCGCCCGCCGCGAGGATGGCGCTCGTGCTGCTTCGGATGGGAGCCTTCCTGGCGCTGGTGATCTGCATGCTGCGGCCCACGTTCGTGGCCGTGCAGAAGGCCCGGCAGCAGGGTACCGTCATCGTGCTTGCCGACGCGTCGGAGAGCATGACGGTGGCCGACGGTCCCGCGGGACGGACACGGTGGCAGGAGATGGTCGACGCGCTGGAGGCCGCCAGGCCGGCGGCCAAGAAGCTCGCTGGGGCGGGCGACTTCGACATCGCGGTCTGGCTCTTTGACCGCGAGGCCCGTGCGGTGGCACCGGTCGGCGACGATCCGTTTCCGCTCGCAGCATGGCGAGACGTGCCGACGGCGGACGAGACGTCGATCGGAGGCGCGATCGATGACGGGCTCCGGGCGACGGTCGGGAAGCAACTTGCGGGGGTCGTGGTGCTCAGCGACGGCGCCCAACACGCCTACGCGCCCCGCGACCTGCCGCCGCAGACGGTGGCGCGCAAACTCGCCGATGCGGGCACGCCGCTGTGGAGTGTCACCTTCGGGCAGCAGCGCGGAGAAGGACAGGGCCGCGATGCCGCCGTGGTGAATCTCGCGGTCGCCGAGACCGTGTATCTCAAGAACATGCTGGAGGTGGCGGGACGGGTGCGACTCGACGGCCTGGCGGGACGCGAAGCCACGGTCGTGCTCTTGGCGGAGAACGCCTCGGGCGTGATGGAAGAAGCCGCGCGGACGCGGGTGCGAGCCACCGGCGACGCGGTCGAGGAGGCGGTGCGACTCGCCTGGACGCCAACGGCCCTCGGCGAGCGGAAGCTGACGCTCCGCGTGGAGCCCCAAGAGGGTGAGGTGATCCTCGCCAACAACGAACTCTCGACGTTCGTGGAAGTGATCGACGGCGGCCTGCGAGTGCTGTATCTGGAGGGTGCGTTGCGGGTGGAGCAGCGGTTTTTACGGCGGGTGCTCGCGGCAAGCCCCGACATGCAGGTCGATTTCGAATGGATCGACACCACGCGGCGGGATCGCTGGCCGGTGGACCTGGCCCGCCGGCTCACTGGCGACTACGACGTGTTCCTGATCGGTGATCTCGACTCGGCGGCGGTCAGACCCGACGATCTGCGGACGATGCTCGGCAAGGTGAACGCCGGCGCCGGCTTGGGCCTGATCGGCGGCTTCCACGCGTTTGAGGCGGGAGGTTGGGGAAGTTCACCGCTCGGCCCCGCGCTGCCGTTCGAGCCTGATCGTCTCGCGAGGCAGTCCTTCGAGGAACCAATCCGCCAGAGGCTCCACGTGGAGGGAGCGGTGCGGATGGTGCCGGATCCGCGGTTCGGGTCGATCTCGATCCTGAGGCTTGGCAAGAGCGATGAAGACAGCCGTGCCGCCTGGGAGGCGATGCCGACCCTGGAGGGAGCCAATCGCCTCGGCCGCCTGATGCCCACGACGAAGACGCTCGCTGCTGCTGGCGACGACACGCCCCTGCTCGTTGGCCGCGAGTATGGGCAGGGGCGGGTGCTCGCCTTCGCGGCTGACTCGACCTGGCGGTGGGTGATGCAGGGGGCCGGCGATCAGCACCGTCGCTTCTGGCGACAGTTCGTGCTCTGGCTCGCTCGTCAGGACGATGCGGAGCAAGACACGCTCTGGGTACGGCTGGCGCAGCGGCGCATCTCACCGGGCACGCCGCTGCCCTTCGACACGGGGCTGACCAGGCCCGACGGCACCGTCGAACCCGGCGTGACCCTCGAGGCCATGGTCGTCGCGCCCGATGGTCAGCGGCGGCCCGTCCGCGTCGGACGGCAGGGCGAGACGTTCTCCGGCGTGATCGCCGAGTGCTCCGAGCCCGGGGACTGGAGGCTTGAGGTGAAGGCGATGAAGCCGGGCGAAGGGGTGCCGCGGGAGCGTTCGGCCAGGTTCACGGTATTTCGCCAGGATCTCGAACTCGCGAACCCGCGGGCCAATCCGCTGCTCATGCGGCAGCTTGCCGAGGCGACGACCGGCGGCGTCAGGCTGCCGGAGGAACTGCCGGCGATCTTCGAGGAGATCGCCGCGCGTCCGCCGACCTTCGAGTCGAAGGAGCAGTGGTCGTTCGCGCCGTGGGACACGTGGCCGATGTTTCTCCTGATGGCGGTGTGCATGGGCACGGAGTGGTTCCTGCGGAAGCGATGGGGGCTTGTGTAGCCGCGGTGATTCCGCCTTTCGGGAGGGCGATCGCCTTGCTACCCTCCCCAGCCCGCGCAGGGTGACTCGCCTGCGGGGTCGTGTGTTCCGCGTCGACAGGGAGGTCGGACGTGGCCCGTCGCCGTGCCATCCGCGAGAAGTTGCTGCTCGGCGCCCTGCTCCTGGGCGTGATGGTGACCGTTCTGTGGGCGAGCGGCTTCCTCGGTATCTACTCCTATCGGTGGCTCGTTCGCGACCTCTCCTGCCGCGCCGCAGAACTGCCGCTGGCCAGCGAACTGGGCGAGTGCGTGGGCATGCTTCGCCTGGCCCACGCCCGGGCGCTCGCCGCCGATGAGGCCGAGGAGGAGGCGTTTCTCTCGGGGCTCCGGGCGACCGAGGCGGCGCTCGAGGCCTACCGTCAGGAACTGGCGGCCTTCGAACTCGACGACACGCGTCTTGCCGACCGCACCCGTGAGGCCGGCACCGCTCAGCGAATTTCCGACTGCCTCGCGACGATCGACTCGATCGCCCGGCAGCACGCCGCCGATCCGGCCGAGGCCGATCTGCCATCAGCGAGCCGTGGCATGCTGCTGGCGGTTGAACCGCACCTCGAGGCGCTCGCCGCGCTTTCCGCCGAACTGCCCTCGTTCCTCCAGCAGCGGCTTCACGAACTCTCGAGCGAGGTCCGGACCCGCTACCGGACACTGATCATCACCACCTGGGCCGCCGCCCTCACGGCGATCGGCCTGCTCGCGGCGATCGGCGTGCTCACCTACCGCTGGGTCTTTCGGCCGCTGCGGATGCTTGGGCACGGCTCCCGGCGCGTGGCCTCAGGTGACTTCGCCTACCGCATCCAACTCGACACCCGTGACGAGATGGCGGAACTCGCCGACGCCTTCAACGACATGACGGAACGCTTTCAGGAGATCCGCGACGACCTCGACCGCCAAGTTCAGGAGCGGACCCGCGAGGTGATTCGCGGTGAGCAACTCGCCAGCGTCGGCTTCCTCGCCGCCGGCGTCGCGCACGAAATCAATAACCCGCTCGCATCGATCGCGATGTGCGCCGAGTCGCTCGAGAGCCGGATCGAGGAGCTGGCTCCGGGCGCGGCCGACGCCGAGGTCGCCCGCCGCTACCTGTCGCTCATTCAGAGTGAGGCCTTTCGCTGCAAGGGGATCACCGAGAAGCTTCTGGATTTCTCACGGCTCGGCGAGGTGCGTCGCCAGGCCACCGCCCTGATGGGGCTCGTGGCCGACGTGGCCGAGATGCTGCGGCATGTCGGCCGGTTTGCCGGGCGGGCGATCGAGATCGAAGAGGGGGCCGACGTGCTCGTCATGGTCAACCCTCAGGAGATCAAGCAGGTGGTGCTCAACCTGCTCGTCAATGCCCTCGACTCGATCGACGAGAAGGGGAAGGTCCGCGTGGCGGCGAAGCGTTCGGGAGGCGAGGCGGTGCTCACGTTCACCGACGACGGCTGCGGAATGACCGAAGAGGTGCAGGAACACCTCTTCGAGCCGTTCTTCACCAGGCGGAAGACGGGGCAGGGGACCGGCCTCGGGCTCTCGATCGTGCACCGGATCGTCACCGACCATGGCGGCCGCATCCAGGCCGCGAGCGATGGGCCCGGCTCGGGCGCGACGTTCCGCGTCACGCTCCCGCTCGCCCAGATCGGCGCTGAGGCGGCGACCATCCGGCCCGCCGCCGACACGCCCGGCCGCGCCGCCTGATCATGCATGCCCCGACGACCATGAAGGAGACAGTGTTGAAGATGACCGGCCGACCAATGCGGATTCTCTTCGCCGACGACGAGCCATCCCTGCAGGAGTTGATGCGGATCGAACTTCCCCGGTTCGGGCACGAGGCGACGGTCTGCCCGGACGGCCGCACGGCGGTGGCGGCTCTTGACCGCACAGCCTACGACTGCGTGATCGTCGATCTCGACATGCCCGGTGTCGGAGGCCTCGAGGTGATTGCCCGCGTGCGGGAGACCTCACCCGACACGGAGACGGTGATCATCACCGGCAAGTCGTCGGTGGAGAGCGCCGTCGCCGCGGTGCGGCACGGTGTGTTCGACTACCTCACGAAGCCATGCAAGCTCGCCGAGATCCAGGCGGTGCTGGAGCGGGTGCGGAGAAAACGGGAGATTACGGTTCGGCTGCGAGCCCTGGAACGGCGGGTTCGGCGGGCCGAGGGTGCCACGCACCTCGTGGGGGCATCGGTGGCGCTCGAGCAGGTGCGCCGACTCATCGCCCGGGTGGCGGCGAGCGAGGCCTCGGTGCTCGTGCGGGGCGAGACGGGCACGGGCAAGGAACTCGTCGCCAGGGCGATCCATGAGGGGAGCGGACGGGCCGGCGGTCCGCTCGTGGCCGTCAACTGCGGGGCGCTTCCCGAACACCTCGTCGAGAGCGAACTCTTTGGCCACCGCAAGGGTGCCTTCACCGGCGCCGACGAGCACCGGGCGGGGCTCTTCGAGGTGGCGGACGGCGGGACGCTGTTCCTCGATGAGATCGGCGAACTCTCCAAGCCCCTGCAGTCGCGACTGCTGCGGGCGCTCGAGAGCGGCGAGATTCGGCGCGTGGGCGACAATCAGCCGATTACGGTCGACGTGCGTGTGGTCTGCGCCACCCACCGGTCGCTCGAGGAGATGGTCAAGGCCGGTGATTTCCGCGAAGACCTCCTCTTCCGGATCAACACGTTCGAGATCACGGTGCCGCCGCTCCGCGATCGCCGCGAAGACATCCCTGAGTTGGTGGAGCATTTCGTCCGTCGGGCACGTCCGCAGACGCCCCCGGACGCCGTCGTGGCGGATGCCCACGCGGTCGCCGCCATGGCTGCACACCGCTGGCCGGGAAACATTCGCGAACTGGCCAACGCGGTGGAGCACGCCCTGGTGCTCTGCGACGAACTGCCGCTGTCGCTCGGCCATCTGCCGGCGCGGTTTGCGACTCTGCGGCCTGCCGAGACGGGGCCTGCCCCGGTCACCACTCAGCCTGTGCTGGCTGCGGAAGCCGGCGTCCCGGGCTGCGGCCGCCCCGAGAGCCTCCGCGAACTCGAGATGCGAGCCATCCTCGAGGGGCTCGAGCGGAACAAAGGCAACAAGGCTCGGACCGCCGAGGAACTCGGGATCAGCCTGAAGACGCTCTACAACAAACTCCACCAACTCAACAATGGCCCGCTCGATAAGACCGCGTGAGCGCCGGTGGGCACAGGTTGACAACCTGTGCTACGGGGAAACGGACCTCGCTCGGGGCTGCCCGCGCCCCGGGAGCCGGCGTTGCTGACCAGCGCAGGCATCGATGCCGGAGCGCCGTCAGCATCGAGCGAGCGAAGGCCACGAAGGCCGCAGCGAGCGTCCGGCGACGGGGCGTGGGCCGCCCCGAGCGACGCGGGCCGTCGCAGGTTGCAAAGAGTGGCGCGGGACGTTGCACGTTGCAAACGTGTGCGGCGGATATGGGCACAGGTTGAAAACCTGTGCTACGAGGTCGTCACGTCTTGCGGACGACGCCGACCAACACGCCGAGCACGCGGGCGTTCTTGACGTAAATCGGCTTCATCGACGCATTCGCGGGCTGCAGCCTGATTCGGTCACGCTCCGGAAACCACTGTTTGAGCGTCGCCTCGCCGTCTTCCGTCTGCGCGACGACGATGTCGCCGGAATGAGCGGTCTGCTTCTTCTGGATCACCACCCAGTCGCCGTCGGCGATCTGCGCGTCGATCATTGACTCGCCCATCACCTTGAGTACGAAGTGGTTGTCACGATTGAAGAGTGTTTCGAAGTCGATCCGTTCGGCCTGCTCCTCAGCCGGCCGCAGCGCGCCCGCCGCCACCCAGCCTGCCATCGGCAGGCCCCGGAGGTGCGCCGGTTCGTTGACCAGCTCAATCGCCCGCGACATGTTCTTGCCGCGGGTGATCAGGCCCTTTCGCTCGAGGGCCTTGAGGTGGCAGACCACGCCGTTGGGCGAGCGAATCTTGAAGGCCTGGCCGATCTCGCGGACCGTCGGCCCGAAGCCGCGGGAGTGGATCTTGTCGCGAATGAAGGCGTAGATCTCCATCTGCCGTTCGGTCGGGACGTCGCTGGCGTCTTCCGTCTCCGCCTTTGTCGGGAGGTTCAGCGGGTTGCCGCGGACAGCGGCGACGGCGGCCGCCACGCGACGGGGCTTCGGCCTCGAGTTCGTGGCGGCTCGAGAGGGCGACGCTTTGCGCTTAGCCATGGCGATTGAGCGGCAAAGCCGCTTCCTGTGCGGGATTGAAGGGGATATCGGCATCAGCCGGTGTGGACGTCAGTATCTTACTATACGGCCGTTCATTTTCAAGTGGGAGTTGACGGGTTGGCCTCCGCCGCCCCCGGGCCAGTAGGATGAACGGACTGGTTTCAGACACCGTGGAGGATGGCATGATCGCACTATTCGGCCGGCGGGCGTTCGGCAGGTCAGTGGGCATCGTGGTGGCTCTGGTGGCGATTGCCTGGAGGCCCAGTGGCGCTGAGGAGCCGCCCACGGCGCTGGCAGACGGCGTGCCGTCGGAGGCCCACGAGAGCGTTCGCGAAGCCGTTCGAGAGGGTGTCACAAAGAAGTCGGCCGCGACGATCGCTCACGTTCGGATCGCGGGCAGCCTACCCGACGGAGTAGGGCAGGGCGGGCTGCTCGCCGACGTGGCCCCCCATCTGCACCGGCTCGTCGAGCGGCTCGACAAGGCTGCTGCGGATAGCCGCGTGAAGGGCGTCGTGGTGGCGATCGACTCACCCGACCTCGGCCGTGGTCGGGCGGAGGAGGTTCGCGCCGCGATCGAGCGGATCAAAAAGGCGGGGAAGCCCGTGGCCGCCCATCTCGTGAGCGGCGCTGCGGCCCACTATGCCGTGGCCTCGGCCTGCGACACGATCACGATGCCGCCTGCGGCCACGCTGGAACTGACCGGCGTGCGGACCGAGATGATGTTCTTCAAGTCGATGCTCGATCGCCTCGGTGTGGCCGCCGAGATCCTTCAGGTGGGTGAGTTTAAGGGCGCTGGGGAGCCCCTCACCCGCGACAGCATGAGCCCGGCGCTGCGGGCCCAGTACGAGAGCTTCGTCGGCGACCTCTACGAGCAACTCGTCGAGCGGGTCGCCGCCGATCGGGGGTTGACCGTCGATCGCGTGCGGGAACTGATCGACACTGGCGTGTTCACGCCCGACGCGGCGCGCGACGCGAAGCTGATCGATGCGGTTGGCTACGAAGACGAAGTCATTTCGACGCTTGCCAAGCAGGTCGGCGAGGAGTCGCCGAAGCTCGCCCGCGACTATGCCCAGCGGAAGTTCGACCAGGATTTCTCGGGGATGACAGGCCTCGTGAAACTGATGGAACTCCTCTCGGGGCAGAAGCAGGCGACCCCGCTCGGGAAGAACAAGCGGATCGCCGTGGTCCACGTGACCGGCGAGATTCGCGAGGGCAAGAGCGCCGATGACGTCCTGAGGGGAGGCGCGGCCGGCTCCGAGACCGTGATGAAGGCGATCCGTGACGCCGCGAAGGATGAGCACGTTGCGGCGATCGTGCTCCGGATCGATTCGCCCGGCGGATCGGCCTTGGCGAGCGACCTCATCTGGCGGGAGGCCGAGCG